>Ga0209056_10006771_pt1 | contig 11819 bp, 12 predicted proteins | sample GraSoiAngelo_114_FD_185876 | JGI IMG/M metagenome (GOLD analysis project Ga0209056, IMG submission 185876) | Grasslands soil microbial communities from the Angelo Coastal Reserve, California, USA - 14_0903_13_40cm (SPAdes) (version 2) | ecosystem: Environmental > Terrestrial > Soil > Grasslands... | reverse complement strand
CTCTTTGAACTGGTGATACATGCTCGGCAATTTCTTCTTGATGAAGTCGGGACTCTGCTTCGACGCGATGTCGAGGAACACCCCGCCGTGCGGCGAGCCGCGCCCCTCGGCGATTTCCTTGGTGATGGCCTTGGCGACGACGTCGCGCGTCAGCAGCTCGGGGGGCCGGCGGTTCTTCTTGCGGTCACCCTTCACCCACGCATCGGATTCCGCTTCGGTGTCCGCAAAATCGCCTTTGAACATGTCGGGCATGTACCGGAACATGAAGCGTTCGCCCGCCGAGTTCTTCAAGACGCCACCCTCGCCGCGCACGCCTTCGGTAACCAGAATTCCGCGGACACTCGGCGGCCACACCATCCCGGTGGGATGGAACTGCACAAACTCCATGTCGATCAGCTCGGCGCCGGCGTCGTAGGCGAGGGCGTGCCCGTCGCCCGTGTATTCCCAGGAATTGCTCGTGATCTGCCACGCCTTGCCGATGCCGCCCGTCGCGAGGACGATCGCGCCGGTTTTGAACAGCACGAAGCGACCCGTTTCGCGGAAGTATCCCAGGGCCCCGGCGACTTTCCCGCCGACCACAAACAGCCGAACGATCGTGCACTCCATGTGCACGTCGATGCCGGAGTGGACGCCTTTGTCCTGGAGGACGCGGATCATCTCGAGACCGGTGCGGTCGCCGACGTGGGCGAGGCGGCTGTAGGTATGACCGCCGAAGGGGCGCTGGTTGATGCGTCCGTCGGGCGTGCGATCGAACAGCGCGCCCCAGGCCTCGAGCTCGTTGACGCGGTCGGGGGCTTCCTGGGCATGGATCTGCGCCATGCGCCAGTTGTTGTGCATCTTGCCGCCGCGCATCGTGTCGCGGAAGTGCACGCGCCAGTTGTCTTCCGACATCACGTTGCCGAGCGCCGCGGCCGCGCCGCCTTCGGCCATCACCGTGTGGGCCTTGCCGAGCAGCGACTTGCAGACCAGCGCGACTGTGGCCTTGTGCGCGCTCGCTTCGATCGCGGCACGCAGACCGGCGCCGCCGGCGCCGATGACGACGACGTCGTAGGTGTGCGTGCGCAGGTCGGATGCGGCGGGGGCCACTAGAACAGCCGCACGTCGTGGATGACGCCGATCGCGCACAGGCGGATGTAGACGTCCGTCAGTGCGACCGAGAACAGAGAGCACCAGGCAAACAGCATGTGGTGGCGGTTGAGCGCGCTCACGCCGCGCCACGCCTGGAAGCGCGCCTGCCCGCCGCGCGCGCAGGAGAAGCAATCGACGTGGCCGCCGATAAGATGACGCAGCGAGTGGCACCCGAACGTGTAACTCGCGAGCAGGATCACGTTCACCAACATCACGAGCGTGCCCACCCCGATCCCAAACTGCGTGCCGGTGCCGCCACTCACGGACCAGCGGGTCGCGAGGAAGACGTCGTATGACAAAATGAAGATGAAGATCACCGCCGCGTACATGAAATAGCGGTGCACATTCTGGAGAATGAACGGAAACTTCGTCTCACCGCGGTAACCGTGTCGCGGCTCCCCCACGCCACAGGCGACGGGATCGAGGAAAAACGCCCGGTAGTACGCTTTGCGGTAGTAGTAACAGGTGGCTCGGAATCCGCCTGGGAAAATCAGAATCAGGAACGCGGGTGACAGTGGCCACCACGAGGTCTGGATCAGGGGCGAGTAGAACGGCGAGAGGTACGGCCCCCACTCATAGTTTGTGCCGACCCAGGCGGCCCACGTTGCGTAGATGACGAAGCCGCCGAGGCCCAGCGCCGTGAGCGCCGGCGCGATCCACCACGCGTCGCGGCGCAGCGTCGCGCCCAAGCCGCGTTCTTGCAGGTTGCGAACGGAGGTTGTCATAGGGTCACCGCCGCCATCGTCTGTTTCACTGCGTCGGCCGATTTCCTCAACGCGCTTTTCTCGTCCGCGGTCAGCTGGACTTCGACGATCTTCTCGAGCCCGTTCCTGCCCAGCTTGCACGGCACGCCGCAGTACATCCCTGAAAGCCCATACTCGCCCTCGAGCCACGCGGCGCACGGCAGCAGGCGCTTCTGATCGAGCACGATCGATTCCACCATCTGCGCCGTCGCCGACGAGGGAGCGTAGTACGCCGAGCCCGTCTTCAGGAAAGCAACGATCTCGGCGCCGCCGTTCCGGGTGCGGTCCACGATCTTGTCGAGCTTGGCCTTGTCGAGGAGCTGCGTAACCGGGATCCCGGACACTGTCGTGTAGGAGATCAGCGGCACCATCGTGTCGCCGTGCCCCCCAAGCACCATCGCCTGGATGTCCTGGACCGAAACGTCGAGCGCCTCGGCGAGAAACGCACGATAGCGCGCCGTGTCGAGGACGCCGGCCATGCCGATCACCCGTTCGCGTGGGAAGCCGGTGACCTGCTTGGTGACCCAGCACATCACATCGAGCGGATTGGAGACCACGACCACGATCGCTTTGGGACAATTCTGCTTGATCTGCTGGGAGACCTGCGTGACGATATCGGCGTTGGTGCGGACGAGGTCGTCGCGGCTCATGCCGGGCTTGCGCGCGATGCCGGCGGTGACGACGACCAGCTCGGATCCCGCCGCCGGACCGTAGTCATTCGCTCCGACGATTCGGGTATCGAAGCCCTCGATCGGAGCGGACTCGTATTGGTCGAGCCCTTTGCCCTGGGGAACGCCCTCGACGACGTCCACGAGGACGACCGTGCGGGCGAGCTGCTTCTCGGCGAGGCGTTGGGCGGTGGTGGCGCCGACGTTCCCCGCACCGACGACGGTGATCTTGGAGAGCATGGTGCGGGGGAAACTAACTCGCGTTGGTCAGGTGACCAAGGGAGTTAAAGAGCGCTTACAATCGTTGCGCGATGTACCGGGCGCTGCCCGCCAGGAGATCGCGCTCGAGCGCGGTGAACGCCCCCTCGCGGAACGCGGCCTCGGTGCGGTTGGCGAACGCCGACAGCGCATTGCGTGCCGGAAGCGTCCGGCCGGCGGCGGCGTGTTGCGAGGCGTCCGCGAGGATGTTCGTCAGGGCCTCGCATGCTCCCTGACGGGCACGTGCCGCTCCCAGACATACCGCACCGCGCCAATCACCCAGCCGGTCGAGCAAGGTCGCGGTGGTCGCCGTCCCACGCACGGGTCGCAGTTCCGACGCGACATCCAGCGCCCGCTGGCGCACGATATCGAACGGTGTGCTCGCTGCCGTTTGCTCCAGCAAGGGAATCGCTTCCAGCAAGGGAACTGTCTCCGCTGCGCGAGCGAAACCGACGGGCTCCGAGTCAGCACCGCTCAACAACCGGCTCAGAACGAGGAGGCGCTGCTCCCTGGAAAGGAGGCCGTTGAACTGCTGCAGCATGATGCCCCACGTGGCCATGACGCTCGAACGTGCTGTGCGCTCGGTCGCCCACGCCTCGTCGAGATACCCGAGACTCGTCGATCCCTGCTGTGCGACGAATTGCTTCGCCGCCACGCTGGTCTGAATGCCCAGCAATGCCATGCCGCGAAGCGAAGCCGGATCGCGCAGCCGGAGGACGACGTCCGTCAGCTGGAGCAGGTATTCGCCATAGCTCTCGCTGCCCTCCGGTCGTTCGTTGGACGCGAGCGCCTCACGTTCGAAGAGCGCGTCGAGTGGCGGGCCGTACCTCGCGGGGATTTGCGCGTCGCGATCGACGTACAAGGCAAACGTGGCCCCCGCTCTCACGCGCCAGTCGGGAGAGTCGAGCAACGCTACGAGCGAATCGACGCGGCTCTGCGCCTCGAGGCGACCGGCGGAGAGGATCAAGGCGAGGAACGCGCCGTAGCGGAGCACTCAGCAGGCCTTTTTTTCAACGTGTACGTGGCCGATGTTGCTTGCCTTCAGCGGCTCCACGATAAACCCCTGGCGGTCCGCGAGATCAGCAAGGGCGGTCCAGTATTGACTGGCGGTGAGTGAGTCCTGCACCGTTCGGAAATGCCGCTCATGCGTCACGGGATCATCGACGCGTGGGGGAAAGGTCTGCAGGTCTGCGGCGCAAGAGTACTGGTGAGCGCTGTTCGTCTCACTGCCCACATGCCATTTCTGATGCACCGGGTTTCGGTACTGACTGTTGATTTGCCAGCTCGCGGTCCACGCGAAGCGAAGGGCGTTCAGGACGGTCGTGAACGCGTTGCTCCACACCATGACGCCGTAGTCGCCCGTGTTGAGACCCACCTCCACCGGAGGCTCCCCCGTGAATTGCCCGCGGCCGGGCGGTGCCAGGCCGAGCTCGATGTATTCCTCGCGCACGGTATCGATCTCGTCCTGTCGCACGACGGCTGGCGTTGAACGAATCAGCGTACCCGACCCATCCACCGCCGCCGTGACACGCAGCGCGAGGGACTTCTGGTTCAATTTCCCCCGATGCGGGATCGCCGCCCAGCGCCCCGCATCCTGCGGGGGCACACTGGCGTCGACGGTGGGCCCAAAGGCGGGAGTGACGCCGTTGGGCTCAAAGGTCAGGACCGCATCGTCCGGGTCGTCCACGACCTCCCATTGGATCGTGGGCGCCAGAGTCGCCGGCGTCACGCCGGCCGCGAGGCTCAGCTTATTTTCGCCGGAACGCGTCGTGAACGAGCCGCCGGCATTGGGTCCTTGAGCCTTGAAAATCACCACCGACGCCGCGGTCACCGGCTCGCGAAATGAGAGCAGATAGACCGTTCCTACGAAACCCTCGCTGGTCACCACGCGATCGGGATAGAACACGCTCGAAAACCAGGACATGTCGCTGGTAGGTCTAATGACCACGCGGGTCACGCTATCGAGACTCGTGATCACCAGCGATTGCGGGAGCGTGCCGCTGCCGAAGTAGTAGACGTTGTGCTCCTCGTGCTTCACGCCACAGTCGGATGCGTCAGCCGTGAAGGGCAGCGTCACGCTGGCGCCTGAGGGCGCGTATGCGGTAATGGAGCCGGGATCCGCGCCGCAGTGCCAGATATCGACGGGCATCACCACCAGATGGGCCACGGGCCGTGAGAACTCGACCGTCAGATCATACGGACCGGTATGGCCGTCCTCGTACACAGCCTGCAGCGGTGGGGAGATGATGTCGAGCGCCGTCTCGCACAGGTGGCCGTAATCGATGTATCCCGCGGGGCCGCCAAAGGCGCGCGCCTTCAGATAGCCAGTGCAGACAACGCCACCTTCGCCCGGCGGCGGCACGTAGACGGCAAAAGCGGGCGCCGCAGTCTTGGTCGGCGCGACGACATCGACGTCGTTGCAGGCGGTTGCGAGCAGGACGGCCGAAAATGCGACGCTGGAAAACCTCACGCCGGCCACCATATCACCAGGCGCCGCCGACGACAACCCGTGAAACCCCTAGCCACCGCGAGTGTGCATCTCCCGGTGCGGGTCAGCGCGCAGGCCATCGACTTGGTACAACGGCGCACGGTGCACCACGCCCAGCCGCTCCTCGGCGCCGCGATCGCTGCGTCCGCGCCACGTCGCCGCGATCAGATCAGCGAGCGCCGCGTCGCTGGCACCGCTCCGCAAGGGCTCGCGCAGATCGATGCCCCGCTCCGCGTAGAGACAGAGAAACCATGTGCCGTCGGCCGTCAGCCGACTGCGGTCGCATGAACGGCAGAAGGGGGCGGTTGTCGACGCGACGATTCCGAACGTGGCGCCGTCGGGCAGCCGGAAGCGCTCCGCCGGCGCGCTCAAGTCCCCAGTCGTCACCGGAGTGACGGCACCGTATCGAGCTGACAGGGCCTCGAGGATATCGCGTTGGGACACGACTTGGTCAGCCGACCAACCCGTCGCGCCACCGACGTCCATGTACTCGATGAACCGCACCTCGGCTTGATTGGCGCGCCCGAACTCGATCAAGTCCACCAGCTCGTCGTCATTGACTCCGCGCATCACGACCGTGTTCAGCTTCACGCGGAATCCCGCCCCGCGCGCGGCGGCAATTCCTGCGAGGACGTCGGCATGCCGGTCACTGCGGGCCAAGTCGCGCATTCGCTGTGGTTGCAGCGTATCGAGGCTCACCGTGACCCGCCCCAAACCAGCCCGTCTGAGCGCCTCGGCCTGCTTGGCCAGGAGAAGTCCGTTGGTGGTCAACGCCAGATCGCGGACGCCGTCGATGCGCGCCACCATGGCGGTGAGTGCAGGCAAATCGTGCCGCAGGAGCGGCTCGCCACCAGTGAGCCGCACCTTCTCGACGCCCAGCGACGCGAAGACACGGACGAGGCGAGTAATCTCTTCGAACGTCAGGATCGATTGCTTGGGAAGCCAGACGTACTCCCGCTCCGGCATGCAATAGCGACACCGCAGATTGCACCGATCTGTCACGGATACCCGCAGGCTGCCGAGCGGTCTCTGGAAGACGTCAGCGATCACGGAGGCCTCCGGCCACGGGCTTGCCGGACGGATCGACCCACGTCGCCGAGCCATCCGCGTGCAGCTCCTTCTTCCAGATCGGCAAACGCTTCTTGACCTCTTCGATCACGTACCGACACGCCGCGAAGGCTGCGTCGCGGTGTGGCGCCGCCGCGGCGATCACAATGCTCGCTTCGCCGACCGGAATGAATCCCACGCGATGCTGCAAGGCCACGCGCGTTTCCGGCCAGCGCTCACTGGCTTCGTCCCGGATGCGGGTAATCTCGGCGAGCGCCATGTCATCGTAGACGGAATACTCGATGCCGGTGACGTCGTCATCGTCCCGAACGCTTCCCAAGAAGACACAGGTGCCCCCCCGCTCCGAGCTCTGGACGGCGGCTAGAAGCGATTCGACAGAGATCGGGGCTCGGGTGAGGTGAGTCATCATCTTGTTTGGACCACACGCTGAAGCGTGGGCCCCTTGAACCACTGTGCCTGAGGCACAGTGCCTTGTCGGGCCCATGCTTCAGCATGGGAACGGACAGTGCGAGCCGGTTTCATGTTCCTATCCCCCCGCGAGGGGAGGAAGCAGCGCCACTTCATCCCCGTCGCTCACGCGCGCATCCAGTTGCACCTGCCGCAGATTCAGTGCGGCAAGAGGCCGAGCCGGCAGGCTCCGAGCGCCCGGCACGGTTTCGCGCACGCGGTCCAGCACGTCCCGCACAGTTGCTGAGCTGTCAGAGACACGGACGGCCGCCGACTCGCACCCGGTCAGCTCGGCGTAGCGCGCGAAGAATCGTACCGTTACCTGGGCCATGATCCGATTATAGTCCCGACGCCAGGCCCTGCCAGATCTTGGCCTGCCTGGGTGTCGGATTTGGGACCCGGTCGAGCGTTCCGCTTGAGATCGGTCCTTCACGCACCGTTGCATTCAGGGTGATTGGTTGCCCGCCGCGGTGCACGGCAATCGTGAGGGGCTGTCCAGCCCTGCCACGATAGCGCGACCGGAACGCCGCAGCCCAGTTCTGATCCGCCGTCACCCGGACATCGCCGATCCCGGTGAGTTGATCGCCCGGCTGGACGCCGGCTGCCTCCGCCGCTCCTCCCGCTGCGACCGACTGCACCACCACGTCACCGTCGGGCGTCGGGCGTGCCGAAACGCCGATCAGCGGCGCGACTTCACGTCTGAGCGTGAGCCCCGCTTTCGCAAGGACCGCATCGAACGGCAGCGAATCGCGGCCGTCGATGTAGCGTCGATAAAACGTGTCGACATCGGGCATGCCGGCCGTGCGCAGCTCGTTCAAAAGATCGGCGGTCGAGAATCCCTTGTTCTGGCGATAGTAGCGTGTGTACAGCGCCCGCATGACTTCGTCGAGCGTGTGCGCGTTATCCGTCGCGTCGCGGATCGAGATGTCGAGCAGGAAGCCGAGCAGCGCTCCCTTGGGATAGTACAGCTGCGAGCTGTTGACGTAGACCTCGTTGATCCACGTCGCCTCGCTGCCGTCCTCGGCACTCCAGGGCTCGGGCGCCGATTCCACCTGGCCGATGTCCGACGTGACGTTGGCGAGAAACTGGCCGCTGCTCCACAACCCCGAGCGCAAATTCGTGAGGTCCGCGTAGTAATCAGTGACTCCCTCCGACCACCACAGCAGCGGCGTGTACTGCTCCGCGTGATAGTCATAGGGCCACATCTCGGCCGGCCGAATCCGCTTCACGTTCCAGAGGTGGAAGAATTCATGTGACAGCAGGGGATAGATGAAGTCGCCGAGATTGCCCGCCGGATCGGCGAACGACTCCGCCGGCATGATGTCGTATTGCGAGGAGCTATGCTCGAGACCACCGCCAAAGTCGACCGGTCCATGGATGACGTTGAAGAAGATCGTGTAGACGTCATACGGGGCTTCGCCCATGATGCGATTCTGGACGGGCGCCATCTTGGCAATGCCATAGCGCAGATTGCGCGCCACCGCCGGGGTGTAATCCGAAGCGGGCCACAGCGCAATACGAATCCATTTTCCGTCTGCCTGGAGCGAGTCGAGGCTGTAGCGACCGACGAACGTCATCGCGTCCGCCAGCTCGTGGTAATCGCCGGCGCGATACACTCCGTTCGTTGGACCTTTCAGCGCCGTCGTCACCTGCCACCCCGCCGGCAGGCGAAAGCGCACCTCGGCAGGACGTGCGAGCTGGCCCTCCTCGAACATGAACAGATTGGTGCCGAGGAATTCGGCGAAGTCCGGCGCGGTGCGTGCGAGCGAGAGATCGATCTTCTCGGATAGGTAATCGAAGTCGACGGTGACGCGATCACTGTGACCCGTGACGACTCGCCAGGTGTCCTTGTCGGCGCGATCCCAGCGCAGCGCCTGCCCGCTCGCGTTCTTCGCGCCGAAGCCATGGAGGTAGCGCGCGTAGTTCTGGATCTCGTAATTACCGGGACTCCACGCGGGGAGTGAGACGAGGAGCGTATCCTTGCCGCTGGCGGGAAACTCCGCGGACACGTGGAACTGGCCTTGAACAACGGAGACTTCGTAGCGAACGGTCTGCGCACGGAGCGACGCCGCGAGGAGCAGTGTGAAGACGAGACAGCGGGTCAAGCGATGCATCATCACTCCGGGCAAGAAGTTGAGAGATACCTAAAACTAGAACGGCCCCGGCGACAGCGCCGAGGCCGAGTCTCAAGTTGCCGTCGTGCAGAGTGTTACGACGAAACTTTCGCGCTGGCGTCCGCGACCATCGCGCGCAACTCCTTGCTGGGCTTGAAGACAGGCACCGGGCGCGCCGCAACTTCGACGGGATCACCAGTTCTGGGGTTACGCGCCATGCGTGTCTTCCGCTGACGGATCTTGAACGTCCCAAACCCGCGTACCTCAATGTTATGCTGTTCAGCTAGGGCGGCTTTCACGGCGTCGAGGAAGGAATCTACGACCCGCGCACAGTCCTTTTTTGAAATGAGGGGACCGGCGGTGCGAGCGATTTGCGCGGTGACCTTTTCGACCAGATCGGCCTTCGTCATTGGTCCCCCCCGAACGTCTGCCGGGATGCAAAAGTCGGGGGCTATGATACGGGCTTACTTATTTAGTGTCAAGAGCTTGTAGGAATTGTTGAAAGTGTCCTTGGGCGTCATGTGGGCCCGGCGACGCCTCCGGGTGGTACTGGACGGCAAAAATCGGGTACTCCCGGTGCTTTATTCCTTCGACCGTTCCGTCGTTGAGGTTAAGGTGGGTGACCTCAAGCGACTTCGCGCCAGGAACGCCACTCGTCTCTCCCCGCACCGCGAATCCATGATTCTGGGACGTGATAAGTACTTGTCCCGTCGCAAGATCGCGCACCGGATGATTTCCCCCGCGATGGCCGTAGGGCAGCTTGACCGTCTCGCCTCCCATCGCCAGGCCGAGCAGCTGATGGCCGAGACAGATGCCAAAGATCGGCAGCTTCCCGTCCGCCAGCGTCCGAATTGTATCGATCGCGTAACCGACCGCTGCGGGGTCGCCGGGCCCGTTCGACAGGAAGACGCCGTCAGGCTTCAGGGCGCGAGTCTGGGCCGCAGTCGTCGCCGCCGGTACGACCGTGACCCGGCAGCCGTGCTGCACGAACAGCCGCAGGATGTTGCGCTTCATCCCGAAGTCGAACGCGACCACATGATGCGTGGCGCTCGCGGGAGACGGCCCCTCGCTGTACGCCTTGGGAATCGTCGCGAGACTCGCGAGGTCGAGTCCGTTCATCGACGGCGATGCCGCCAGTGCGGTGCTGATCGCTTCACTGGGCTTCTCACCCAACGCGAGCACCCCGCGCATCGCGCCGCGCGAACGGATGTATCTGGTGAGCTGGCGCGTGTCGACGTCCGCGACCAGGGGAACTTTTGCGTCCGCGAGCCAGTCGAGCAGCGTGCCGGTGGAGCGCCAGTTCGAAGGCGTGGCCGACAGCTCGCGCACCACGACGCCGGCGACGCGCGGGCGATCGGATTCGACGTCTTCGGGATTGATGCCGTAATTGCCGATCATCGGTGCCGTCATAACCACGATCTGCCCGAGATAGGAGGGGTCGGTGAACACCTCCTGATAACCGCTCAGATTCGTGGTGAAGACGACTTCCGCGTAGGCCGGCTCAAACGGGAGCGGCGCAGTTCCAGGAAACCAGGCGCCGTCCTCTAAGAGGACGTAAGCGGGTGCTGGGTTACGGGCGGCGATTGCTCGGAGGCTGAGGCGCCGGATGTGGAGCGGGCGGGGGGGGCGCCGTCGGTTGAGTTTCGATCGGGAGCGGCTTGGGCGCCACCGGCGTGGGCGTCTGACCCTGGCCTTCGAGCACCGAGCGGACCTGTGTGCCCCCCGACGACATGAACGTCAGCACCAGTGCGAGAAACAGAAAGATCCCCGCGGTCCACCACGTGACTTTGGTCAGCAACGTGGTCGCCTGACGCCCGCCCATGATCGTTTCGGTGCCGGCGCCGCCACCCATGCTCGCGAGCCCGCCGCCCTGCCCCGCCTGCAACAGCACAGCGGTCGCGAGGATCAGCGAATCGAGAATGAGGATGCCAACGAGGATTCCGTACATGCGCGGGGCAAGATACCTAGGCTACGGCGGTGCGCACAAGCTCGGTCCACGCCAGCGGATCGAGCGATGCGCCCCCGACCAGCACACCGTCGAGCTCCTGTTCGGCGAGCAGCTCGGCGGCGTTCTTCAGATTGACGCTGCCACCGTACAGAATTCGTGTGTCCGCGGCCCCGTGTTGCTCCAGCCACGCCCGGATTGCGGCATGCACCGTTGCGGCATCGCGAGGCGTCGCGTTCCGGCCCGTCCCAATCGCCCACACCGGTTCATAGGCGATGGTCACGCGCACGGTTGCCGCGCGCTCGCCTAACGCGGCGGCCAATTGCCGCTTGACCACCGCGAGCGTCTGGCCGGAGTCACGCTGCTCGAGCGTTTCGCCCACGCACAGGACAGGATGGAGCTGCGCTGCCAGGGCCGCGGCCAATTTCTTCCCGGTTTGCTCGTCCGTCTCACCGAACACGTGCCGGCGCTCGGAGTGACCGATCAACGCGGCTTTCGCCCCCGCCTGGGCGGCTAACGGGGCGGAGATCGCTCCGGTAAAGGCGCCCTTCGACTCCCAGTAGATGTCCTGCACGCCGGCGAGAAGATCAGACCGATTGCCTAACCCATTCGCGACGGTTTCGAGGGAGACCGCCGGTGGGAAGAACCAGACCTGTCGATTCGGCTGTGGTGCGTACGCCTTGAGAAACGTCGCGAGATAACTGCGCGCCTCGCCGGGCCCAAGGTTCATCTTCCAATTGGCGGCGAACAACAGCGGCCTCACGCGTCCTCCAGGGCCGCCACGCCGGGCAACTCCTTCCCTTCCAAAAACTCGAGTGACGCGCCGCCGCCGGTCGACACGTGGGTGAGCTGATCCTCCATTCCCGCGACGGCGGCGACCGAGTCCCCACCGCCCACGACTGTCACAGCGCCCTTCTTCCCCGCCTCGGCGAGCGCCGTCGCGATCGCGCGCGTGCCCGC
>Ga0209056_10006769_pt1 | contig 11821 bp, 11 predicted proteins | sample GraSoiAngelo_114_FD_185876 | JGI IMG/M metagenome (GOLD analysis project Ga0209056, IMG submission 185876) | Grasslands soil microbial communities from the Angelo Coastal Reserve, California, USA - 14_0903_13_40cm (SPAdes) (version 2) | ecosystem: Environmental > Terrestrial > Soil > Grasslands... | reverse complement strand
GATGATGTTAAGGTAACAGTCGAAGACGGCATTCTTAGCGTCTCCGGAGAACGCAAAGGCGAGAAGGAAGATCACAAGAAGAAATTCCATCGCATCGAACGATCCTTTGGCACTTTCCGACGCAGCTTCACGCTGCCTGAGGATGCCGATAGCACGAAAGTGACGGCGGAGTTCCGCGACGGCGTGCTGAAAGTGCACCTCCCGACGACGGTGAGAGCAAAATCAAAAACCATCGACGTTAAAGTGCAGTAATGCGCTGACACTGACGGCGAGCGCACGGACGGTTTCGTGCGTTAGCCCCAGTGCACCGTCGCTAAAGTATCGCCTGTTGCCGTCCTGCGCGACACTCCGAGCCCTCACCTAGCCATTGCCCATGTCTGACGAAATCCACTCTTACATTCAACTCCAGGAGCGGATCCACGAGGGCTTGCGCGCCCAGCATCCCGACTGGGTCGAACCGAACGAATCCTATGAGTCACGCCTCGCCGACCTGCTTGGCCTTTCTGCCCGGATAAACAGCGCTATACCGCGCGGCGCAGCTTCGGAAGCGATTCGCGAAATTGCGTGGGAGAGCGACCGACGATTCGCTTAAACGCACGATTGAAGTTCGTCATGGATTGAAATCCGCATGCGAAGGCAGCTTCGCTAATTCGCGAGTTAGGATTGAGCAAAAGCGTCTTCGATTTCTCCACTCGAACTCTCGAGAGGTAGTCGGTGAAATTTATCCCAGTCGCTTTCTTGAACATTTTGCAAAAGTAATGCCTGCTGATGTTAGCCACGTGGGCGATCCGCCCCAGCGACAGCGGCTCCGCTTGATGGTCCTCGATAAATTGTCGCGCTCGCGTCATATTTGTGGACTCATTCTTTTCTCGCCGTACCACTAGTTGATTCGACAAGATGGAAAGGTGTTGCGCAAAAAGACTCAGGAGCCGCAACATCGCGCGGTACCGGACAGGCGATAAAACGCACGACCGAAAATAGGCCCGCTCAAGTTGCTTCCAATCCGTCTTGTAGCCCCACGCGCGGAGCTGCCGGGTAATGCTCGCGAAGTGTTTCTTTGTCGGATTCTTGAGCATTACTTCACCCGTCTCGAGAAAACCAAGAATGTGGTCACCCACATACACTGGCACTGCGCTTTCTGAGAGTCCCGCAAACCAGGTGACGGTGCGCGTCATTGAGGTCGGTTCCTGGCAGGCATCGGTTTGCGCCCTTAGGCATGCGGCGCGGGCCTGATTGAAACGAGCCAGAATCGCGGCGAATGAATCGTGATCCGTTTTGCCATGGTGTGCCGGCGACCATGAATCGTGTGCTCGAATATTAAGGGGTAAACCCATCGCCTCGCTAAAAGCCCGTTCGTAATCTTTGAAAATCTGAGAACGCGACAGATGTCGCATCACTTCCCGATCAGAGGATCCGGCTGTCGCGCCCCGTCCACGGGGGTTGCGGATCAAGCTGCTTCTTTTTGAGCGTTTCATTGCCGTCAATTATTTTTCCGACACCGGGTTATCAACGGGGATTGCAGCTTCGACAGCTGGAGCGCTTTCTCCTTTACCGACACTCTTGCGCTCTATTGAATTAGCCGCGGTCATATCCAGGCGCTCGTGATCTGAGCTACGTTGGCAGCCCTCGGCACGCCGCATGCGATTAGGGCTTTGGTCGTGTCTTTTACAGTTAAAAGGTACTTGCGCACGATAGGATGAATTGCATATGCGATTTCAGCATCTCGCATTATTTCGCGGAATTGGATTAGATGCATGTGGCGTTAACGTTGTAGTAGAATGCCTTCAGGTTGTGGTGCCTTCTTTGCGATCATCACATAGTACCTGTTGAAGTTCTGTGAAGTTCAGCGCCCGTTGTCCTGATGAAGTTGTGGTACGACAAATAAGTCGCCAGAGGTCAGCTGCCGCCGAACATCCGGGCCGTACTTGCTGGCGACACCGCGAAGCTGGCGAAAAAGCGCGGCGCGACGTTTTGAGACTCTTTGGTACGCAAGATAAACCGCACCGTTTTGCGTGATCGTTGGTTCCATATCGTTTGGCTGGTGCAGAGAGGGGCCGCACCCGCGGTCGATTGACGCTGCAAACGTTAGGAAACTAATCTACACCCACAATGCGGATAGCCTAACGTTATTTTGGCGCTTGTGCGAGTTGCAAGAGCTCACGGTCGACAAGGCGCACGATTAGAGCGAACAAGGCGCGGTGCGCGAGCCACATCTTTATCAGCCTGTCTGCTCGTGAGAAAGATTTTGTCGATTGGCGACTGTTGACGCTCCCTGAGAATCTCATTTGCATACCAAATAAGATAATGGGAAATCATTGCCGGCGAACAGGAGAGTGCTTCAGGTGACGAACGTTTCACCAAGGCACGTAGAATGAACCCAAAGAACATCTTCACGGAACTGAAGCGGCGCAATGTTTACAGGGCAGCAGTCGCCTACGGAGTCGTCGCATGGTTCCTTGTCCAGCTCACAACGCAAGTCTTTCCGTTTTTTGAAATTCCGAATTCCGCAGTGCGTTTTGTTGTCATTGCGCTGGCGGCCGGATTTCCAATCGCGATGCTCGTCTCCTGGCTCTACGAATTTACTCCCGAAGGAGTCGTGCGGACGGGAGATCTCGACCCAGTGCAGGCGAGATCCGTTCAGCGCACGAGTGCGCGCCTGCTTGACTTCATCATCATCGGGGTGCTGCTACTGGTTATTGCAATGCTGATCGTTGGACGGCTCCCGTTTTACAGGCAGATCGGCGAGTTGATTTCTCAGAAGAGTATTGCGGTGCTGCCATTTGAAAACCGCAGCGAAGACAAAGCAAACGCCTACTTTGCCGACGGCATCCAGGACGAGATCCTGACCCGCTTATCCAAGATCGCCGATCTAAAAGTCATCTCGCGCACATCAACACAACATTACAAGAGCGCGCCGGAAAATCTGCCCGACATCGCCAGGCAACTTGGCGTTGCCCACATCGTCGAAGGAAGCGTGCAGAAGAGCGGCGACGTTGTGCGGGTAAATGTGCAGCTAATCAAAGCAGCCAATGATTCGCACCTGTGGGCCGAGACTTTTGATCGGAAGCTCACTGACATCTTTTCTGTCGAAACCGAAGTAGCGAAAGCCATCGCCGATCAGCTGCGAGCGAAAGTTACCGGTCAGGAAGAGCGAGTCTTGGCCGCGAAACCGACGGACAATCCCGAAGCTTACGATGCTTACCTGCGCGGGCTGGCTTATAGTCTTAAAGCGCAGAATTCACCGGCCAACTCCCTTGGCGCACAGAAGCATTTGAGAGAAGCTGTGCGCCTCGATCCGAAATTCGCGCTTGCTTGGGCGCTCCTGTCTTATGTTGATTCATTTGGCTACATCGGAATTACCCTTCAAGCCACCGAATCGCTCCGGGAAGAGGCGCGGCAAGCGGCGGAGACGGCACTGACTCTTCAGCCCAATCTCGGCGAGGGACTGATAGCCAAAGGCTATTACTACTACGCCTACCTGAAGGATTACCCCAGTGCGGTGCGTTACTTCGAGCAAGCACGTCCATTGCTGCCCAATAGCAGCCGGATTCCTGAATGCCTGGCCTACGTCGCGCGCAGAGGAGGCCAATGGGAGCAAAGCGAATCCTTCTTCAACCAGGCCGAGCGGCTCGACCCGCGCAATGTTACACAGCTCAGCCAGCACGCGCTTTCCTACGTTCTTCTTCGTCGTTTTCCCGAAGCACTACTGAAGCTCGACCAAGTTCTCAATATTACGCCTGAGGACGTGGATACGCTGGCTCTGAAAGCATCCGTTGCCCAGGCCGAAGGTGACTTGCCACGCGCATCGGCTATTCTCGGCGCGCTTCATCCCGCCGCCGATAACACCGCCGCGCTCGAAACCCAAATTTACCAGGCGATTCTCGAGCGACGGACGGGTCAAATCATTTCTCGTCTCAAAGAAATACTTGCCAGGCCGGATCCAGCAATGGGTTATTTCAATGGGGAGCTGCGTTTTTGGTTAGGCTGGGCGCAACAAGTCAGCGGCGATCATGCCGCCGCACAGGAAAGCTGGCGACACGCTGAGAGCGAACTGGAACAGTTCCTCAAGGAACAGCCGGAAAATTACAATCTCATGCACGACCTCGCGCTTGTTGAGATGGGCCTTGGTAACAAGGCGGCCGCCTTATCCATGGCAGAACGAGCCATAGCCACAAATCCAATTGAGAAAGACGTCGTGGATGGACCCGCTTCAATCGAGATTCTCGCCCGGGTTGCTGCGCAGACTGGAGAGCCGGCTCGCTCCATCGCCGCCTTGCAGAAACTTCTCTCGATACCGTATGAGGGCGCGCTACCTGTGGGCAACGCGCCGCTTACTGCTGCCCTGCTTCGACTCGATCCAATGTTCGATCCGCTGCGAAACGATCCGCGCTTCCAAAAACTCGTCGTCTCGCCTGCGTACTGAAAGAACCATGAAGCTCAACCCGCTCCTATATGAAAGGGAGCTTCACTCAGCAACCCTCGGACGTCAGCGGATTCTACCTTGTGGGGAGTCGCTCGGTCTGGTGATCCCCATCCACAGCCGCAGAAAACGCTTGCGGCGTTTCCCTCGGGCGACTGCTGTCTCGGGCATCCAAAGGTGAAATTGTTTGCGTTGGAACGCTCTTCTAATGTCTCTCATCCAAATACTATCGCACAGTCTACCGGAATCCGTGCAGGATATCTCTGCGACGCTTTGATCAGCTGTATGCGACGTTTACAATAGCTGTTAGCTTCGCTAGTGACAAACTCGAACAAACAGACCCAACTGCCGATTGAGGAAATAAATTAATTAGTAAAAGTAAACGACAGCGTCTGGGAGACGGTATCTTTAGGTAAGTGCAGTCAAAAGCTCGCTTAATTCTATTCTGACAATGCTCGAAGCCGTATCGCTAACGCCATAAGGCAGGATGAGTTGCCCGTTATGGACGAGTGCCCCACAGGAATAAACGACATTAGGAACGTAGCCTTCCCTTTCATTCCCTTCCGGTCTTAAGAGCGGCTCTTTCAGGTGGCCAATGATCCTTGCAGGGTCGTGCAAATCGAGCAAGGTCGCTCCAATGCAATATTTTCGCATTGGGCCGACGCCGTGAGTAAGAACTAACCAGCCAGCTTCGGTTTCAATCGGCGAGCCACAGTTACCGAGCTTTACAAACTCCCAGGGGTGTTGGGGCTCTTGTAGTAGCAGTGGGTCGCTCCAAAAATGCGGATTGTCCGAGAACGTTAGGTAAAGGTTCTCATCATCCTGTCGTGAGAGCATCACATAGCGTCCATCGATCCGACGAGGGAAGAGAGCCATGCCTTTGTTTTGAACTGCCTGTCCGTTAAGCGTTAGGATACGGAAGTTAAGGAAGTCCACGGTCTCGATCAGCTGGGGTAGAATGACTCGACCATTGTAGGCCGTGTAGGTCGCGTAGTAGATAATGCTCCCATCGTCTTCGATAAAACGAACAAAGCGAGCGTCCTCAATGCCGTTGCTCTCGTTACGCGAGACGGGAAAGATAATGCGTTCCGACATTTCCGAAGAAGGAGCGAAATGAATTTCGTAATTGGACTCCGCCAGCCAGTGCATACACTCCAAAGTTCGCTGCACGTCGCGTGTGTGTGCAGAGGCTTCGTAGGGCGCTGCTTGACGGATGGACTTATCCAACTCATCAAGGAGGAAGGTCTTGCCTAATCGCCCCATGACCGAGGTAGCCCAGTCATTCTCAAGTCCCATCTCACTCAATTTGTCCAGGAAGGCGCGTTTATGGTAGGTGGGATTGGGATTAAGCTCAGGCAGTGTTACAAAAGGCGTTGTCTTGTCGATCTCTATTGAATTATCACAATGGATAATTCCGGTTCGAAACTGGATCGACGAGACATGTCCTTCACCGGTCGAGCGCAGGCTTACGATAAAACGAAGATCGCCCCGACCCAGACCAGCTTGGTCAGGATGCGGTACAATGGAGGGGTTGAACAAGGCTGCCGATTCGAGTGCATACTCACCGGAGAAGAGCGCGCCGATAAATAGCCGGCGTCCTTGGGAAATCCTTTCGCTGTCCCGGATGCGCGCTCGCACTTTTTCGAAATGTCGCAGCCAACTCTTATCAAGATCGATATGTCTCTCGCTGAAATCCGCTCTAACTAACGAAAGCTGCTTTTCGATTTCCTGCTCGCTTAGCGCGAGACTGCGCGCGATGATATGCTCGACACACGTGGGATGGATCGGGATGAACGGACGCACCACCACGCGTTTGTTGTCCGGCCTAAGAAGGACACCCGTCGGATGAAGTTTCATCCAATTTTGTGACTCGGGATCTTTAAGTCAGGCGCGGTTTCCGCCTGCGTCATCTCCGCGAGGGATAAGTAAAACGCGAGACTTGATTCTGCTCCCTGATTCTGGCTCACGCGATCCTGGTGCAAAGCGTCACGGCATCCTCCCGTGCTGGAATCGTAGAGCGATTCTCCGAGGTCGTTCCGACCAAGGAACCACTCGAAGCAGCGTCGCGACGCGCGCTTCCAGTATTCGTCATGCGTGAGAGCAAAAGCCTCGAGGCAGGCCGAGATGGTAGCATAGGCTTCCACCGGCTGTTGGTCGAAGCGCGCACGTTCGCTGCCGCGCTTCCAAAAACCGTTGGAGCCAATCGGCGCGAAGTGTCCGGCTTTAGCTCTTTGCTTTTCCACCAGCCAGCGCAGCGATTGCAAACCTGCCTGGAATACCTCGCCACGCGAAGTCCAATGACCGCTCAGGATCATCGCATGCGAAAGCCTTGCGTTGTCGTAGGTGGCGACGGGCTCGAACCATTGCCATTCCTTGGAACTGTTAGCTTGAAACAACTCGAGCAGTCGCGTGGTGAGCAGATCACGCAACTGATTCACCATCCGGTCTCCGGAGAAGCTGCGCAGGTATTCCTGCATTGCGAGCAGGACGAAGGCCCAGGCGCGCGGAGAAGTGAACTGCTCTACAACTGGCAAACCGCGTTGGAATAAGAGCGCGCAAAGATTCCGATAACCCTCATTTCTTGATCGCCCAAGTGCCATTCCCACAGCCCAAAGCGCTCGCGCGTGACTGTCCTCAGAACCAACCTCTTCCAGCCATTCCCGGCTATGACTCATAAAATTCCGAAAGCGCTTCGTTTCCTGATCGAATGCATCCCATAAGAACGAAAGATAAGTGCTGGCCAGGCGCTCAACGTCCCGTTGCGCCACACGACTGGTCATCTCCGGAAGTAGCAGAGTCAAAATAAAGGCGCGTGCATTGTCATCGGTGCAATACCCTTCCCGGTAATTCGGCACGTTGAAAATAGCGTGCTGGAAAATTCCGGTGTTATCGGTCATCCGAAAAAGGTGATCGAGTTTTAGCGGCGGCAATTCATAGGGACGATTTTCTAGAGTTCGAACAGCAAAGGCTTTGCGCGGCGGAACAGTTAAACGCACGCGCGCGCGCTGAAAGCTTTCCATGTAACGACCGGCTACTACCGGCCAGATCATATCGCGTCCGAGTTTCCATGCACGTTTTCGCATTCCCGCCATTAGTGCAGGATTGGACAGAAGTCGACTTACTGCTTCGGCAATTGCATTACTGTCGCGAAAGGGCACAAGAATGCCGCGTTCCTGCGCGAGTAACTCCTGGGCATAGAGATAAGGAGTGGAAATCACCGCCTTACCTGCGCCGAAAGCATAAGCCAGGGTGCCGGAAGTGATTTGCGCTTCGTTAAGATACGGGGTGACGTAAATATCGGCCGCGCCGATGAAGTCGGTTAGTTCCTCCAGCGTCACGAAGCGATTATAGAAAATAACATTGGCCGTCACGCCTCGATCTTCAGCCAGACGCTCAAGCTTTAATCGATAAGACTCGCCTTCCCGCGAAAGAAGATTGGGATGTGTCGCGCCAAGGACAATGTAAACGAAATTCGGGTGCTCCTTGAGAATTGCCGGTAACGCCTCGATTACATACTCGATGCCTTTGTTAGGCGAAAGAAGTCCAAAGGTAAGCAGCATCGTCTTACCTTCCACGCCAAACTGATCCTTGTGGAAAGTCGGGTCGATGAACTGGACGTCAGGCACGCCGTGCGGGATAAGATCGATCTTTTCGGACGAAACGCCATAGACTTCCTTCAACAACCCTCGCCCACGTTCAGCCATCACGATGAAACGATTCGAGAGCGCATTGAGCTGCTCCATGACGAATCTTTGCGACTCGTTAGGTTCACGCAGCACAGTGTGCAGCGTTGTCACTACCGGCATGTGCACATCGCGGAGCAAAGCTAGCAAGTGACTTCCGGCCGGCCCGCCGTAGATGCCAAACTCGTGTTGGACTGAGACGACCTCGACGTTTTCATCGATCTCAAAACGGATACGCGTCGAATAGTCGTAACCTTCAGGGCGATCGTTAACCGCTCCCACGATGCATTCGCATTTTGGGTATTCGGCTGCGACCGCCTCACAAATGTCGGTCGTAAACGTCGCTATGCCACATTGCCTGGGCATATAATCTCCCAGGAAGGCGACGCGGTTGATCGTGGTCATTAGGCAGCCTGAGTTAGTGTCTTTTCAACAAATGTCAGCCCTTCTCCATCGAGGATCCTGGGACTAACAAAACCACGCTGCCACTCTCGAGGACTTGTCGCGCCTACCCTCGCGTGAAGGCGGATCAACTCTCGACTTTGCTTCGTAAATCCCGCACCTGCGCCTGGGTGGACTCAATTGCTTCCTGCGGGACCCGGCGCAAACCTCCCGCCAAGCCGAGCGTCGACAAAATCCAGATCAACCATTTGGTCGGGTCCCATTGCCACGGCTTCACGCCGTTACGATAGTCGTGCTGAAATTGATGGTGGTAATTGTGATAGCCTTCGCCAAACGTAAAGAGCGCCATGAAAAACGAGTCGCGCGCACTGCAGCGCGTCGAATACGGCTGACGCCCGATGGTATGGCAGGCCGAGTTAATCAGGAATGTGCCATGTTGAAGCACGACGACTTTTGCGACGCCACCAATTAGAAAACCGCCGAGCGCGCCGACCCAGCCGTCCCACACGAATCCGGCGAGGGTTGGCAGGACAAAGCCGACCACGACAGCGAGGAGATGAATGTGTCGGTGTTGCCACATGACCAGCGGATCTTTCTTTAGATCGGCAACATTATCGAACGGCGGTTGTGGCAAAAGCTTGAACAACAGCCAGCCAATGTGGGCGTGGAAAAAACCTTTGGTGATGTCGTACGGGTCTTCGTCGTGATCCACATGTTTATGATGGCGGCGGTGTTCGCTGGCCCACATGAGGACAGAATTCTCAAACGCAGCGGCGCCGAAAATGAGAGTAAACAAACGCACCGGAAGTTTCGCCCGGAAAGTCATGTGTGAAAACAGACGGTGATAGCCGAGCGTGATGCTGAAGCCGGTCGCAGCCAATAACACCGCGAACAGGCCGAGGTGGAACCAATCAAGGCCGAAATACCATAGATACAGCGGCACTGCGGTGAGCGTGAGAACAAATGTGCCGATCAAGAACGAGCTCGTCGTCCAATTAATGCGGCTGGCCGGGATACGGAAAATCAAGGGTGGGAATTTTTGAAGGATCGTCGGCTCACTGATATCGACCGAGAATGACGTCCTTCTTTGTCCAGGTATGAACGCTGCCGCAATGCGCGCAGGTGAATTTTTGCGTTTTCACTTTGGCCATCGGCCAGCGCTTTTCCTCGATTGTCCTTCCGGTATCGGTCAGCTTCGACGTGGAAGGACAGCGCACGAGCAAGCTTTTGATGCTGGGACCAAGCTTTGTTTTGGGCCGTCGCGGCGGATCGAAAAGGAATCGCGTTGCCATATCAGAGGCGATAAACGATGCGCGCTTTGGCAGTGTCGTATGGGGACATCTGCATTTTTACTCGATCACCGATCGTAAGCCGAATGAAACGCTTGCGCATCTTCCCGGAGATATGCGCGAGAACCAAATGATCGTTCGCCAGCGCGACGCGAAACATGGTCCCGGGAAGCACCATCGTAATGGTGCCTTCCAGTTCGATGGCTTTTTCAGAATTCATGCTGTCGCTGTTTCTCGTCGGCTGCGCTGTAGGGGATGCTGTTAGCATCCCATCCTTTGTTCGGGAAGCAGACTGCTTCCCCTACAGATTAAACCGCTCTATCGGCGAAAGCCCGCAAAGCGACGCTTGTCGCCGCCGCCGCCGTAAGAACGCGGACGCTCTTCGCGCGGACGCGCTTCGTTAACAGTTAGCGTGCGGCCATTAAGTTCGCGGCCGTTCAGGGCACTTATCGCGGCGTTAGCTTGCGCGCCGTCGTTCATGGTGACGAACGCAAACCCGCGCGATTTGCCGGTCATGCGATCCATCATCAGATGGACTTCATTCACGGCGCCGTGTTGTTCGAACAGATCCTGAAGATCGTTCTCGGTGCTCTCAAAAGAGAGATTACCTACATACATTTTCATTGTGTTTTGAATTTTGGAAAAACTACCGAGCTACAGAGCCGTTCCCGGGAATCGGGTTTCAAACCACCAATGAGCGACGCTCACCTGACGATCTACCGCGCAGTGAAGTTAAACAGAGTAATCCAATAAGCGCGCACTATCGCCCGGATCAGAGGAAACACAAGCGATCATTTCATAGTGCTTTTCCCTAGTTGCCGATTTCCTCAACGCTGTCGGGGGATTCGGGAGTTCGCCAAAAGGGTTCAGCGGCCGTTGTCTCGGTGGCGCCGGTAGACGCCTGAAAAGTTCGTCGCGTATGGGCTGTCGCTCAGTAGCGCTTGCTTTCGAGCCGCGGCGCGAAACTCCCGGGAAAGCGCGGCACGACGTTTTGGAGTTCTATTTTGCAAGTAGTAAAGCGCGCAGTTCTGAGTCAATGTTGGTTCCATATTTAATTCTCCGGTTTATTCGCGCTGGCGACGGAGGAACGCGGGCGCTGATGTCTGAGCAATTTGTATCGAGACGCGTGATATAAGCATCCACTAACGCTAAGAAATTTATTTCCGAGAATGCGTTGTCGCCAGACAAGTCCTCGAGCAATCGCTCAAGTTCATGTCTATGAGCAGCGATAGCATTCATGATGCTGTTTTGTGTGCAGAGAGAAGGGGTCGCACACCCGCGCGATCGATTGACGCTGCGCTATTAACCCCGACCATACAGCCGCCACTGCGATTACCTAATGATTAATGAAATTTTTTTGTGGCACTGATGCCGCCTTCTACATTCTAGTTTCCACTTCTTCATTTCTTCCATTCCTACATCGCAAACTAATTGCCGCAGCGGATGCGATTCTTTAAACAGGGACAAGGCGCTCCCGCGACCGATCAAAATCATATGTCCAGAGCCCAAGATGTGATCACCAATCTGCTCGCGTTCGCCGACATTCGCATCAACGGCGATCGCGCATGGGATATCCACGTGCATGACCCGCGCTTCTTTAGCCGGGTCCTCGCTTCCGGGACGCTCGGTTTCGGAGAATCCTATATGGACGGGTGGTGGGACTGCGACGCGCTTGATGAGATGTGTTGCCGCGCCATTCGTGCCGGACTCGAGAAGCGTTTCGAATTTCGGCTTCCCAACGTCTGGGCAGTGCTCACCGCGCTTCTCGCAAATCAGCAAACTCTGCGACGCGCGCGAAAAGTCGGCCGGGTGCATTACGATCTGAGCAACGATTTCTTCGAAGCAATGCTCGATCCGAATATGCAATATTCCTGTGCCCTCTTCGCCGAGGGCGACGATTTAGTGTCCTGTCCCGGAAATAACTCGACATTTGCGGCTGCGGATTTTGGGTGCGTGCAAGGCGTGAGGAGGGAACATATCCCCGGTGGATCTGTGACCGACGAGCAACGCAGCATGCGGCCGAAAGC
>Ga0209056_10006766_pt1 | contig 11823 bp, 5 predicted proteins | sample GraSoiAngelo_114_FD_185876 | JGI IMG/M metagenome (GOLD analysis project Ga0209056, IMG submission 185876) | Grasslands soil microbial communities from the Angelo Coastal Reserve, California, USA - 14_0903_13_40cm (SPAdes) (version 2) | ecosystem: Environmental > Terrestrial > Soil > Grasslands ... | reverse complement strand
TCGCCGCCGCGTAGTTGGAGTCGGGTGCCCAATTCGCCGTCAGGCTGCAGGCGCCCGTCCCGCCAGTCATGGTAATCGTGGCGCTGGCGTTGGCCGCGGCGCCGCTCACGCCGCTTACCGAGCAGGGACCCGAAGTCGTGATGGTCGGTAACGTGCTGGCATTGGTCGTGGCCGCCACCGCAAATGTCGACTGGTAGGCTGCGCTGGCGGGCGCGCCCGTGAAGGTCACCGCGGGCGTTGCACCCGTGCCCACGCCAGTCACAGGGAGCGCCTGCGGGCTGTCACCAGCATTGTCAGTAACGGTCACGTTTCCATTCCTTGGCCCTGTCGCCGTGGGACTGAACGTCACGCTGATCGTGCAGTTGCCTCCTGCGGCCACCGAGGTCCCGCAGGTGTTGGTCTGCGCAAAGTCTCCGCTGTTGCTCCCGCTAATCCCGACGCTCGTGATGGAAAGCGGGGCGGCGCCGGTGTTCGACAGCGTTACGGCCTGAGCGGCGCTGGTCGAGCCGACCTGCTGGCTGCCGAACGACACGGATGCGGGTGCAAGGCTAACCCCCGGCGCGGTTCCAGTACCCGTCAGGCTGACGGCTTCGGGGCTGTCGCTGGCATTATCGGTGATCGTTAGGGCGCCGCTTCTTGCCCCGCTCGCGGCTGGAGTGAACGTTACACTGATCGTACAAGCCCCGTTCGCCGCGAGGGTCGCAGGGCTGACCGGACAAGTATTAGTCTGGGCAAAATCTCCGCTGTTCGCGCCGGTGACGGCGATGCTGGTGATGGACAGGGCGGCGGTGCCGGTGTTGGTGAGAGTCACGGCCTGAGCGGCGCTGGTGGCGCCGACCTGCTGATTGCCGAACGACACGGATGCAGGCGTGAGGCTGACCGCAGGGGCGATGCCGGCGCCTGTCAGATTGGCGATCTGTGGGCTGCCGCTGGCATTATCGGTAATCGTTACGGCCCCGCTGCGCGCCCCGCTTGCCGTAGGCGTGAACGTCACGTTGATGGCGCAATTCGCTCCCTGGGCCACCGCGGAGCCGCAGTTATTGGTCTGACTGAAATCACCGCTATTCGAGCCGCTGATGGTGAGGCTCATGATGGTCAACGGCGAGGTCCCCGTGTTCGAGAGCGTCAGCGTCCGGGCCGCGCTCCCCGTTCCGACCTGCTGGTTAGAGAACGCCAAAGGCGTGGGCGACAAGGTCGCCGTCGTGGCAAAAAGAATTTTGGTGATGAAAGAGTCGGAGTCAGCGCCTCCATACACCGCCTGAAACGGGTTCATTGAGGGAAAGTTTGTCGACTTGGTTTGTCCGGCGATGTAGACGTTCGCCTGAGGGTCAACGGCAATGGCAGTCGCCTCATCAAAGTTGCCGCCACCCAGATACGTGGAGAAATACAGCGACGATCCTGCGGCGTTGAGTTCCGTGACAAAGGCATCCGGCGGAGAGCCGGTCCTGGTGGGCTGAGTGGGGTTGATCAAAGGGAAATTGCTGTTCGCAGCCGTCACTCCCGTGACGTACGCATTGCCGTTCAGCACCGCTATGGCCTGGCCGTAAGAATATTTGGCCTTTCCGAGGTAGGTCGAGTAGCCCAGCGTCGACCCGTTGGCGCTCACCTTGGTCACGAAGGCGTCCGCCGAACCGAGCAGGGAAAGCTGGTAGGCTCCAACCGTGGCCGGGAAGTCGCTCGATAGCGTGAAGCCCGTGACATAGGCATTGCCCTGAGCGTCCACCGCGATGCCTGTACCTTGGTCGTTGCCGCTGCCCCCAAGGTAGGTGGAATAGACGATTCCCGAACCATTGGCCCCGATCTCGGCCACAAAGGCGTCGTCGATGTTGGGGCAGCTCTTGCACGTGGCCTGGGGAGCGTTAGAAACCGGGAAGTCAGCCGAGTTCGTGTAACCCGTCACGTAGGCGTCGCCGAGGGCGTCAACCGCAATGCCGTTGGCCAGGTCGTTGCCGCTGCCACCGAGGTATGTGGAATAGACGAGTGAGCCGCTGGCGCTGAACTCGGCTACAAAAGCGTCTTGATTCCCCTTATTGGCGGTTTGAAGGGCGCTCAGCATCGGGAAATCGGTCGAGAACGTCTGACCGGCGATGTAGATGTTTCCCGAAGAATCGAGGGCGATGCCGCGCGCTTCGTCAAGCCCGCTGCCGCCCAGATACGTTGAGTAGGCGAGCGACGAGCCGTCGGGACTCAGTTTGGCCAGAAACGCGTCACCGTTCCCCCCGTAAGCCGTCTTGAAGGCGCCTGCGGTAGTCGGGAAGTCGCTGGATAGTGTCTGGCCGGCGATATACGCGCTGCCCAAGGAGTCGAGAGCGATGGCGAGCGCCTGATCGGTGAAGCTGCCGCCCAGGTAAGTCGAGTAGACCAGCGACGAGCCACTCGGGCTCAGCTTGGACACGAAAGCATCGCTGCTGCCAGCGTAGGTGGCCTGTAGCGCCCCGGAGGGTGCGGGAAAGTTGCTGGACGACGTGAACCCTGCCACGTAAGCGTTGCCGGCGGAGTCCACGACGATCCCGTTTGGTTGGTCAAAGTTGTTGCCGCCCAGATAAGTTGAATAGCTCAAGACCGGATCGATCCTCAGCGGCCGACGGGCGTCATACGAGGCCAGCCTGAATTCCACCTGGTGCGAACCTCGGAGGACATAGCGGCCGGGCACCTGCTGCTGCCGGCTCCCCCGCTCCTGGTAGAAGCGGGGCCTATGGAAGCGGATCTCCTCGCCTTTTCCGCCCAACACAAGGTCGCCGCGAGCATCCAGTTTAAGTGCGCCTCCGCCCTCGAGGCTGAGGCGAATAGTCTTGGGATCAGCGCCTGGCGCCACTACAAAGTCGTACTCCAGTTGTGCTTGGTTGCCGTAGTAGATCAGGTCGATGCCCGGATAGACGCTCTTGTATCGTACCTTGGCGTAGGTAGCGACCCTGGTGTGCCAGTTCCGGGGATTGCTTCCGATAAAATAGTTGGCAGTGCCGGGCAGACGGTCGAGACCCGAGACCCTGGGACCTCGATTGGCGCCCACCAGCTTCATATTCACCAAGGTCCCTGCGGGCTGTGCAGTGCGGTGTAGAGCAGCTTCGTTGTCCTTTACGGCGCTCCGTGTCCCGCACCGCTCCGGGGCTCCGAAGCAGAGGGCCGCCTCCGTAGCGGTCAAAGACACGGTGTAGCCGCGGCCGTGCGAGAGGAACTTCACGCTGTCATCGGCCTGACCGGAGTTAGCCTCGAAGCTCAGCGGTAGCTTGCCATACGCTGCCACCAAGCGGGCTTCGACCGCCGGATTGGCTCTGCCCGGTTGAGTGGCGCTGTTTTGTTCCGTGCCCGATGCCGAGGACAAGGAGTTGCCGGACGATACGGGGACAGCGTAGGTCGGACCGCCGCCTGGTATGTTCCACATCATTCCCGCAGCGACCCAGGCGACGAACAACATCGTCGTCCTCGGGGCGCGCTGACAGGCCGAGTTGGGGCGTTGAAGCCTCATTGAGAAGTCCTCCAAGTACGCCGAGCACACGTTCCCTGCAGCGCTAAGGGTGTTACCCATCGCAGCGCTATGGGGTCACTAAGTTGGTCCAGGCCGCATCTCGTGGGAGGAAGCCCGTCTCAGCCGCCGCGAATTAAACGACGCGCCGACCAGGCCGAAGCGCAACGCCAGGATCGCTGGCGCCGAAGAATGGCATTGAGTAAGGGTCTTCTGAGTATGATGCCGTCCCCCAAACCTTCTCGCCAGGAGCACGGCTCCGTGCGGTTGGCACGCTGATCTCCTTCTCCACTCTTAGTGCATCATGGAGCATAACCGAGAAGGACTATTGGAACAATAGAACTTAGGTGTATCTCGGCTAAACGAAGGTGCCATAGGAAAATGCAAGTTCCCCCAGCGGCCTCTGGACGCGCTGGCTCTGGCAACCGTAGGAGAGGGACCGTCCGCGGGAACCGGAATCTTCTTTTGGATTGAACGCAGCCCGATGCACTGCGGGCCGAAGTCTGGCTGAACCGACGCGGCTGGCGCCGAGCGGAGGCTCGTCCTGCGCTCAGAAGCTGAATCTCATGGAAAGTTGCAGTTGGCGTGCCGGATAGGCGGCGTCAGCGCGGCCAAAGACTGGGGACGTAAGGTCGCCGACGTAGTTGTTGAAGTTGACGCTGTTGAGAAGGTTGAAGGCATCAACCGCGACTTCGATTTGCCGTCTGCCCTCGCTCTTCGCAAACCGGAAGACTCTTGACAGGCGTGCATCGACGTCGGCATATCGGGGGCCCGATCCGGTGTTGCGGGCCACTCCCGGTGGGCGATCGTTGAATGCCGTGTCATTGTTATCGTCCAATCCGGTGATGATATTAAATGGAGGGCCGGACGCGAGCTTTAGGATGCCTCCGAATTTGAAGTCTTTGGGCAATCGATACGTTCCCGCCAGGTTCAACCGGTGGCGCTGGTCGAAGTCGGACCGCCCGAGTTCGGGCCGCAGGTTATAGTTGTCCGCCGGGAGAGAGTACAGTCCGCTGGAGTCGTCCGTGGTGCGCGAGAGCGTGTATTGCAGCAGCAGGTCCAGCCTCTTCTGAGCGCGGTTTCGCCAGGTGACGGTGAGGCCGTTGCTGTGCAACTTGCCGGAAGACTCGAACCGATCGATGTTGATGAAATTGGGATTGGGCGGCACGGTTGTTCCGGGCAGCGGCGCATTGACGTTCCGCGTGCGGTAGAGCCGGACAGCGCCCAAGGTCGCGTACTCAACCGTCAGGTAGTTTTCTCCCTTGCCCAGCTTCCGCTCCACGGCCAGACTGCCTTGCGTCAGACGAGGAAACCCGATATCCGGCGCGGTGCGAATCACGCTGGGGATTACGTCGGCCAGTTGAGTGCCTGGGCCGAAAGGAACCGGATAAGAAGGGTTGGTGATGTCGAACTCGGCAATCCTTTCCCCATCATGGAGAAGGCTGAGCTGCTTGACGTCGGCTGGCTGCCGGTCGTAAAACACTCCAAACCCCGCTCGGATCACAGTCTCGCCGCCACGCGGCGAATACGCCAGAGCAAAACGCGGGGCGAAATCCCTGAAGGAGTTTCCGTTCGACTGTCCCTCGTAACGCAAGCCCAGCATCAGGGAGAGATTCGGCCGCAGTTTCATTTCGTCCTGAGAGAACGCATAGAACTCATGCTGGGTGAAGGCCACTTCCGGTTGACCTGCGTTGATCGTGAATAAGGAGGGCTGGTTCGCCGAAAGGTCCGCGAGGGTCGAGAAAGTGAATGTGCCCCCGAAGTTGGAGGCGTCGAAGTCCCGCAAGAACCTTAACCGCATGCCGCCACCCCATCGGAACGTATGTCTTCCCTTCACCTGACTGACGATATCTTCAACGTCGCCTTGTGATTCCCGCTGCCGGTGCGCCGCTTGCGCCCCGCCCGTGGTCATGGCGCCCAAGACGAGAATGGCGGGTGCGCTCGTCGCGCTGTCTGTGCCTTGCCGGCGTTGTTTCCAGCCCGCCCGGAGCTCGTTGAGGAAGTTTGGCGAGAGCGCCGTCGTCTCGAGAAGCTTCACCTCATTCTCGTGACCGAACACGGCCGTCGCCGCATCCGGGAGGTTGAAGCCCCCGACGTTCTGGCCCGGCTCCGACTTGTTCTTGAACTTGTAGAGAACAATGGCTTTGGAGTTGGGGCTGACCTTGATGTCGAAGCGGCCGAACAGGTGCGTGTTACGCGCCCGCGCCACAAAGTTCTCTACCAGCGGCCCCTGCGGCGTCTGCGCATTGACCACCGAGCTGTTGTTATTGAAATCGTATCGAGCGGCGATGAGAAAGGCGACGCGGCGATTCACCGGACCGTTGAGTTCCGCCTCCGACACCGCTCGTTGCTGAAGCGGCCGGTCATGGGCAAAGGCGTTGGTCGCATCGAATCCCGAATTGCGGAGCACGGTGCCCGCGCTGCCGTGATAATGATGATGGCTCGCGCGCTTGGTTTTGACTTCGATCCGCCCCTTTCCGGGTCGACCGAACTCGGCCGAGTAGGGATTCTTGTTGACGTAAACGCGCTTGATGCTCGCCACGGGCAGTTCCAGCGAATCGGTCTCGACGCCGTCCACGATGATCTTCGGACCGTCCGCGCCGGTCACTGCAGGGTTGACAAACAAGGAAGGGACCGCAAGGGGCTCGGCGTTTTCGCTCGGCAGGTTCCGCAGAAAGTCCTGGTCAATGTTGATCGCGTCCGCGTTGATTTGCGCGGAGGGCGAAGCAAGAAGGCTGGCGCTGACCGTCACCTCCTCCTTCACGTCGGCGATTTCCAGGCGGACGCGGACCGGCGCAGCCGCAGTTGCGCCAACCTTCACCAGCGTGTTGGCTTGCTTGACGCCCTGAGCCTGCACGGTCAGCACGTATTCGCCGGCCGGCAGGCTCCCAAACGCAAAGCGGCCCTCCTCATTCGTAGTGGCGCTGCGTTCTATTCCCGCTTCCTTCCGGAGGACCTTCACCTGCGCGTCGGGTACCGGAGCGCCAGTCGGGTCTTCCACGACGCCCGAGAGCGCTCCTGTGCCTTGCCCCCGCGCCGGCAAGCAGAGCAGGGGAGCGAATAGAACCAGACTCACGAACAGAACGGCTCGCGCCATGAATAATCCTCTCAGAGACCTAATAAGCCTGACTTAATGCTCGCCGCCCAACCGAGCAGGGGCATTTCGCCGAACGGCGGGAGTCTCGGAGCGCCAACGGCTCGGCTTCGACCGGCTTAACGTGCCCGGGACCGGCCTGGGAGGCGCCAACTTGCTACGCGATCACCTCCGCGCGTACGGGCTCCAGCTCCCGCACAGCCTTCTGGAAGTAAGGGAGCACCATCCTCAAGCCTTCACGGCGAGAAACCACCGGTGACCAACCCAGAACCTGCAGCGCCAAGCGGATGTCCGGCTGGCGCAACTTGGGGTCGTCCTCGGGCAGCGGATGATAGACGATCTCGCTCGTGCTTCCCGTGACCTCCAAAACCTCCTCCGCAAGCTGGCGCATCGTTACTTCGTCGGGATTCCCCAGGTTCACGATGAGCGGCTGGTCCGTATCGAGGACGAGCAGCCGGTAAATGCCCTCAATCAGGTCGCTCACGTAGCAGAGGCTGCGCGTCTGCGAACCGTCTCCGTGCAGGGTCAGCGGTTCCCCCCGGAGCGCCTGACTCATGAAATTGGGCAGGACCCTTCCGTCACCGAGGCGCATGCGCGGCCCGTAGGTGTTGAAGATTCGGGGTATCCTCACGCGCACGCCGTGGGCGCGATGGTAGGCCATCGTCATCGCCTCCCCATAACGCTTCGCCTCATCGTAGACGCTCCGCACCCCCACAGGATTGACGTTTCCCCAATAGCTCTCCGGCTGCGGGTTGACCAGGGGGTCGCCATAGACTTCCGAAGTCGAAGCAACCAGGAACGTGGCTCCCTTGGACTTCGCCAGTCCCAGCGCATTATAGGTGCCGAGCCCGCCGGCCTTCAGCGTGGAGATAGGGTATTGCAGGTAGTCTTTGGGACTGGCAGGACACGCAAAGTGCAGGACGTAGTCGACAGGCCCCTCAACGGAGATTCGTTTTGTTATGTCGTGGTGAATGAAAGTAAATCCCGAGACGGATTTGAGGTGGGCGATGTTCTTTCCGCTCGATGTCAGGAAGTTATCCAGACAGACGACCTCGCACCCTTCCGCCAACAGGCGCTCGCAGAGGTGAGAGCCCACGAAGCCCGCACCCCCGGTCACCACGGCTCGCTTGGCAGTTTTCATCTTTCGGGCGACAGCGGCCCGGTACCGTAGAACTCGACTCCCTCCATTCCCGTTCCCAGATCTCAAGCTCATGGAATTGTGTCCTCTCCTCCGCATTCCCGCCTAGCGACTGGCGTTCCTCAATTTTCGCTGACGCCTGGCGGTCCCCTTCGTCAAACCCTGCCTGCCGAGCCCCAAAAGAGTCCTCGCTAAACTTCTGAGATCCCCGCCGGAAAATGTGCCTGCAACGCCCTGTCCAACCACTCATGTCCCAATCCAGTCGGGGCTTCCTTATCCGTCTCGCCGCTGCGACGGACCCTAGATTAGGCCCAATCGCCTGGCGGTTGCGCGCAGGTGGCTGTACCGCCAGAGCGATTTCTCACGCACGGTCCAGTCCGGACGCTCGCCCAGCCAGCGGAAGTGCAGGTAGATCTGCGCCGCGTCGAGCCTCCGTCTAAAATCGGCCGGAGCGCCCTCGGGCCAGCGGGCTTGCCGGTACTCGCGTTCACATTGCCTCACGATGGATGCGAGCCAGTGAGTTCCTTCCGTCAGCGCCGCCAAGTCGATTTCGCCCGCGGCGACAGCGGCGGATTCCCAGTCCAGCATGAAAAGCGTCTGGCCCCGCGCGAGTATGGTCTTGGCGTAAAACTCTCCGTGCATCACCGTCGCCGGCGCGGTCAACAGCGGAGCGAACCACGCGTCGCCGCACTCGCGCAGCCCGGCCAGCCACGGAAACCGCCGGTCGAGCGGCGCGGCAAACTCAAAGGCGCGTGCCGCCCACCCTCGGTAATACTCCGCGTCGTAGTGTTTCAGGAACGACAGCGCGGGATCGAGGACGCGCGCCTCCTGCGCGGCGTGAAACCGCCCGATCCAGCGGGCGGATTCGGCCATCAGGCGCGGTTGCCGGGTGGACTGGCGGAAGCGGATGTCGCTGACGCGCACCGAGCCGTAGACGTATTCGAGCATGAGCCAGCCGTCGCCGCTGCTGGGATCGGTGTATGACCCCACGCACCTGGGACGGAAGCCCGGCAGCGACGCCAGCAAGCGCCGGTACACCTCCGCCTCGTAAGTGACGCCCCCGCGGTGGCCGTAGGAATTGTGGCCCCGATCTCCCTCATACTTCATAAACAGCCGCCGCTTGCGGCCGCCGGGCAAGCGACAGGTAACAATCTCGTTCGGGAAGGTGCTCATAAACCGAGGGAGCTTGCGACTGAGGACGGTCACCGGGCCGGAAGCGCAGTCCCCGTTCAGCGCCGCCGTCAAGCGGGCCGTCAGCGTTGGCAGGTCCGGCAGAAGTGAAAGGGGCGTTTTCATCGGCTCCGTGCCTCGTTTCGCGGTTGGCCTGATAAATCATCGACACGAGACGCAGTCGGACATCGTTCGGCGAGCTGCGTGCGTTTCGATCCATCCAGGGCGGCGCTCAGAATCGTTCCGGCGACGCGCTGGGCGTCAAAAAGGGTCTCAGCGATGCGGCGGGCGGCGCGGCAATGCTTTTCGTAATCCTGGTTGATGGCATCGAGGGCCTCGGCCGCTTCCGCCAGCGTCGAGAAGCGAAACATCCCTTCCCCGTTCGGCAAAAATGCGCTCGGTCCGGTGTGCTGCACGACGACCGGCTTGCCGCTGGCCAGATAACACAACGTCCGGTCGCTGACCCAGGCGTTCTGGAATTCCATGCACGACCGCTTGGCGCAACTGAACTCCCCCCGCGAGTTCTGGATGTAAGACTGGTATTGCTCCGGCGTGCCGGCCACTTCGCCGGAATGGCGGATGCGCCACCCCGTCTTCTCCAGGTCGCGCCGCTCCTCGGCGTCCTTTCCCGTCCTGAGGTAAAGCGCCAGTTCGAGTGGCTGGTCCGTTTGGTGCGGCAAGTCGGCAAATTCGAGAAAGGCCACACGCTTGGTGTTTTCGTAAACCTGCTTGTCGTCCACGATCCAGTCGTCCGCATCCCAGTTGGAAATGGTGCTGAACGCTTCGGAGCGCGGGTTGAACACGTACGGCCAAAGCTCCAGGCAGACGGCGGGCCGAATGCGAATCCACTCCAGGCCGCAGTCCGGAAACCGGGCCGCCGGCGTCCCCACCGTTTCGCCGGTGGTGAAATACAAATCATGCCGGGAGACCGAAAGCTGCCCGCGGCTGATCCAAAACTGCAGCAGTCCCGGATCGATATCGACCAGCGCCGTGCGCCGGAAGCGGGCCAGCAGGGCCGGCGAGATGGCATAGTGGAAGTTCAGCAACAAGTCCGCGCCCTCAAAGATCGCCTCCGCCTCGGCGCGGCTCAGGCCAAGGTATTCCCGGGGCAAGCGCGCAGCGCCATTCGGCCCGCCGTCGGTGTGGAGGATGAGTTTCCCGCCCATTCCGAGCCGCTCCATCCGCGCTCGGAACGTCGCCAGCGCGGCTTCATCCGTCTCGTCATTACCGCTCCGGCGGAACTGTTCCATCCAGTAAACGTCGCAGCCCAACTGGCGCAGGCCCAGCGTGTACTGCATGTAGACCCAGAAGTGTCCCCCGCCCGGGGGGAAGTTGACCACGTTGAACGGACAAATGACTACTGTGGGCATAGTGTTCTCTATCAGCTCAGAGAGCTCACCAGGACCTTGCCTAGGTCGTGATAACTGATGAGTTCAATCGACTCTGCCTCCAGCGCCTGGCGGATGCGCGGAGCGCACAAGGTGCGCAACTCGGCTTCGCGCTCCGCGGCATAGCCGGTCGGGTAATCCGGATCGACGTAGCCGGGATGGCAGCTCAGTTCAGTGACCCCTTCTTCAATCTCCGTCTCGAACATGCGCACAAGATTCCCGGCGCTGATCTGTTCCAAGTGTGTTTCCCCGCCCCATTGCCCGTAGAACTTCGAGAAGTAGCGCACGGGTGAATGCTCGCGCAAAGGCAACCCGTACTCCTGCGCCAGCCTGAGGAAACACGGCAGCAGCCGCGGATCGCGGTGGACGTTGTGATGCGAGTCCACGTGTGTCGGCAGGCGGCCCATCAGCTTCTCGAAGCGAATTAGCTGCCCGCGCAGCTCGAAGTCGAGATGCCCAAGTGAGTCCGAGGCCGGTGAGTCAGAGGCCAGACCCCTCTGGCTCCTCGTCAGATCGGCGTGCAGCCCCACGCTCAGTCCAGGCGCCGCGCGGCTCAGGAGAGCGGCTTCTTCACTCCACGGCGAGTTCACGAGCAGACTGGCGCTCGTCACAACGCCGGCCCGCGCGGCTTCGAGAATGCCGCGGTTGATCCCGCGGCTCGCGCCAAAGTCATCCGCATTGACAATCAGGAATCTCATGGCTGAAGCGCGCTGGCGGCGCACGGCTCGGTGATTTCGGCAAACACCGGCTGCAAGTCCTCAAACCACCCTTCGATTTCCGCCAACTCCTCGAAACCCCAATCTGCCTGCTCCTCGGCCAGGGCAACGGCAGGCCAGATAATGCGATTGGCGAAACGCGCGTACTCAGCGGTCTCAAAGACCAGGTTCAAGTCCCGCCCGGCGGGCAAACGCCAGCCCGAGGGAGACGCGAGCTCGCCATACAAGCCCAAAATCCACGCCCGAGACTGCGCCGGGAAGCGCAACAGAAACGTCGAGAGGTCGTAGGTGAAGGGGCCCACCCCGGCGTGATCCCAGTCGATCAGTCGAGCCCTGTACCCGCCAGCCGCAGGGATCACGAACGTGTTGGTGGTCCACAGATCGCCGTGCAGGAGAGTCTCCACTCCTCCGAATTCGGTCAGCGCGTGCGCCCGCGCCGGCTGTTCCTCCAGGAGTAAGTTCAGCCGCGCCAGCAGGCGATCCCGCAACGCGCGCCGCTCCGAAGAAAGCGCCACGCGTGGCGGGCGCAGCCATTCCAGGCTTCGGATCGCATCGCGCACGTTCGACTCGAAAAAATGCATTCCCAGGTCGCCGCCGTAAAGACGGCACTCCGGCAGCAACGGATGGCCCGCGAACCTCGTGTGGACTTGCACAATCACCTCGACGGCGGCCCTCATGCGCGCCGGGTCCGGGTCACGGGCGTCGAGCGCCCAGTCTCCCAGGTCCTCATAGACGTGCCAGATATACTGCCCGCTGGGCTCGGCGGCAGCGCCCAGCAAAGCGGGACCATGGCCATCCAGACCGAGGGCGGGCAGCCAGCGGCGCGTGACCAGGTAGTTGCGCTGGGCGATGGC
>Ga0209056_10006760_pt1 | contig 11827 bp, 5 predicted proteins | sample GraSoiAngelo_114_FD_185876 | JGI IMG/M metagenome (GOLD analysis project Ga0209056, IMG submission 185876) | Grasslands soil microbial communities from the Angelo Coastal Reserve, California, USA - 14_0903_13_40cm (SPAdes) (version 2) | ecosystem: Environmental > Terrestrial > Soil > Grasslands ... | reverse complement strand
CCGCCGCAACCCTGGACGACGAATAGGTTCGATGACTGGGTCAGTCAGTGGTGTCCCGCAGGCTCAGGAGGCCCACTCTTGCTGCGCAAGAATGGACCACCTGCCCTGGGGCCATTTGTTATCTCAAGTCTTTCATCCGTGTCGAACGACTCTCCCGCTAGCGATTCGGTCGCGGCTCACGGATAGGGGCATTCAGTAAGCATAGTCCCCGTGTTCGATGGGTTGTGCTTATGAAGCTGGATGTTCCCTCCCCCTGGGCCGCCGGTCCCTCCCGAGCCACATTGTGTACCGCTCCCCAAGAAGGTGCAGTTAGTGTCATAAAAGACCGTGTTGGTGGCCGGGTCGCTCAAATGCAGCCAGAAAAAGTCGTTTGTACCTGGTTCGCCGTTGTCAGCCGCCCGGACGCGGAAGTGCACGGTGGGATGCACGGGGTCGTTGGTCTCGGCTGTGCCACAAACCTCACGGGTACCGACCGGCTGGCCTGTTTGGGAGTCTGTTTCCGGGCCCGTACAATTGAAGCCGTCGGTATTGATGCCGTTGCAAACGAAGACATAGGCGTCGATGCTCGTCCAGTGCACGTGAAAGGGCGTGGGCGCTGTGAACGGCTTGATCGGGGTGCCATGGTCGAGGTAGTTCAGGTGGCCCCAGTACGGTATCGGCGGCGGACCCGGCGTCGAACCGTGCTTGCAACCGCCCCCTATGGCGAAGTTCGCCTTCACACCGTTGGAACCCCCTGCTGGGGGAAGGATCCACCCGCCGCCGGTCAGGAAGTCGCAGGGAAGACTGCTGAACCAAGCCTGCACGGGGGGTGCGGTGGTCCCGATTACTAGCACCGCTACCGCTGTCAGGAGTCCTCCTGCCAGGAGTGCGGATAATAGCTTACCTATTGTTCTTGGTCTCTTGCTCATTGTTCTTTCTCCCTTCGCATCTAGTAGCCCGCTCGTCGCGGTGCTAGGAAATACCTGCTGTCGCAGACGCGATCACCACATCGGCAACGCCATTCACGATGACGTGAAGCGCATTCACCACCGTGGCCCCGCTGGATGAAATGGTCTGTTCGTTGACGATCACTTGACCGCCGGGAATCGCGATTGTCTGATTGGGGTCACCGCTTACGAAGACCGGCGTCCCGTTGATGGCAAGGTTGTCGATGTACGAAGTGCCGCTTCCAGCGGCACCAAGCACCTGCGACGCCTCTGCCATAACGAAGTCGGCCGAGACGCCGACGCCCGCAACATTTAGATTCAAGCCGGCGAGCGACGCCGCGGAGTCAACCTCATCGGGGTAGCCAATCGTTGTTGCAGAAAGGACCTCCCCGGCCAGCAACGAGGGGACGCTCCCTGTGTCCAAAGACGCGTCCCGAGCGTCACTTGTGTCCGCGAGAGTCCCAGTATCGGCGAGTGTGGTTGTCGTTGCCGTCCCGAGAATTCCGAGAACGGTTGCTTGTACGCCTGTCGCTTGCCCGGTGACCGTACTGGCCGTGGGTGACTGAGCGATCACTGGCCATGCCAGCAGCCCGATCAGCACCAAAGCGACAGTTATTGACGCCGGTACGCGATGCTTTTGATGCATACGAACCTCCCTTTTTCGTCTTCTTGTTCCGTACTTGCTGCTCCCAAGACCCCGTTAATCGCATCGCCGACTGGCGAGGCGTCACAGGGCCTCGGTCCATCACACCCTATAAATTTGCTATGACTTGGGCAATCGGGCGGGTTATTGAATTCAGTAGTCTAAAAATCCGTAATCCGGGCCAGCAGAATGCTTGATGAAAGATCGCTTCGTGTACAAGCACTGTATGCAAAAACTGCGCACCAGTACTAGGTATGGCAACCTAGGACCTAGAGGGGTAATTACTTTTCGAGGATGGTCTCGCGAGGAGCCGTCTGGGGAGTGCAACAACTGCTCTCCCGCCGACACCTTGCGATATTGCCTGTGGGGGGCTATGGGGTGGGGATTGTGGCGGTAATTTCGTTCGAGAGCGCGCTCTCAACGTTATTCGAATCGACGGCGCTAACCGCATAAAAATAGGTTTCGCCGGGCTGAACCGTACGATCAACGTAAGTAGTTGTGGCTACTGGTGAAGAATTCAACTTCGTGTAAGGTCCTCCAGGCAGCGTACCGCGGTACACGTTGTAGCCTATCACATCGGACGTGCTGGGATTCCAACTCAACTGGACCGCATGTGAAGAAGATATGGCTGAGAGCGAAGCAGTGGCTCGGGACTTGCAGCCAAGCGCGATTGCGATTGTTGACAGTCCCAGCATCAGAACAAGCGCCGTGTGTCCCCTAACACCAATTCGGTGGGGATGGTGCGGGAGAACAAGTGCGCTAGAACAGTTCGGCTGGGAATTCATGTTCGTACTGCCTTCATTCGCAACTCGCACAGTATATTTCACCTTTCAGCAACTAAAAACTATCTTAGAGATGTTTTGGCGCCTCGGAAACCATTGAAAAGACACCTACATAGGGAACACGAAACACTTCGGCAGATGACTTCTAGAGATTACATCGAAGATCCCCACCTAAGGCTCATCCGGTTTCTCCGCGAAAGACGGCAACTGAACGGCAGACGGGTTGGTTTTTGGCCACCCCTACTGTAGGAATTTGCCTACACCAGGCCAAGTCAATACGTACGCCAGGCCAAGTCAATACCACTGCACTCAAACTGACCTTCACACCAGTAGTTAAAAAGCAGTTCTCCTTCTAGTCTGGTCGGTAAGTTCGAATGGCGCTGCTAAGGCAAGACAGAGCAGCGACCTCAGCAAGCGCCACCAGCCCTACCGATGCTGCTTAGAGCCCGGAGAGATTCATGGGAACAAGTAAGCACACGCAGGTGCATTTTTTTGCTGCTGCCGAATATCCACGTTCTCACAGTTCGTCGATATCTCTTGCAGCCCTTGCAGCCATTCTGGCGATTTTCAGCCTCTCCGGTTGCGGGGGCCTCGCGAGTACAGAGAAGAAGACGAGCAGGATAACTCTTACCGTCAACTCGAGCAGCATAAATTTTGGGAATATTTCAGTCGGAAGCAGTGCGACGCAGAGTCTGATCATCACGAATATCGGAATACCGGCGGTCAACGTTTCCCAGGCCACGATTTCGGGCGCCGGCTTCGCGCTTGTCGGGGCAAATCCGACATACTCGATACCTGGCGGTCAAAGCAGCACAATTCAGATTCAGTTCGCGCCACTGTCCACAGGAGATGTCACAGGCAGTCTGTCGATTTTGAGCAATGCCTCGAATCCACTGCTCGCGATTGCATTGGCAGGAACCGGCGCGCAGCCGGGGTTAGCGACATCTCCAGCGTCAGTCAATTTTGGAAACGTCACCGTCGGCCAGAATAGCTCGCAGAACATCAAGCTGACAAACAGCGGCAACGCCGACCTTGCGCTGAGCCTCGCGACGGTTTCCGGAAACGGATTTGGAATCAGCGGACTCTCGGTCCCGACAACGATCAGTCCCGGGCAGAGTCTTTCGTTCAACGGGCATTTCGCCCCAGCCGCGGCCGGCGGGGCGACCGGAAGTATCACCTTTGCCGACAACGCGGCCGGATCTCCACAAACACTCACTCTTTCCGGTAGCGGCGTTACGGCAAGTGCGACGCTAAGCGCCAACCCGGGCAGCGTAGCCTTTGGCAATGTCGTCGTCGGCGCCACGAGCACTCAAACCATTACGCTGGCGAACTCCGGGAGCACGAACGTAACGATTTCTCAGATCAGCTCGTCTGGAACAGGTTTCAACGCGAGCGGACTCGCGACGCCGCTGACCCTGGCCGCGGGACAGAGCACGACCTTCACTGCACAGTTTGCCCCCGCGGCGGCGGGAAACGCCTCGGGTAGCATCACGCTCACAAGCGACGCATCCAACCCGACTCTAACAATTGCTCTGAGCGGAACGGGAACACAGGGACAGCTCACTGCCAATCCTGCGAGTGTCAGTTTTGGGAACGTTCTGGTGGGCAGCAGCGGGTCGCAAACCGTTACGTTGACCAACTCCGGAACCGCCAGCGTAACCCTTTCCGCCGCCAGTGCTTCCGGGACGGGCTTCAGCATCAGCGGCTTGTCCCTGCCGCTCACGCTTGCGGCCGGACAAAATACCACCTTCACCGCGCAATTCGCTCCCTCGGCGACGGGCAGCGCCAGCGGCACGGCTTCCATCACCAGCAACGCGCCCGGCTCCCCGCTCACGATTGCGCTCAGCGGCACCGGCACTCAGCCGCAGCTTTCCCCCACTCCCACCAGCGTTAGCTTTGGCAGCCTGGTGACGGGAACCAACACGTCGCAGACCATCACGTTGAAAAATACCGGGACTGCCAGCCTTACAATTTCTCAGGCGACCGTTTCCGGGGCCGGCTTCACCATCTCCGGTCTCACCGTCCCGGTCACGATTGCGGCGGGCGGCAGCACCACGTTCAGTGCAGCTTTCGCGCCGACCACCGCGGTAAGCGTAACCGGCTCGGTTTCTTTGGTTAGCAACGCGCCCGGCTCCCCGCTCGCGATCCCGCTCAGCGGAACCGGAGTAGCTGCAACCTTCCTGCTGGGAGCGAATCCCACCAGCCTCAGCTTCGGGAACGTGAATGTGGGCGGCACTGGCTCTTTGAGCGCCACGCTGACGAATACGGGGAACTCCAATGTCACCGTTTCCAGCGTGACGGCCAGCGGAACAGGCTTCAGCGCCAGCGGCGTCAGTGCTGGCACAATCCTGACGCCCAATCAGACGGCCACCCTGAATGTCGCGTTTGCTCCCACGGCCGCAGGCAGCGTGACCGGCAGCGTCTCCGTCGCCAGCAACGCCACCAACTCACCGGCGACGATTGGCTTGAGCGGGACCGCGGTGCAGGGTACGCTCGCGGCCAATCCTGCGAGTGTCAGTTTTGGGAACGTTCTGGTGGGCAGCAGCGGGTCGCAAACCGTTACGTTGACCAACTCCGGAACCGCCAGCGTAACCCTTTCCGCCGCCAGTGCTTCCGGGACGGGCTTCAGCATCAGCGGCTTGTCCCTGCCGCTCACGCTTGCGGCCGGACAAAATACCACCTTCACCGCGCAATTCGCTCCCTCGGCGACGGGCAGCGCCAGCGGCACGGCTTCCATCACCAGCAACGCGCCCGGCTCCCCGCTCACGATTGCGCTCAGCGGCACCGGCACTCAGCCGCAGCTTTCCCCCACTCCCACCAGCGTTAGCTTTGGCAGCCTGGTGACGGGAACCAACACGTCGCAGACCATCACGTTGAAAAATACCGGGACTGCCAGCCTTACAATTTCTCAGGCGACCGTTTCCGGGGCCGGCTTCACCATCTCCGGTCTCACCGTCCCGGTCACGATTGCGGCGGGCGGCAGCACCACGTTCAGTGCAGCTTTCGCGCCGACCACCGCGGTAAGCGTAACCGGCTCGGTTTCTTTGGTTAGCAACGCGCCCGGCTCCCCGCTCGCGATCCCGCTCAGCGGAACCGGAGTAGCTGCAACCTTCCTGCTGGGAGCGAATCCCACCAGCCTCAGCTTCGGGAACGTGAATGTGGGCGGCACTGGCTCTTTGAGCGCCACGCTGACGAATACGGGGAACTCCAATGTCACCGTTTCCAGCGTGACGGCCAGCGGAACAGGCTTCAGCGCCAGCGGCGTCAGTGCTGGCACAACCCTAGCGCCCAATCAATCGGTGACCCTGAATGTGGCTTTTGCTCCCACGGCCGCAGGCAGCGTGACCGGCAGCGTTTCCGTGGCCAGCAACGCCACCAACTCACCGGCGGTGATTTCGCTGTCCGGCGTCGGCGTACAGCCTCAGATTTCGGTTGTGCCGGCAAGCGTGAGTTTCGGGAATGTGGTGGTGGGAACCAAGAACACGCAGACGATTACGCTAAAGAACGCCGGGACCGCGAATCTATCAGTCTCGCAGGCCACCGTCTCGGGAAGCGGCTTCGCTACCAGCGGGCTGACACTTCCTTTAACCTTGACCCCAGGACAGAGCACAAACTTCAACGTGGCCTTTGCTCCGGCGGGCGCGGGCAGCGTGACGGGCAGCGTCTCGCTGGTCAGCAATGCCCCCGGTTCGCCAACGGCTATACCCCTCAGCGGCAGCGGCGTGGCTGCCACACTGCAGCTTTCCGCCAGCCCCACGAGCCTGAGTTTCGGCAACGTGTCCGTGGGCAGCAGCATCACGCAAAGCGTTACCCTGACTAATACGGGTAACTCCAGCGTGAGCATCTCTCAGATGAACGTTTCCGGCGCCGGCTTCAGCACCAGCGGGCTCACGCCCCCGGTGACCGTGGCGGCCGGGCAAAACACGACCCTAACTGTTCTCTTCACCCCGACGGTGGTTGGGAGCAGCGCGGGCAGCGTCTCGGTAGTCAGCACCGCCACCAACTCGCCCGCTAGCATCACCCTCAGCGGCTCTGGTATTACGTCAACCAGCGGGCTGCCTACCTGCGGAAAGCTAAACGACACCAACGTCTACGTTCCGCCGAATTACGATACGTTCGTTCCGCCGGCCAGAGGACAAAGCTACACCGATCCGGTTTTCGGCTGCAAGATCACGCGCATCACCGACGCCACCTCCGCATCCAACGGAGCGCATCATTTTTACAACACGATTACTCCCTTCAACGCCGATGATAGTTATCTCGTGCTCTCGGGTGCTAGTGGTAGTCCTGTTGTCGTCGATTTGAGCGGCAACACCGTTGTCCCTGCATCGAATATGCCGGGTTCGAACACTGCCATTCTACCTTGGGACACAACGAATCCGAAGGTCTTTTACTACACGAGCGGGAATCAATTCCTCAAGGGCACGATTACCGGAACGCCGCCGAACGCGACGGTGAACTCGACCGTCCTGGCCACCTTTTCTCAGTACGGGAGCGCCGTCGTCCCCGGCGACATGGACATCTCCAATGACGGCCTCCATATCTGGCTTACCAGCGCCGGTTCAATGGGCGGCGACTCCTATACCGCCGACGTCTTTCTTGTGACCTTAAACGCCGGCAACGGCAATGCAACGAGCGCCGCAATGGGCGCGGTGATGCCCAGCGTCAGCTACCACAAGCTTCAAATCGTGCCCAATAACGGCGTGAGCGTCGAAGGCTCCGGGCCGAGAACGATCTACAACACCAACGGCTCTGTCTATGACGTGCCGGGAGGCGGGGGGGGCAATCACACGGACTGGGGCCTCGACAGTTCGGGCAAAATGGTCGCTGCCTCCCTCTGGTACGCCGGAACGGCGCAGAACGGATGCCCCAGCAACTGGGGCTATGGCTTGCTCGATCTGGCGAGCAACGCCGTGCGCTCCTGCCTGAACGACGGCATTCAAAACGTCGGCAACGCCTCGCACAACAGCGCCCGCGACATGCAGTCGCAGAACTGGTTTGTTTTTTCAACCGACGACAGTGAGACTTGCCCAGGCTCTTCCTTCTACTGTTTCAACAATCCAACCAATATGAGTGGGTGGAGCCTCTACACCGGCGAGATTCTCTTGTGGGACGCTTCCGGCAACACTGTCCGCCTGGCCCATCATCGCGGCCGTACGGCCGAGCAGTATTGGGCGCAAACTCGAGCGTCATTAAGCCGGAGCGGAAAGTATATCGCTTTCGACAGCAACTACAATCAATCCAACACGTCAGGGGGCGTCAATTATCAGGACGTGTATCTAATTGGCCCCCTGTATTAGCTTAAGATTCCAGCCGGTGTGGGACTACCCGTTCTAGGAAATTGACCTCATAAGGCTTGATGGCTGTAGGGCTCACAAGTTCACCGGTTGGCTCACTCGTGCTCGCTTGACCCTGGTGCAATACTGGGCCATCCCGCGCGGGGCCGTAAGTCGCGACGGAAAGTACCTGGTGTTTGACAGCTATTTTGACATCTCAAAGAGCGGCCTAGCGAATTATACGGACGTTCACTTAGTCATTCAGCTGGAAACTCGTTGGCGTCGGACGCTCATGGAGTCGTTTTAAGAAATGCCAAGTTTCTCAACCCAGGAGGGACCAAAATGGCTAAGTTTGCGAGGGGCTACATTTTCGTTGGTCTGCTGATTTTGATTTCGGCACCGCGCGCGCACGCAGGTCTGGTTCAGACCAGTTCCGGAACGCCGGGTGCACCGGTCTCCACATACTCCGTAGGATTTTCCTCGCCAGTTACAACCTCTGACCTCGTTCTGGTGGCGATCGGAACGAACGTCCCGACGGCAACCATCACATCCGTGACCGATGCGCTCGGGAACACCTTCACCCCAGCGACAGGCCTTGTGGCCGACCCGAACCGGGGACTTGGAGAGCAAATCTGGATGGCGTTCCTGAAAGCGAGCGGTACGGACACGGTTGCGGTCAGCGTCAGCCAAGCCGCAAACCTGCATGTAATCGTCGCAGAGTATTCTGGGATAGCGGCCGTCGTGGATGCCTTAGCAGCCGCTGGCCCGGTGTCCGGCACCGCAGCGGACAGCGGCGCGCTGACCACGCTCACTCCCGGCGACCTGCTTTTCGGCCATGTCGTCACGGAACACTTGAACCATACGTTCACCGCGGGAACTGGCTCGCTCCGGCAAACGAGTCCGAGTGGGGCAAGTGCAATCGAGGACCAATTGGTATCGGCAACCGGGGGCTATCACGCCACATTCATACTCGACACCGCCGACTACTGGATCTGCGCGCTCGTGGCGCTCAAGCCGGCTGCGACCAGCACCCCATCACTGCCCACCATCTCCGGGGTCATGAACCTTATCGTCCAAAACATCTGCTCGGCTACGGCGACCACCGGCTGCGTGAATGGTTTCCAGATAACGCATATTGACCCAACCACCGGGACCACGGTCATCGACGCGACCGTATTGATTCCGTCAAGCCTGACCTACACCGTGAACGCAATCGGCAAAGACGCAACGGGAAATGCTACCCTTGCCCCCCCCATCGCGCTTCTCTTCAGTTTCAGCCCCTCACCGTGAGGTGGCAACCCCTTTGGATAGAGGACGTTGCAACAGAGAACCAGTTCTCGGCAGCTTGACACGGTGAGAGGCAGTTCTGCGTCTACACCCATAGCCTCGCTTTGGCTCAGATTTCCGCGCTAGCCTTGAGCGCTGCGAGGCCGGGGGCGCGAAACCGCTTCCACAATAACGGTGCACAGGGCCTCGGGGGCGAAGTCTTGGAAACGTGGGGCTAGCGAAAAGCCGTTGCGGGCGGCGGCCAGGGCCCGCTCGTCCACCCCGGTCGGTCCATTTCAAAATCTCCTGGCCGGTCTTGCGGTAGATCTCTTGGTAGTCATGCGCGCGCAAGCGGTTATGGTAGGCCCACTGATTACCCGCGTAACGATCCCATTCTTCATCCGTATACTGCAAGAAAAGTTGATGGCTGTCATGTTGGGATCCACGTGGAAGAAGTGGCCGCTCAGGTCAATGTGATGGATGAGGGCGCCACGCTCAGAAAGCACGCGACTCGCTTCCCTCCAGAGTGAATTCTCTCTCACGCCCGCTGGTACAAAAAACGCCGGTCACGTCACTGGTAGCTTCAGCATTCACAAAAATTTGGCCTTCATCATGATTGCGAGACGTGGTTCCTATAAACCGGATACAAAACAGAACGGCTCGCTACCCCCAGCGGGCGCGGGCATCGTTTTCGCCTCTGTACCACAGAACAGACGAAATCACCGCACAGGACAGGGAAGTACCAGTACCAGTGGCCTACTGGGTAATGGTACTAATTCTAGACGTCAAGACAGTATCGTTCGCCGCTGCACCCCTCCAGAGTGATCGGCGCCCAGTAACGAAAGGCCAGAAAGACATGATAGAAGTCGTGAGGGGCAAAGCAAACCGTGAAAATCTACAGACCAGGAGAGGAACAAGAAGTTCGGGAGGAGGCCGGGCGGGGCTGATTGTAGTGCTCGTCGCATCCTTCCCCCTGAGCATTGCTCCTTCCGTCTCCGCCAGGCCAAGGGGTCAACTCGCAACTAGCTCTACTTCATTGAATTTCGGCAGCGTGTTAGAGGGCAGCAGCGCGTCTCAGCATGGAACGCTCAGCAACACGGGGCGAGGCACCGTCACCATTCAGCAAGCGAGCATTTCCGGCGCGGCATTCAGCATCAGCGGATTGAGTCTTCCGTTGACTTTGTCCCCGGGAGCCTCCGCCGGCTTCACTGTATTCTTCACTCCCAATGCGGCTGGCAGCATTACGGGCAATGTGACTTTCTTCAGCGATGCAGTCAACTCGCCAACGACAATCGCGCTTTCAGGTGCGGGCGTTGCGCCTTCACCCCAAATTTCCTTGAGCCCCGCGGCGTTCAATTTCGGGAATATCGGCGTAGGAAGCAGCGCCTCGCAAATGGTGACTGCCTCCAACGCTGGCACTGCGACTTTGACCATTTCGCAGGCGGCGGTCACCGGAACTGGATTTAACCTAAGCGGACTGACCTTGCCGGTGAGTCTTCCGGCGGGCACGTCGATCGCTTTCACCGTCACCTTCGCACCGCAGGCGGCAGGAACTACAAGCGGCAGCGTGACGCTGACCAGCGATGCCCCTAACTCGCCGACTAGCATCGCCCTCAGCGGCACGGGCGTGCAACCCCAACTCTCGGTCACGCCCGGCAGCGTAAGCTTCGGGAACGTGGTAGACGGAACCACGAACACCCAGACTATTCAGTTGACGAACTCCGGCAATGCGAACTTGACTGTTTCTCAGGCGGCGGTCTCCGGAAGCGGCTTGACGGTCAGCGGTTTGGCTCTCCCCTTAGCTCTGAGCCCAGGACAAAGCGCAAACTTCAACTTGGCTTTTTCTCCGGCGAGTGCCACCAGCATAACTGGTAGTGTGTCTTTGGCCAGCAATGCCCCGAGTTCACCAATGGCCATCCCCCTCAGCGGCACCGGCGTGGCTGCAACCTTCCTGCTGGGAGCGAATCCCACCAGCCTCAGCTACGGGAACGTGAACGTGGCCGGCAACAGCTCTTTGACCGCCACGCTCACGAACACGGGGAACTCGAATGTCACCGTTTCCAGCGTGACGGCCACGGGTACAGGATTCAGCTCTAGCGGCGTCAGTGCTGGCACAACCCTAGCGCCCAATCAATCGGTGACCCTGAATGTGGCGTTTGCCCCCGCGGTTGCAGGTAGCGTGACCGGCAGCGTGTCCGTGGCCAGCAACGCCACCAACTCTCCAACCGTGCTCTCACTCTCCGGCGCGGGTGTGCAGCCTCAGGTTTCCGTTGTGCCGACGGTCGTCAGTTTCGGTAATGTCGTTGTGGGAACCACCAACACTCAGACTATCCAATTGACGAACTCTGGGACCGCGACCCTGACTGTTTCTCAGGCGGCAGTCTCCGGAAGCGGCTTTACGATCACCGGCTTGGCTCTCCCCTTAACTCTGACCCCGGGACAAAGCGGCAACTTCAACCTGGCGTTTTCTCCGGCGAGTGCCGGCGGCGTAACTGCTAGTGTGTCTTTGGCCAGCGATGCCCCTGCCTCCCCGACCACCATCGCAGTTAGCGCGACTGGCGTCGCTGCCACGTTGCAGCTTACCGCCAGCTCGACCAGCTTGGACTTTGGAAACCTAAACCTGGGGAGCAGCGGCACGCAAACAGTTACGCTCAGCAACACAGGCAACTCCAGCGTGAGCATCTCTCAGATCAACGTTTCCGGCGCCGGCTTCGGCACCAGCGGGCTCACGCCCCCGGTGACCGTGGCGGCCGGGCAAAACACGACCCTAACTGTTCTCTTCACCCCGACGGTGGTTGGGAGTGTCACGGGCAGCGTCTCGGTAGTGAGCACCGCCACCAACTCGCCCGCTAGCATCACCCTCAGCGGCTCTGGTATTACGTCAACCAGCGGGCTGCCTACCTGCGGAAAGCTAAACGACACCAACGTCTACGT
>Ga0209056_10006759_pt1 | contig 11828 bp, 10 predicted proteins | sample GraSoiAngelo_114_FD_185876 | JGI IMG/M metagenome (GOLD analysis project Ga0209056, IMG submission 185876) | Grasslands soil microbial communities from the Angelo Coastal Reserve, California, USA - 14_0903_13_40cm (SPAdes) (version 2) | ecosystem: Environmental > Terrestrial > Soil > Grasslands... | reverse complement strand
TTGCTCATCTTCACGTTTGTGATTGCGCTGAGTTTCTTTCTTATTGTTCTCCATCAAAAAGGCTTTCCAGAAGTTCCCTCGCAGGTGCTGGTGATGCTCGGTATCAGCAGCAGCACCTACGCCGTGAGCAAGGGGATTCAAGCGGGGGCGAAGCTGCCCCCGAAAGGAACATCTTGATCCAGCGGCGGGGCAGATGTGGGGCGCGGTGACTGACCAAGCGAATTGTTAGGCAGGCTCCGCCGCAAGGAGGCACAGATGCCTGAAAATGATGGTGGATCCAACCACTCCGTCGCCCGGCGCGTAGCCCCGTTTGCGCCATTGGCGTTGGGCTTGTTGTTAAGCCGCGCCATTATCCCCGGCCAGCCAAGCGCGCCGGGAACCGAGGCGCCAACCGACGTGGCGGCGGCTCATTGTGACGAGGTGACTGATTTTCTGGACTGCCATAGCCGATACCCCACCGGCTGCAGCCAGGCCGCCCAATATGACGCCTACCTGAATCTGCTCAAAAACCAGCTCATTCCGCCTGCCGGCGCCGAACCGGTCCGCTTCCTAACGCTAAATGACTTCGAGGGTTTTGACCACCAGACGCCGGCGGGATTAAATCCACGCATGAAGAACCATGTGGAATTCAAGGACGATCTGGCCCGCCTCGGCGAAGGAAACATTTTCGCCGTGATAGGGTATCTCTACTACGCGCAACGGACCGGGGCCGAGAGCAGCAACTGCCAGCTTGCGCGGGATGATGACGAAGGCACGAACGTCGACTACCACGTCGGGATTGGCTTTGATGCGGACGTTGCCGCAAACCTCCGCACCAACCCGCAATCGAGGCGCAGCCAGCAGAAGGCTCTCAGCCAAAGCAGCATAGTTGTTGAGATGACTCCGCATTTCCGTTACCACTTCGAGAACGGCAAATGGACGAACGAAAATTTGCAGAAAGTCGTCGGAAGGCAAGTGAAAGTCGTCGGACAACTGTTGAACGACAGCGAACACAATCTTCCCGGGCAGAATTGCGCCATCGCTGCGTCAAGCCAGGAGAAGCTGTCTTGCTGGCGCGCCTCGGCTTGGGAGCTACATCCGGTAACCCAATTCCTCGTCTGTAATAACGCGTCGCAATCATGCGGGCCGAATTCGACCGATTGGGCGGAGCTCGACCAGGTGAAGCCGTAGGTCGTCACGGACTCGCAAGCAGGGTGCGTTGAAGAGTTGTCATCCCCCGTTGTCCCGGTGAGGCAAGTCATGGGATCGGACTGCAGCCCAGGCAGAACGGCCAATCCGGCCTTCAGGTGTATCGCATTCGGATTCTTGCTGCTCGCACTCCTCGTCCCGCCCAGTTGGGGCCAACAGAAAAATCCAGCGGGCCCGCCTCCGGTAGCCGTTATGGCGCAGCTCTCGCGAGTGACAGTTCCTGACGTGCGAGGCCGCACGCCGGGGGATGCCCAAACGCTCCTCCAAAAAGTGGGGCTGCTGGTCGGAAGGACCGCGGAGACTGCCGGCCCGGGTGCGGCAGGAACAGTCTGGCGACAGAGCCCGGCCGCGGGCAATGTAGTCGTGCGGGGCAGCTCTGTGAATCTCGACCTCGTGCCACAGAAGAGTCCTACGAATCCTTCTCATGGTGACAATGAGTTTAAGAGATTGGTTCCATCGCTTATTGGCCGCTCACGTGTGCAGGCCCTCGAACTGCTCAGTCGCGTGAATTTGAAGTTGGGCAAGGTGACAGAAGGCGAAGCAACGGGCGCGGAGGGAACCATCTTCGCACAAAACCCACAGGCGGGACTCTGGGTGCCTGTTTTGTCGAGCGTCGACGTGCAAGTGGTGCAGTCGAAGAAGCAGCCGTCGGGTGGCTCGGAAGAATCTCCGTCGATTATCGTGCCATCCGTTCGCGGACAAACAACGAAGACCGTTTCCGTTCCATCTGTGATCCACCGCGATATCCAAAGCGCCGAAGGTTTCCTGCAGCACAGCCGGCTGCGCTTGGGCCAAGTGGAACACCAAGTGAGCGACAACTTTGTCGGTTTGATCACCGCGCAGTCTCCCGAGCCGGGCACGCGAGTCGAAGTGGGCACGCCCGTAAACGTAGTCGTGGCCCAGGAAAGGCCGCTCATTGCTGTGCCGGACGTTGTGCGGCGCGATGAGGGCTCTGCCGCATCCATCCTGAGCGCCGCTGGGTTGAGGATGGGCATGGTAAGCCAAAAGGTTTCGGAGGAGAGTTCCGGAACCATACTTTCCCAGTACCCGAAGGCAGGGACAAAAGTTCAGGCCGGTACAAATGTGAACGTGACCGTGAGCCATCAACTCCTTCGTCAGTTGATTGTGATGGCGGATGATCCGAATCCGGAGATCGGCAAGCCGGTGAAGTTTCACGCGCATCTTGATCCCGAAGGCAGCCAATTCAAATACCTGTATACATTCGGAGACGGCGCCGCGAGCAAGTGGATAAGCCAATCCACCGTCACGCATGCGCGGCTGGCTCGTATCGGGTACAGGCCGTGGCGATGCGCGGGACAACAAGAATTCCCAGCGAAAGCGCCGTGATCGTCGCGAAAGAAATCGAGTTCAAAGTTTTACTCGTGCCCACGCCGACGCGCGCTAAACCGCTCGATGAAATTGCGTTCACCGCCAAGGCCAGCCGCTCGGACCTCCCACTCAGTTATCAGTTCGATTTCGCCGACGGCACACAAAGCGACTGGTCCCCCGAACCTGTCACTCGGCACATTTACGATCGCCCAGGCACATATCCTGCAAAGGTTCGGGCACGAGTCGCGCAGGGGAGGATCGTAGAGAGCGTTGTGCCCGTGGAGGTGGGGATTGTCCCCTGGACGCTCTGGGCGGCGCTGGGAACCGGGCTGGCAGGGCTCGGCGGAGGAGCCTTCATCTTTCACGGGTGGCGACAATTTTTGAAGTGGATCCGGGTCGTGCCGAAAATGGACCCGGGAGGCCAACACCTGCGAATCGAGAGCCGCGAGGGTTGGGGCGATAACTGCCGATTGCGTCTGGTCAAGCCGCCAGGGGAGCAACGAATCGTTTGGGCCGGAGGACCGGGTCGCCAGGAGGGACCACACTCATGAGCGAAACCACCATCACCCTGCAAGATCTGTTCAGCTGGGACCCAGAGGCTCTCTCGCTGCGGGCCGAGCCGGGCGTGGATGTGAACGAGGCCGCCCAGCAGATCAAGCAGGCGATTCAGAAGAACTCGCGAGTGATCCAGTGGGGCTGGATCCGCGACCTGATCGCCAAGAAGTTACCAGAGCTTCTCGACATGAACGTCCTCGATGTTGTGCTGGATGCCTGGAAAAAGTATATGCAGCTTGAACAGTACACCGACCGGCAGAAGTACCGGGCCGACGAGACGATTCTGGTTCCGCTGGCCGAGCATACGCTGAAATCGGAACATCATCCCTACGTGGAGATTCTGCTCAAGGAACAGCCTGTGGGACGGATCGTGTTCGACCTTGAATTCTCCCTCACGCTCGATGGCTTCGTCCTGAAGATACAGGACGGAATGATCCAGGAAATTCAGGCAGGCTCCGCCAAAGGAGACGGCTCGCTCTCTTTGGGTGAAGCGGTCATTCTAAAACGTGAACTCGCGCCCGTCCATTTTCCCGGACACATTCACTTCGACAAGGGTGTTGCCCTGCCTGGGCGTCGCGGTCTTGCAGCCGCGGGCTAGCGTACCGCCGAGCTTCTGCCGTTCTTCCAAGTCGAGTCCATTTTAGCGCCATCAGTGAATAGGTAGAGCGAGGCGCTGTTTACCTTCATGAAGGGGATATTTTTTTGCTTCCCAGATCAAATCACCTGACATCCCTTGCGGTAAGCTGATGGCCGCCTCGACTCCTCCGGCTCCGCGCGTATATTCGACTTGGATGTCGCCCTTTGGATGCGCCATAGCCGCCGCGACGTGCCTGAGCGGCCCCAGATGGGGCTCCACCGTGACGGAGTTGAATCCCGGCGCGTCCGGACGAATCCCCGCCACGATGGTCAATAAGTCAAAGTTCGGATGAGCGCTCCACGCGTGAGAGTCGGAGCGAGTTGGCTCATCCTTTTCCGCCCAAGTGGTAAGCCCCAGAGCAATCATGTCTCGCCACGGCTGCAGCAAGCGGACGTATTCGTTCCCCAAGTCAGCGTGTTCCAACGCGCGGGCGAGATAGAACCGAAAATAATACGTGGCCTGCGACATTTGCGGCAATGGGCCGTCGGCCTTGAATCCCGTGTCGCTTCTCGAAAGAACCTTCATGAGCACCGTCTTCTGCTGAGCGCGAGGCACCACGTCAAGCCAGACACCAAGAAGGTTCGCGTGCTGGCTGAAATGCTTCTGCGCAGGGGTGTCGGCGAGCAAGCCATATTTCTGATTCCAGCAGAGCGCGCCTATGCCCTCAGAAGCGCGGCTGACAGCGTCCCGATACGCCTCCGCTCGCTGGCGGTTGCCGAAGGCATCTTCCATTTCAGCCGCATAGCGAAGCGCCTCGATAAACTGCAACGTGATCACGGCCGAACCGCCGTTATTATCTTGCGGCGGCTCGCCAAAATCGAAGTCGCTTGCCCAGTCTACAAAAACCCACCAGGGCAACTTTTGCAGCAGGCCGTCGGACCGCTGGCGCTGCAGGAACCAGTCGAGCACAGTGCGAGTGCCGGCGAGTTGCGCTCGTACAAAACCAGGGTCTCCGCGGTACAGCCAGAAGTCATGCACCATACCGATCCATAGCAAAGAAAACGTGGGAATGTATTGTGGCGACGAAGTAGGGTAGCGGCTCTGGGTGATTCCGTCTGGAATGCGCGAGTCGTTGAAAGCTTGGATGGCCTGTCGCGCCAGCCGGTCATCGCCGGCCACGGTGTAGGAGATCAAAGCCTGAATCCGTGTGTCGCCGACATATTGCAAGCGCTCCCAGTAAGGCGTGTCCATGTAAGTGTCATGGGCGTCGAGACGCGCGGTTCGCCAACCAATGCCCCAGATGGACGCCAGCGAAGAATCATCCGAGTCAAAATGGCCTCGCTCTTGAAAGGGATAAGCAGTGAACCATGCGCGGAGGTGGTCCACCCGAAGCGCTTGATCCGCCGTGGTCAGGTCCAGTTGCAGAAATCGCCACGCCTTCCATGCAAGCGGCATGAACGTGCGAGTGGCGCCATCGGGCAGGAATTGGTCAGAAAGGCCGGCAATGTGCTTGCCAAGGATTTCATTGCGGTTGCCTTTGTTGCCTTGCTCGTCGTAGAGCGCCTCGGAATAGGCGAGGCGTATGGAAGCGCCGGCTCCGCCGGAGACCGTCAATTCGGGATAGGCGGTGACCAGGTGCGAGGCGTCGAGCAGTACGCTGGCCTTTGCGTGAGCCGGCACCACGAGGGCCTTATCTGGAAACTCGGACGGTACCTCCACTCCGGAAGCTCGAACGACCTTCCCCGCGGGAACCAATTCCATGGCCATAGGTGAAAGTAAATCCGGGACGAGTTGCCAGTTCGTAAATTGAATTTGCGCTCCCCTCGGCACGCCACGGCCGATCGGAAGAGCCTTCGTCCAGGAAGGGCTTTGATTGACACTCGGATCGGCATTCCATGACCAATCGAACGCCGCTGCGTTCATCCGCTCGGAGGGTTCGGCGGCAAAATAAAAATGCTGAGGTAGATTCAAAAGCTCGGTCGAGACTCCCAATCCCCTCTCTGGTTCGACTTGCCAACTGTCATTCGTGTTCGCCGCTCGCTCGGTTGCACCGTCGCCTTGAAGCAGGAATCCTGCCCGGTCGCTGATCTGAGCGAGGGCAGAATGCGTGCCAAAACCCCAAATGGTGGCAGCGAGAATGTTTCTTCCAGAATGCAGTAGTGGACCAAGATCGTACGTCTCAAACCTCCAGTGCGCTAGATCGCTGCGAGCCGGTCCAGTTCCCACGCGTTGTTGATTCACGTAGAGAAGGAACTGATTGTCCGCGCTGACGTGCACAATAAAGTGCTCTGGTGGCTGCTGCAGTTCCAGCACCTTGCGAAAGTGGAATACGAACGGGTCGCGCTCGGAGGCATCGGGACAAGTGATCCATTGCGCGGTCCAGGCCTTGTTCAAAAGATCCGGAGCAACCTGGGCCCCCAGAAATCCAGAGTTTATGAGGAGCAGCACGAATGCAACCGAGAGGAAAACTGTTCGCTGACTGCGCATTTGGTTCCCCAATGGTCGAGCGACTATAACTTATCTGGGACGGAAATTGTCCCCAGCTTGGATTTCTCACAGGGTCTGCTGCGGAGCGGGTGACTGAGGAAAGCCCGCGACGCACAATGGGTGCTACTGGACGATAGACGGGTTACGGAGAACACCATGCAGATGACGTTGCAGGTATACACGCACGCCGTTTCAGAGTCCGTGCTAAGGGCAAAGGAACGCCTGGCAAAGGTAGTTTTGGACCCAATCGGACCCAAATCCAGAAAAGCTTCTTCCGCGAGCTCGGGGGAAGGCGTTTGGATTCAATAAGTGAGTGGCGCGCCTGGGGCGACTCGAACGCCCGACCTCTGGTTCCGGAGACCAGCGCTCTATCCAACTGAGCTACAGGCGCGCGGCCCGGGCCCGCAGCAATCCTCGCGATTGTGGAGCCCGGTTCGCAAACATTCTAGCGCGCTTCGCTGGCCCGTGCCACTGTCTGTCCTTTAGTCAACGGAGGGGCCTGCCCTTCTGGCGAGCAGAGGAGCGCCCGGGATAGGAAAACCGCTTTGCCGGCTAAGTGCGCGCGAGTGTTTTGATCTGCTTGGCCAGTTTTTCAGCCTCTTCCGCTTTTTTCACGAGATTGAGCGAAAGAATTTTCGAGGAGTCGGTCTTCTCCACTTCATTTTTCAATTCGGTGGCCAGCTCGTACAGGCGCTGCACGTTCTTCTTGATCTGATTTTGGTTTTCCTGGAGTGCGATTCGCAGGGCCTCCGGAGAGCGATCCGGGCGGCCTTCCGGCGCCAGAACCCTGTCGGGCGGGTGGGCCTGTGAGGCGGGATCGGACGGCTCCTGACTTGCGAGCACAGCGCGTACGTGCCACGGCAGCGCAATCAGACTCGCTAGAATTGCGCCAAATCTGCGCCGTTCAAGATTCATAACGGCCTCCTGTGCACAATTCTACTCCACCGCTGGGTCAATCGAGCCAGATCTCTCGGTTCCAGCCGGGACAACCCGGCCAATGCTATACTCGGGCCGCCCGTGAGCGCGATATCCAATTCTTTCATCCGCTGGTCCGAGTTTACGGTGCCCAACGCACTGCGCGTGCTTGGGATTTTCCTTGTCGCACTCATTCTCAACCGCATCCTGCGAGTATTGACGAATCTGATTGTCAAGCCCGCAGCCTCGAAGACGCGGGGCGCGCAGGCGCGCGAGCAGCAAACGAGGACCGTGGCCACGGTGCTCTACGGCGCCGGAAGTAAACTGGTGTGGGCGCTCGCCATTTTAACGGCGATACCCGAGTTCGGCATCAACATCAATCCGGTGGTGGCGCTGGCCGGACTCGGCAGCCTCGCGCTCGGCTTCGGAGCGCAGAACCTGGTCCGCGACGTCATCAGCGGTTTTTACATTATTTTGGAAGATCAGTACGCGGTCGGCGACACGGTTCAGATCGGAGCCACGGAGGGCCGGGTGGATCATCTCACGCTCCGCCGCACCGTGGTGCGTGACGCGCGCGGCGCTCTGGTGACCATTGCCAACGGGGACGTCCGCACGGTCGCCAATCTGAGCCGCGACTGGTCACAGGCCTTTGCCGATGTCACCTTTTCTTCGAGCCTGCCGCTGGAGAGGGTGCTGAAGCTTCTCGAGGCTGCCGCCGGAGGGCTGCGCGGCGACCCGGCTTGGGCGCCGGCTCTGGTAGACGGTCCCCGCGTACTCGGAGTGCAGGCCTACGACAGCAACGGCTGCACGATCCGGCTCCAAGTGCGTACGGCGCCAACGCGCCAGGACGAAGTTGCCCGGGAGCTTCGCCGCCGCATCCAGAATGAGTTTCAGCGCGAAGCGTTGCCGCTCCGCGATGTACAACGCGTGGAGATAATCCATGCGCCCGCAATGCGTTCGGAAGACGAGGCACCTCAGGCGGGTGCCCGTACCATCTAACTGTGGAAGGAGGAGGCATGCCCAGCGTCACTTACGAGGAAGTGAATTTGATGCTGCGTCTCTACGAGTTGAGGCGTGAAGCGCGCCTTCGCCAGGCGCGCGCGTGGTACGTCGAAAATTTCCATACGAACTCGCTCGAGGACATGGCGCAGAAATATCCGCAGGGAAGCGAGGAAAACACCTACATTCGCATGGTGCTCAGCTACTGGGAAATGGTGGCAAGTATTTTCAATCGCGGATTGATCCACGAGGAGCTTTTCTTTGAGAACAATGGGGAGATTTGGGTTGTCTGGGATCGCGTGCGCAACATCGTCCCCGCCTGGCGCGCGGCCTTCAAGAACCCTACGGTCTTTGTGAACATCGAAGAAGTTTGCAAGAAACTCGAGGCCTGGCGGGAAAAGCGCGCCCCTGGCTCCGCGGCGGCCATGCGTCAAATGATGGAGCAAATGCGCCTGGCAGCCAAGAAGTCGTAAGACGTATACGTCAAGTCCGCAGGGGAGGACCTGTCACCCGCGGTTCCTCTTCCGCCTCGTGTTCCGCCGCTGGCTTGGTCAAAACAACGCAGTTGCGCCCCGAGGACTTCGCCTGATAGAGGGCCGCGTCTGCCTCGCTCAATAGTGTCTGCGCACTCGCGGAAGTCCAATCCCGGCTGGCAAGCGCGCCGATACTCGTTGTGATTGAGATTGGGCCGCACCCCGTGTTCACAGGGCGCTGCGCGAAGGCCTTGCGGATCTGCTCGGCGCGTTGTTGGGCGTTCGAGGATTCACAACCCGAGAGCACCACTAGAAATTCTTCCCCGCCATAGCGGCCGACGGCATCGTAGGTTCGGACGGAAGCGAGCAAGCGCCGGGCTGACTCCCGGAGGACTTCGTCGCCGACGAGGTGCCCGTGCGTATCGTTGATCGCCTTGAAGTGATCCAAGTCACAGAGTAAAACGGCCAGGGAGCTGCGTTCGCGCCGCACGCGTTGAAGTTCTCTCTGGAAGTGGTCGAGAATGAAGCCGCGATTCCACAGTGACGTCAACGGATCGTGGGTCGCCTTGAAGCGCATTTGCTCCCGCGCTTCGACGAGACTGTCCTCGAGTTCGAGGATGCGCTGACCAGTTCGCAGCCGGGCTCTCAGTTCGGCGGCGTGAAACGGCTTCGTCAGGTAATCATCCGCCCCCGCTTCAAGGCCGGCGATAACGTCGCTCTTCTCCTCCTTGGAGGTCAGCAGGATCATGTACACATACGGCTGGGAATGCCTGCGACGCACCTCGCGGCATACAGCCGGCCCGTCCAGGCCGGGCATCATCCAATCCAGGAGGGCGAGGCGCGGGCCGTCTTGAGAGCAGAGTGCGGCGGCCGCCCGCTCACCATCCCCCGCCGACTCGACCGCATATCCTGCCTTGGTCAGCGCGGACTCGACCAGTCGGCGGGAAATAAGATCATCATCCGCGACCAGAATCCTCAACGGGCACCTCCCGGCATAATCTTTCGAGGGCAGCCGATACGCGATGCAATTCGCTTTGCAACTGATTGAAGACTAAGCCTGCCTCGCTGAGCTCACCAGCGCGGCCCATCGCCTCCAACCGTGCAGCCAGGTCGCGCGCCGAATGCGCGGCCAGATTGGCGAACGCGCCCTTCAATGTATGCCCCGCTCGCTGCAGGCCATCGGCGCTCGCCGTTGACAGGCTCTCCTTGATGAGTTGGAGTTGTTTTGGAAGGTCTTCACGCATCGCGGCTATCAATTCCCACAGGAGCTCCCGATCGCCGTCCACGCGCTGCAGTAATTCCGCCGAATCGATAGTCGGCTCGGAACGCTTTGAGGGAAGCGCCGAAGTTTTAGAGTCGGGCATGAAAGTCTCCATGGCTCGTCTGACCTCCTCCTCCAACAAATCCACGCGAATCGGCTTGGACACATAACCATCCATTCCGGCCTCCAAGCATTTTTCCCTGTCACCTTTCAACGCATGTGCCGTCATGGCCACGACGGGTAAGTGACCGCCCGTAACCGATTCACGCTCCCGGAGAAGTTGCGTGGCTTCCAACCCACCCATCACGGGCATCTGCAGATCCATAATCACGATGTCATACGGATTCTGCGCGATTCGGTCGAGCGCTTCCCGGCCGTTATTGGTGATATCGACGGAATGTCCAAGCCGTTTGAAAATTCCCGCCGCCAGCTTTTGGTTGACCAGGTTGTCTTCGCAGAGAAGGACTCGCAGCCGAAGCGTCTTGACCGCGAGTCCGCGCCGCGCGCGAGGAGCAGTCTCAGGACGCGTTTCTTCAAGCGCCGAAATCAACGCTTTTCGGAGAGTCTCGCGATGAATCGGCTTCAGCAGGATCGCCCGAATTCCAAGCCGTTGACGCTTCTCTTCGTCGCAGGGGTCAGCGACGGAGGTCAACAGCAGCAACTGCGAAAGACCCTCCTTGTCGAGCTCGCGTAGCTGGGCTGCGAGTTGCAGACCGTCCATGCCAGGCATCTGCAGGTCCAGGAGGCAAGCATCGAAGGGTCTTGCCAGCCCCCGGGCCAGCCTGAAATCTCGCAGTGCCGTTGCGCCGTCGGCTGCGAGGCTGGGTTCCATGCCCCAGCTACCGAGCAAAGATTCAAGGAAACGCCGGTTCGGCTCCGAGTCATCCACGCAAAGGACGCGCTTGTCCTTCAAGCATTCTGCAAGGGCAGGTCGCGCTTGCGTGGCCCCTTCCTCAGCTCGGCCCAGGCTCACCAAAAACCAAAATCGGCTGCCCTTTCCGAGTTCGCTCTCCAGATCGATCGTTCCGCCCATCAGCCGCACGAGGCGGGCGGCGATGGAAAGTCCCAGCCCGGTTCCGCCGAATTCGCGAGTGGTGGAAGAATCTGCTTGCGCGAAGGCTTCAAAAATTTTGTGGCGCTTCGCAAGCGGAATGCCGATACCGGTGTCGGTGACGGAGATTCGGACCGGCACGGAATCGGAAAGCTCGCCGCCCAGTTCAGCGCGCACCGTGACGCCTCCCTGACGCGTGAACTTGATGGCATTGCCCACGAGATTCAGAATGACCTGCCGCAACCGCGTCGGGTCTCCGACCAGACTGTCCGGAACTTTGGGATCGACTTCCCACTCGAGTTCCAAGCCCTTCTGACCTGCGCGAAGAGCCAGGAGCCTGAGAGCCTCCTCAATGCAATCCCGCAGTCGGAATGGCACTCTCTCGATCTCGATCTTCCCCGCCTCGATCTTCGAGAAGTCCAGGATGTCGTTGAGAATGGACAACAAGGCGTCGGCGGAAGACTTCACCACGGCGAGGTACTCACGCTGTTCGGCATTTAGATTTGTGTCGAGAGCGAGCTCTGTCATGCCGAGAATCCCGTTCATTGGCGTGCGGATCTCGTGGCTCATGTTGGCCAAAAACTCGCTTTTGGCGCGGCTGGCCGCTTCTGCAGCCTCTTTGGCTTCGCGAAGCTTCACTTCGGCGGCGACCTGCTGAGTAATGTCTTCGTAGATGCCAAACTGCCCGCGCACCACGCCGTCCACGACCAGCGGCACGCCGTACACTTCCACGTCCACCAGCCGGCCATCCTTTCTTCGCCGCTGCAATCTGGCATGAAAATGTTTGCCGGAATTCACGGCGTTGGTGATTTCGTTCGCATCCCGCCGCAACTCGCCCGGAGCCACCAAATCGTCCAACGACTTCCCGAGCACTTCGTCTTTCTCGTATCCGAACAGCTCACGAAATGCCGGATTCGTCATCAAGATTTCGCCCTGCAGGCTCTCGACGACGATAGCGAGAGGGTTTGTGGAAATGAGCGTGTCGAGGAATGC
>Ga0209056_10006754_pt1 | contig 11831 bp, 10 predicted proteins | sample GraSoiAngelo_114_FD_185876 | JGI IMG/M metagenome (GOLD analysis project Ga0209056, IMG submission 185876) | Grasslands soil microbial communities from the Angelo Coastal Reserve, California, USA - 14_0903_13_40cm (SPAdes) (version 2) | ecosystem: Environmental > Terrestrial > Soil > Grasslands... | reverse complement strand
CCGGACCGCGCGCGAGGGCGGGGGAGAAATCGTGCCGGTCGACTCGGAGCACAGCGCCGTGCTGCAATGCATCACCGGACGGCGCCCCGGGGAGCTGGCGCGGCTCATTCTCACGGCGTCGGGCGGGCCGTTCCGCACCTGGAACCCGGAGCGCGTAGCGAGCGCCACGGTGGACGAGGCGCTGCGCCACCCTACCTGGAAAATGGGGAAGAAGATCACCGTTGATTCCGCCAGTCTCGTGAACAAAGCGCTCGAGGTGATCGAAGCGCATTTCCTGTTCGGGCTGCCGTACGAGAGCGTCGATGTCGTGGTCCACCCCCAGTCGGTGGTGCACGCCTTCGTCGAGTTCGTGGACGGGTCGGTCCTCGCCCAGGTCGGCTTTCCGACGATGGAGCTGCCGATCCTGTACGCCCTCACCCATCCCGACCGGGTGCCGGACGCGGGGGCGCGCCGCTTCGACCCGGTGGCGGCCGGGACCCTCACCTTCGAGCCGGTGCGCGCCGAGCTGTACCCGGCGTACGGCCTCGGGCGTGCCGCGGCCGCGGCCGGTGGGACCGCGCCCACCGCGTTCAATGCGGCGAACGAGGTCGCGGTGGCGCTGTTCCTCGAGGGCAAGGTCCGGTTCGGGCGGATCGCGGAGACCATCGCGCGCGTGCTCGAGGCGCACCACGCGAGCGACGCCGCGTCGCTCGATACGGTGCTCGCCGCGGATGCGGACGCGCGGCGCCTGGCGCGGGAGGCGGCGTGCTCCTGACCCTGGCCGCGCTCGCGGTCGTCCTCGGTCCGCTGATCTTCGTCCATGAAATGGGCCACTTCCTCGCGGCGAAGGCCGTGGGGATTCAGGTCCTGCGGTTCTCGATCGGCTTCGGGCGTCCCATTTTCAGCTGGCGGCGCGGCGAGACCGAGTACTGGCTCTCCTGGCTGCCGCTCGGCGGCTACGTGAAGATGGCGGGGCTCGAAGACGAGGGAGTGGCCGGAGGCGTCGAGGGCGGGAAGTCCGACGTCCCGGTCGACCCGGCGCGCGCGTTCGACCGCCAGCCGCTGTGGAAACGGACGGTGGTCATTCTGGCGGGGGTGACGATGAATGCCCTGCTGGCGGTCGCCCTGTACAGCGGGCTCTACGGGACCGTTGGCGCCGAGCGCATCGCGACGACGCAGATCGACACGGTGTACGTGAGCGAGCTGCCCGCGGGCGCCAGCGCGATGGCGGCTCTGTCTCGTGGCGACCGGATCGCTGCCGTTAACGGAGATTCCGTGACCTCGTGGAACGAGCTGATCGAGCGCTTGGTCACCAGCCCGTTGCCGCTGGCTCTGCGCGTCGCCGGTCGCGACGCGCCGCTCGTCATCACGCTGGAGCGTCGCAAGCCGGAAGCACGCATCGCGCTGGTGCGAGCCATTGAGCCGCTGTTCCCGCCCGTCGTCCAAACGGTGGGGGAAGGCACGCCCGCTGACCACGCGGGATTCCGGCCCAGTGACCGCGTCGTGCGTTTGAACGGAGAGCCAGTCGTATCCTGGTCCCAGTTCACGCGAATCGTGCGAGCGAACCCGAACCGCCGCCTTGCCGTCGACGTGGAGCGGGAGGGCAGGCTCCTCACCCTCACATTGATCCCGACCCTACGCTCGGTCACCGATTCTCGAACCGGTGAATCCGCGATGCGGGGGTTCGCAGGGATCACTCCGCTGCAGCCGGTCACCCTCGAGCGCTACGGCCCGATCGGCGCCGTACGGGCAGGCACCGCCCGCGCCGTGCGTGACGGGCGGCAGGTGCTCACCTTCCTGAAGGGGCTGATCACACGGGACGTTTCGCTGTCCGAGGTCGGGGGTCCGATCACGATCGGCCGGCTCTCCGGTCAGGCGGCGCGGCAAGGCTTGGGGCCGCTGCTCGCGCTGACGGCAATCCTGTCCGTCAATCTCGCGCTGCTGAACCTGCTTCCGATTCCGATCCTCGACGGGGGGCAGGTGGTGTTTCTGATTGCTGAAGCGATCCTGCGGAGGCCGCTGTCGCTCGGCGTGCGGCTTCGGTTGACGCAGGTCGGGTTCGCCTTGATTGCGACGCTCATGCTGCTCGTCATCGGACGGGAAGTCCTTGGACTCTTCTCGCATTAGCGACGCCCTCGAGAGCTACGTGGCGGGCCGCCTGAAGGCGGAGCGGCTCGTAATCGCCATATCCGCGGCGTATTACGGGGATTCGAACAACGGCAACCGGGAATCGCTGCAGCCCTTGATCGACGTGATCGACCGGGCGTCGCCGGGGATCGTCGAGCTGGGGACTGCGACCGGCGGCACGGGCTTCGAGATCAGGCTCGCGGAGCGGCCGTTTCCGAAGCAACATGAAGCTGAGCTGAGGGAGGCGGCGGAGGCGGTGCTCGCGGGAAGCGGGAAACGGGAAACGGGAAACGTGCAGTCCGCGAAAGCAATGGGCTTCTGGGCTTGGATCCGGTCGCTATTCCGCGGCTCCGCGTCAGCCTGACCACCACTCCCGCCAGCGCGCCAGCAGCCCCACCGGCGGCTTGCCGTCCACCTCCGCGAGACCGGCGAGCAGCGCGGTAGCGTCCCGGTAGCGATCGTCCGGATGCTTCGCGAGGCATTTCATCACCACGCGCTCGAACCGTCTGGACAGCTGCGGCCGCTTCTTCCGCAGCGAGGGCGGAGAGGCTTCCACGTGCATCCGCGCCAGCTCGAACCAGTCGGTGGAGGTGAAGGGCACCTCGCCGGTCGCCGCCTTGAAGAGCGTGACGCCCAGGGCGTAGAAATCGAGGCGCGCATCGAGGGGTCGCCCCTGCGCCTGCTCGGGCGAGAGGTACTGCGGCGTTCCGATCGTCATGTTCACGCCGGTGGAGGCGACGTAGCCCGACACCGCTCGCGCGATGCCGAAGTCCGAGAGGACGGCGCGCCCATCCGCGTGGAGCAGGATGTTGTCGGGCTTCAAATCGCGGTGGATCACTCCCTGGGCGTGGGCGAACTGGAGCGCCCGGGCCACGTCGCCCGCGATGCGCACGATGTCGGCCTCCGGGAGCGGTCCGTCGCGCTCGAGCCGCGCAGCGAGCGAGTCGGCGCACAGGTCCATCCCGAAGTAGACGTAGCTTCCCGAGCGCGCCACGAATCGGATGCGGATGATGTTCGGGTGTTGGAGCTTCGCCGCGGTTTCGGCTTCGTTCCGGAACCGGCTCTCGAACTGCGGGTCACCGGCGTAGCGCGGCATGAGGACCTTGACGGCGACGGGGCTCCCGTCCAGCTCGCGACCCGCGAACACCCAGGCGAACCCGCCCTGGCCGAGCACACGCTCGAGGTCGTAGGGGCCGACGGTGCGGCCGAGGAGGTCGGTGGGCGCTGAGAGCGCGTTGGTCACGAGGGCTTTACAAACCGGTGTCGGCGGTCTAAGTTACTGCGCTCTCAACAATTAGGGAACTGGATCAGATGTACGACAAGACGACGCCGGTCAGGAAGTACGGGCAGCACGAGGGAGACACGGGGTCGGCCCCGGTCCAGATCGCGCTGCTCACCGAGCGGATCAACAGCCTCACCGATCACTTCCGGGTGCACGCCAAGGACTTTCACGGACAGCGCGGCCTGCTCAGGATGGTCTCGCAGCGCCGCCGCCTGCTCGAGTACCTGAAGCGCGCCGACCTGGAACGGTATCGGCAGCTCATCGAAGAGCTGGGTCTCCGCCATTAACACCGCTGGCGTCGCGTTGGGCGCCCCGGAAGAGCACCGGGGCGCCTTGCGCGCATTTCTTTGTGCTCTAGACAGGCAATATGGTGAAACACGTAGAGCGTAACTTCGCGGGCCGCACTCTGAAGCTCGAGGCGGGCCGCCTGGCCAAACAGGCCGCGGGCTCCTGCCTCCTGCAGTTCGGGGAGACGGTCGTGCTCGCCACGGCGACGGTGTCGGACAACGTCTCGACCCTCCCGTTCTTTCCGCTGACCGTCGAATATCGCGAGAAGGCCTACGCCGCCGGCAAGATTCCCGGCGGCTTTTTGAAGCGTGAGGGCCGCCCCTCGGACGAAGAGATCCTCGCGGCGCGCGGGATCGACCGCTCGGTCCGGCCGCTGTTCCCGGAAGGGTTCAAGAACGAGGTGCAGGTGTTCGTCTACGTCCTCTCGGCGGACCAGGAGAACGACGCCGACGTGCTGGGCCTGACGGCAGCCTCGGCGGCGCTGACCATGTCCAAGGTGCCATGGAACGGCCCGATCGCCGCGGTCCGCGTGGGGCGGGTCGAAGGCGCCTGGATCCTGAATCCCACCTTCCAGCAGCTCGAGTTCTCCGACGTGGACATGGTCGTGTCCGGCTCGAAGGATTCGATCGTGATGGTGGAGGGCGGGGCGCTCGAGCTGACGGAGGCCGAGATCGTGAAGGGCCTCGAGGTGGCGCACAAGGGCATTCGGGAGCTGCTGGACGCCGCGACCGAGCTGGTCGCCGAGATGCGGCAGCCCAAAATGGAATGGACCAAGGTCGAGCCCCCGGCGGAGCTGGTGACGCGGGTGAAGCAGCTCGCGGAGGCCCGGGTCTCCGAGGCGCTCAACCTGCCGGAGAAGTCCGAGCGGGCGCAGGCGCTCGCGGCCCTCAAGGCCACGATCCAGGAAGAGCTCGCGGCCGAGTTCCCCGACAACGTGAAAGACGTCGCCAACGTCATCGAGGAAATCGAGTATCACACGATGCGCAACCAGGTCCTGACGCACGCTGAGCGGGTGGACGGGCGCGACCTGGACACGGTGCGGCCCATCAGCTGTGAAGTGGGGGTGCTGCCGCGCACGCACGGCTCCGCGCTGTTCACGCGCGGCCAGACGCAAGCGCTCGTGTCGGCGACGCTCGGCACCGTGTCGGACGAGCAGCGGATCGATTCGATCGATGTGGCGCAGGAGACATCCAAGTCGTTCATGCTGCACTATAACTTCCCGCCGTTCTCGACCGGCGAGGTCCGGCCGATCCGCGGGACGTCGCGCCGCGAGGTGGGGCACGGCGCGCTGGCCGAGCGGGCGCTGCAGGCGCTGCTGCCGCCGTACGACCAGTTCCCCTACACCATCCGCATCGTATCCGACATCCTCGAGTCGAACGGCTCGTCGTCCATGGCCACGGTGTGCGGCGGCTCGCTCGCGCTGTTCGACGCCGGGGTACCGATGACCGCCGCGTGCGCCGGCGTCGCGATGGGGCTCATCAAGGAAGCCGACCGGGTGGCGGTGCTCACGGACATCCTGGGCACCGAAGACGCCCTGGGCGACATGGACTTCAAGGTCGCGGGCACGCGCCAGGGCGTTACGTCGATCCAGATGGACATCAAGATCATGGGCCTCGACTTCAAGATCATCGCCGAGGCGCTCGAGAAGGCGAAGCAGGCGCGGCTTCACATCCTGGACATCATGGATCAGGTGATGCCGAAACCGCGCTCGCAGCTGTCCAAGTACGCGCCGCGCATCATCACCATCCAGATCCGGCCGGACAAGATCGGCGACCTGATCGGCCCCAAGGGCAAGACCATCCGCGGCATCCAGGAGCAGACCGGCGCCGAGATCAACGTGGACGACAACGGCATGGTCACCATCTCAGCGGTGGGCGAAGGGGGCGAGCGGGCGCGCGACATGGTCCAGGCGCTCGTGCAGGAGCCGGAGGTGGGCAAGATCTACGAGGGCGTCGTGAAGAGCACTACGGCGTTCGGTGCGTTCATCGAGATCCTGCCGGGTGTGGAGGGCCTGCTCCATATCTCGGAGCTGCAGCATGGCCGTACCGAGCGCACCGAGGACGTCGTGAAGAAGGGCGACCACGTGCGGGTGAAGCTGCTCGAGGTGGACGAGCGCGGGCGCATGCGGTTGTCCCGTAAGGCGCTGCTCGAGAAGCCGGAGGCGGCGCCGGCGCGCTCACACTGATGGAGACCGTCCGGCTCGACCGGGAGATCTCCCAGACCACCGCGCCGAGCGGGGTGATCGTGTTGTCCGAGCGGGTGCCGAGCGTCCGCTCGGTGGCGGTGGGGATCTGGGTGCGCAGCGCGAGCGCCCACGAGCCCCGCCCCAAGATGGGCGTGTCTCACCTGCTCGAGCACATGGTATTCAAGGGCACGGAGCGCCGCACGGCGCAGCAGATCGCGCTGGCGCTCGAGTCCCGGGGCGGCTCGCTCGACGCCTACACGTCTCGCGACACCACGGCGTTCCAGGCGCGAGTGCTCGACACCGACCTGCCGCAGGCGCTGGACGTGCTCACCGACCTGGTGCGGAACCCGGTGCTGCGCCCGAGCGACCTGGAGCTCGAGCGCAACGTCGTCCTCGAGGAGATCAACACCGTCGAGGACACGCCGGACGATCAGGTGTTCGACCTCTCGTACAAAACGCTGTGGCCGGAGCATCCCTACGGCTACTCCATCCTGGGCACCCGCGACACCGTCGGTGCCATGTCCACGAGTGACCTGAAGCAGCTCCACGAGCAAGCTTACTTCCCGGCCAATTGCGTCATCGCGGCGGCCGGCAACGTCACGCACGAGCGGCTGCTGGAGCTGCTGGGCGAGCAGGGGTGGTTTGACGATCGGGAAAGGGGAAAGGGGAAACGGGAAACGCCTCCCGTCGTGCCGATCCGCCCCGCGGTTCGGGGAGCGGAGGCCCGCCACGCCAAGGACACCGCCCAGACCCACATCGTGTTCGCGACGGATTCGGTCCCCTACGCCGACCGGCGCAAGTACGCGCTGCTGGTGCTGGCGAACGTGTTCGGCGGCGGGATGTCGAGCCGCCTGTTCCAGCGCATCCGGGAGGAGCTGGGGCTGGCGTATGCGATCTACGCGTTCACGAGCTTTTACCGGCAGGTCGGCGTGACGGGCGTGTACGTGGGCACGCAGCCCAAGACCGCGGCGCAAGCTGCGGCGGCGATCCGCGAGGAGTACGCCAAGCTCGCCCGCGCGGGGCTCACGGGAGAGGCGCTCGCCGAGGCAAAGCAGCAGACCCAAGGGCAGCTGATGCTGTCCCTGGAGAGTCCGTCCGCCCGGATGTATCGTTTGGCCGGTTTTCCGGTGCACGGCGAGCCGTACCAGAGCCTCGACCAGGTGTTGGCGGCGGTCGCCGGGCTGACAGAAGAAGAAATAGCGAGTGTCGCGGGGGAGTTTTTCGCTCCTGAGCGGCAGACGGTGGTGTGGCTCGGGAAAGACTGAAAGACGTAACACAAAGACGTAGCACAGAGACGTAACACAAAGACGTCACGCGAAAAGACGTAACACAAAGACGTAACACAAAGACGTCACGCAAGGGCGTACGGCGGAGCGAGCATGATTGTTGGTGTCCCAAGAGAGATAAAGACCGCCGAGCACCGCGTGGCGCTGGTGCCGGCGGGAGTCGAGTCGCTGGTGGGCGACGGGCACACCGTGCTGGTGGAGCAGGGTGCGGGGATCGGCTCGGGGTTCGCAGACGAGGCGTATCGCGCGGCCGGTGCGACGCTCGTGCCGAAGCCTGCGGACGTGTGGGCCAGGGCCGAGATGGTGGTCAAGGTGAAGGAGCCGATCGAGCCCGAGTGGCCGTGCATGCGGAAGGGCCAGGTGGTGTTCACCTACTTCCATTTCGCCGCGTCGGAGCCGCTCACACGGGCGGTGATCAAGTCGGGGATCATCGCGATCGCGTACGAGACGGTGCAGCTCCCCTCGGGGGACCTCCCCTTGCTCACGCCGATGAGTGAGGTGGCGGGGCGGATGGCGGTGCAGGAGGGGGCGAAGTACCTCGAGAAAGTGTACGGCGGGAGCGGGATCCTGCTGGGCGGAGTGCCCGGGGTGCTGCCGGCGGAGGTCCTGATCATCGGTGGCGGGGTGGTCGGCGCCAACGCGGCGAAGATGGCGGCGGGCCTGGGCGCCCGGGTGACGCTGCTCGATCTGTCGCTCGACCGCCTACGCTATCTCGCCGACGTGCTCCCCTCGAATGTCGATCTGCTCTACTCCAATCGCCACAACCTGCTCGAGCAGCTGCGCCGGGCCGATCTGGTCATCGGCGCCGTGCTCCTGCCCGGGGCCAAGGCCCCGAAGCTGGTGCGACGCGACGACCTGAAGCTCATGAAGCCGGGCTCGGTCATCGTGGACGTGGCGGTGGATCAGGGCGGGTGCATCGAGACGATCAAGCCCACGACGCACGAAAATCCCGTGTACGTCGTGGACGGGATCATTCATTATGGTGTGGCCAACATGCCGGGGGGCGTGCCGCGCACCTCGACGCTCGGGCTCACGAACGCGACCTTCCCCTACGCGAAGCGCCTGGCCCGGAACGGCTGGAAGAAGGCGTGCAAGGACGACCCGGCGCTGTTCCTCGGCCTCAACGTGGTGGAGGGCAAGGTGGTGTATCCCGCGGTCGCCGAGACGTTCGGGCTCCCGTCGGCCGATCCCAAGACCCTCGTGTGAAAGGAGGGCCCCTCGCATGCGAGTGACTCCTGCCGTGATGTTCTTCCTGCTGGTGGCAGCAACCGCGGCCGAATCGCAGGTCAGGAATGCGGAGCTCGGGTACAGCCTCACCCTGCCGGACGGCTTCACGGACTTCCCCGAGGCGCGCTCCCAGAAGGACGTTGTGGACGCGTGGACCGAGGCGACCCCGGTATCCGCGAACGGCGCCATGGTGCTCCTGGTCGCGCGCATGCATGGCTCGTTGCCGCGAGAAGCGATGCGGCAGGAAGACGTGCCCGCGAACACGCAGGTCGTGAGCTTCAAATGGAAGGGGTTCGATGTCAGCGGCCTGAAAACGCTGACCTCGCAGGAGGGCAAGCCCGTGTTCGTCCTGCTCGCGCAAGTGCCGCTCCGCCGGGAGGCGGTGCAGCTATCCGTGGCAGGCCCGGCGGATCAAGGGGCACGCGGACAGGCGATCATGGAAGCGATACTCGCGTCCCTCGAGGGCGAGACCAACTGGCTGACGTCGAGCGAGCGGGCGGGCCGCCTCGGCACGGCCGCCGGGTGGTGGATCGGCATCGCCGTGGCGGTGATCGCCGTGCTCGCGTGGCGGAAGCGGCGCGCCCGGTCCGCGTGACGCGCGTAGCGCGGCCATGACCGAGCGTCGCACACTGGCCATCCTCGTCGGCGGCGGGCCGGCGCCGGGCATCAACAGTGTCATCGGCGCGGCCACCATCCGGGCACGGTTGGACGGCGTCGACGTGCTCGGGGTGCGGGACGGGTTCGAGTGGATCATGCAGGGCGACATCGACCACGTGACGCCGCTCGACATCGGCGAGGTGAGCCGGATCCACTTTCGCGGCGGCTCCTACATCGGCATCTCGCGCGCCAACCCCACGAAGGACCCGGCGCATCTCGACAACGCGGTGCTGGCGTTGCTGCGCCTCAACGTCTCGCAGCTCATCACCATCGGCGGTGACGACACGGCCTATTCGGCCATGAAGCTCGAGGAGCGGGCAGCGGGGCGGCTGCAGGTCGTGCACGTGCCGAAGACCATCGACAACGATCTCGACTTGCCGCCGTCGGTGGACACCTTCGGCTTCCAGACGGCGCGCCACTATGGCGTGGAGATCGTGAAGAACCTGATGGTGGACGCCAAGACCACGTCGCGCTGGTACCTCGTCATCACGATGGGCCGCGGCGCGGGGCATCTCGCGGTGGGCATCGGCAAGGCCGCGGGGGCCACGCTCACGCTCATCCCGGAGGAGTTTCTGGGGCGGCGCATCCGGCTCAAGTCGGTCGTGGACACGCTGGTGGGTGCGATCATCAAGCGGCTGTCCTACGGCCGGCTCGACGGCGTCGCGGTGGTCGCCGAGGGTCTGGTGATCGGCATCGAACCCGCGGACCTCGCGGGCTTCGAGGAGGTCGAGCGGGATACGCACGGGAACGTCCGCATCGCCGAGGTGAACATCGGCGAGATCCTCAAGGCGGCGGTGCAGAAGCGCCTGAAGGAGTTCGGGCTGCAGGCGACCATCGCGGCGAAGAACATCGGGTACGAGCTGCGCTGCGCGGACCCGATCCCCATGGACATGGAGTACACGCGCGACCTGGGCTACTGTGCAGCCAAGTACGTTTTGGGGGGCGGGAACGCGGCCATCATTTCGCTGCAGGCAGGGCGCTTCGTCCCCATCCCGTTCGCCGACATGATCGATCCCGCCACGGGTCGGGCGCGCACGCGGCGGGTGGACATCACGTCGACGCGCTACGCCATCGCGCGCCGTTACATGATTCGGCTGCGGCGCGACGACTTCGACGACCCGCACGAGCTGGCGCGCTTCGCCGCGACCGCCCACGTGTCGGTGGAGGAGTTCCGCCGTCAGTTCGAGCGTCTGATCGAGGAGGAGCCGCCGCCGCTGGTGCTCGACTCGGTCGGGGAGCGAGATCCCGGGGCGCTGGCGTAGATGGCGGCGCCGGTGGTACAGGTGTGCCGGCTGCCGCACCACGACGGGCTTCCGTTGCCGAGTACGGGGATGTGAGGGCGGGAGACGGGAAACGGGAAACGGGAAAGGGGAAAGGGGACAAGTTGGACGCGGCGGTAGTGCGGTGGAATGATGATACGTGCGTGCTCCCGGTGAGTAGCTGTTGGGTCGGGGCAGGTAGGGTAGCTGATGACGCGGGGGCCGGGGCCGAAGCTGCTCACGCTGGTGCGCCAGGCGATCCGGCTGCGGCATTACAGCCGGCACACGGAGGATGCGTACGTGGCGTGGGTGCGCCGCTTCGTGCGGTTTGCGGGCCTGCGTCATCCGTCTGAGCTAGGCGAGGCCGAGGTGGAGCGATTTCTGTCGAGTCTGGCCGAGGCGGGGGTGAGCGCAACGACGCAGAACCAGGCCGCGAGCGCGCTGCGGTTTTTGTACGAGGAAGTGTTGGGGCGGCCGTTCGCGCGTCCGGCCGGGATCGTGCATGCGAAGGAGCCGGGGCGGGCCCCCGTGGTGCTCACGCGGGAGGAAGTGCGCGCGGTATTGAGCCGGATGCGGGGGACGGCGCGGCTCGTGGCGCTGCTCCTGTATGGGTCCGGGTTACGGGTGTTGGAGGCGCTGACGCTGCGCGTGAAGGACATCGATTTCGGGCGTGGGGAGATCGTGGTGCGGCGAGGGAAGGGTGCGCGGGACCGCGTGACCATGCTACCCGGGCGCGCGCGCCGGGAGCTGGTGGAGCATCTGGAGGGAGTCGAGCGGCGGTACCGAACGGACCTGACGCGGGGAGCGGGGTACGTGCAGCTCCCGGGTGGGCTCGGGCGGAAGCTCCCGGGGGCTGGGCGGGAGTGGGTGTGGCAGTGGGTCTTCCCCGCGGCGCGGCTGCATCGGGACGAGGCGAGCGGCGAGTGGCGGCGCCATCACCTGCACGAGAGCGTGGTGCAGCGGGCGGTGACGGAGGCGGTCCGCGAGGCGGGCATCGCAAAGCGCGCGACCTGTCACACGCTACGACACTCGTTCGCCACGCAACTCCTCGAGACGGGTCACGACATCCGGACCGTGCAGGAGCTGTTGGGTCATAGCGATGTGCGCACGACCATGATCTACACCCACGTGCTCAACCGCGGCGGCCTGGGCGTCCGCAGCCCCGCCGATTCGCTTTAGCCGGGTTGTTGCGTGCCGCGATTATGCTGCGAGCGGGTTATGGCTGGTTGCTTGCAAGGATTCCCCAGATGCCACGAACCTATTCCGCCACGTTTAGCTTGCGCCGCGGCGGGCACTTGGGCCGCCTCGACCTCAGATCTAGCCTCGGGGATTATCTTGCAAGGCGGATCGGGTCGAAGAATCCGATGACTACGTATACTATGAGTTAGACTGCACCGACGACCCTACGGCGAAAGACCAGTTACGACGGTGCACCAGCATCTCACACGGGTCGGTGCCGTGGCGGCTGTCAGCGGTGCCCTTACGCTGTTCATCGCGACCCTGCTCCATCCCATGAATGCGGACCCCAACGACCCGGCTGT
>Ga0209056_10006750_pt1 | contig 11842 bp, 7 predicted proteins | sample GraSoiAngelo_114_FD_185876 | JGI IMG/M metagenome (GOLD analysis project Ga0209056, IMG submission 185876) | Grasslands soil microbial communities from the Angelo Coastal Reserve, California, USA - 14_0903_13_40cm (SPAdes) (version 2) | ecosystem: Environmental > Terrestrial > Soil > Grasslands ... | reverse complement strand
CCCCGCCGATCCCCACGCAGGTGGACTGACCCAACCCCTGCGTGGACAGCTGATGCACGATCTCGTAGGTGAGCGTTCCGCTGCGCGACACAACGCCCACCCGGCCCGGCCGGCAGATGTTGCCGGGGATGATCCCGACCTTGCTCCTGCCCGGGGAAATGAGGCCAGGGCAGTTGGGGCCGATCAGGCGCGCGCCCCGCTCGTGCAGATACGGCAGCACGCGCGTCATGTCCAGCACGGGGATTCCCTCCGTGATGCCCACGATCAGCGGAATGCCGGCGTCCGCGGCCTCGAAGATCGCCGAGGCGGCGACGGCGGCCGGGACGTAGATCACGGAGGTGTTCGCCTGAGTCTCGCGCACCGCGTCGGCGACGGTATTGAACACCGGGACCACGCCGTCGAACACCTGCCCGGCTTTGCCCGGCGTGACACCCGCCACCACCTTGGTGCCGTAGCCGATCATCTGCCGCGTGTGGAACGATCCGTCGCGGCCGGTGATGCCCTGTACCACCAGGCGGGTCTGCTGATCGACAAAGATGCTCACGCGGCCTTCGCTTGGGCGACGGCTTGCTTCACCGCCTCGTCCATGTCGGTGAGTGCGGAGAAGCCCGCCTGTTTGAGGATCTGAACCCCCTGCTCCTCATTGGTGCCGGTGAGTCGAATGACGAGCGGTAGCTTGAGCGGCAATGCTTTTGTGGCCTGGACGATCCCGTTGGCCACGTCGTCCCCCCGGGTGATGCCCCCGAAGATATTGAACAAGACAGCGCGGACGCTCGGGTCCGCCGTGATGATCCGCAGGGCGCTCACGACCTTTTGAGGGTTCGAGCTGCCGCCGATGTCGAGGAAGTTGGCGGGCTCGCCGCCGTAATACTTCACCAGGTCCATCGTCGCCATCGCGAGCCCGGCGCCGTTGACGCAGCAGCCCACAGTCCCCTCGAGCTTGATGAAGGTGAGCCCGGCTTCACGTGCCGCGACCTCCGAGGGCGCTTCGGCGCTCGTGTCGCGCAGCGCGGCCATGTCGGGCCGGCGGTCGAGCTCGTTGTCGTCGATCACGATCTTCGCGTCGAGGGCGGCCAGGGCACCGTCGCGTGTGGTGACGAGGGGATTAATCTCCGTGAGGGATGCGCCGACGGCGTAAAACGCCGCATACAGCCGTTGCATGATGTGCGCCGCGGCGCGGGCCTGCGCGATGTCGCGGTACAGCTGCAACGCGAGGCTCAGCGCCTGGTGTGCGAGCAGGCCGTAGCGCGGGTCCACCGCCAGGCGCTGAATTTTCTCCGGGGTTCGGGCGGCCACCTCCTCGATGTCGATGCCGCCGGCGGCGCTCACCATCAGCACCGGGCGCTGGGACGTCCGGTCGACGATGATGCCCACGTAGCTCTCGGAGGCGATATCGGCCGCGGGCGCCACGAGCACCCGCTGCACCGTGAGGCCCTTGATGGTCATGCCGAGGATCTTGGCCGCGTGTGCGGCGGCCTCGGTCGGGTTCGCGGCGAGCTTGACCCCGCCGGCCTTGCCGCGCCCGCCGGCGTGCACCTGCGCCTTCACCACCACAGGCCCGCTCCCGAGCCGCGCCGCGATCGCGCGGGCCTCGTCGGCCGTCGCCGCGACCTCGCCGGGCGGCACCGGAATGCCGTGCCGCCGCAGGATGTCGCGGGCCTGGTATTCGTGGAGATTCACACTCAGTCCCTCGTGAGAGTGGTGCCGGCGTCGCCCTGCAACGCCGCGAGACCCTGGGCCAGCTCGGCGATAATGGCGCGCTGCTCCTCCCCGCGCCCGGCACCGCCGGTGCGGACGAAGTCGGCCGCCGCTTCGACTTTCGGACGCATGCTGCCGAGGCCGAGCTCCTTCCCGGCGAGCAGGTGATCCGCCTGGGCGAGGCTCAAGCGGCGGATCGCTGTTTGTTGCGGCGTTCCGTAGGCGTGGTAGACCGCGTCCACGTTGGTGAGGATCAGCAGCACGTCGGCGTCGATCTCCCGGCCCAGGATCGCCGCCACACGGTCCTTGTCGGCGACCGCGTCCAGCCCCTCGAGGAGGAGGGTCGGGTCGTCGTACACGGGCGGCCCGCCGCCGCCACACGCCACCACGATGTGCCCGGCCGCGATGAGGTGGTGAATCATCTCCCGCTCGACCACCGCGGTCGGTCTCGGGCTCGGGGCGAGGCGGCGCCACCGGCCCTGTTGCTCTTCCGTCACCGGAACGCCGCGCGCGTGGAGGCGGGCCACCCGCACGGGGTCGAGGGCGTGGCCGATCGGCTTCGTGGGAATGCGCAGATTCGGGTCGTGGGGGTCGCACAGCGTCTGCGTGATGAGCGTGACGACCTGGCGTGTGACGCCGGCGCGCGCGAGCGCGTTCTGCAGCGATTGCTGGATCATGTAACCCATCCAGCCGGCGGTCGCGGCGACGAGCACGCCCAGCGGCAACGGCTCGACCTGGTCGGCGGCGATTTCGTTGCGGGCCAGCTCGTCTCCCACCTGCGGGCCGTTGCCGTGGACCAGCGCGATGCGCCACCCCGCTCGCGCCAGGTCCACGATCGGCGCGAGGCTGGCCCGCGTGTGGCGGAACTGGTTGGAGATGGTGGGCCGCTCGCCCGGCGGGGCCACGGCGTTGCCGCCGAGCGCGACGACGATGGTGCCCGGGTTCACGGCGGCGCAACCTAGCGGCGCTCGGGGGCGGGAGCAAGCTTGCGGCGCCCCAGGCCGAGCAGCTCCTTCAATTGCGCGTACAACTGGCCGAATCGCTCCAGGTCGCCGGCGGCGAGGGCTGCGTCGGCCTGCGCCGCGAGCTGCTGCGCCCGTCGCCAGCGCGCGGCGAGCGCCGTGTCGGCGGGCCCGTGCGCGTCGCCTCCCGAGGCGAGCAGGCTTCGCAGCGCCGCGGCCACACTCCTCCCCTGGCCACGGTGCTCTCGCCACGAGAGGAATACCGTGTCGATCCCGGTGGGCGGACCCCCCGTGGCCGGCTGGCGGAACAGCGCCTGCTCGAAGAACAGGCCGCCGGCGACGTTCCACAGTCGGGGCACGCCCGGCGCCGTGGTGCTGGGGGAGCCGACGAGCGCCGGCGGCAGCCGCGCGGCCGGGTTGGGCCGCCACACCAACACCTGAGGCCCGTCGGGTGTCATCGTCGCCGCGACGAGCGCGGCGAGCGTGCTTCCCGCTTCGAACCCTTGAGCCATCCAGACGCGGGGCGCCTCCGTCGCCCCGTCCGCGGGTGGCGCGAGGATCTCGAACGGCTCCCGCGGTCGCCCGCTCCACGCCGTCGTATCGGCGCGCCAGCGCTCCACGAGCGCCGCGGCGGCGCGGAAGGCTCGCCCGGGGAACGGGAGCTGGGCGCGCAGAGCCGGGGGGACGCTGTCGAGCGGTCGTATCAGGGGGGCGAGGAGCCGCGCCCACGCGGTGGCGAGCGCATCGGCCCCGGGGGCGAGGTAGAGCCGGGTGTCACCGCTGGCGGCGTTCACGGCGCCGACGAGGCCGGCGCGCAGGTATCGCACCGAATCGCGGTCGCCGCCGGCCACCGGCCGGGCGAGCGGGAACGCCTCCGCCTCGAAGTACCCGTAGGCCACCCACCACAGGGCGCTGTCGACCACCACGGGAACGGCGTCGTCGAATGAGGCGAACGGGGCGAGCCGCGCGACCCGCTCCAGTACGTCCCGTCGCCACAGGAGCACCAGGCCGTCGGTCTCGCGCCGCGCGAGCGCGGGGCTCTGGAGGGCCCACGCGAGTGCGGTTCGGCGCCACCACCCCCTCAGGGCGATTCCCGAGGGCCGCAGCGCCGGCCAGGTGTCGGGGGTCGCAACCGCGAAGTCCGTGAACCGCGGGCCGAACCAGGCGGTGGAGTCGCGGGTCGCGAGCGGCGCGACCGCGAGGACCGTATCGTCCTCGACGACCGCCAGCGGCCGCCCGACCCGCGCCGTCGGGCCGCGGTGGATCGCGGCCCAGCCGGCCAGGGACGGTCGGAGCGCGGCGCTATCGACCGCGGGCCGGAGGGCCACGAGCCACGTCGCTCTCCCGTCGCCGGCCGCATGGGGCGAGAGTCCCGCGGCCGTGGGCGTCGACTGCGGGCGAACCAGATCCCGTCGCGACCCGGCCGCCGCGAGGACCCGCGGAGCGTCCCAGATGGGCATGGTCGCCGCCGCCGCCTCGGGGCTCGGGAAGCCCGGGGGCGCGTGCTCCGCGAGCGTCGGGACGCCGAACGCGAGTCCTTCGAGCCGCCGCCGCTCGGCCGCGAGGGCCGTGTCGGAATCGGCGGCCGCCCGCTCACGCGGGGCGGCGATCGAGAGCGAGCCGGGAATGACGGCGAATCCCAATAGCGACGCGACGAGGAGTGCGCCCCAGGCCGTGACGAGCAGCCGCGGCCTTTCCCGCAAGCCCCACACGAGGCTGACGACGGCGACCGCGACGCCGAGCGCCGTGACGACCGTCGCAGCGGCGAGACGCGCGTCGAGCGCGCGGCGCGTGATTGCCCCGTGCAGTCCGGCGACGGTTTCGGCGGGATCGAGGACGGCGCCCCACGTGAGCGTCAGCGCGAGCAACGCGAGCAGCACCCCCAAGTGCGCCCGCGCGTGCGCGTTCGCGTACGGCAACCAACGACGGAACCGCAGCGAGCCGATCCCGACGTACAGCAGGGCGACGACCACGGTGGCGGAGCACACCCCCACCAGCGCGAGCTCCCGGAGCCGCTCGCTCCAGGGCAACCGGCCCAAGTAGTAGCCCAGGTCCCGCTGGAGCACGGGGTCCGTAACGCCGAAGATCGGCGGGCGGGAGGCGAGCGCCGCTGCCATCCACCAGTCCCCCGTGCCGAGCGTCAGGAGGAATCCGAACACCAAACCGCAGGCGATCGTGCCGGCGAGGAGCAGGGGCTGCGGCACCGCCTCGACGATCTCCAGGTCACCGAGCCGGCGAGACAGCTGCATGGAGCCGATGGAGCGGTACACGAACAGGAGATTCGCCGTGCCCCAGGCGACGGCCCCGGTGAGCAGGAGACCCGACACGAGTCGGGCGAAGTCCCGGGCCGTGAGATACGCGCTGCCGCCGGGCAGGCTGGCCCCCCAGGCGCGTTCGGCTGTCTCCAAGGCGAGCCAGCGCCCACCCACGAGCACCGCGACCAGCAGTCCGACTGCGACGAGCAGCGCTCGCCGGCGGACGACGGGCTTCACGCGCCGGGGCTCTGCGCGGCGAGCCAGCTCTCGATTTCGGTGCGGTAGGAGGCGAGCGCCTCGGCGGTGGCCGCTTCGAAGCGGAGCACCAGAACGGGCTGGGTATTCGAGGCACGCAGCAGTCCCCACCCTTGGGAGAAGGTGATGCGCACGCCGTCGAGGGTGGACACCGGGTACTTGTCGGCGAAGTGCCGGGCGGCGCGCTGCACGATCGCGAATTTCCGATCGTCGGGGCAGTCGACGCGCAGCTCAGGGGTGGCCACGGTGACGGGGAGGTCGGCAAGGAGCCGCGAGAGCGGCCCCCCCTGCTCCGCGATGTAGCGCAGCAAGCGGGCCGCCGCGAACAACGCGTCGTCGAAACCGTACCAGTCGCCGCCAAAGAACATGTGACCGCTCATCTCGCCCGCGAGCGGCGCGCCACTCTCCTTCATTTTTTGTTTGATGAGGGAGTGGCCGGTCTTCCACATGGTGGGCACGAGGCCCGCGCGCGTCAGCTCGCGCGGCAGCACCTCGGAGCACTTCACGTCGAAGATCACGGCGTGGCCAGGCCCGATGCGGCGCGCGAGGTCGCGGCCGAGCAGCACGAGCAGCTGATCGCCGAACACGGGGCGTCCCTGTTCGTCCACCGCGCCGATGCGGTCGCCGTCGCCGTCGAAGGCGATACCGAGCTCTCCCCCCTCGCGCCGCACGACTGCCTGCAGGTCGCGCAGATTTTCCAGCGCCGAGGGATCGGGGTGATGGTTGGGGAACGTCCCGTCGGACTCGCAGAACAGCGGAACGACGTCGGCGCCGAGGCGCTGGAGCGTGTCCACCGCGACGACGCTCGAGACGCCATTGCCGCAATCCACGACGGCTTTCACCTTGCGGGGGAGCGGGCCGTTGCGCTGCACAATCGCGTCGCGGTAGCGCGGCAGCACGGACCCGTCCTCGCTGCGCCCGCCGCCGGGACGACCGGGGGTACGTCCCTCTTCGATGAGACGCCGGAGGTGCTGGATGCCCGCCCCGGACACCGCCTCGCCACCGAGGACGACCTTGAAGCCGTTGAACTCGGGTGGATTGTGCGAGCCGGTTACCTGGACGCCGCCGTCCACGTTGAGCACGTGGGTTGCGAAGTACAGCGCCGGCGTCGGCAGCTCGCCGACGTCCACGCCGTGGCCGCCCACGGCCTCGATTCCCGAGAGCAGGCCGTGCGCGAGCGCGTGCGCGGAGGGGCGGTTGTCCCGTCCCACGGCGAGCCGGGGTGCGCGCCCGAGGCGCTCCCAGCCGAGTGTCGCGACCGCCTGCCCGATGGCGCGGGCGACCTCCGGTGTCAACTGGTCGCCCACGGTACCGCGGATGTCGTACTCGCGAAAGATGGCGCCGGGGAGCTGCATGGGCGGCACCTGGGTCAGCGACCGACCGACGGGGGTGAGGGCGGCGCGGGGGTGGTGACCGCCGGCCCGGCACGCAAGCCGTCACCGCTCGTCTTTGCCAGGTCGAGCAGGCGATTCGGGCGAATGCCGAGGAAGAGCACGCCGGCGACCGACACCGCCACCACCGCGCCACCGAGCCGACCGATGCGCATCCCGGTGTGGGCCCGCTCGAACGGCTCGGGCTGCATGTACATCGCCATGATCACGGAGAGATAGTAGCCTGCCGAGATCACGCTCGTAAGGACGAGGATCGCGGCGAGCGGGAGCTGCCCCGCCGCGGTGGCGGCGACGAGGATGTACCACTTGCCGATGAATCCGGCCGTCCCGGGAAAGCCGAGCAGGGACAACATGCAGATCGCGAGCGCGAACGCGAGCCACGGTCGGCCGCTCGCGAGCCCCGCGAGGTCGTCGATCAAGACGTCGCGCTCGCCATCCCGCCCCTTGGCGGCGAGGAGCGCGAAGGCGGCGAGCGTCGTCAGCGTGTAGGCCACCAGGTAGAACACGAAGGCCGCGGAGCCGGCGCTCGTCCCCGCGGCGACGGCGACGAGCAGGTATCCCGCGTGCGCGATCGACGAGTACGCGAGCATGCGCTTCAGGGTCCGCTGGGCCAGCGCGACCAGGTTCCCCACCACCATGGTCGCCACGGCGAGCCACCACACGATGTGATGCCACGCGGGAACGCCGCCGAATGCTTCGCCCAGGACGCGGAGCAGCGCCGCGAACGCCGCGGCCTTGACGGCCGTCGCCATGTAGCCGGTGACCGGCGTGGGCGAGCCATCGTACACGTCCGGCGCCCACATGTGGAACGGAACGGCCGCCACCTTGAACCCGAACCCCACGAGCAGCAGGCCGAGGCCGATCAGCAGCATCGGACTGTTGTCCAGTCCCAGCGTCCGGATTTGAACGCCGATCAGGCTCAGGTTGGTCGTGGCGGTCGCGCCGTACACCAGGGCGATTCCGTAGAGCAGAAAGGCGGATGCGAAGGCTCCCAGGAGGAAGTACTTGAGCGCCGCCTCCGCCGCGGCGGCGCTGTGGCGGTTGATGCCGGCGAGCGCGTACACCGCCACGGACATCAGCTCGAGCCCGAGGAACACGACCATCAGATCCTCGCCCCCGACCATGAGCATCATACCCAGCGTGGCGAACAGCAGCAGCGCGTAGTACTCGGGGGCAAGCAGGCGCTCGCGCTCGAGGTAGTCGAACGAGACCAGCACGGTCAACCCCGCGGTGCCGAGGAGCAGCCCGTCCGCGACGAAGCGGAAGTCGTCGACCGCGATCATGGCCGGGGCGCCGAGCGCGTGCGCCGTGTGCCACCAGAGCCACCACGCCGCCGCTCCCGCAGCCGCGAGGCCCGCCAGGGTGACCCACCCCGCCACCCGCAGGTCGGCAGCCGTGCGGTGCCGCCAGGCGATGACGAGCAGGAGCGCCATGCCCACCAGGGTGAGCACCAGCTCGGGCAGCAATGCCCGCAGCAGGTCGCGCGAGGTCGCGAGATCGAGGCTCACCGGACCGCCGTGAACGAGGCCGCGTTCGCCCGCACCGACTGAACGAGCTGCCGGGCGCTCGGTTCCATCCGTTGGAGGATGGGCTTTGGGTACACCCCGATCCACACGATGCAGGCGAGCAACGGCACGAGCACGGCGATCTCGCGGAGCGAAAGGTCGGCAAGCTTCTCGTTCACGCTCTTGTCGAGCGGATTGAAAATCACGCGCTGCAGCGCCGGGAGCAGGTACATCGCGGCGACGACCACGCCGGCCGTGGCGATGGTGGCCGGCAGGGGGTACGTCCGAAACGTGCCGAGCAGCACCAGGAACTCCCCGACGAAGCCGTTCGTGGCCGGAAGCCCGATGGACGACAGCGAGACGATCGTCAGCACCGCCGCGAGCATCGGCACGGTCTTGGCGATCCCGCCGAACGCCTCGATCAGGCGCGAATGCCGCCGCTCGTACAGCATACCGGCCAGGAAGAACAGCCCGCCGGTCGAGATGCCGTGGTTGATCATCACCAGGAGGGCGCCCTGGACGCTCTGGAGCGTGAGCGCCCAGATGCCGAGCATCACGAAGCCGAGGTGGGCAACCGACGAGTACGCGATCAGCTTCTTGAAGTCGGGCTGGACCATCGCCACGAGGCCGCCGTACAGGATGCCGATCAGCGAGAGCGCCACGATGACCCGCTGTACCGCCGGATGCACCGCGACCGCCGGGAAGAGCGGCAGCGCGAACCGCAGGAAGCCGTAGGTGCCCATCTTGAGGAGCACTCCCGCCAGCAGCACCGACCCCGCCGTGGGGGCCTCCACATGGGCATCGGGGAGCCAGGTGTGGAACGGGAACATCGGCACCTTGATCGCGAACGCGAGGAAGAACGCGCCGAACAGCCCGAATGCGACGGACCCGAGTCCGCCGATGTGCGCCGTCAGGTGCGCGTACGCAAACGAGTACACACCGGTGCGCTGGCCCACGAGGTACACGAGTGCGAGGATCGCCACCAGCATGAGCAGCGAGCCGAAGAAGGTGTACAGGAAGAACTTGATGGCCGCGTAGATGCGGCGCTCCCCGCCCCACACTCCGATGATGAAGTACATCGGAATGAGCATCACCTCCCACATCACGTAGAACAGGAAAAGATCGAGGGCCACGAATACCCCGATCATCCCCGTCGTCAGGACGAGCAGGAGCGCGTAAAACCCGCGCTCCCGCGTCGTGATGTAGGCGTAGCTCCCGAGCACCGACAGAGGGACCAGGAACGTGGTGAGCAGGACCATGAACAGCGAGATTCCGTCCACGCCCACCGTGTAGCGGATCCCCCAGCTCGGGATCCACGGCACGTCCAGGATGCACTGCATGCCGTCCGCCGGCGCGAACGTCCACCACAACGGCACCGAAATCGCGAATTCGACGAGGCTCGTGGCGAGCGCGATGTGCTTGGCCCAGCGCGGCGGAGCCAACATCACGACGAGCGCGGCCCCTAGCGGCCAGGCGAGCAGCGCGGTGAGCACCCACTGGCGGTACACCGGCTACCGCACCGCCGCGCCGACCACGGCGAGGACGCCGATGACGAATAAGACCACGTACACCCCCACCTCGCCCGTCTGCAGCCGGCTGCCCAGCCATCCCACGGCGCGCGATGCGGCGGCGGTCCCGTTCACGAGCACGCCATCTACGATGCGGGCGTCGACGATCTTCCAGAGCACTTCACGGGAGACCCACATCACCGGTCGCACGATGATCGCGTCGTAGAGCTCGTCCACGTACCACTTCTTCCAGAGGAGTCGGGCCAAGCCCCTCTCGGGCGGCGCGAGCCGCGCCGATACGAGCGCCTCCGGCTTGAGCAGGCGGAACGCACCGACGATCCCGAGCACGGCGATCAGGACCGCCCCCGCCACGAGCGCCCACTCCGTCGCGTGCGCGACCTCGACCGCCGGCTGGAGCCGCTGAGCGACGCCGGTCACGGGCTCGAGCCAGCGCTCGAGGAAGGCGTGGCCGCCCAACAGCTCGGGGACATTGAGCGCACCGCCGAGCACGGTCAAGATGCCGAGCAGCGCCAGCGGCCCCGTCATCACGGGCGGCGCCTCGTGCAGGTGCGCCCGCTCGCGCTCGCCCGTGCGGTTCGGCCCGTGGAACGTATAGAGCATGAGCCGGGTCATGTAGAATGCGGTGAGGAGGGCCGCCGCGAGGCCCATCGCCCAGAAGGCATACCACAGCGGTCGAATGGTCGCCTCCGCAAACGCCGCCCCGAGGATCTCGTCCTTCGAGAAGAAGCCGGCGAACGGTGGGATCCCCGCGATGGCGAGCGTCGCGATCCACATCAGGGCCCCGGTCCACGGCAGGTAGTGTCGCAACCCACCCATGTTCCGCATGTCCTGTGCGTCCGCGTCTGTATGGGTCGCGTGGTAGGCGTGATGCATGGCGTGGATCACGCTCCCCGACCCGAGGAACAGCAGCGCCTTGAAGAAGGCGTGGGTCACGAGGTGGAATATTCCCGCCGCGTACGCGCCGGTGCCGGCGCCGACAAACATGTAGCCGAGTTGGGACACGGTCGAATACGCGAGCACCCGCTTGATGTCCCACTGCTTGAGGGCGATCGTGGCGGCGAAGAGCGCCGTGAGCGCGCCGACGCCCGCGACCACGGCGCTGCCGAGCGGCGACAGCGCGAACAGCACGCCGCAGCGCGCCACGAGATACACACCCGCGGTGACCATGGTGGCGGCGTGGATCAGGGCGGAGACGGGCGTCGGCCCCTGCATCGCGTCGGGGAGCCAGGTGTAAAGGGGGATCTGAGCCGACTTGCCGGTGCAGCCCAGGAACAGGAACAAGGTGATCGTGGTGGCGACCGCCCCGCCGGGCATGAGGACGGCGGGTGCCTTAGCGAAGACGGTCTCGAAATCGAGCGATCCGAAGCGGGTGAAGATGAGGAACATCGCCACCAGGAACCCGAAGTCCCCGATCCGGTTCACGATGAATGCCTTCTTGCCCGCGTCGGCGTTGATCTGCTCGTTGAACCAGAAGCCGATCAACAGATACGAACAAAGCCCGACCCCTTCCCAGCCGACGAACATCACGGGGAAGTTCGCGCCCAGGACGAGAATCAGCATGAAGAACACGAACAGATTCAAGTAGGCGAAGTAGCGCGCATACCCCGGGTCTTCGTGCATGTAGCCGACGCTGAAGACGTGGATCAACGCGCCCACCCCGGTCACGACGAGGATCATTACGGCCGCGAGCTGGTCGAGCTGGAGCGCGAAGGCGACCTGCAGGTCGCCCGCGGGGATCCACTCCCAGTAGCGGAACACGAGCGGCGCCGTCGCGTGGTGGCGCGCGAGCCCGGCCACCGCGATGGCGGCCGCGGCGAATGCCAGCACGAGCGTTCCGACGCCCACGATGGAGACGGCGCGCTTGGCGGTCGGCCGGGCGAGCGCGAGTGTGCCGTTCACGACGAAGCCCACCAGCGGCAGCGCGGGTACGAGCCAGAGGAGGGACAGCGGCACCGCGGGCATCAGCCCTTGAGCAGGTTGATGTTCTGCAAATTGACTGTGTGCCGGTGGCGATAGATGGCCAGCATGATCGCGAGCCCGACGCCGGCCTCGGCCGCGGCGACGGCCATCACGAAGAAGACGAAGATCTGACCGGCGACGCCGAGCTGCTGTGCCAGCGCGACGAACGTCAGGTTCACGGCGTTGAGCATGAGCTCGACGCACATGAAGATGACGATGGCGTTGCGACGGAGCAGCACGCCGGCGACGCCCAAGGCGAACAGCACGGCCGACACCGCCAGCGACGGT
>Ga0209056_10006748_pt1 | contig 11842 bp, 13 predicted proteins | sample GraSoiAngelo_114_FD_185876 | JGI IMG/M metagenome (GOLD analysis project Ga0209056, IMG submission 185876) | Grasslands soil microbial communities from the Angelo Coastal Reserve, California, USA - 14_0903_13_40cm (SPAdes) (version 2) | ecosystem: Environmental > Terrestrial > Soil > Grasslands... | reverse complement strand
GACGCGCCTCATGGACACGAGCGACGAGTGGATTCGCCAGCGGACCGGGATTGAGCAGCGACACTTCATCACCCACGATACCGGGCCGGCCGACCTGGCGCTGCCGGCGGCGGAGGAGGCGCTCCGGGCCGCGGGCGTGAAGGCCGCCGAGCTCGACCTCATCCTGCTGGCGACGCTCTCGCCCGACATCGATTTCCCCGCGAGTGCCGCGCTGCTCCAGCGCCGGCTCGGCGTGTCGGGCATGCCGGCCATGGACGTGCGCAACCAGTGCTCCGGGTTCCTCTACATGCTTGCCACGGCCGATGCCTTCATCCGCTCCGGGGGGGCGCGGTACGTGCTCGCCGTCGGCGCCGAGGTCCACTCGACGGGGATCGATCTGACGACGCTCGGGCGCGAGGTGGCGGTCATCTTCGGCGACGGTGCCGGCGCCGCGGTGCTCGGGCCGGAGCCCGATCCACGCCGGGGCATCCTCTCGACCCACCTGCACAGCGAGGGCAAGTATGCCGAGAAGCTGATGGTGGAGGTCCCAAACAGCCGCTCGCGACCGCGCGTCACGGCCGACATGCTGAGCGGACCCGGGAGCCGCCTGTGGCCCCGCATGGAGGGGCGGTACGTGTTCAAGCACGCCGTGACGCGCTTTCCGGAGGTGATCCAGGAGGCGCTCGCGACCAACGGCTGCACGGTGGCGGACATCGACCTCCTCATTCCCCACCAGGCCAACCTGCGTATCAGCCAGCTCGTGGCGATGGGGCTCGGGCTGCCGGAGGAAAAGGTCTTCAACAACATCCAGCGCTACGGCAACACCACCGCCGCCTCCATCCCGATCGCGCTCCACGAGGCTCAGGTGGCCGGGCGGGTGCGCCCGGGATCGCTCGTATGCCTCGCGGCCTTCGGCGCCGGCTTCACGTGGGCGTCGGCGCTCATCCGCTGGTGAGGTGGCGACGTGGCGGTGCGCGAGCAGGTCTGGCCGGTCACGCTGCGCGAGATGCGTCGCGAGGACCTGCTGGGCGTGCTCGACATCGAGCGCCGCTCGTTCGCCCAGCCGTGGTCCCGGGCGTTCTTCGAGAAGGAGCTCGCCACGCCGTTCGCGCGGCTCGTCGTCGCCGTGGAAGAGGGGCGGTCGGGCCCGGCCGTGGTCGGCTACACCTGCCGCTGGCGCGTCACCGACGAGGTGCACGTGCTGAACGTCGCGGTGCATCCCGAGCGGCGCGGGCGGGGCTTCGGGCGCCTGCTGCTCGAAGGGATCGTCGGCGAGGCGCGGAGCTCCCGGGCGCGGGTCGTCTACCTCGAGGTGCGCGCCGGCAACGTCGTCGCCCGTCGCCTCTACCGCAGCCTCGGGTTCCGCGAGCTCGGCGTCCGCCGCGGCTACTACGGCCCCGGCCAGGACGCCATCGTGATGGAGCTCCGTCTGGGCTACTGGTGAGGGCGGCGTCCGCCGTCGACCTCGAGGTGACGATTGGCGCCGTGCGGCTGCCGAACCCGGTGATCGCGGCAGCCGGCACCTTCGGCTACGGGACGGAGTTCGCGGGTCTCGTCGATCTCGCGTCGATCGGCGCGATCGGGGTGAAGGGGCTCTCCCTCGCCCCCGCGCTGGGCAAGCCGCCGCCCCGGTTGGTCGAGACCCCCGGCGGCATGCTGAACGCCATCGGCCTCCAGAACATCGGCGTGGAGGCCTTCCTGCGCGACCGTCTGCCCGCGCTCCACGCCGCCGGCGCCCGCGTCATCGCCAACTTCTGGGGCGACAGTGCGGAGGAGTTCGCGGCCTGCGCCGCCCGCCTCGACGGCGCGCCGGGCATCGTGGCGCTCGAGCTGAACGCGTCGAGCCCGAACCGCCCCGAGTGGGGCGGCATCCTGGCCACCGATCCGGGCGAGCTGGCGGCCATCGTGCGCGCCGTGCGGCCGGGGGTTCGCCTCCCGCTCTGGGTGAAGCTCTCGCCCAACGTCGGCGACGTCGCCGCCGTCGGGCGGGCGGCGGAGGCGGCGGGGGCCGACGCGCTCTCCGCGATCAACACGTTGCGCGGTCTCGCGATCGACCTGGAGGGGCGGCGGCCACGCCTCGCCAGCGGCTCGGGCGGGCTCTCCGGGCCGGCCATCAAGCCGGTCGCCCTCTACATGGTCCGCACGCTCGCCGAGGCGGTGCGCATCCCGGTTGTCGGCATCGGGGGCATCCGGAGCGGCGAGGACGCGCTCGAGTTCCTCTGCGCGGGCGCGCGGGCGGTCCAGGTGGGGACCGCGACCTTCTACGACCCGCGCGCGCCGGTCCGGATCGTCGGCGAGATCGCTGCCTGGTGCCGCACCCACGGCGTGCGCGCGGTCAGCGACGTGATCGGGTCGCTGCGCGGGGCGGGACGGGTCTGAGACCGGTGGGTCTACTCGACCTCGATCTCGACGTAGTCCGTGTCCGAGTCGCCCGCCGCGTCGTTCACCGTCAAGTCGGCGCGATACTTCCCCGCCTTCTCGAAGGTGTGCTTGGGGTTCGCCTCCTCGGAGTCGGGCGTGCCGTCGCCGAACGTCCACTTGTACTTGAGGGGCGGCTTGCCGCCCTCGGTGTCGGCCTTGAACTGCACCTCGAGCGGGGCCTTGCCGTCCTCGGGCTCGGCGTCCGCCCAGGCCAGGAGCGGTGCGGCCTCCTCGGCCTGCCCCGCGGCGGTGGTGGTCGGTCCACCAGCCGCCGCCGGAGGCGCTGCCGGCGCGGTGGACGCCGTGGGAGCCTTCGGCGTCTCGCTCGGGCCACCGCCGCACCCCGGGGCGCCGAGCGCCACGAGGGCTACGAGCAGGGCTGAGCAGGCGAGTCTTCCCTTCATGAAGCTCCCTCCAGGACCGAAGTTTGTGCGGCGGCGGATTCTCACAGACGGCCTGCAAGCTGTCAAACTGTGGCCCCTAGCGACCCTGCTCCCGCTGGCCCTGGGCGCCGGCGCCAGCTGGGCCGTCCCGACACGCGGGGATCTTCGCCTCCTGGCGGTCCTCGCCGCCTTCCCCGACCGCCCGCTGGACCACGATCGCCAGAGCTTCATGGTCCTGATGGACCGCTTCGTCGCCTACTACCGCGAGGTCTCCGCCGGGCGGCTCAGCATCCATCCGACGATCGGCTCGCCCGCCGTGACCCTGCCGGCGGCACGCGCCACCTACGTGCAGCGACCCGACGCGCTCGCCCGCGACGCGGTGGCCGCCTTTGGCGCCGCGGCGGCGAGCGATCCGGCCGAGGCGGAGGCGCTCCGGAGCGCCGACGCGCTCGTCGTCTTCTTCGCCGGGCCGGGCCGCGAGTCGCACGTCGAGGGCGGCGATCCGGATGACCCCTGGTCCAACTACACCGTCATCTCGCCCCCGCCTGGCGCCGCGCGGCTCGGCGAGGCGTGCGTCATCGCGGAGGAGGAGGTGCCGCCGTTCGGCAACTTCGGCGTTCTCTGTCACGAGTTCGGCCATCTCCTCGGCCTCCCCGAGCTGTACGCCCCAGGCGGCCTGCCGCACGAAGGGATCGGTGTCTGGGGGCTCATGGGGCAGGGGACATGGCTTCGCCTCGGCGAGCGCCCGCCCCACCCGTGCGCATGGTCGAAGCTCCGGCTCGGCTGGGTCGACGTCGAGACGATCGAGCGCGCGACCCGCGGTGTCCGCCTGCCGGCCATCGAGGAGGTCCCACGTGTCGTCAAGATCCCGGCGTCGCGCGGGCGGCCCGAGGAATATTACCTCGTCGAGAACCGGGAGCGGATCGGCGCCGACTCGGGCCTGCCCGGCGAGGGCCTGCTCGTCTGGCACGTCGACGAGACGGTCACGGGATTCCGGACGTCGCAGAGCGTGGCCGCACACAAGCTCCTCCACCTCGTCGAAGCCGACGGGCGGAATGACCTGGACCGCGGCCACGGGGCGGGCGGCAACCGTGGAGACCGGACCGACCCCTTTCAGGGACCACCGCCATGGCGCCGCCGGGCGAGCGCGCCGGTTGTGCTCCTCGGGGCCCTGCTCGCCGCGGGCGCGGTCCTGCGCGGCGTGCGGGCGCGAGCGTTCCCGGCGGTGCTCTGCCCACTCGGAGCTGCCGCGCTCGCGCTCGCTGGGGCCGCCTGGCTTCGGCGGGGGCCATCCTGCGGACCGGGGACGCCCGGGATGGCGCCCTACGACGGCAGCCCCGTGCGCGCCGCCATCCGCAACATCTCTCCGCCGGGGCGCGTCATGTCGTTCGACGTCTGGATCGCGCCTTCCGACGAACATTGACTCTCCTCGGGAGGGCGTGCCACCCTCCGGCCGGTGGCGAAGCTGATCATCCAGATCCCCTGCTACAACGAGGAGGGGAATCTCGCCGAGACGCTCGCCGCGCTGCCTCGCTCGGTCCCCGGCTTCGACTCGGTCGAGACGCTCGTCATCGACGACGGGTCGGAGGACGGGACCTCCGAGGTTGCGAAGCGGGCAGGCGCCACCTACCTGCTACGCTTCCCGGTCCACCTCGGGCTCGCACGCGCCTTCGAGGCCGGCCTCGACGCGGCGCTCAAGCTCGGCGCCGACGTGATCGTCAACACCGACGGCGACAACCAGTACCGCGGGGAAGATGTCGCCGTCCTCGTGCAGCCGATCCTCAGCGGCCAGGCCGAGATGGTGGTCGGCGACCGTGCGCCACATCGCCTGCCGCACTTCGGGGTGACCAAGCGCCTCCTCCAGGCCGCGGGTAGCTGGGTCGTGCGCCAGCTCTCGGGCACGACGACCCCCGATGCGACGAGCGGGTTCCGCGCCTTCTCGCGCCGGGCCGCGCTCCGCCTGAACGTCTTCACCAAGTTCACCTACACGCTCGAGACCGTGATCCAGGCGGGCAAGAAGCACATCCCCATCGCTCACGTGCCCATCACCCCCAATCCCGACCGGCGCCCGTCGCGGCTCTTCACCAGCCTCTACGTGTACGTGAAGCACTCGCTCGCCACGCTGATCCGCATCTATGCGCTCTACGAGCCCCTCAAGGTCTTCCTCAGCCTCGGCGGGCTGCTCGTGGCATGCGGCGCCGCGATCGGCATCCGCTTCCTCGTCTTCTATCTCCTCGGCAACGGCGCCGGTCATGTGCAGAGCCTCATCCTCGGCGCGGTGCTCCTCATCGTCGGGTTCCAGACCATCTCGATCGGGCTGGTGGCCGACCTGATCGGCAACAACCGCTCGCTGCTCGAGGACACGCTCTTCCGGGTCCGCGAGCTCGAGCTGCGCCTGGGCGACGGCCCCGACGTCGTGCGGCTCGCCGGCGAGCCGCCCCAGCGGCTCGAGGTGCGCCGAAGCCAGCGATGACCGCGTGCCTCTTCGGCACGTACGTCCGCACGCACAGCGCCAACCGCCTGCTGCGGGACGCCCTCACCGGAGCGGGCTTCGCGCTCGTCGAATGTCACGAGCCGGTGTGGGAGGAGGAGGGCAACAAGCCCCGGCGCTACTTCGAGCCGCTGTCGCTCGCACGCCTCGCCGCCCGCTACACCGCCGCGGCGCGCCGGCTCGCCCGGCGCTGGCGCGCGCTCTCGGGTCCGCCGCCGCTGGTCGTGGTCGGCTTCGGCGGGCAGCTTGACGCGCTGCTCGCGCGCCGCCTGTGCCGGCCACGGACCGCGCTCGTCTTCGCGCCGCTCGTGACGCTCAGCGAGACGCTGGTCGAGGACCGGCAGGTGTTCCCCGCCGCCGGGCTCCGGGCGCGGGCGCTCGCCGTGCTCGACCGCGCGGCCCTCGGGGCGGCCGACCTCGTCCTCGTCGACACCGCGGCTCATGCGGCGTACCTGGCCCGGCTCGGCGTTGGTCCCGAGCGCACGGCAATCTGGCACCTCGGGGCGGAGCCGGAGTTCTTCCAGCCGCGCGCCGCCACCGCCACCGAGCGGCGCGTGCTGTTCTACGGGCGCTACCTGCCGCTGCACGGGGTCGAAACGATTGTCGCGGCCGCCGCTCGGCTCGGTTCACGGGCCGAGTTCGTGCTGCTCGGCGCCGGTCCCGAGCGACGCCGCGCCGAGACGCTCGCCGCCGGGGCCCGCGCGCCGATCACGTGGCGCGATCCGGTGCCGCTCGCCGCGCTTCCCGACGAGCTCGCCGCCGCGGCGGTGGTGCTCGGCGTCTTCGGCGCCGGCGAGAAGGCGGCGATGGTGGTGCCGAACAAGGTCTACCAGGCCGCCGCGGCCGGGCGCCCGCTCGTCACGCGCGACGGGCCCGCGCTCCGCGAAGTGCTCGCGCCGGGCGAGCACTGCCTCGTCTGCCCGCCCGGCGATCCCGAGGCGCTGGCCGCGACGGTCGTTCGCCTGCTCGACGAGCCGCTCCTCGCGCAGAGCCTCGGCCGCGCGGCTCGGGCGCACATGATGCAGCGCTTCGGAGGCGCGCGGCAGGCGGCTGCCCTGCGGGCCCTGCTGGCCGATCGGCTCGGCGTCGTGCCGGCGGCGCGGCCCGTCCGGCGCGCCGCGGACGCCTGATCCGTGCCGACCGCCGCCGTCGTCGCCGGGGCCGCCGATCCGCCGCCCGCGAGGGCCTGACGCGTGCGCATCGGGATCGGCGCCGTGGCGGGCATCCTGGGTGGGCCCGCGACCTACGCACGCCAGCTCGTGCGGGCGCTGGCGCTCGCCGGCGGGCACGAGTACGTCGTGTTCACCGACCGTCCGGAGGCGTTCGACGGGCTCGACGTGGAGGTGGTGCACGTGCCGCTCCGGACGGCGTACCACCAGTTCGGCTGGGACCACGTCCGGCTCCCGCGGCTCCTCGCGGAACGCCGGGTGGATCTCTATCACGGGACCAAGAACGTGCTCCCCTGGCGGCTGCCGGCCGCCGCCGTCGTCACCGTGCACGACCTGGCGGTTTACGCCTGCCCCGAGACCTTCGCCTGGCCGCAGCGCATTCATCTGCGGCTCAGCGTGCCGCCCAGCGTGGCGCGAGCCGCGCGCGTGATCGCCGACTCGCAGCATGCCCGCGGCGACCTGATCGCCCGCTTCGCGCTCGCTCCCGAGCGCGTGGTTGCGATCCCGCTCGGGGTGGCGCCGACATCGGCGCCGGCGGCAGCCGTCGAGGCGCTGCGGCGGACGTACCGCCTCGGCTCGCACCTGGTCGCGTGCGTCGGCACGGTGCAGCCGCGCAAGCACGTCGAGCGCGTGATCGAGGCGTTCGTCACGGCCGGAGCGGCGGCGCGTGGCTGGGAGCTGGTGATCGCCGGCCGTCTGCGACCCGGGTATGTCCCACCCTGGCTCCGCGCGCTGCCGCCGGCCGTACGCTGGCTCGGCCCCCTTCCCGACGACGCGCTCGCTGCGCTCTACGCCGCGGCCGAGGTCGCGATGAGCGCGTCCGAGTACGAGGGCTTCGGGCTCACCGTCGCCGAGGCGATGGCGAGCGGCTGCGCGGTGGTGGCGGTGGACACGAGCTCCATTCCCGAGGTCGTGGGTGACGCGGGCCTGCTCGTGCCGAGCTCGGACGCATCCCTCCTCGCCGCCGCGCTCTCCCGCCTCATCGCCGAGCCGGAGACCCGGGCCGCCCTCGCCGTGCGCGGCCGGGAGCGGACCGCCCGCTTCACGTGGGAAGCGACCGCCCGGCGGACGCGTCAGGTGTACGAGGAGGCGGTGGCGCGAGGCGGGTGACGGCCCAGGCGGGGCTCACGGGCGCCACAGCCGCACGAGACCCGAGCGGCGGATCGGTCCGTCGTCCGTGAGCACCGCCAGGTCGAGCGCACGGGCGGTGGCCACGATCAGCCGGTCGGCAGGGTCACGGTGAAAGGAGCGAGGGAGGTGGAGCAGCTCCTTCGCAACGGCGGGCGTGACGTCGAACAACCGGACGGTCTCCGTCGCTGCCGCAACCTCGATCCACTCGTCGAACCCCTGGCGCAATCGGACGCGCCCCAGCTCGACCAGGAGCGCCACCTCCCACAGCGAGATGGCGCAGAGTGCGGGGCGTTGCGTGTCCGGATATGCGTCGAGAGTGGTCCGTACCTTTCGGGTGAGTGGTCCCGACCCGTCGAGCCACCAGAACCACGCGTGGGTGTCGAGCAGCGGCGGGGCATGCGACGTCGACCGCCACCCACGCCGCGCCGAGCGCAGCGGCGTCGGCATCCGTGGGATCGCATCGCGCCCCGGGCGCGCCCGATGGTGCCGCCAGCGCCGCCGCCAGCAAGAGCAGCCCGGGCCACCGAACCCGATCGATCGTAGCTTCCCTCCCGGGCGCACCCGCTGCGCGCTGGCGCTCATACCGTGCTCGGCGCCACGACGTCAACGCGAAATTCGGTTCATCCGCGGCCGCGGCACCAACGGTCGCTTCGGGAGCTCCAGCGTTGGGCTCGGGACGCAGCCGCAGGACGCCGCTCGCCGTCGCGTTGGCGTACTGACGGCCGTTTGTTACCATCGCGATGCACGTGGGGCACATCGTCGTCGAGGCCGAGCTGTCCTGGAAACGCGCGGCACGCGTTCGCGTCCTCGTCGACACGGGCGCGACGCACAGCGTGCTGCCGTCCGACCTCGCTACTCGCCTCGGCGTCGTCGCCTCGCCGCGCCCGATCAGAGTCGAGCTGGCTGACGGCAGCCACCGGTCCATGCGGGTGGGAGCGGTGCTCGTGCGGCTACTCGGCCGAGAGGCCGGAGACACCGCGCTGATCGCACGGCGCGGGGCCGAACCGGTCCTCGGCGTCGAGGCCCTCGAGGCGCTGGGGCTCACGGTGGACCCGCGGTCGCGCAAGCTGAAGCCGACGCGGGCACGGGCGGTCCTGCTCGTGAGCACGCGGCCCACCCGCCGCTGACGGCGGCGCCCGTTGCGCGTCAGATCGACGATCGCGATCTGCGCTCTGTTCGAAAGACTCGGTTTTTCCAATGCTTGACACGAGCGATGAGGCGCGGGTAAGCGTTGACTGAGGAGTGAGCGGTGGCACGTTCGGGCATCGTTTCTTTGGCCGGAGAGCTGTGGGCCTTCATGCGCGTGCGCAAGAAGTGGTGGCTCGCTCCGATCGTCCTGGTGCTCGCGCTCTTCGGGGCGCTGATCGTCTTCACGCAGAGCTCGGCGGTCGCCCCGTTCGTCTACACCCTCTTCTGAGCCCCCGGCTCACATGCAGCCACTCTCCGCAGTCGAGCTCCGGCGCTTCGGGCTCACGGTCGGCGGCGTCTTCCTCGCGCTCGGCGTCGTGAGCCACCTGCGGGGCCACGACGTGGCGCCGCTCGTCCTTTGGAGCCTCGGCGTCCTCCTCGCGGCGCCCGCGATCATGGCGCCGGGTGTACTCGCGCCTGTCCAGCGCGTGTGGATGCGTGCCGGGGCGCTCCTCGGCGAGGTGAACAGCCGCATCATCCTGACCGTCCTCTTCTACGGCGTCTTCGCTCCGCTGGGCTTCGTCATGCGGCGCATTCGCGACCCGCTCGACCGCTCGTGGCGCGACGGCCGGACGAGCAACTGGATCCGCCGCCCCCGGGAGCCCGTCGACCCGGGCCGCTACGAGCGGCAGTTCTGATCCCGTGACGACCGTCCTCGGCATCTCGGCCTACTATCACGACTCGGCGGCGTGCCTCGTCCGCGACGGCGACATCGTCGCGGCGGCGCAGGAGGAGCGCTTCACGCGCAAGAAGCACGACGCCTCCTTCCCGCGCCACGCCGTCGCCTACTGCCTCGCGGAGGGGAAGCTCCGGCCGGAAGAGCTCGACTACGTCGGCTTCTACGACAAGCCGCTGCTCAAGTTCGAGCGCCTGCTCGAGAACTACTGCGGCGTCGCGCCGCGCGGGCTCCGCTCCTTCCTGACGGCCATGCCGGTGTGGCTCAAGGAGAAGCTCTTCACGCGCGACCAGATCCGCAAGGCGCTCGGCGGCTACGAGGGCCCCGTCCTCTTCGCCGAGCACCACGAGTCGCACGCCGCGAGCGCCTTCTACCCGTCGCCCTTCCCGGAGGCCGCCGTCCTCACCATGGACGGCGTGGGCGAGTGGGCGACGTCGTCGTACGGCGTCGGACGCGGCAAGGACCTCGAGCTCCTGGCCGAGCTCCACTACCCGCACTCGCTCGGCATGCTCTACTCGGCGTTCACCTACTACACCGGGTTCAAGGTCAACTCGGGCGAGTACAAGGTGATGGGCCTCGCGCCGTACGGCGAGCCACGCTACGCCGACGCGATTTTCGACAAGCTCGTCGAGCTGAAGGACGACGGCTCCTTCAAGCTGAACATGGATTACTTCAACTACGTCCACGGGCTCACCATGACCAACGGCGCCTTCGACCGGCTGTTCGGCGGGCCGCCTCGCCGCCCCGAGTCCGCGGTGACCCAGCGCGAGATGGACGTCGCGGCCTCGGTGCAGGTGGTGACCGAGGAGATCATGCTCCGCATGGCGCGCCACGTGCACCGCGAGACCGGTCTCGAGAACCTCTGTCTCGCGGGCGGCGTGGCGCTCAACTGCGTCGGCAACGGGCGGCTGCTGCGCGAGGGGCCGTTCAAGCGGCTCTGGATCCAGCCCGCGGCCGGCGACGCGGGCGGCGCGGTGGGCGTTGCGCTCGCCATCCATCACAAGGTGCTCGGGCACGACCGGCGCCACGTGTCGGAAGGCGACAGCATGCAGGGCTCGTACCTCGGGCCCGCCTTCTCCGACGCCGAGGTCGAGCGCTTCCTCGCCTCGGTGGGCGCCGTCTACGAGAAGCTCCCGGCGGAGGAGCTCATCGAGCGCAGCGCGCGGCTCCTGGCCGACGAGAAAGTCGTCGGCTGGTTCCAGGGGCGGATGGAGTTCGGGCCGCGCGCACTCGGCAACCGCAGCATCCTGGGCGACGCCCGCTCGCCGCGCATGCAGTCGGTGATGAACCTGAAGATCAAGTTCCGCGAGAGCTTCCGGCCGTTCGCGCCGAGCGTGCTGCGCGAGCGCGTCGCCGATTGGTTCGAGCTCGACGTCGACTCACCGTACATGCTGCTCGTCGCGCCGGTCCGCCCAGAGCGCCGCATCCCGATGACCGAGGCGCAGGAGCGGCTCTTCGGGATCGAGAAGCTCAACGTGCCGCGCTCGGAGATCCCGGCTGTCACGCACGTCGACCACTCGGCGCGCATCCAGACCGTGCACCGCGAGACCAACCCGCTCTATCACGCGCTGCTCGGCCGCTTCGAGGCGCTGACCGGCTGTCCCGTGCTCGTCAACACGAGCTTCAACGTCCGCGGCGAGCCGATCGTGTGCACCCCGAAGGACGCCTACCTCTGCTTCATGCGCACCGAGATGGACGCCCTCGCGCTCGGCTCGTGCGTGCTGGAGAAGGGGCGGCAGCCGCCGCTCCGCGACGACGTCGACTGGCGGAGCCTCTACCAGCTCGACTGAGGCTTCGGAGGACGCCATGGTGAAGCTCGTGTTCTGTCTGCGGCGCCTGCCCCAGCTCTCGCGCGCCGACTTCCAGCGCTACTGGCGGGAGGAGCACGGTCCGCTCGTCCGCCGCCACGCGGCCACGCTCCGCATCCGGCGATACGTCCAGGTGCACACGCGGGAAGATCCGCTCAACGGCGTGCTGCAGGCCAGCCGCGGCGGGCCCGAACCGTACGACGGCGTGGCGGAGCTCTGGTGGGAGAGCCGCGAGGATCTCCAGGCGGCGACGGCTTCGTCCGAGGGGCAGCGTGCGAGCCTCGAGCTGCTCGAGGACGAGCGTCGTTTCATCGACCTCGAGCGCTCGCCCCTCTGGGTCGCCGAGGAGCATCCGGTCGTCGGCTAGGAGCGCGACCCAAGACTTCTTGGGTCGCGGGCACGGACGCGAGCATGTGGCGCTCGCGGCACGCGCGACCGCTGTGCCGCGGCTGGCGAAGCCAGCGCGGCAGAACGGACACGCGCCGTTCTAGAGGTCTTGCGGCGCTCATGTTTATCGGTTGGCGATTAGGCCTGTCTGCGGCAGCCGTGGAACCGCGCGTGTTCGTCTGCCGCGCTGGCTTCGCCAGCCGCGGCAG
>Ga0209056_10006746_pt1 | contig 11844 bp, 13 predicted proteins | sample GraSoiAngelo_114_FD_185876 | JGI IMG/M metagenome (GOLD analysis project Ga0209056, IMG submission 185876) | Grasslands soil microbial communities from the Angelo Coastal Reserve, California, USA - 14_0903_13_40cm (SPAdes) (version 2) | ecosystem: Environmental > Terrestrial > Soil > Grasslands... | reverse complement strand
CGGTCCTGTTGGGCCAGGCCGCCCGCCCGGCGATCGCGAAGAAGTGAGACAGCGACCTTAAGCTGCGGCCGCGATTCTCGTCGACGGAATGGGAGAGCAGTACTTCGCACGGCGGCCCGCATCGCGGCGTCGGCCTGCGGAAATCCGGGTGTCGGTGCGAGGTCGTCCGTTCACGTTCCTTACCGATGCCGGCGTTTTCTCGCGCGGCGAACTCGATCGCGGGACGGAGCTCCTCCTCGCGGCCCTCGAGGTCGGGCCGTGTGAACTGATCCTGGACCTCGGGTGTGGCTACGGGGCGATCGGGATTGTCGCCGCGCGCCTCTCGGATGGCGGGCACGTCATCCTGACGGACCTGAACGAACGGGCCGTCGGGCTCGCGCGCGGGAATGTCGCTGAGAATCGCATCACGAACGCGGACGTACGGATGGGGAATCTGTACGAGCCGGTGGCAGGCATGGCGTTCAACCACATCGTCTGCAACCCGCCGATCCGCGCCGGCCGGGCGGTCGTCGACCGAATCGTCGCTGAGGCACCGGCCCATCTTCGGGAGGGCGGCACCTTGTGGCTCGTCGCGCGGACGAAGCAGGGGGCCGAATCCCTTCGGACCCGGATGGCCGTAGCGTTCGGAGCCGCCGACGTCGTGAAGCGCGGCGGTGGGTTCAAGGTCCTCCGCGCGACGAAGCGGGCTCCGTAGATGGCCCCCATCCACGGAATGCCGCGAGCCCACCCGCACAGAGGGCGGATGGTCTCGAGGGGCGGAGACCCATCCTCTGCGGGACTCCTGAAGCCTTAAATACGACTCAGAGTTTGGAGCACCCTCTCCTTAGGAATCCCCATGCCGGACGAGAAACCAACCCCCGAGGCCGAAGCGCCGCCGACGCCCGCGAAGCCGGAACGGGGCGGGCGGCCCGCGAGGAAGAAAGAAGAGCCGAAAGAGGAACCGAAGGCGCCGAGAGCCCCGAAGAAGCTCGAGGGCGTCAAGGAGGACTTCCGGTACATCGTCCGCATGGCGAACACGGACCTCGACGGCACCCGGTCCGTCGCGTACGCGCTCACCGCGATTTCCGGCGTCGGGATCCGCGTCTCCGAGGCCGTCGTCGACCTCGCCGGCCTCTCGCGGACGGAACGCCTCGGCAACCTATCGGAGCAGGATACGGACAAGATCGAGGCGACCCTGGGCAACCTCGGCGAGACGTTCCCGCACTGGATGGTGAACCGGCCGAAAGACTGGGAGTCGGGACTCGACCTCCACGCGTTCGGTCCCGACGTCGAGGTGCGGCTCCGGGACGACATCAACCTGATGAAAATGATCCGATCGTACAAGGGCGTGCGCCACGAGACGGGCCAGAAGGTCCGCGGGCAGCGCACGCGGTCCAACGGCCGGACCGGCCTGACGGTCGGCGTGACGAAGAAGGCCGCCCTCGAAGCCGCGAAGGCGAAGAAGGCGGAGGAAGCCGGCGGCAAGAAGGCCGAGAAGAAAGAAGAAAAGAAGGAAGAGAAGAAGGAAGAGAAGAAGGAGTGAGCCGTTGGGCGATCCGAAGTTCTCCCGAGCGAAATTCGAGCGACCCTCCCATCCGTGGGAGGCGGAGCGGATCAAGACGGAGAACGAACTCCTGAAGAAGTACGGGCTGAAGAACAAGAAAGAGCTGTGGCGGTCCCAGTACGTCCTGCGGCGATTCCGGCAACGCGCGCGGGAGTTGCAGGCCCGCGTGCGGACCGGCGACAAGCAAGCGGAGAAAGAACGGGAGCAGCTCCTCCGGCGGCTCGGACGCCTCGGGCTCCTGCCGCTCGACGGCACGACCCTGGACGACGTCCTCGCCCTCGACGTGGAAGCGATCCTCTCCCGCCGGCTCCAGACGCTCACGTTCCTCAAGGGCCTCGCCTTCACGCCGCGCCAAGCGCGGCAGTTCATCGTCCACGGCCACGTGGCCGTCGGCGGACGACGGGTGACAATCCCCGGCCTCCTCGTGAGCCGGACGGAAGAGAACGTCATCACGTACGACGAGCGCTCCGCGATCTCGAGTGACTTGCATCCGGTCCGGCAGACGGGACAGCCGCCCGCACCGCCCGCCGCGGAACGTGGGGAGGATGAAGGTCCCGAGCTTCCGGATGAACCCGGTGCCCCGACGCCAAGCGGAGCGCCGAAGGGGGCCTGATCATGCCGCGCTGGGGCGTCGCCCACATCTTCGCGTCGTACAACAACATCATCATCACGCTGACCGATATCACGGGCTCCGAGACGATCACGAAGGCGACGGGCGGCATGGTCGTCAAAGCCGCGAAAGACGAGGCGTCGCCGTACGCCGCGATGAAGGCGGCGGAGCGCGTCGCCGATGCGGCGAAGGAGAAGGGGATCGACTCGATCCATGTCCGGGTGCGTGCACCGGGCGGCAACAAGTCGAAGTCTCCGGGACCCGGCGCGCAGGCCGCGATCCGCGCCCTGTCTCGGGCCGGCCTGCGGATCGGGCGGATCGAGGAAGTCACGCCGGTGCCCCATGACGGCACGAAGGCGAAAGGGGGCCGGCGGGGTCGGAGGGTCTAGATGAAAATCAGTGTCCTATCGAAGTCGGATGACGCGATGCGTCTCCTCCTGGAGGAGACGGAGCCCTCGTACGCGAACGCCCTCCGACGGGTGCTCGTCGCGGACGTCCCGAAGATGGCGATCGAGGACGTCGAGTTCCACCTCGGACCGATCCGCGCGGACGACGGCAAGGAGTACGAGAGCGTCGGGCCTCTGTTCGACGAGATGATCGCCCACCGCCTCGGCCTCGTCCCGATCCCGACGGACCTCGCGCTGTACAACCGCCGGGAAGATTGCCCGACGTGCCACGGCGAAGGCTGCCCGAACTGCACGATCATCTATTCCGTTAACAAGCGGGGGCCTGGGGTCGTGACGTCCGCGGACCTCGAGCCGATCGGCGACACGAAACTGCGTCCGAAGGACGCGAAGATCCCGATCGTCAAGCTCGGGGACGGCCAGGCCATGTTGATCTACGCGACCGCAGTCCTCGGCACCGGGAAGGAGCACGCGAAGTGGCAGTCGACCCACGGGGTTGGCTACCGGTACTACCCGATCTTGAAGGCCGGCACGAAGACAGTCGACGCGCTCGACCCGAACGTCCCGTACTGCGAGAGCCACATGCAGTCCACGTCGACGGAGGAGGAAGAGACGCTGGACCTTCCCGCGGACTGCGTGACGTGCGCGAAGTTCCGGGAGCAGTACAAGGTCGAATCGGTGAGAGCCGCGAACGATCCGACCCGGATCGTGATGGAGTTCGAGACGGACGGATCCATGACGACGAAGTCGGCCTTGCTCGCATCCCTCGACATCTTGGGGAAGCGCTTCTCCGAGCTCGCGACGCAGGCCACGGCCCTCGCCTGAGCCTATGCGATCGTTCCTCGACTCGACAGGTTTTAATAAGATTACTATCCATATAGTATTCACATGGAGCTTGGCGAGCTGGAGCTGGCTGTCCTGCGGGCCGTCCGCAATCTGGGGTCCGCGACGTCAGGCGCGATTTTTGAGGAGGTCCGAAAGTCGCGCGACGTGGCGTACACGAGCGTCACGACAACCTTGTATCGGCTTGTCGACAAGGACCTCATCGCGATCCGGAAAGAGAGCGAGAAGAAGATCTACTATCGGGTGAAAGAAGGCCGCGCATATCGGAAAGCGATGGCCGCGATGCTCGATCGGGTGGTCGACACGTTCGGAGGAGCCGCCGTGTCGTACGTCTTAGAGAACCCGGGTCCGATCACAGAACTGCAGGCGACCTCCTTGCGGTCGCAGGTCGAGAAACGGCGGTCGAAGGAGAAGCGAGATGGCTGATTTCCTTCACGTAGTTGCCGAAGCCCTCGAAGCGTACTGGCTCTCGCCGCTCTCGCTGACCGTGTTGGCGGTGTGCGGGACATCGATTGGAACGCTCCTGTACGTTTTCGTTACAAACGCACGGAATGCGAAGCTCCGGGTAAGCCTGCTTACGGGGCTCTATGGCCTCTCGATTTTCTTCTGGGGGTTCGTGGCGATGTCGTTCGTGCTGTGCGTGTCACAAGCCCGGATGGTCGCTTACGCCCGGAACGGGGTTTCATTCGCCGTCTTTGGGGCGGTCATCGGCGGACTCGCCGCATCGGCGATTATCTCCCTCATCGTCTGGCGGTACGGCAACCAAGCGGTAATCCGGAGGTTCGCCCCGCGGGACCTCGAGGAGGACGAGGCGTGGCTCCAACAGTATGTGAACCTTCTTGCGCAGTTCGAACGCGTGCCCTCAGTCCGAGTCCGAATTGTGGACTCAGTTGACGCTCTCGCGATAGCTGTGGGTGGCAAGAACCGAAACATCCTCGTTTCGCGTGGTCTCCTAACGCTTCTAGAGAAGGACGAGGTCGAGCCTGTCGTGGCGCATGAACTGATGCATTTGAAGCACCACGATGCTGAGTTCAAAGTTTTTTCCCGGGTCCTCTCACGAATCCTCTTCTTTGATCCATTCAGCAAGTTCTTCGATCCGGCCGTCCACCGAGAGAGGGAGTACCTCGCTGACGAAATGGGGGGCCGATCAACTGGAAAGCCGGCGTCGCTCGCCTCCGCCCTCCTGAAGATTGCTAATGCCGGCATGCCTCCCAAATCGACTTGGGGGCTGAGTATCATCGGCGCGGGCCGAGGCGTCTTCAGTCGCTACCCTCCGTTACACGAGCGAGTGGAACGGCTCCTGCTTCTCTCGGACATCCTACCTGGTCCCAAGTAGGGAAAACATTTATACTATCTTGATAGTAACACACCTGAGAGGGGAGGCCCGCAACGCTTACCGATAAGGCGCCTGAGGCAATTGGTCATCACGACATATTGTTGCGGGTGGAACGCACACTCGACCTCATGCACCGGTGGGGTTATGCCCCGACGATCGACGCGCTCGCCTCTGAGCTGTTCGGAGGCAGGGTAGAGCCGGATCGGTTGTTCGACGTTATCCGGACTTCGGAGCGGTTCATCCACATTGACCGGTTCGTTTGTCTCCCGGGCCACGAAGGGTTACTGCGAGAGTCATGTCTCCGGGTGCAGACCAACCGCGCTATGAACGGTCGAGCAAAGGCGGTTGCTCAGGACTTCGCCGAGCGCCTGTTAAGACTCTGCCCTTTCGTGGAATGCGTCGCCATTTCCGGGTCCGTTGCATCAGGCGGATACGTACCGGCGGACGATATCGACCTCGACATCTTCGTCCCTGATGGAACAAAGTATCTTACGTACGCCATCTCGCTGGCGCTCAGCTTCGGTGCCTCGCTGCGGCACCGGCAGCATGGCCGCCTCCGGAAAATCATCTGCATCAACGTCATCTGGACCCGGAGCCAGACTTCCCCGTTCGCACGGAATGACGCGTCGCTAGCCTTCGAACTGCTCCATTGCCGACCGCTTGTAGGCCCTAAGTACTTCCGCGAGGTAATCCGGCGGAATCAGTGGGTCGAAGGTTACTTCCCCCAAGTTGCCGTGGAACCGGTACCCGTTTCAGCACCGCCGGGTCCGAGTCTGCTCGGGAAACTGGTGAGCTGGGTCGTGGCCCATCCCGCGATGCTAACCGTTGCGGAGCGCATCGGACGAGCCGTCTCCCATCGCATCTATGATATCGTGCATTGGCTTCGTCGCAATGACCGCGCCGCGAGGGAACGGCTCGACTTCCTCAAGCGGGCAAAGTATCCCTACGAAGTCTTCCAGGACTGATTCGATGGCTCCGTTCGACATAACTCCGATCTCACTCTTTTTCCTTGCTTTCGCTTCTGTCTACCTTGTCGCACTGGCTTACCTTGGCCTCGTCGAGAGACGGAGGCAACGAGACGAGGCGGAGTCAACCTCTCACATGTTCAGCCTCGTCGTCCCAGCCCACGACGAGCAGAATGTCATCGACGATTGCATCAGCGCGCTGCTAGCCTTGGACTATCCTCCCGATCAGTTCGAAACTATCATTGTCGACGATGGGAGCAGCGACCTGACGGCCGCGCGCGTGCGGGCCAAACTTGAAAGGCATTCCGGCCGCATCGCGATGCTCCAGATTCCGCGGGAGCAGGGTGCGCGCGGGAAGGCGAATGCGCTGAACCATGCATTCCAAGTCTTGAGGGAGACAAGTCGCTTCCGCGGACATCCTAGTTGGATCGTGGGGGTGTTCGATGCGGACGGCCAACCGGATAGGGACATGCTGAAGAAAGCGTCCTTCCAGTTTCTGTCTCCAGGGGTGGGGGGAGTGCAGTCTTCCGTCCGCATCCGAAATCGCGACCGCTCATGGCTGACGCGCATGCAGGATATCGAATTCGCTGGCTTCTCGCGGGTGACACAAATCATCCGCACACGTATCACCAACTCGGCAGCACTGGGGGGAAATGGTCAATTCGTCCGCGCGTCGGCGATTGAACAGATCGCCATTGACGCCGCCAACGGAGTGTACTGGAACCCAGATGCTCTCACGGAGGATCTGGAACTATCAACACGCCTGGTGCTTCGAAACTGGGACTTGCATCACCTCAACACGTCCTTTGTTTGGCAGGAGGGCGTAGAAACCACCCGGGCGCTCATGAGACAACGCACTCGATGGGCATGGGGATCCCTCCAGGTTTTCTTTGAGTTTGTGCTTGGTCTGAAAGTTCTCCGGGCGCCGAACGTCCGCCTCCGGAAGCGGCTCGACCTGCTTTTCAACTTGAGCATCTTCCTCGTATCACCGCTCATCTTCGCCACCTGGATTCTGACGGTCCTCGCGTTCATCGGGCTGGCAACTGTGCTCTCGTCGCTGCCTACCGTGATGATGATATTCTTGTCGTTCGCGTATCTGCCCGTTGTGGGGTACGGACTCGCTACCCTCGGCGAATATCGACGGCTCCGTCTTCCGCTTGACCTAATCGGCTTCGCAATCTATACTTATCATTGGGTCCCTTGTCTGTACGCGGGCTTGTGGCACCTAGCAGCTCGCCACGGGCCAACTTGGTGGAAGACGCTGCGGAACGGCGAGACTCCGGCGGGCTGATTCATGGAGGAGGTCAAGAACCGTAGAGTAGCAATTACGTGGCTCGAATCCTGGCGTTCTCTTCGATTCGTACTGTTCGTCGCTGGGCTCCTCGTCGCAGCGATCGGCTTTAGAGTGCTGTGGGACCGTTTTCTGGATCCCTTCGAGGACGGCTACCAGAACTGGTGGATTGCGAGCTCGTTTGTCGAAACGGGAGTGTACACCGATCGGTTCTCCCAAATGACCCGCGGCAATTGGCTCCCAGGCTACGAATTTTTCGCGGCCGGCGTCGTCGCTTTTTTCGGGAGTCACATCATGCCTCTGTTAAAAGTCGCGAATATCATCTTCTCCTTGGGGACCACGGGAATCGTATACCTCCTAGCTCGGCCTCGTGGACAGGCGACCGCCGCTCTAGCGGCATTCTTGTTTGCTTTGAACCCTGCGGACATCGTCATCTCGAGCTTCGCAACACCGGAAGCACTGACGTTGCTCGCGGCGTTCTCAGGCGTCTATCTCATTGAGCGTCGTCCATTCGGCGATCGGCGGTCGTTCCCGCTAGCGGCAACAGCGTTCCTAGTTGCTGCAACGCTTCGGTACGAGGCGTGGGGATTCGTCGGGCTCTATCTTGCGTGGTCCGTGGGCCGCAAGTCGATTACGCCGCGCAGTCTCGCGATCATCGCGGGCCCCACGGTCGGCTTTGTCACCTGCTGGTTCCTCTGGACGAGTCAGTTCGGATTCCTCCCGTCGATGATTGTAGCCCAGACCTCTACGGATGTTGAGTATAAGCAGTCCATCGGCGCGCTAGCTCCGGTTTTCGATCGCCTCGCGTCCTTCTTTGGCTGGTACTTGAGCTGGGCGCCCCTCGCCGTCGTTGCGGTCGGCTGGGCCGTGATGAGGGAAAGGAAGTCAGCCTTCACTGGCATCATCGCCCTGTTCTACGGGGCTGAAATCGCCTACACCGTAGTGGGCTTCGGTAACCCGAGCCCCAGGTACATTCACCTCACCGTTCCGATAGTCTGTGTCTACTCGGCCTCCGCGCTCGCGGTGGTTGGCGAGGGCTTACGGCGGACAGTCGCTCGTTTTCGAACCTTGGTCCGTCTGGCTCCCACGATTGCAACGGTAGCAATTTCGCTGGTCCTCGCGGTTCAGGTCGCGAACCCTTCGCCAACGCCCGGATTCATGCTCAGTGGGATGCAGCGGGCAGGCAGCTATCTGAGCGCGTTGCCGCTTCCAAACGGTAAGATTCTAATTTCCGAATCCCCGATCGCCAGCTACTTCAGCGGGTACCCCGCGTCGAGAATCCTAGGATCCTCTAACCTTCCGACGGACCAAGCTAACGCCTCCGCTTACATTCTTGAAACCGCCGCCTTCGTGGTGATGGTCACGGTCCCGTACTACAGGCTACGTATCCTGTTCCCGGACCAGGCGAACGGTGCCAATGGATTTCATCTCGTACTCCTTTACGACGCTACGGGAGTGGAATACCAGTACGGAGCGCCACGAGTCCTTGTCTTCGCCGTCGTCCCGTGAGACACGCGGCCGCCGTGGGGGCCTTTGGCCCCGCTTTGCTCCAAACGCGGAGTTCTACTCGTACGTCGCCCGGGGGTACGACCAGACTGCTTCCTCCTACGACCTCGTGGAAGGCACAAACGCAATCAGCGAGCGCGTTCGACGAGCGACGCTGAATACTGCGCTTCGTTCGTTTCGGAGAGGCGACCGGATCCTTGAGCTCGGGTGCGGGACAGGACGCGATGCCGTTGCCATGGCAGGGGCTGGGATTCGAGTCGTGGCGACGGATGTCTCGCAACAAATGATCCAAGCGACGGCATTGAGGGCGCAGCACGAGGGATTAGAGGACCTCGTTACAGTCCGCAAGCTTCCGGCCGCAGAGGCCGCCCAACGGGGCGCTCCGTTCGATGGGGTGTACTCAAATGGTGCTGTGCTCAATCTAGAACCAGACCTAGACTCTGTTGCAAGGGGACTTGGGGAGACTGTCCGTCCCGGCGGGACCGCGATACTGACTGCAGCGAATCGTGTCTCCCTGTTCGAGCTGGTGGTCTATCCCCTCGCTCTTCGCCCCCGCAAGGCGTTTCGGAAACTCGGATCAACGGTCCCGATCCCGATCTCCCGAGAAGGCATCGGCAAGCGATACGTCGTTCCCGCGCGTTTCTTGACACCTCGCGAATTCTGCGCCCCTTTCGCGGAGCACTTCGATCTCAAGTCACTGCGTTCGCTGCAGGCGATCACGCCACCGTGGAATTTCGCTGACATCGCACAACGCTTCCGAGACGTTGTACTTCCCCTTGAGCGAATCGAGGATCGTCTCGGAGAAGCCAGGTTGCTCCGCAGCCTTGGCGCGATCTATCTCACCGTGCTCCGACGGAGAGACCGTTGAATGACGACCATCGAGGCACGGGATTCGGTTGTCGAGGCTTCGCTTGCCTATGACGAATTCGCCACGCGGTACGACGGGCTGCTGACGGAAAATCGCATCAACGCGTACATGCGGCGCGAGATGACCCGAACGCTTCTGTCGACGTTCGAGCCAGGGAGCCGCCTGGTGGAACTTGGCTGCGGAACGGGTGACGAGGCGATAGCGCTGGCCCGTAGCGGGTGTACGGTTATCGCACTCGATCCGTCGGCACACATGGTCAAGATTGCGTCGAACAAAGTCCACGAGGCCCGCCTTGAGAACGCCATCAAGTTCCAGGTTTCCACCGCGGCGCACGCAGCAGGTCGTCTTGCTGAAGTGGGTATCGCAAAGCGCTTTGACGGTGCGTACGCTAGTTTCAGCTTGTCCTACGAACCCGATCTCCCCGATGTGTCTTCGGGATTGGCCACTCTTGTTGTGGAAGGGGGAAAGTTCGTGATGGCGCACATGAACCGCCTCTGCGCTGTAGAACTCATCGCGGCAGTTCTCTCAGGACGTCCGGATATCGCCGGCCGGAGGATAGGCGATCGAACCGTCCACAAGGTGGGCGATTTCATGACGCCGATCTTCCCGCGCAGTACCAGAGAAATCTTGAGGGCGTTTCATCCACACTTCACGCTCGAAACCGTCCGTGCACTCCCTGCCATACTGCCGCCTCACTACGCGAACCGGCTACTCTTGCGGTGGCCCCTGGCGCTTGAGCTTCTCCGCGAAGTCGACCCCTTTGTAGGGTCCCTTCCGGTCATCCGACAGATGGGGGATCAGAACGTTCTCCGGTTGCGAAGGACTGCGTAGTCGCGCGGATCGCCTCAGGTAGATCCAATAGCGCCCGTCCAAGCCGCCGACGCCGTGCGTGCCCGACGAGTGTGCCTACAGTGGCAACAAGATCTGGAATGATGCCGCTCTTCGTTCCAATACGGAAGAAAGGCGCCAAGTGATGCCGCTCGCTCAGGGCCGCATAATCAAGTCCGTAGTGAACGTTCCGTTTGAGGGGGGAACGTCTTAGGCGAACGTGGGGTCCGTTGAGGCACACCACCGTGCCGCCCCGCTCCCGTACCCGTAGGAAGAAGTCGAGCGTCCAGAGGTACAAAGGACTCAGGCGCCCGAAGCGGTCGAGTGTTGCACGCGGGAAGAGCATCAACCCTCCATGCCATTCCACTACGTCTGCGCGTGTCCTCTGCTGAGTTTCTGAGAGTAACTCTACATAATTGTTAGGGACGAGCGTGTTTCCGTCGAAAACGATCACAGTTTCCTCCACCGCAACCGCGACGCCTGCCTCGACGGCGAGCGCCATGTTGTGCAGGTCGACACGCACGATTTTGGCGCCGTGACTTCTCGCAATTTGCTCACTCCGATCGGAGCAAGCATCTAGGACGACGATTACCTCGTCCGCCTTTCGGGATTGTCGATCCACGCATTCGAAGATCGCGTCGAGGACCGACGCTTCGTTATGGATTGGGAGAACCGCAGAGATTCCCATAACTCACGATACGCCTGTTCGCTGGAGCGACAGGTCGGGGTTGACGGTATGCAGGACGCCGCGCGGCACGGGTTCTACGTTCATGGCGAGGATCGGTTCCGACGCGGCGATCACCATCTCCCCGAAATTGTCGAGGTACAAGGTGTAGTACTGGCCGTTCTCCTGGAAGTCCCGGTACAAGTGCAGTGACCGACCGTCCGAGAGCATGAAATTGAGTCCGGTGAAGCCGCCGTACCTCGCGATGGCCACATCCCGCATGGCGATGGCAGCCTTTGCGACCGTTGCGTGATCCCCACGGTCGAGATGTTCGAGGAGCAGATCGAAGAGGACTTGCGAGTCGATCTTGCCCGGGTCCCCGACATCGTTCTTGAGCGAGCCGTTGTGCTGGAACGCCCACGTCACTCCGTCGCGTTCCTGGATGAACGGGTGTGCGAACTTCTGTGCCACGAGCCCCCCGACACTCGCGCGGCGAAGATGCCCCATGACGATCAGGGACTGCTCGGGTGCGCGCTCGATGTTCAGCTTCGCGATCTTCCAAGCGGTCCCGTAGTACTTCGAGGCGTCCGTCGCGCCGCCGGCATCGCGCGTGTGCACTTTCAGCGCGCCGTTCTGGAAGCAGGCGAGGCCCCATCCGTCTTTATGCCCGCGCTCGTCCGGGGCGCCGAGCGGGCACATCCCCTGTGTCGCGAGGTCCGCGAACTCCTCGAAGAGATCGTAGTAGACCGGGCCGCGGCTAACGACGCCCATCATCCGGCACATGCGCGCGGCCATCCGAGCCGGCGTATAAGAGTCTGGCGTCCGCTCGCCTATGAAGGAAAGAAGGAAAGGGGAGGGCCGAAGCCCTCCATTTCGCGCTCAGACCTCGTCGCCGGATCCGCCGCGGCCGCGGCGCATCTCCTCGAGCTCGCGCTTCGACTCGCGGTAGCGGACGAACAGGAACACGCTCGCCGCAACCGCGATGA
>Ga0209056_10006745_pt1 | contig 11845 bp, 15 predicted proteins | sample GraSoiAngelo_114_FD_185876 | JGI IMG/M metagenome (GOLD analysis project Ga0209056, IMG submission 185876) | Grasslands soil microbial communities from the Angelo Coastal Reserve, California, USA - 14_0903_13_40cm (SPAdes) (version 2) | ecosystem: Environmental > Terrestrial > Soil > Grasslands... | reverse complement strand
TTATCTCGCGGTGCTCGTCGCGCGGCTGGTGGGACTGCACATTGTCCATGCGAGCAAGCCGCGGACGTGGGACGACAACTGAGCCAATTTCCGCAATCTTGGCTAGCCGATCGAATCAATCATCAACGTGCTAACGCGCGAGCAGGTAAATCGCAATTAACGCGAGCAGAAAATAGGGAACAAGGATGGCCGCTCCGGCGTAATCCTTTGCCATTCGCTGACCGAAGAAGAGCGCTAAGATCGACATGGCGGCGACGACCGCGCCGTAGAACGCAAGCGTGGAATTGCGAGAAAAAATTATCAGCCCACATCCAATCGCGCTCAGCGTCCCCGCTCCAATCTCGAGGATCGTGATCGCAGTTACCATTAGCGGAACAATTCCCACCAGCGGACTCTTGGCGAAATGTCCTTTCAACCACTCGAGGTTGCCACGGCGGTCCACGATCTTGTCGATGCCCGACTGAAGGAAGAGGATTCCGAGAAACGCTGAGACCAGGGCTTGCAAGATATATGTCGCTGCCTCGGGCGTGTGCAGGTTTGGCATCCAGCTATTGTAGCACGATCAAGAGGACTGAGAGGAAGAACGAAACGGCCGCTCCGAGACAGGTTCAGAAGCCGGAGAACTAAGGGCCGAAATGCGAACAAACAAATAACCACCGTACAATCGAGGACTGGTGTATAGTATCTTATCAGATGCACCTCATCGAATTCCGCGAGATAGTCCGCGACGCAGAAGTCGCCAATGCCATCTCTCCTGTCGTGCACGGACATCGCCTCACCGAGGAAGAGACCGAGAAGGTCCTGCTCGACCTGCGTGTTCCTCGCGCTGCAAACGTCGCCCGAATCATCTTTCGTTAAGCAGCGTTAAGCAGAATTGTATATTTCCGAAGAAGAACGACACAATCCTCTCGTTCCAGACGAGTAGCAGCTTGGCCTTTTTTTATCTGCCGCGACCTGAGGGCGAGAATACTGGCAAGTGAGAGCGTTGCGGCTAAAGCATTTAACATTTGTTAGCCGCTGTTGCACGTGCTCGTGGCGCACTTTCATATTCGAGTCACATCCGAAATCCGTCCGCGCGCGATGAGACTCGAAAAAGAGCGCATTCGGCATCGAGCGCTGCGGCGCGTCCATCCTTTCGCTCCCGCTCAGTTTCAGGCTTTGCCGCGCATCTCATTCGTCCCACTCATTCGCCTCTCGGTGTCGGTTTCGGCACCGCCGCCCTGATCGGAAACCCTGTCGGCTCTGGAATACTTCCCGGTGAAGTCGCCGGCCGTCTGCCTTCGACCCGGCCCGTTCCTCAACGTGCACAAGATTAGGGTCGATTCTGACAATAAGCGGTGAGCGCGATGCACCGAGATGGCTTTAACTCAATCCAGAAAGGTAAAAATATGAATACATTAGTAACATGGAATCAGCTTAGAGAGATGGAGGAAGCGGCGCAAAATCGCTTCAATCGTTTCTTGGGCGGATTTCCGAACAGAATAGGCAATGGCGAGACCCACAGCCTGACGGTCGCAGATTGGTCACCGGAGGTTGATATCAGCGAGGATGATCACGGGTACCTCCTCAAAGCCGACCTGCCTGAAATGAAGAAGGATGACGTTAGGGTAACAGTTGAAGATGGCATCCTCTGCGTTTTCGGAGAACGCAAAAGCGAGAAGGAAGATCAGAAACGAAAATTCCATCGCATTGAGCGATCCTTTGGTAACTTCCGACGCAGCTTCACGCTGCCTGACGATGCCGATAGCAAGAAAGTGACGGCGGAGTTCCGCGACGGAGTGCTGAAAGTGCACCTCCCGACGACGGCGATAGCAAAATCAAAAGCTATCGAAGTTAAAGTGCAGTAATGCGCTAACACTGACGGCGAGCGTGCGGAAGGTTCCGTGCGTTCGCCCCACCAGTATAAGGCGGCTATAAAACTTGGTCGCCGCCTCCTTATACCGAGCGTCGCAGCTTCGGAAGCGATTCGCGAAATTGCGTGGGTGAGCGACCGACGATTCGCTTAAACGCGCGATTGAAGTTCGTCATGGATTGAAATCCGCATGCGAAGGCAGCTTCGCTAATTCGCGAGTTGGGATTGAGCAAGAGCGTCTTCGATTTCTCCACGCGAACTCTCGAGAGGTAGTCAATGAAATTTATCCCGGTCGCTTTCTTGAACATCTTGCAAAAGTAATGCCTGCTGATGTTAGCGGCGTGGGCTACCCGCCCGAGCGACAGCGGCTCCGCCTGATGCTTCTCGATGAATTGCCGCGCTCGCGCCATGTTCGCGGACTCGTCCTTTTCGCGCCGTACGACCAGTTGATTCGACAAGATCGAAAGGTGTTGCGCAAAAATACTCAGGAGCCGCAACATCGCGCGATACCGGTCCGGCGATAAAACGCACGACCGAAAATAAGCCCGCTCAAGTTGCTTCCAATCCGCCTTGTAGCCCCACGCGCGGAGCTGCCGAGTAATGCTCGCGAAGTGTTTCTTAGTTGGGTTTTTGAGCATCACTTCGCCCGTCTCGAGAAAACCAAGAATGTGGTCACCTATATACACCGGCACTGCACTTTCGGAGAGTCCCGCAAACCAAGTGACGGTGCGCGTTGTCGAATCCGGTTCTCGAGATGCGTCGGTTTGGGCCCTTAAGCACGCGGCGCGAGCCTTGTTGAAACGAGCCAGAATTGAGGCGAAAGAGGTGCGATCCTCTTTCCCATGGTGCGCCGGTGACCACGAATCGTGCCCTCGGATATTAAGCGGCAAACCCATGGCTTCGCTGAAAGCACGTTCGTAATCTTTGAAAATCTGCGAGCGCGAAAGATGTCGCACGACCTCCTGATCAGAGGATCGGGATGCGCTTCGCTTGCTCATTACGCCTTTCGAAACCGTGCCAACCGCGCCCAGTTTAGTTTTACCATGCTTGCGCATCGCACCGCCGCCGCATTCTAAATGTGAACCGACTCAGCGACCGTTGTCCCGATGAAATCGCGGTACGACGGACGCGTGACAGAGAGTCTGCCGTCGAAGATCAGGCGCCTGATTCTTACTCCCAGCGCGCCAACGTCGGAAAAAACGCAGTGCGGCGTTTTGAAATTTCATGTTGCGCTGCGTAAAGCGCGCTGCTTTGCGTGAGTGTTGGTTCCATAGTTGGATTTCGTGTTAATGTTGGGCGGTTAGTCACGCGGGGGCGCTCGGTCGGCTCGCGTTCTTTCCGCCAACTCGTTGGAATGAAATCTGACATGAATAAAATTCTAATGCGCTTTGTTGGTGCAGAGGGAAGGGCCCGCACCTGCGGTCGATTGACGCTGCAAAAGATTGCCAATCAACCTACGGCCACAAACGCCGATCGCCTAATAATATTAGTGCCGATTCGCTCGACTGTTGTTTCCATCGATATTCTCGCGTTGCCAATCGGAAGCTGATCGAACCACTGACGGCCACCGAAAAGAACCTGCACGTTGACATTTCCGCGAGTAGATTACGATGATGCCGACTTACGTTTATGAAACCACTGATGCCACCAAACCGGTACGGCGCTTCGAGGTTAAACAAAGCATTCACGACGAGCCGCTCCATGTTGATCCCGAAACCGGCGAAGCAGTGCGGCGGGTGATCTCTGGTGGCTACGGCGTAGTCATACGCGGCGGATCGACCGGTCCCTCGGTCGGCTCGTGCGGCTCACATTCCGGCTGCGACTGATCATCGCGGCTCGAGTGAGCCAATCGTCGCCGGCTCGGAAGTATAGCGAACAGGATCCTGGCGGAAGAACCGCGCGAGTTCGGCGTACAGTTCTGGATGTTTGGCGCGGAGAGCGCGGGGACGCTCAAAGAACGCCTCCGTAACTACGGCAAAGAACTCCGCGGGATCTTTCGCCCCGTAAGTATCCAACACAGTGGCCATACCCGCTTCATTAGCAGCCCGCAGTGCCTCGAAGTCCTTGCTCATGACTCGCGACCAGGCCAGGTACTCTGCTCGCGTCGCGAGAGCGGGCGCGCCATTGGTCTGAAAATCCTCGAAGTCAAGCTGGTGGGCGAACTCGTGTAGCACGAGGTTTCTGCCATCCGAAGGATCCGCCGCTCCGCGTTTCGCCGAATCCCAGGCCAGCACCATCGCTCCAAGCCGGCGCGCGGTGTGGCCGAGGCGTTCTTGCCCGCCCTCTTCCCAAATGTTGCCTCCAAGGTGCCGCGCCTCGTACGCTGTGTAGGCCGAAGGATAAACCAGAATCGTGATCAGATGAGGGTAATAGTCGGTCTCGCGGTGCAGGAGGAGGAGGCACGCCTGTGCTGCGATTGTGACACGGATTTCGTCGGTAAGTTCAAGGCCGCCGCAACCTTCAAAGTGCTTTTCGGCCAGAAAGACTTGAACATGACCTAAGAGCTCGGTCTGATCTTCGGGCGGAAGCCGCCGGAAGATGGCAAGGTTGCGCGTAACAATAGACCGCCACGCTGGCGGAAAGCGTTGAGCGCGCAATCGGTGACGCCGGCGCTGCTTCAGAAATCCGATGATCACAAACTCCTCGCCCTGTCAGGACGCGGCAAACTCGGTCTCGGTCGAAATGGTTGACTCGCCCGTGCTCTGTTGCAACGCTTGTTCCACCGCCCGCCAGGCAAGCATCGCGCACTTGACCCGCTGCGGAAATTTCCGCACGCCCTGCATCGCTCCAAGGTCGCCCAACATTTTGGACGCTTCGGCCGTTTCGTCAGTCACAAGATCGTGAAATGCGCGGAGCATCTCCATCGCTGCCGCGCGGCTTTTCCCCTTCACTTTCATTGTCATCAGGGAGGCGGACGCTTGACTAATGGCACAGCCGTGTCCGGTGAACTTGACGTCTTGCAAGCTGCCATCGGGGCCGAATTTTACGCCGAGATGAATCTCATCGCCGCAGGCGGGATTGTCGCCATGCACCCGCACCGCAGCATCGGGCAGATCTCCAAAATTTCGTGGCCGCCGCGAATGATCGAGAATGACCTCCTGATAAAGCTCTTCGAGTTCCGGACTCATGAAAAGAAACGAATGGCGTCGCGCAGGATTTCAATCATTCGATCGATTTCTTCTTTCGTGTTGTAAAAGTAGAAGCTCGCGCGAGTCGTTCCGGGCAAGCCGAACCTCCGCATCAGCGGCTGGTTGCAATGGTGCCCGCCGCGCATAGCCAACCCGTATTGATCGGCGAAGGTCGTGAGATCGTGTGGATGCGCCGCCTCCATCACGAAACCAACCAGCGCACCGCGTTCTGCGGTTGGTCCAAGCACGCGCATCCCGGGCAATTCCGCAAGGCGTTCCGCCGCATAGCGAGCAAGTTGTGCATCGTGTTCGAAAATTGCTGAGCGTCCGATCCGCTCAATATAATCAGTGGCCGCGGCGAGCCCGATCGCGCCGGCGATGTTGGGCGTGCCCGCTTCAAATCGGTGCGGTGCTTTTTTAAACGCGCTTTTTTCCAAAGTGACGCTGACGATCATCTCGCCGCCGCCATGCCATGGTGGCATCGAATCGAGAATCTCAGCGCGTCCGTAGAGCGCGCCGATGCCAGTCGGTCCGCACATTTTGTGTCCGGAGAAAGCCAGGAAATCGCAGCCCAACTCCCGCACATTGATTGGCATATGTCCCGCGCTCTGGGCCGCGTCTACCAGCGTGAGCGTGCCGCCCGCCCGGGCGTTCTCACACAGTTTACGAACTGGATTGATTGTTCCCAACGAGTTTGAAACGTGCGTGAAAGCGAAGAGCTTCACTTCGGGCGTGAGCAATGAAGAGAGCCGATCGAGCGCGAGAGTGCCGTCGTCGCAGACTGGCACGAAGCGCAGCTGAGCGCCCGTTCGTTCGGCCAGCAACTGCCAGGGCACAAGGTTGCTGTGGTGCTCCATTTCTGTGAGGAGGACCACATCGCCGTCGCAAAGAAATTTCCCGCCCCACGCTTGCGCGACAAGATTAATGCTTTCCGTGGTTCCGCGTGTGAACACGATTTCGTCAGCGCTCGCCGCGCCCAGGTAGCTCGCGACACGCTGCCGCGATTTTTCGTAAGCTTCCGTCGCGCGCGAGCTCAGCTCGTGCAGACCACGATGCACATTGGCGTTTTCGTGCTCGTAGTAATTTCGAAGGACATCGAGCACGGCCCGCGGTTTCTGCGAGGTTGCCGCGCTATCAAAGTAGATCAAAGGATGGCCATGCGCCTGCTCACGGAGAATTGGGAAATCCTCACGGATAGCTTTCCAATCGATGCCGTCACTTGCCTTCTGGTGCACGCCTTAATCTGCTCCACGCGCCGCTGCGCGCTACTTTATTTCAGGAATCGAGCTGCGTTTATCGTAAGGATCGACAAGGTCGTCGAAATTTTGTCTTGCCCGGATAACGGGCAAATCTTTAAGCTCGGCGATTAAGTCATCACACAACCGAGGAAGAATTATGAAAACTTTAAGCCTTTTTATCGCATCGCTTTTCATCACAGCAATAGCTGCCGTCGCGCAATCGCCAGCGGAAGCACCAGCTGCGCCGAAAGGTTCCGAGCCCAATCCCGATCTCGCACCGATTAGCGCGATTGGGGCGCACGTTTGCGGTATTCATTTCTACAGCGGCAATATGAAACGCCAGCTCATTGCGCAACACTATTGCGCGCATCTGAGCGACGAAGTCCTGCAATGCGTCCTCTACGACTCGGAAAAGAAAGATGCGCGATTGATCGGTGTGGAATACATCGTCAGCGCGAAGATCTTCGAATCGTTGCCGGCCGATGAGAAAAAATTCTGGCACAGCCACAACTACGAAGTGAAATCCGGTGCGCTGACGGCGCCGGGCGCGCCCGAGGCAGCCGAAAAAGATTTGATGAAAGTCTTGATCGGCACTTACGGAAAAACCTGGCACACGTGGCAGGTGGATCGCGGCGACAAGCTGCCTTTGGGCATTCCCCAACTCATGATGGCCTTCACGAAAGATGGCCAGTTGGATCCCAAGATCGCAGCCGAACGCGATAGACTGTATTCAATATCGGTTGCCGCTAAAAAGGCCGCCCGCGCCGACATTCCGGACGCAAAGATCGATCCTGGCGCCGACGCGTGGCAGAAGGGGTCCGCGGTCCAGCTCGATCTTAAAACTGTTTCGATGACGAAATAACGCTCGTTATCTTCTTCGCGGGCGCAGCGGGAACAGCATCGAGACCTGTTCTCGATACTTTCTGTAGCTTTCGCCGTAGGTCGCGCACCAGATCGCGCTCCTCGAATTGGATGGCCACGAGAATGTAAGCTGTCGTCATCACCGCGAAGAACAGATGGCCTGCCGTCATGCGCGGTGCGCTCCAGAAGGCGATGATGAATCTGAAGTAAAGCGGATCCCGCACGATCTTGTAACAAACTCGGCATTTGGAAAGTGGCGGCTCGTCCGGCCGACCTCTCAAGTGATTATAGACCTGCTTCACACCGAAGAGACCGAAATGATTAACTAGATAGGTCGCGACATGAATCTGAAGATTCTCAAAGCAAGCCTAGGTTGCGCACGTGACTGAAGAAACGACGCCACAGCTCGAACGCGCCCTGACCTTGCGCGATTTGGTGCTTTTCAATCTTGTCGCGGTCATCGGCATTGGTTGGGTGGCGACAGCCGCCAAGGCCGGGCCGAGTGCGTTGACGTTGTGGCTGCTTGCGGCCATCCTCTTTTTTGTCCCGCAGGGCCTCGCTGTCATTCAACTTTCTTCGAGCTTTCCCGCTGAGGGCGGCATCTACGCCTGGACAAAAAAAGAGTTTGGAGAAGGACACGGCTTTGTCTGCGGCTGGTGCTATTGGATTAACAACGTCCTCTTCTATCCGACCCTCCTTCTCGCCGGCGCCGTCAGCGCCACTTACATTATCGGTCAAGGCGAGAGCGGGCTGGCGAATGATTGGACCTACGTTCTTCCTTTCACGCTTATCGCTTTGACTCTGGCGGTGATGCTCAACGTCGTCGGCGTGGACACGGGCAAGTGGTTACAGAACATTGGCGGCGTCAGCGTTTATCTCCCCGGCATCTTTCTCATCTTGCTCGGCCTCTACGCCGCTTTAACAAAGGCCCCGGCCAATACTCTGACTCTCGTGCAGCTGAAGCCAGACCTAACGAATCTGCCGCTGCTTAATCTGTGGGCCACGATTGCCTTCGCCTTCGCTGGACTCGAACTCTCTTCGACGATGGGCCACGAGATTCACAACCCGCGTCGCAATCTGCCGCGCTCCATCTACATCGCCGCGCCGTTGATCGCGCTCATCTACGTCTGCGGCACAGGCTCAATGCTCTGGCTCGTTCCGAAACAGGAAATCAACATCGTCGCCGGTCCGCTTCAGGCCATCGCGAACGGCGTGCGCGATCATGGTCGCGTGTGGTGGTGGGTCGTGCCGCTCGCCGCACTCTGTCTTACTCTGGCGAGAATCGGCGGACTCGGCGCCTGGCTGACAGGGTCAGCGCGCGTCGCCTTCGTGGTCGGACTCGATCGCTATTTCCCGGCTGCTTTCGCGCGCGTTCATCCGCGTTGGCGCACGCCTTACATCGCGATCCTTATTCAAGCGCCGCTCGCCGCACTCTTTCTCGTGCTCTCCGTCCTGGGCAAAGGAACGACCACGGAAAGGGCTTTTCTCATGCTGCTCGACATGTCGTTGCTCATCTACTTCATCCCGTACATCTACCTCTTCATTTGTTTCATGGTCCATTGCTGGAAGCGAGAAACAGATGACGAGAAACTGCTCGTCCCCGGCGGTGCGGTCGGCGCGGTGATCAGCGGTCTGTGTGGACTCTCTATCACGCTCTTCGCCATGATTGTTGCCATGATTCCACCGCCCGGCACTTCCCACGTTTGGATTCACGAAGCGAAACTCGGTGGCGGCTCGCTTCTTTTGGTCCTCCTCGGTCTGCTCATCTACTGGCGCGCCAAGCGAAAGCCCTTGGCTTAATCATCAGGCACGCGACGTTATCTTATCCTTGTAAACGCAAGCTTGGAACCGTTGGGCTCTCTCAAAATCATGTGGTCGCCCGACAATTCCATCTGATAAACGAAGGTAGCGAACGGCGTCTCGATCTTAACTCGGTTACGGTCTCCAAAACTATACCGGCCTCGCATCTGCCCGATTAGGACAGACCTATCTTTAGAGAATTCCCAAACCATCGCGTTTGCGTCCCCCGATGTGCGCCATTTACCGACGATGTCGTGGGAAGGACCGCCGCAGGCAAACATGGCCCCCAGAAAAACTGCGGAAGCGATAATCACTAGCCGAGGCTTATCTCGCGTGAAAATAAGGTGCATGACAGCAGAGATTCTCTATACCGCGCGGACGCAATCAGCAGATTGTAAGCTAACCACTCGCTTCGATACCCTGAAGTCTTTCTTTTGCTCTTTCTGCTGGTCAAGGGAAATACCGCTGAGAAACGTTTAGATCGATGAAGCAAAAGTCGCAGGGGGTTCGGTTCTCCTCGCCTTATCAGCCTGTTTATTTACTGGCGCGCGAAGCGAAAGCAGTTGTCTGGAGCCGAACGTTGATTGTCGATCTTGCAACCGCGAATCTCGCGGATGACGCAGATTTCTCTTCTGAATTGGATGTTAGATGTTGGGCGTCGAGCAGCCTGCCCCGAGACTTTTTCGGGGTTGAACGTTTGCTGCTTTCTGGTCGCGCTTGGCTTCGCGCAGCTTCGAATATAAGATCGTCCCGGAAACGACGTGATCCTATGAGACATCCAATGTTGGGATTGACGGCTGCCACTTTACTCGTCGCCGCGACTGCATTCGCTGCTGCTCCGAAGAAGATGGTTTGCAGCGAAACCGGCAAAGAAGTGAAAGCATGCTGCTGCGATATCAAGGACGGCAAATTCGTATGCAAGTTTACGCACAAGACATTCGACAAATGTTGCTGCGCCTCGAAGTGAGGCAAGGGCATCACCGCCGATAATCGCTTGTCGGATCGAGATCATCCGCCAACTTCATGGGATGCTCTCGCCGACTTCGGTAAAGGACTCGCTGCAAAGCGCCGCGCCGGTCGCGCCGATTCAGGTGCAAGGCTGGGTGCGGACACGACGCGATTCAAAAGATTTTTCGTTCATCGAACTGAACGATGGCTCTTGTCTGCGCAATCTTCAGATCATCGCGAAAAATTCGCTGCCGAACTATGCGGATGTTCAGCATTTGACCACCGGCGCTTCTATTATCGTGCGCGGCGAGCTGGTCGCGTCGCAGGGGAAAGGACAAAATTGGGAAGTTGTCGCGGATAAGATCGACATCGTGGGCGACACGGATGACACCTATCCGCTGCAAAAAAAGGGACACACGCCGGAATTCCTGCGCGAGATCGCGCATCTGCGGCCGCGCTCGAATCTTTTCGGCTGCGTCTTTCGTGTGCGCAGCCGGCTGGCATTCGCCATCCACAAATTCTTTCAGGAACGCGGGTTCATTTACGTACACACGCCCATTATCACCGGCAGCGATTGCGAAGGCGCCGGGGAATTGTTTCGCGTCACGACGATCGACGCCAAGAATCCACCGCGAACACAGAGCGGCGAGATCGATTACGCGAAAGATTTTTTCGCGCGACCGACTTATCTGACGGTAAGCGGGCAGCTTGAAGCGGAAGCGTTTGCCTCTGCTTTATCCAAGGTCTACACCTTTGGTCCGACTTTTCGGGCGGAGAATTCGAACACCTCACGGCATTCTAACGAATTTTGGATGATTGAGCCGGAAATGGCATTCTGCGATTTGAACGGCAACATGGATCTTGCCGAGGAAATTGTGAAATATCTCATTGTCGATCTACGCGAAAACTGCGCGGAGGAATTGGGATTGTTCGCGAAGTTCGTCGACAAGGAATTACTGGCGCGACTCGACTTCGTGTTTGAGAGAGAATTTCAACGCATTCCTTATACCGAGGCGATCGAGCTTCTCAAAAAGAGCGGCGAAAAATTCGAGTTTCCGGTCGAATACGGATTGAATCTGCAATCGGAACACGAGCGTTGGCTGACCGAGAAACAAAAGTGTCCGGTCACGGTCTTCAATTATCCGAAGGAGATCAAACCGTTCTACATGCGATTGAACGATGACGGCAAAACGGTGACGGCGATGGATCTGCTCGTGCCGGGGATTGGCGAAATCGTCGGCGGCAGCCAGCGCGAAGAGCGGCTTGAGGTATTGGAGGCGAACATGCGCCGCCACAAAATGGATCCAGCCGATTACAAATGGTATCTCGATCTTCGCCGTTACGGGACGGTTCCGCACTCTGGCTTCGGCCTTGGATTCGAGCGGATGCTCATGTTTATCACCGGCGTGTCGAACATCCGCGATGTCATTCCATTCGCGCGCACGCCGGGCAGCGCCGAGTTCTGATTTTTAGCCGCGGATTTCGGCGAATAAAACGGATTGGCATCTGGAACCGGAATCCAGGAACCAGACCAACATCTTATCGTCAGCCTCTTGTGATGCGATCCTGCGGCGAGCTTCTAGTCGCCTTGCGCGACAGCATCAGCGAAAGCGACATCACCGGATTTTAGATCCAGCTCGGCCTCTTGCTGCGTGCCGAAGACTTGGGCACGGTTGTCGTCGAATTCTTTTTCCCAACGCGCGACCACAATCGTAGCGAGACAATTGCCGATTACGTTCACGCACGTGCGTCCCATGTCCATCAATTCGTCGATCCCGAAGATGACAGCGATCCCGATCGGTCCGAGTCCCGCCGGAACAAACGTATTCAGCGTCGCCAGCAAAATTACCAGCGACGAGCGCGGCACGCCCGCCACGCCCTTCGAAGTGAGCATCAAAGTCAGCATCATCGTGATTTGCTGACCAACTCCCATGTGCCACCCCAGCGTTGTCTCGGCCGCTTGCGCGACGAACACCGAAGCCATCGCCAGATAAAGTGTCGAGCCGTCGAGGGTGAAA
>Ga0209056_10006744_pt1 | contig 11846 bp, 9 predicted proteins | sample GraSoiAngelo_114_FD_185876 | JGI IMG/M metagenome (GOLD analysis project Ga0209056, IMG submission 185876) | Grasslands soil microbial communities from the Angelo Coastal Reserve, California, USA - 14_0903_13_40cm (SPAdes) (version 2) | ecosystem: Environmental > Terrestrial > Soil > Grasslands ... | reverse complement strand
ATCATCGAGGGCAACTTCACCACGCAGTCCGCCAAGGAGCTCTCGCTCCTCATCAACTCCGGCGCCCTCCCGGTGTCGCTCGACGTCGTGCAGTCCTCGCGCGTCGAGCCGACGCTCGGGCAGGATTCGGTGAAGCGGAGCTTGCTCGCGGGCGCGATCGGGCTCCTCCTTGTCGCCTTCTTCATGGTGGTCTACTACCGGCTTCCCGGAGCCATCGCGGTGATCGCGCTCCTTTACTACACCGCCCTCACGTACGCGCTCTTCCGGCTCGTCCCGGTGACGCTCACCCTCGCGGGCGTGGCCGGCTTCATCCTCTCGATCGGCATGGCGGTCGACGCGAACGTGCTCACGTTCGAGCGCCTCAAGGAGGAGCTCCGCGCCGGGAAGTCCCTGCGGGCGGCGGTCGAGGAAGGCCGCCGGCGGGCCTTCCCGTCCATCGCCTACTCGAACGCGGCGACGATCCTCACGGCCGCGATCCTCTTCTACTTCGGCACCGGGACGGTGAAGGGCTTCGCCTTGACGCTCGGCATCGGTGTGGCGGTCTCCTTCTTCACGGCGGTCATCGTCACGCAGATGCTCCTGCACGGCGCGATCGAGTTCGCGCGGCTCCGGCGGCGGACGCTCTACGGCGTCGAGGAGCGTCCGACCGAGGCGCGCGAGGGCCGCGAGCCCCGCGCCGCGGCGGCGGTCTAGCCGGTGCTCTTCAAGGTCGTCGAGCGCAAGTGGTGGTACTTCCTCGCGAGCGCGCTGCTCATCGTGCCCGGCGTCATCTTTCTCTCGATCGGCGGCCTCCGGCCGGGCATCGAGTTCAAGGGCGGCTCGCTCCTCGACATCGGCTTCCAGACGGCCCCGGCGACGACCGAGGTCCACGACTTCTTCAGCGGGCTCGGACATCCCGAAGCGGTCGTGCAGGGCGCGGCCGGCGAGCGCGTGGACGTGCGGACCGTCGAGATGCTGCCCGACGAGCAGGCCAAGGTGCAGAAGGCGCTGCAGGACCGGTACGGCGCCAACTTCAAGGACATGTCGACTTCGGTCGTGAGCCCGTCGTTCTCGGCCGAGCTCGTCCAGAACGCGGTGAAGTCGATCGCGCTCGCGAGCGTGCTCATCGTCCTGCTCATCGCGTGGGCCTTCCGGAACTTCGGCTGGGCCGCGTTCCGCTACGGGATCGCCGCCATCATCGCGCTGCTCCACGACGCGGCGGTCGTCCTGGGGATCTTCGCCATCCTCGGGTTCTTCCTGAACATCGAGGTCGACAGCCTCTTCGTGACCGCGGTGCTCACGATCATCGGCTTCTCGGTCCACGACACGATCGTCGTCTTCGACCGCATCCGGGAAAACCTCCGGCTGAACCCGGGCGAGGCGCTCAATCCGGTCATCAATTACTCGATCATGCAGACGCTCGCGCGGTCGGTCATCACCTCACTCACGGTGGTCCTCACGCTGCTCGCGCTGTACCTGTTCGGCGGCTACTCGATGCGGAACTTCGCGCTCGCGCTCCTCATCGGGATCGTCTCCGGGACGTATTCGTCCATCTTCAACGCGAGCCAGATCGTCTCGCTCTGGCAGGAGCTCGAGGATCGCATCCGCCATCGCGCGCTGGCGGCCGGCACGGCCTAGCGCCGGCGGGCCGCACGCCGGCCCTATCGTCGTCGTCGCGTGGCGCAGCGCATCATCGTCGCCGGACTCCTCCTCACGCTCGCGATCCTCTGGCGGCCGGTCGTCCGTCCCGCCGGCGCGGGCGCGGTCATCGTCCTCGACATCTACACGAGCGCGCTCTACGGCGGGAACGTCGCCGCGCTGCTCACGCCGGAGCCGCGCGTGAGCGACACGCGTGAGAGCTTCGGGGGCGTCGACATGCGGGTGACCTGGTGGCGCCCCGGGTGGGGCGAGCGGCACCCGGCGGTCATGCTCGTGAACGGCGCCACGCCGGTCGGCAACGATGACTCCGAGACGCGCCGCCTCTCGGACGCGCTCGCCCGCGCCGGCTACCTCGTCATGCTTCCCGAGTTCCCGTTCATCAAAGAAGGCCACCTCGAGCGGCACGCGCCCGACATCATCGACGCGGCCTTCGCGCGCCTGGCCGCGTTGTCGGAGACGCGCGGTCACGGGATCGGCGCGTTCGGCTTCTCGGTCGGCGGAGGCATGCTGCTCGCGGCGGCGTCGCGCGGCGGCGCGCTCGCGGGCGCGGCGTACCTCGGCGCGCTCGGCGGGTATTTCGATCTCGACACGTATCTCGCGAGCGTCCTCTCGCGGAGCCAGGGCGCTCCGGGCGCGCTCACCCCGTGGGAGCCGGACGCGGAGGCGCGCGTGCGCCTTCCGGTCGCCGCCGCGGAAGCGCTCGCCGACGCGGGCGATCGCGCGCGCGTGGTCGACGCTCTGAACGCCACCGGTGGCACCCTCGCTGGACCGCCGCCGCCCGGGCTCGGTGGCGAGGCCGTATCGCTTTGGCGCGCGCTCGCGGCGACCTCGTACTCGGACGCGCTCGACCGCATCCGAGAGCTTCCGCCGTCCCTCCGCGAGGTCGGCGACCGCTTCGAGCCGGTGAGCGAGGCCTTCGCCGCCGAAGCCGCGGCCACGCGAGGTCGCCCGATGCGATTGCAGGTCACCGGCCTGCTCTCCCATGCGGCGGCCCTCGACGAGCGCGCGCGGGCGCGGGATGCCGGGTTCTGGGTGGGCGAGCTCGCCGGTCTTATCGGATTCTCAGCCGCCGTCCTCAGTGCCGGGGGATAGAGGGCATAGACTTTTCGCGTGGGATCGCTGCGTAGGCTCTCGCCGTTCATCAGCATCCTCCTGGTCGGAGCGCTCGCGGGCTATGTCATGGCGGCCGTGATCGGCATCGTCCTCCAGGACAACGGGCTGTTCGGAAGCGGCGAGTCGTCCGCGGCCCGGGCCTACATGCTCGGCCTGCTGCAGCGCGACCCGGACTCCATCGCCGCGCTGCGGCCGCACGGCGACGTCGTCCAGCGGGCGATCGAGTTCCAGAGCGCAGAGCAGAGCAGGCAGGCCACCATGCGACCGTTGTCGCTCACCTACCTTGGGGGCGGAACGCTCGGTCGGCTCAGCGTGCACATCTACGCGGTGGGGATGCGGGCTTCGAACGGCCGCGATCAGTTCTTCCCGCTCGCGCTCACGCTCGTCGGCGGCAAGGTGGTGCGGAGTGAGTAGCACCGCCGCCATCGCCGCGCAGCAGACCGTGAGTCACGCCCGAGCGTGGGGGACGATCCTCTGCCTCCTCGTAGGGCTCGTCCTGGGCGTGGTCGTGCACGCGGTGACGGATCAAGGCCCGGCGGCGAGCCCGTATCCCTCCATCCAGAAGACGGACGAGCCGCAGATCGCTCACGACGTTGCCGCGGCGGTCCTCAACGACGACGCGCGGACGCTGTCGACACAGCTCTCGAGCGATTTGCTCAAGCAGCTCGGTGAAGCGCTCACCCCGATCGCCGACGTCCGCAAGGTCCAGTTCGTCGGCGCGGTCGAAGACCAGGGAAGGGTACTGTCCGCGTACGTCGCGCAGGGCAAGAGCGCGCAGGGTCAAGAGCTCATCGTCGGCTTCGTGTTGCAGGTGCGGGCCGACCAGGTAGTAGGTGTGAATTGACGGTCAACTCATTCGTGGGCACGACGGCGTACGTGCTGCACCACAACCTGCGGCGGCTCGTCATCCTCTTCGTGATCGTCCTGCTCCTGGTCGTCTTCTACGGACTGCGAAGCCTCTGGGAAGGCGTCGGCGAGTTCATCGGATCCGCGCCGCAGCTGGTCATCCAGCTCCTCTTCCTGCTGATCGCCGGCATCGCGCAGTTCGCCGGCCTCATGTGGTTCCTCTCGCGGCCGCGTACCTACACGGTCACGCCGGACAGCCCGCAGATCGGTCTGACGTTCGAGAACTACCGCGGCCAGCCGGACCTGCTCGAGCATGCGAAGAGCACGGTGCGGATCCTCCGTGGCGTGCAGAAATTCGTGCAGCTCGGCGGTGAGATGCCGCGGGGGATGCTGCTGTCAGGGAAGCCGGGGACGGGCAAGACGTTCCTCGCGGGCGTGATCGCGGCGGAGGCGAACCTGCCGTTCATCTACGTCGACGCCTCGAGCCTGTCGAGCATGTGGTTCGGCGTCGACGCGCTTATCGTCATGTCGCTCTTCCGCAGAGCGCGTGGGCTCGCGCGCAAGTACGCGCTGCCGGGGACGCCGGGCGCGACGATCCTGTTCGTCGACGAGCTTGACTCCATCGGCATGTCGCGCGGCGGCGTGCAGGGCGGCGGACAGCAGCAGGGAATGATGGGCGGCATGATGGGCATGGGCCGGATGGGTCTGAACACGATGCTCAACCAGATGGACTCGCTCGGCCAGCATGTCGAAGACCGCTGGCGCCACAAGCTCGGGCGCTGGCTCGGCTTCATCCGCGGCCCGGTGCCGCCGAAGCCCGTCGTCTTCGTCATCGGCGCGACGAACCGTCCGGACGTCCTGGACCCGGCCCTCGTGCGGCCCGGCCGGCTCGACCGCAAGCTCCAGGTCTACGAGCCCGACGGCGACGGCCGCCGCGACATCATCCAGCACTACCTCAAGGCGAAGGCGCATGATCCCGAGATCGACCTCGGCCTGATGGTCACGGACTCGATCGGCTGGACCCCGGTCGAGATCAAGACGATCATCAACGAGGCGCTCATCGTCGCCCACGACCAGGGGCGTGACTTCATCACCTACAAGGACTGGCTGAACGCGCGCGACGTCCGGATGCTCGGCCTGAAGCAGCCCATCGCGAGTCTCTCCGCGAAGGACAAGCGCACGATCGCGTACCACGAGGCCGGCCACGCGGTCGCGGCCCGGTACCTGGGCAAGGAAGACCGCATCAACAAAGCGTCGATCATCCGCATGGGCGACGCGCTGGGCGTGGTGCAGTGGTCCCCGCGCGAAGAGCGCTACCAGCTCCACGCGCAGGAGATGGAAGAGCGGATCATGATCTCGCTCGGCTCGCGCGCCGTCGAGGAGAACATCCTCGGGACGAAGACCGCGAACGCATCGCACGACCTGCAGAGCGCGACCAGCATCGCGATGGCCTACGTCGGCCAGTTCGGCATGGGCCCGACGCTCCTCGCCGTGCCGATGGGTCCCCTGGGCGGGCCGTCGCCGCAGGTCCTCAGGCTCGCGGACGCTCTCCTCGACTCGCTCTACGACGACACGAAGCGCCTGATGCGGGAGAAGGAGTACGCCGTACACGCCGTCGCGCAGGCCCTCATCCAGCGGGGCGAGCTGATCGGCCCCGAGCTCGACGACATCTTCGTGTACGCCGACGAGGCCAACCCGGAGAAGTCGGCGCCGTTCCTGCGCAGGCCCGTGGAGCTTCCGAAGCTCTTCGAAGAGGAGCCGTCGATGAACGGGTCGCTGTCGGCGACGAAGACCGCCGAGCTCATCTGATCGATCTCAGCGCTGCGCGCTGGAGACACGCTCAGGGCTGGCGGATTCGCTCGTCGCGCACGCTCGCTGCGGCTCGCTGCACGCTTCGCTGAGAGGGCCCCTGCCCCTCGGGCCCCTGCCCCTGAGCCGCTCCTCGCTCAGCCTCGCTCGCTAGAGCCCGTATGCCTTCGCGAGCTGCGCGAGCGTGACGAAGCGCAGCGGGCCGGTGTCCCGGTCGTAGCGGAGCGGCGCGAACGCTCCGAGAAGCGCCTCGATCGCGGCGCGCTCGCTCGCGTCGATCGTCCCCGGGTGGGAGACGACCGTGATCGCGCGCCGCTCCTTCGCGGGCTGGCCCGCGGCGGCGAGATTCGACAGGTCGGTGCGCGCGATCGGCTGGATCGTGCGCGCGTCGTAGCCGTACGTGTTGCCGCCGATCGTCGGCGCCTCGAGGAGCGGGAGGTCGCCGGGCTTGTTCGCGTCGTCGCGTGACGGCCGGTAGGGCTGCGCGTCCGGAGCGAGCGTCCACGGCCAGGTGAGCCTGCCGAACGTCCCCGCCGGCACCGCCGTGCAGTCGGCGACGAACCCGGCGGCCGCGACCGCGCGGAGGTTCTCGGCGTTCGCGAAGTCGCCGCCCGCACGGAAGGTGAGCGGTCGCGAGAGGCCGTGGTCGGCCATCAGCCGCAGCGCGTGGTCGAGGAGCGTCCGCGTCTCGATCTCGTTGTACGCGGTCATCGGCACGTCGTACCCGTCGAGGCGCCCCGCCCAGCTCGGCACGGTGCGCGGCACCAGGCCGGCCGCGCGGACGTAGTCGGTCCACATGTGCAGGTGGAGCGCGATCTCGTCGCCGGCCGACCCGCGGGCCTTCGTCCAGGCGAGCATCGCCTCGGCGCGGGCGGGACTCACCTGCGTGGTGGTCCAGACGCGGGGGTTCCACATGATCGTCATCGGGACGCGCAGCCCGTCGGCGATCGCGGCGGTGTTCGCGAGCTCGGCGTCGCCCGACGCATCGCCTTCGAAGTCGAGCGTCCACACGACGTATTCCGGCGCCGAGAGCACGAAGTCGCGCGTGGCGAGCGACGCGTCGGTCCCGTCGCGCAGCCGTACGAGGATCTCGATCCGCTGATCGCCCGGCGGCGCCCCGTCCAGGGGCAGCTCCGCCTGCCACGAGGCGGGAAGGTCGCGGCTTCTGACGAGGTCGACGAGGCGGCCGTTCGAGCGCAGGCGCGCGCGCGGGCGCCCGTCGGTCGGGTCGCCGTCCGGGAACGTCACGGCGACGTGGACATCCTGGCGGAAGGCGGGATCTGGCACGAGGTACCAGGCCCGGAGCGGTCCGAAGATCGCGTGGGGCGCCTGCGCGAGCCCGGGGATCGTGGGGTTGGCGGTCGCGGTCGGGGGGTTCTGGCCCCCGGCCGCCGGCGTCGACGCGGCCGGCAGCGTGGCGGGCGGGACGCAGGAGGCCAGAGCGAGCCCGATCGCGAGCACGAGTGCGGGATACTTGAAGGTCAGATGGGCCTCGTGGCGCAGCGTCGCTGGATCATGCCCGCACAGCGGATCGGGGATGTCCCCGATGGTATCCCCGCGCTCGTCGCGCGGATCCTCGCGGGGCGGGGCATCGGCGCGAGGGAGATGGCGGACTTCCTGGCGGCCCGGGTCGCGACGGAGGAGGGCCCGCCGATGCGCGATCTGGACCGGGCGGTCGAGCGCCTCCACCGTGCGCTCGCGGCTCGCGAGCGCATCGTCGTCTACGGGGACTACGACGTCGACGGCATCGCCGGCTCGGCGATCCTCGTCCGTTCGTTCCGCCAGCTCGGCGCGGTCGTCGGCGCGTACATCCCGAACCGCTACGAGGAGGGGTACGGCCTCAACGGCGAGGCGCTCCGCAAGCTCGCCGCGGATGGGGCGCGCGTCGTCGTGTCCGTCGACTGCGGCGTCACCGCCGTGCGCGAGGCCTCGCTCGCGCGCGAGCTCGGCATCGATCTCATCATCACCGACCACCACCATCCGCCGGCGGTCCTGCCCGAGCCATACGCGCTCGTGAACCCGCGCCGCGCGGGCGACCCGTCACCCGACAAGGATCTCGCCGGCGCCGGCGTCGCGCTCGTCCTCGCGAGACACCTCCTCGGCGAGCTCGGCTACGCGCTCCGCGAGTCGGAGCTCCTGCAGCTGTGCGCCCTCGCGACCGTCGCCGACGTCGTGCCGCTGCGCGGGGCGAACCGCGCGCTCACGCGCGCCGGCCTCGACGCGCTGAACAAGGCCCCACTCACGGGGGTCCGCGCGCTCGTCGAGCGCGCCGGGTTGAAGCTCGGTGGCGTCGGCGCGCAGGAGATCGGCTTCGTGCTCGGACCGCGCCTCAACGCCGCGGGCCGGATCGCGGATGCCGAAGACGCGCTGCGTCTGCTGCTCACCGAGGATCCCGCGGAGGCGAAGGATCTTGCGGAGACGCTCGAGGTCCGCAACGCGGACCGGCAGGAGCTGACGCGCCTGGTGGTCGCAGCGGCCCGCGAGCGCGCCGCCGAGCGGCCGGACGCGTGGGCGACCGTCGTCGCCGATCCCGGCTGGTCGGCGGGGATCGTCGGCCTCGCCGCCTCGCGCCTCGTCGAGGACTACGGCCGGCCCGCGGTCGTCATCGCGGTCGACGGCGCGGAAGGCAAAGGCTCGTGCCGGTCGATCGCGGGGGTGCACATCGCCGAAGCGCTCGACGAATGCGACGACATCCTGTCGAAGCATGGGGGACACGCCATGGCCGCCGGGTTCTCCGTCCCGGTCGAGCGGATCGGAGAGCTCACGGAGCGCCTCGACGAGGTCGTGCGCCGCCGGCTTGCCGGGGTCCGGCCCGTGCCGTCGCTCCGCGTCGACGCCGAGATCGCGGCCGAGGCGCTCACCTCGCGGCTCGCGCTCGAGCTGGCGACGCTCGAGCCGTGCGGCGCCGGGAACCCTCGGCCATACCTTCTCGTGCGCGACGTCCGCGTGTACGACATCCGCCAGGTCGGCGCCGACAGCGACCACCTGCGCTGCAAGATCACCGTCGGCCGCTTCACGTTCGACGCGATGGCGTTCCGCCGCGGGGGACACGCCGCCGACATGACCGATGCCGGCCGCGTGGACGCGGTGGTCTCGGTGGGCACCGGCCTGCGCGGGTTCGTGGAGCTCGAGCTCCGCGACTTTGGCCCGGTCGGGACCGCCGCGCGGATGCTGCAGGAACCGGTGCTCGCGTAATGGCGCAACGGACCTCGGCGATCACCTCGCGGATCATCGGGATCACCGACCGCCTACGGCCGCAGCGGCACGCCAGCGTCGACATCGACGGGCTCACGAAGGAGCTGCTGCGCCACTACCCGGACGGCGACACCGAGCTCGTGAAGCGCGCCCATGCCTACGCCGCCGAGGCGCACGGCACGCAGCGTCGGGTCTCGGGCGAGCCGTACATCACGCACCCCGCCGCGGTGGCGATGCTCGTCGCCGAGCTCGGGATGGACTCCGCGACCGTCGCGGCCGCGCTCCTCCACGACGTCCCCGAGGACACCGAGCGCACGACCGAGGACGTGCGACGCGACTTCGGCGAGGAGATCGGCCGACTCGTCGATGGCGTCACCAAGCTGTCGCGTCTCTCCGGGCAGTCGCGGGACGAGCACCAGGCCGAGAACATCCGCAAGATGCTCCTCGCGATGGCCGACGACCTGCGGGTCGTCATCGTGAAGCTCTGCGACCGCCTCCATAACATGCGGACGCTCGCGCCGCTCCCGCCCGAGAAGCAGCGGCGCATCGCGCGGCAGACCATGGACATCTACGCGCCGCTCGCGCACCGCCTGGGGATCTGGCAGATCAAGTGGGAGCTCGAGGATCTCGCGTTTAAATACCTCGAGCCCGAGCATTACAAGGAGATCGCCGAGCAGCTCGCGGCGCGGCGACAGGTCCGCGAGCGCTACATCAACGAGACGATGAAGACGCTGGCGAGCGAGCTCGACAAGGCCGGTGTCCGTGCCGAGCTCTCCGGCCGCGCGAAGCACCTCTGGTCGATCGCGCAAAAGATGGAGCGCAAGGGGGTGAGCTTCGAGGAGGTGTACGACGTCCTCGCCATCCGGGTCATCGTCCAGGACGTCCCCGGCTGCTACGCCGCGCTCGGGATCGTCCACACGCTCTGGCCGCCGATCCCCGGGCAGTTCGATGACTACATCGCCGTGCCCAAGGCGAACATGTACCGGTCGCTCCATACCGCGGTCATGGGCCCGGGCGGGCAGCCCGTGGAGATCCAGGTGCGCACCGCCGACATGCACGCGCTCGCGGAGTACGGCATCGCGGCCCACTGGCGGTACAAGGAAGGCGGCAAGTCCGACCGGGACTACGAGTCGAAGCTGGCCTGGGTGCGGCAGCTCCTCGAGTGGCAGCACGACGTCACCGACGCGCAGGAGTTCGTCGAGTCGCTCAAGGTCGACGTCTTCCAGGACGAGGTGTTCGTCTTCACGCCCAAGGGCGAGGTGAAGGCGCTGCCGGCCGCGTCGACGCCCATCGACTTCGCCTATCGGATCCACACGGACGTGGGCCACCGCACGATCGGCGCGAAGGTGAATGGGCGCATCGTCCCGCTCGACCACCGCCTGCAGTCCGGCGACATCGTCGAGATCGTCACGAGCAAGGCCGCGCGCGGGCCGTCGCGCGACTGGCTCACGATGGTCCGCACGCCCGGTGCCCGCGAGAAGATCCGCCAATGGTTCAAGCGCGCCCAGCGCGAGGAGAACGTCACGCATGGCAAGGAGCTCCTCGACCGCGAGCTGAAGCGGATCGCGCAGCGCTCGCTCGGCGACATCTCGGACGAGGACCTGCGGCGCGTCACCGAGGAGCTGAACCTGCACGACGTTGACACGCTGTTCGCCTCGCTCGGCTACGGCGCGCTGACGGGACCGCAGGTCGTCATGCGCCTCGGGATCGTCGACGATACCCAGCTCGCCATTCCCGAGGTCGCGCCGCCGCTCCCGCCGACCTCGCGTGGCGGCGTGCGCGTAAAGGGCGTCGGCGACCTGCTCATCCGCTTCGGCGTGTGCTGCAACCCGGTGCCGGGCGAGGCGATCGTGGGCTACATCACGCGCGGTCGCGGCGTCACCGTGCATCGCGCGGATTGCTCGAACGTGAAGGGCACCGCCGACCGCGAGCGGCTCGTCGAGGTCGAGTGGGAGCGCAGCGCGGCGCGCACCTACCCGGTGGCGATCCGCATCGAGGGCTGGGACCGGGAGGGCTTCCTGCGCGACGTTGCGGCCGTGATCAGCGAGAACCAGGTGCAGCTGCTCGCGTTATCGGCACAAGCGAATCCCGACAAGACCGCGACCGTGAACGCGACGCTCCAGGTGACGAGCGTCGAGCAGCTCTCGCGGGTGCTCGCGAAGCTCGAGGGCATCCGCGACGTGTACAGCGTGCATCGCGACGGGCGTTAGCCCGCCGGCCGAGGTCGTGCGCGGACCGTTCTATCTCGCGGCGTTCGGCTCACTCGTTCTCGCGAGCGTCCTCGCGGTCGCGGCCGCCGGTTTCGCCACGGCCCACGAGCTTCCGAGCCCCAACGACCTCCGTATCGGGCTCTGGCTCCACGACGCCGCCGGCTGGACCGTCGGCGCCGCGCTCTTCCTCCTCGCGGCGGCTCGGCTCGCACGTCGGCCGGTCGATGCGTGGGTCGCCGCGTTCGCCGCGGCGGTCGTGGTCACGGGCGCGTCGTTCAACCCGCTCAGCGTTCCGCGGACTCTCGCGCTCGCGGCGACGATCGCCGGCGCACTTGCTCCATGGCCCGCGCTCGCGTTCCCGCCCTCACGGCGGGGGCTGGCCTTCGTCGTGTTGAATCTCGCGTTCGTCGTCGCGGCGCCGTGGATCGCCCAGATCGTGCCGTTCCCCTGGTGGCTCCGCGGGTTCGCCCCGATCGACCCGCTGACGATCCCCTCGTGGCTCTCGGCACGCCCGCTCCAATGGCCCTGGATCGTGGTCGCGGCGCCGGTGGTCTTCGGCGCGCCGGCAGGTTGCTGCGCTGCTCTTCCGGCCAGCTCGCCCGTGTGGATCACCGCGCCCGCCGCGCTCCTTGGCTTCGTCATCTGGTACGGCGGCCGCGGCCGGCCACGCGTTCCGGTCGGACGGCGCGGTCCTGCCGGAAGCGCGATGCGGCGCGGTTAGCCGGGCTACCTAGACTCGGCCGCGGTGGCGCTCAGGTGGGCGCGTCGCGGCAGGCGGTGAGGGGGGAGGAGCTGCGCTTCGCGGGGCTGACCGGCGAGCTGCATCTCCCCGGCGTCGGCGGCCCCGCTCCGGCGGTCGTCGCCCTGCATCCGGCCGGCGGTCCGTCTCGCGATCACTTCCTCTTCCTCCACCTCGCGCGCGTGCTGCCGCCGCGGGGCGTCGCCGTACTTCGCTTCGACCGGCGGGCCGGCGCGGCCGATCGTTTCGACGAGCAGAGCGCCGACGCGCTCGCCGCCGTAGCGACGCTCGCCGCG
>Ga0209056_10006742_pt1 | contig 11847 bp, 8 predicted proteins | sample GraSoiAngelo_114_FD_185876 | JGI IMG/M metagenome (GOLD analysis project Ga0209056, IMG submission 185876) | Grasslands soil microbial communities from the Angelo Coastal Reserve, California, USA - 14_0903_13_40cm (SPAdes) (version 2) | ecosystem: Environmental > Terrestrial > Soil > Grasslands ... | reverse complement strand
CAGGGGAGTCCTCCGGCTCGCATCCTCGGCACCTCGCAGGAGACGTCTACAGATCTGGCGGCCTTCGCGAATACGGTTCTTATCCGCTACCTCGACTGTAACGACGCCTACGCGGCACGGGGGACGGGCCACCCCAGCGACATGATCCCCGGCGTGCTGGCCGTGAGCGGCGGCCACAGGGCGAACGGACGGGCGGTGATCACCGCGATCGCAGCCGCCTACGAGGTGTTCTGCCGGCTGGCGGACGAGGTTCCCCTGAAGGGCTGGGACCAGGGGATGTTCGCAGCCATCGGGGCGACCTGCGGCACCGGCATGATCCTCGGATTGGACCGGAAGGCCATGGGGAACGCCATCTCCATCGCGATCACCACCGGTGTGCCGCTGGGAGTGACGCGGATCGGAGAGCTTTCGATGTGGAAGGGTTGCGCAACAGCGGCTGCAGTCCGAATAGGAGTGTTCGCGGCAGAGCTGGCAGCGGAAGGAATGACGGGGCCGGGCGAACCCTTCCAAGGACGGAACGGACTGTGGCAGCACCTGGGGGTCGAGGCCCCGAAGTGGGAAGGCTTTGGGGGCGGGGCCAAGCCGTTCCGGATCACCGGTACCAGCTTCAAGGCGTACCCGTCGGTAATCCACACCCAGGGGCCCATCGGCCAGGTGCTGGAGTTACGGCAGCAGGTCGCCACCGCGGAGATCGATTCAGTGCACGTGGCGACGTACGGTGAGGCGGTGCGGCGGACGGCCACGGAGGCGGAAAAGTGGAACCCCGAGACCCGGGAGACAGCGGACCATAGCATCCCGTACTTGGTGGCGGCCGCGTTCCAAGACGGCGACGTGACGCCGGCAACCTTTGCGCCGTCTCGGATCCAGGACCCGGCGCTGCGCCAGCTGATCAAGAAGCTGACGGTGGTGGAGGAGCCGGAGTTCACCCGTCGCTACCCCGCGGAGTCATGCACGCGGATCGAGGTGACGACGACGGACGGGCGGCGGGTGGCGGCGGAGACGAGCCATCCGAAGGGCCACTATCGCAACCCGCTGACGGACGGGGAGGTTGAAGGGAAGTTCCGAGGCTTGGCCTCCGGCGTGCTGGGAGCGGAGGGGTGTGATCGAGTGCTGAGGGAAGTATGGAACTTGGAGAACGCCCCCACGCTCGACAGGCTGTTCGAGAGCCTGGTTATCTCGCGTCGAAGAACCTCACCGTGAGGGAGGGTGTAACGTAGCAATTAGATCTGGCGCCCAACTGAAGGCTCGAACGGTTGGAGCCACAGAATTAACTTGTTGGATCGCAAAGGCCCAATTCCGCCGTCAGACCCGCGGATGATACGCAGTAACTTTCTAGCTCGCAGAAGCGTGTCCGTGCGATTTCTCACCCTTATGATTTCTTAAAGTTTCTGTGTCCCTCTACCCAGATTGTCACAGCAGTTAGTCAAGAATCTTCTCGATGTCAAAGATAAAAGATGCGACCCCATCAAATCACCACGGGCGGAGTTTCACGACATCCTCATTGCCATAGCGCATGTTTTTTCCGAGAGGGCGATCTCAGAGAGTCGGGTCTTGAATCTTGCCTATCGGACAAACGGGTCGCCGCACTGGGCACCACATCGAAAATCTTCCAGATCCTCGTCGTTATCCGGTACCTTTATAAGACCGGCTGAAGTCCGTAAAAGAACCAGAGGTAACGGGAATCTCTTAAATCGGAAGACCAGGAAAAGCGGACATAACTATTTTTCTCGATCGTTTCGGGGCTGTCCTTGAGAACCTGATCCCAAATGCACTATTTCCGGGCTGACATGTTCCGGGCGGATGCCGAAGCCAACGATGCGGGCGGGGATTCGGCGGAGAAATGGAAACGTGGCAAGCAACCGGACCGCGAGTGGCGGCTTTACAGCTCTCGTCCCGCCCAATACGCGCGAAATGATCCTGCGCTGCACCGTCACCTGCAGCCACTGGGTTACCCTGGTGGGTAACTCGCGCCGCCTCTGGATCTGGCGCAGATGATCGATGGTAACTTGCCCTTCCCGCAGCGGATTGAACAGAACATTTCCCGCAGCCACGGCATCCTGAATCGCGAGATTAATACCGACACCGCCGACGGGGGACATCGCGTGCGCCGCGTCCCCAATACACAGCAGACCCGGGCGAAACCACTCCAACAATCGGTCCACGCGAACCGTTAAGAGCTTCACATCATCCCAGCTGCGCAGCTCCGCTACCCTGTCTCTCGCGTACGGCGCCAGCCGCATTATCTCCTCGCGAAAAGCTTTGAATCCCTGCCGGCGCATCTCTTCGAATCGGCCTTTCGGAATGACGTAGCCGCACTGCCAATACTCACCTCGATTGATCGTGATGAAGATCCTGCCGGTATCGAACCGCCCCATGGTCGCGACCGGATCGTCCGGACTTCGGCTGAGGCGGAACCACAGGACATCCATCGGCGCTCCGAATTCTTTCACCTTCAAACCGGCCTTCTCGCGCACTATCGAATTTCGGCCGTCCGCACCCACTACGAGATCAGCGCGCACTTCGACCGTCCCCTTGGGAGTATTTGCCCGAACACCCCTCACGCCCCCCGGCTCTTGCACGAGCCCGGTTACCTCGGCCTCCATCATAAGATTAAATTTGGGATAGCGAGCCGCGTGCTCGGCGAGAAAGTTGAGAAAATCCCACTGTGGCATCAAGGCGATGAAACGGCAGTGGGTCGGCAGGTGTCTGAAGTCTGCAATGGTCACCCGCAGTTGGCCGACTTGCGCGCTGAGCTCGTAGACTTCCTGATGCGGCAGCCTGAGAAACTCTTCGAGCAGCCCAAGGTCGTGCATCACCTCGAGCGTCGATGGGTGAATCGTATCGCCGCGAAAGTCGCGCAGGAAATCCGCATGCTTTTCAAGAACCAAAACTTCGACGCCGGCGCGCGCAAGCAAGTATCCCAGCATCATGCCGGCTGGTCCGCCCCCGGCGATACAACAGTCCACGGAAATTGTCTCAGCCATTGTTCAAAGGTGGCCTGGGTATTGGCCGATAGAGTCCAGAATGAGCCAAGCTCCGAACACCGCGCTCTTCATCCCTTTCTATTCCTCTTCCAACTCGGGATAGTGGCGAAAAATGCCTTGCTGGTTGAACGGCAGTCGCCGCGGTGAGGATAAATAGGCGGCGATTCGGGGACGCGCTAGAACGCGATCGTGCAAAGTCACGAGTCTCGGGTATTGCGGTTCGAGTCGCGCCATTGTCTTCGGAAAAGCATAACGCAGTCCCTCGATCATCTGGAACAGCGAGAGATCGACGTAGGAAGCTTTCTTGCCGAAAATGAAGTCGCCGCCTTTGGCGTTGCGTTTGAGAATTCTTTCAAAGTAGCCGAGAAACTTGGGCACTCGGTTCGCGGTGAAATGCGCGGCGCGTTTTTTCGCCTCCGTGGTCTGTTCCTCATAATACAGGACGTTCGCGATCGGATGGTGGGTCTGGCCCGTTTCATACAGCCAATCGGCAATCGTCAGTTGCAGCTGATGCGTCCACAGCCGGCTCGCTTCGCTTTTCGGTACGAGATCGAGCCGGGGCGCAAGAAACTGGAGAATGTTGGCGGTTTGGGAAATCAGGAGCTTGCCGGCTTTCAGAAACGGCGGGGCAAACGGCGGACGTTCTAAAGACGGGTCTTCGAGGAATTTCATGATCCCGGGACGGCCGAACTTCGGATCGCGCGCAACGTCGACGTAATCCGCGCCGGCATCTTCGAGCGGAAGGCGAATGAACTCGCCGCGGCCTTGGATGGATGGTTGATAGTACAGTTCATAGCGCATGTGGTCCTCCCATAGTGAACCTCGGGGCTAGGCTTCCGGCCGCAACCGACAGGCTTCTACTTCAATGGGGCACCACCGCCAACCCCATGGGCTGTTTATTCCAACGGGTTGGTCCTGGCATCACCTCTGCGTTTCTACGTTTGCGGCCTTCAACCTCGCCCCGGTCTGCGTTTTCATCGTCAATACTCATCGCAATTGATAATGAATATTCCTCCTTGAAATCTGCTGGTGGTCATCGACAGACTTGCATATATGACGAAGTTGCTCAACAAAAAACGGCCCCTCCTCCTTGAAGGTCTGGACCTTTTCACTTTCAACCGGTTGGACTCTCGGCAGCTTCCTGCGTACAATCCGATCGAAGACCCGTCATTTTGCTGGAACCGCTACAAGGAGAAGGATATGAGTTGGCAATGCACTGAGGAACCTGAAGCAAGGACGCCGCCCTCCTGCAAAGCGCTCGAGGCCGTTATCGTGCCACGTCCTCGGGATCTTGGCGGATTTGAAGTTCGCCGCGTGCTGCCGTCGGCAGAGCGGCAAAGCGTCGGACCTTTCGTCTTCTTCGACCAGATAGGACCTGCTGAGCTGGCGCCCGGGGCGGGCATCGATGTGCGGCCTCATCCGCACATCGGTCTTGCCACGGTGACTTATCTGTTCGCCGGGACGATCGTTCATCGCGACAGTCTAGGCAGCGTGCAATCCATCGAGCCCGGCGAGGTCAACTGGATGACCGCGGGGCGCGGCATCGTTCACTCCGAACGCTCCGACAACGAGCTCAGAAAGCGCCGCCAAAAACTCTACGGCATACAAATCTGGGTCGCGCTGCCCAAGCAACACGAGGAAACGGATCCTGACTTCACGCATTACGCCGCCGAATCCCTGCCTCAGATCGAACGCGACGGAAAAACAGTCCGCGTCGTCGCCGGTTCGCTGTTCGGCGAGAAATCGCCGGTGAAAACTTTCTCGAAGCTGTTTTATGGCGACGCGACGTGTCAGCCGGGAGCTTTGCTCTCGCTCGATAACGAGCACCAGGAACGCGCGATTTACCTGCTCGAAGGAAATGTCGAGATCGCAGGGCAAGTCTTCGAGCCGGGACGGCTTCTGGTTTTCTCGTCCGGCGATGAGGTCACCGTCAAGGCAACATCAGCCGCGCGGCTGCTGCTGTTCGGCGGCGAGCCGCTCGACGGTCCGCGTCATCTCTGGTGGAACTTTGTCTCAAGCTCGCGCGAGCGTATCGAGCAAGCAAAGGCGGACTGGAAAGCCGGGCGTTTCGCGCCGGTGCCCGGCGATCCCGAGTTTATTCCGCTGCCTGAATGACCGAGACGCTTCTCGTCGCGGGAGTTGACGTCAAGCGCTGGTGTTTGATCGGGGTCAGAGTACTTTCAGTTTCGGCATCTCAGCAAATATAGTTCTCTGACCTCAGTTTTTGTCCATTGCTCTGCCGAGGAAAGTCACCTCCACAGTGCTTTTTGTTACTTCGCTTGCTGTTGTTGCGGCAGCGGCTGTGATTTGAGCTCGGGTCGTTGCTGTTCTATTTGCGGCTCTCGCCCTTGGCGTTCTTGCAGCTGCTGTTGCCTGAGTTGTTGAAGACGGATCTGCTCCTGCTGTCTCTGCTGCAGCTGGGCTTTCCGTTCTGCTTCCGTCTGCCGTCCCTGTTGCCGACGCTCCAGTTCTTGTTGCTTTTGCTGCTCCTGCGCCTGGCGATCTTGCAGTTGTTGTTGCCTTAGCTGTTGTCGAAGTTCCTGATCCTGCTGCTTCTGCTGCGGCTGGGCTTTTCGTTCTGCTTCCTTCTGCTGTTCCTGCTGCTTACGCTCTAGCTCCTGTTGCTTTTGCAGCTGTTGTTGCGCTTGCCGCTCTCGCTCCAACGTTTGTTTTTCTTGTCTCTGGCGGTCGCGGTCTTGCTCCGGCCTTGGCGATTCCGGTCTGCCCGCTGTTCCTTTATTCGGCTCTGAGGGAGAAGGCGGGAGCGGTTGTGGCTGAGCGGAAGGCTTTTCGGCACTCTTCGCTTTCTCGAATAAACTCGTATCGACGGGGTTTTCTCGCGTAGCCAACTTTTTGCCGCGCGCGGCGGTCAGGGGCTGCGGCGCCGGCCCGGAGGTCGCTCCCGGAGTACGCGGCGCGAAGTCTCCGCCGCGCACTTCTACGGCGGCGGGGCGGATCGGAACGCGGGGCGCCCTCGTCTTATCGTTCTGTGACGTCAATGCCACGGCGGTAGACGGCGCGATTGGTTTGCCCTGGCTTTTCTGGATCTCCGGCAATTTCTCTTGGAACGTCGGCGGCGGCGCGGGCGGTGCAGTCCTGACGACTGCGGCGCGAGCGAGAACGTTAGCAGAAGGTCTCTGGTTGCGGCGCTCTCCCGTCTCTGAAACGACCCGCAGAGAGGACCGGCTCGGAATCGGCAAAGGCTCCCATGTCATACGAGCTGAGCTGGCTTCCCGCAGGACGACTGCATCTCGCACAATATGCTCAGTCACGGGCCGCGCGGAGATAAAAGTATTTTGGTTCACGACGGTCACGTAGGTCCGATTAACATAAGTGATGTTTTGATTGATGCTTCGCCGGTCGCGCCGCTCCCACCAAGGGATGAAACGATCCCGCGGATGTAACGGGAACCAACCTACATGGTCGCGCACACGAACGAATTCCACGCAGGCGGGAGCGTATATAACTCGAGTCCTCGGACGGACGGGCACCCAGTACCAGCGCGACCGATAAGGCATCCAGCGACCATAATGGGACGTTGCCCATCCCCACCGCTCGCCGCTGATCCATGTCCAGCCCCAGGGATCCTGCCAGAACCAGCGGCCGACGCTGAAGGGTGCCCAGCCGGCCGCCACAACGGATGGCGTCCAGGCATAACCGTATTCGGGAATGTTCTCCCAACGGCCGTAATCCGAGAGATCTTCGACGCCGATGATCTCCTCGCTCGCGTATCGAGACGCGCCGGAGTAAGCGCGGTCAAATCGATCGTCCCGCTCGGCTACCCAGCGATCAAATGCGTCCGTCGCAGGGAGGCCGACGATCTCATATCTGGGCGAGTCAGTGCCGTAAATCCGAATTTCACTGTTCTCTACGGTGATTTGTCTACCGCTGGCGGCGACTATAACCCGTCCGCGCCGAACTGAAATGCGACTATTACCATCCTCGTCGACCGCGATGCGATATCTTCCCGGCTGGTCCAAAGTCACAGACACGTTTGGAGTGTCAATCTCGATGACCTCGTCGGATCTGAGCCGCCTGATATTAAACGACGCCGCCCCTTCGCCCAGATAAAATTGCTTGATGTCGTCGCTAAGGTTCAATGCTGTGAAGTAACTGCGAGGCGCAAGGCGGACGAAATTACCGGAAGGTAGCTGTAGTTCGGCTCGTCCGTCTTCGGGTGCATAGATCCGGTCTCCTATCGTCAACGGCACGTTTTCAATCGCATCATCCCACTCGTCAGGATCATCCCCGCGGCTATAAGAAACCGGTCCCGACACAAACGAGATCCGGGCCACGCTCGGGTATCGTTCCTGCGCTGCTGATAGGCCCGGACTTATCAGAGCAAACGCGAAAAAAATAACGGCGAATCCAAGCTTCGGAAAATTCGCTCTATTTGGTGAAGCGATCATTTCGGCCTCCGGCATGTTCTTCAATTGAACTCGTCCAATAAGCGGACCAAGTGAAGCAGCGGTTTTTTCCCTTATAATTGTACATCCAGCAAGTGTATATGTACCATTCTCGGCACACTTAGGCTGCTCCCTGTTATAGTTAGACGAGGAACTTGGGGATGTGTCAGAGCCGCGCCAGTCTTGGACTAAACTTGGTGAAATCGCAAGGTTTCCTCCTCCTTACGATCTCATGCACTGCTTATGATGGATGACCGAATCTCTTCCCCAGATTTCAGAGGAGCTCCCGCTTCAGGCGGCGAGCCCATGTGCGGGTGAAGAATTGCTCATCGTCTTCGTATGCCGTAAGCTCCGCCTCCAGCACGAAATCCTCGGCGCTCGAGGAGAAGCGGCTGCGCGTCTCCACGCGGGCCTTCCACATGCCACGGCGAAACCAGGTCTTCTGAATAACTTCAGCCTGAGCGTTGCCAGGATCCTCTTCGCCGATGCGAAAACGCTTGAGCGTCGCATGGCCGACCTCCAGGTCGATGGCCTTGAGGCGTGTGAGCTTTGCGCCGTTCAAGTCGTCGGGACCGTTGGAGACGGTATAGACCGTCTCGTTGGTGGCGCGGTCCCGCTCGATGATTCGCTTCAGGGCGGCGGGCCGAAGCCCGGTTGTTTCCGTCGCCGCACACTCGGGCGATTCGAATGGCCTGAGCGCGGCGTCTCTTGGGTCCGGCGGTCGCACCGGAAGATCCAAAAAACTCTCGCCGGTAAAGAGGCTCACCATCACAGGCTCCGGCGCCGGCCAAGCGATCGGCCAGTAGCTGGTGGAAATCGCCAGGCGCGCCTTGTGGCCGGCAGGAAACGCGTGAGCAACATCGTTCATCTTCGCCCTGACTAGATAGCGCTTGCCCGGCTCCAGCGGTTCCGGATATTCATGACTGTCGCGGTGGGTGAGGTTCAGCAGTCCATAGGTCACTCGGGCCGACGCGCCGTCAGGAGCGACGTCGTTCATGCGAACGGCAATAAAGGCCACGGGCCGGTCGGCCGCAAGCTCCAAGGTCGCCACCGGGGCACCGAGGATTTCCATCCTTTCCTGGAAGGGCTCCGAGTCGAACGTCAACGAACAACCGTCGTCACCACGTTGGTCCGGCGGCGCTTCTCCCGGCGCGCCAAAGCCGCACCATTCGCCGGCACAAAGCCCCGTAGTTTGCGGGGAGCGAAAATCGAGTCGGGTTTTGATGGTCGCGGCGCTCGCCAGCTGGCCCTGATTGAGCCAATAACGTTTAAGAGCGATGCGCGGCGAGGGCCATTCTGTTTCCGCCACCCAGCGGCCGGGGCGCTGCTTATGAAACGGCCTCGGCGGGACGCTCTCCTGCATCCAGACACGCAGCATCGGCTCCGCCATAATGCCCGTGTCGGTGCCCTTCAACCAGTGATCCCACCAGCAGAGCGCCTCCTGCAGGAATCCGATCGCCGGACCGGGCACGCCGTCATGCGGATAGAGATGCGCCCAGGGTCCGATGAGGCCTTTGCGCGGGGCCTTGAGCCCGGCCAACAGTCGGGGAATCGCATTGCTGTAGGCATCGGCCCAGCCGCCTATGGCATACACCGGGCAAGTGATGGCGTCGTAGTCTTCGCAGACCGATCCATGCTTCCAGTAATCGTCGCGCCGGGGGTGTTCGAGCCACACCTCGGGGAAAAATACCGCGTGTTCGAGACGATCCCGCCACATGGCGCGCCAGCGTTCTCCGACCAATTCAGGATCCGGCGGATAGGCGTTGTAGCTCATCAACACCGAGCCCCAGGTCAGGTTTTCGTTCAGTAGACAACCGCCCATGTAGTGCACGTCGTCGGGGTAGCGGTCGTCCGTGGAGCAGACGGTGATGATCGCCTTGAGCTCGGGCGGGCGACGCGCGGCCACTTGCAAGGAATTGAATCCACCCCAGGACTTGCCCATCATACCGACAGCGCCGCTGCACCACGGTTGTCGCGCGATCCAGCGGATCACTTCCAGACCGTCGTCGTGCTCCTGTTTCAAGTATTCGTCCAGCAAGAGGCCGTCCGAATCGCCTGAACCTCTCAGATCGACGCGCACGGCGGCGTACCCATGACCGGCGAAATAGTGGTGCATGGGCTCGTCGCGCGCCCGCGTGAAGTCACGCTTGCGGTACGGAATGTATTCCAGGATCGCCGGCACCGGAGTCGTCTCCGCGCCGGCCGGCAGCCAGATGCGCGCGGCCACACGACACCCGTCCGACATCGGGATCCAGCAGTTTTCAATCACCCGGACAACATGAGGAAACCGATTGATGATCTTCATCGAGGCTCCGCCTGCCTCCAATTATACTGGATCTTGCTAGCATCCTGGAAACAAAGTTCGCTAAATAAGTCATTCAGGTCTTTGCCGTCATACCGGCGAAAGCCGCTATCCAGACTCTTTGAAATTCCTGGATTCCGGGTCGGCCCCCGCTTTCGCCGGGGTTACCCGGAATGACGACTGAATTCTGTTGTGAATTTTGGGACAGGACCTAGTGCTGGTATCTAGAGTGCGCTTACCTAAATCCCCCTTTTGACCCCCCTTTTTCGAAGGCGATTAGGTTGATGTTGACACCTATGCGCCAAAGGGGGTATAAACGTGGTTATAAAAGATGGCTATGAAACAAAGCGGCTGGTTAGCCTGTGGGCGATTGTGAAACCTTTCCGAGCACGCGCTTTTTTGGGCATGTCTGCATTGTCAGGTCTATTGTATTTTAAGGGCAAACTGCAGCAGATAAAGCCAGACAAGGAAAATGAAAATCCTTTGGACGATGACAATACAAGAGCGGAACTGGATATTGCACTTACTTTTTTAGAAGAAAATTGTATTGAACTAGGATTAACGGCCTCTGTGGCTACGATTAAGAAATTAAAAGGGTGCCTAGCTGAAGGGAAACACAAGAATCAAAAGCTATATCCTCTAGGAGATGAACTACAGGGTCGCTTAATTGACGAAATGGACGGAAAATCTCTTTGGTCATTGACCATTGCGGAAGCAGAGTATTACAGCAATCCTAAGAAGGGCTGGGAGGAAGCCGTTAATCGATTCCCTACTGCAATAAGCGACGTTGAGGAAGCATCGAAATGTTTTGCGCTGTCAAGGTATGCGGCCTGCATCTATCACAGCATTCAAGTGGTCGAAGCTGGCTTAATAGAACTTGGTAAGTTCATTAGTGTAGAAGACCCCAAATCTGGCTGGACGGCGGTCGCCAATAAATTGAAGAAAATCATATCTAAAAAATATGAAGATCGTACAGATTTCGAGAAACAAAATTTCGAATTTCTTGTGCAGGTTCAAGGGACGGTCGAAGCACTCAAAAATGCATGGCGCAACAAGATAAGTCATGTGGAGGGTAGGCTCATCCTCGTAACTAAGGACTTCAGCCCTGAAGTAGCGGAAGAAATTCTTTTTGCAACACGAGCTTTCATGCGACGACTGGCGAACGGATTGCCACAGCACTAAAGAGGGGCGAGATTTTGGATTTGGGAACTCTTTGCTAGGTTATTTTTTCGGTTTTTTGGCTGACGCCAGTGTGCGCTTAACCACCTTTATGAACTTTTCCATGTCAGCGTTTTCGAGTTCTTTTCTTAACCGCTCGTCTTCTTTTTTTGTAGTAGGTTTTACGTGGATGGTAGCCACCTCGATAGATTAGCGTAGAAAGCTGGACATGTCCACTATTTGCCGCACGTCGTTAAGAGATCAGCGAAGGAGCTAGGATTCTTCCGATTATTGTGACGCCATGAAAACTCATTTATGTACAAAGGTAAATAGCTCTTACTGACATGATGAAACTGTCCCATAATCCCGCGTTTCAAGAGCGACCAAAAGGAATCAATATTTTGGGTATGGACCTTGAAGCCGAGCATGTCGGTGTAGAAGGGAATCGCTTTATCGACATCGCTAACGATGTATCGGACATTGACCTTGCTCATGATTTCTTCACCTCCAAAAAAATGATTCTGACAGTTTAATTACCGAACCGTTAGAGGAAAACAACCGAGGCGCATGGCAGCAGATAAATCAGACAATTCTGTGAAAAGAGTTGTCGCGAACTGAAATTTTATTCTTGCAAAGATGACATTGGAATACCGGTGCGTGGCCGCAGACGTCGTTGCCGCAATGCGGACATAAGCCCCGGTAACTTTGCGTGGCTAGAGTAAGAGAAGCGACAGGGCCGAGTACGATAGTAATAACGGCCAGAAGGAACGAGCCTACGCTTAAAAACACAGCCGATAAAAAAGTGGCAGCAAAGATTCCCTTGATAAAACTTTGCACCGGGGTCTTTTTGGCCGGATTGCCCGCCATGATGTCTGGGTCCTTCGACACGAGAGCCTTATCACGTTATGAGGCTGGGTGTGGTACTCGCCGCAGCACATCGTGCAGCGAACTCGTCCAAGATGAATTTTTTTTTCTCCATGGACAAGAATTTCTCAGC
>Ga0209056_10006741_pt1 | contig 11847 bp, 10 predicted proteins | sample GraSoiAngelo_114_FD_185876 | JGI IMG/M metagenome (GOLD analysis project Ga0209056, IMG submission 185876) | Grasslands soil microbial communities from the Angelo Coastal Reserve, California, USA - 14_0903_13_40cm (SPAdes) (version 2) | ecosystem: Environmental > Terrestrial > Soil > Grasslands... | reverse complement strand
CTTCCGCGCGCGTCGGCCGTGGATTTTGAACCATGGATCTGAGCATCTGGGTAGCCGTGATGACCGGCTTTCCTAAAAGATTCGCTTTTCGGATCATCATCTTTTGCATCGCCGGAATTTTTTCCAGCGCGATCTCCAGACCCAAATCCCCGCGGGCCACCATGATCCCATCCACTTCGCTTAAGATCGCATCAATGTGATCCAAGCCTTCGTGTTTTTCGATTTTGGCGATGATCGGGAGGGTGGCCCCGCGTTGCTTTATCTCCCGCCGCGCATGGATGATATCGTCCGCGTTGCGCACGAAAGAGAGGGCGATGAGATCCACTTTGTTTTCAATGCCAAAGGCCAGATCCTGCTTGTCGCGCTTGGTGAGCGAGCGAATATTCAAGCTGCTCCGCGGAAAATGAATGCCTTTGTGAGAACCCAGGATGCCGCCGACGATGATTTTGCATTTTATCTCGTGCTTGCCGATCTGCACGGCTTCGAGTTCGATTTCACCGTCGCCCAGCAAGATCGGATCGCCTTTCTTCAGCGACCGCGTCAAGCCGGGAAAATTCACTGAGACAGCGAGCTCGGAGCCCAAGATCTTTCGTGTGGTCAAAACAAAAGGGCGGCGCGACTGCAGCCGGACGCGATTTTCCGCCACTTCGCCGATGCGAACCTTGGGACCCGGCAGATCTTGCAAGATAGCTACCGGCGTGTCCAATCGTCGGGCGATTTGCCGGATCTTTTGAATCATCCGTTTGTGAAAAGAGTAGTCGCCGTGGCTAAAGTTCAGACGCGCCACGTTCATGCCGGCCTGGATGAGACCTCTCAGAACTCTCTCAGAATCGCTGGCGGGGCCGATGGTGCAGACGATCTTGGTTCTACGCATTTTTCTTAATCTACACGAGTCGTAGGTAGAATCAAATGTGAAAGGAGACAGGGATAGAGACAAAGGCAGAATCCAGAGGTCGGAATGGAGAAGTCGGAATTCAGGAGTCAACAATCGGGCTTCACAGCACAGAAATTAACACAAACGATTTTAGTTTGGTTATTTTGTCGTGCTACCCTCACGCTCTTTCATCCGCATCCATTCCCTCTCTCTCGCAGGGAAAGGTTAGAGTGAGGGTCGAAAATGAATAAAATGACAATGACCCAGGAGGTAACAAACTCTCGATGTCGGTGGATGTTGGTGAAGCCGGAAACTTGAAATTATCTTCCCGGCCCGGCTCGCGTCAAGCGAGGATCGAGAATGTCGCGCAGGGCGTCACCGAGAAGATTGATGCCGAGGACGGTGATGAAGATGCACAGGCCGGGAAAGAGCGGCAGCCACCATGCGGTGCTGATGTAAATGCGCGCGTCGGCCAGCATCGTGCCCCAGGTGGGAATCTCCGGCGGTACGCCGACGCCGAGAAAGCTCAAGCTCGCTTCCGCGATAATGGACGAAGCCATGGCGAAGGTGCCGATGACCAATGACGTTTGAACCAGGTTGGGAATAATATGGCGGAGGATGATGCGTCTTTTGCTCGCGCCCAAGCACTGTGCGGCCACGACAAATTCTCTCTCACGCAAAGATAAGGCTTGGCCCCGCACAACCCGGCAATAGGGAATCCAACGTTGCGCCACGAGCGCCAGGATCAAATTGAACAGGCCTTGGCCCAAAAACGCCATGATGGTGATGCCCAGCAGGAGCGGCGGAAAAGCCCAGACGACCTCCACGAGCTTTTGAATAAGGAAATCCACTTTGCCGCCGAAGTAACCCGAGACCGCGCCGAGGCTTACACCGATCAGACCCGAGACAAACACCACCGCGAACGCGACGAGAAGGGAAACGCGGGCACCGTGAATGACTCGGCTCAAAATATCCCGTCCGAGATTATCGGTTCCTAGAACATGAGCGGCGCCGATCCCTTGGGGCGCCTTGAGCATCGCGGTGAGCTCTTGTTTGTTGGGATCGAGCGGCGCCGCCGCCGGCCCCAAAATTCCCACGGCGATAAACGACAACACGATCAGACTTCCCGTGCAGGCTTTGACGTGGAGCCACGGGCGCAACCGGGTCAGCAGACCCGGGCTCTGGCTAGTAACGGATTCGAGGGTCAACGACTGCATAAAGCCCGTCGATAATCAGATTGATGATCACGAACGCCACGGTGTAAGTCATGACCAGTCCCGTCACCAGCGGATAGTCGCGCGCGTTCAGCGCGGTGATCAGTAAACTGCCGCTTCCCGGCCAGGCGAAAACCGTCTCGACGATGATCGACCCGCTCAGTAATGTCCCGAGTTCGAGCCCGACGACGGTGATGACCGGAATCAGCGCGTTGCTCGTGACGTGGCGCCATACGACGTTTTTTTCCGCCAATCCTTTCGCCCGCGCCGCCACCACGTATTCTTCGTTCATAACTTCCAAGACCGCGGAGCGAGTGACTCGCATAAGAATCCCCAACATATTCATACCGAGGGCGAGTGCCGGCATGAAGATATGCGTGAGCGCATCCCAGGCCGCTTGCGAATTTTTCTGCATAATGCTGTCCAGCAGGTAGAAGCCGGTGATTTCTGGTCCGGCGACCCCGTACGTGCTGCGGCCGGAGGTGGGGAGAATGTTCAAAATCCCGGCCAAGACGAGGATCAACATGATGCCGAGCCAGAAGCTCGGCATGCTAATGCCAAACAGTCCGAAACTTGTGCCGAGATTATCGATCCACGAGTTGGGTTTCGACCCGGCCCACACGCCCAGGGGGATCGCCAAGAGAGTAGCGATGATGATCGAAACGATTGCCAATTCGATGGTCGCCGGGAGTCGCGTTTTGATGACGCTGCTCACCGGCTCGGCATATTTAAACGATTTACCGAAGTCACCGGTCACGGCGGATGTGATGAATCTCAAGTACTGAATAGGCAACGGGCGATCCAACCCCCACCGGGCCTTGGCCTTCGCCACTTCGGCCGCGTTGGTCTCTTCCCCAAGAAGCATCAAGGTCGGGTCGCCGGGAGCGGCATGGATCAGCAGGAAGACGACCAGGCTGATGAGCAATAGAACGGGAATCGTCCCGAGCGCTCGTTGCGTCAGATAGCTGGTCATGGGGGTCAGTCTCCGTAGGGGCAGGTTGAAGCCTGGCCCCGCCGGCGTGTCAGTGTGATCGGTCAGTCGCTACTTCGTCTTGATATCCATTGCGAAGATGTGGGCGTCAGGCAACGGCTTGTAATCGACGCGGTTGTTCAAACCCCAGAGGAGCTTATGGCGCCACAGGAAGCAGGCGGGAGCGTCTTCGGTGAGAATGCTCATGGCCTGCGAGAGATATTGTTTGCGTTTCTTGGGATCGAACTCGGCCTGCTCCTTGTCCAAAAGACTGTCCAGCTTCGGATTGGAATAGCCGATCCGCGGCGTCTCGCCCGTGTAAAAGTATTGGTGCAGAGCGGCGCTCGGATCCTGCACCGAGCCGCGCCCCATGTAATAGAAGGGGACCGTGCCTTTCTGCACGTTCGCCCAGAGCGTCGGCCATTCGGGAGTCAGCAACCTGGCGCGAAAGCCGGCGGCGTTCAGCATCGGGATCATCGCTTCGGTCAATTGCTTGTCCAAGGTGTAACGCCCCACCGGCGTTTGCAGTTGCACATCGACGCCATTCGGATAACCAGCCTGGGCTAAGAGTTTTTTCGACTTCTCCGGGTCATAATTCATTTTCGGTTTCAGGTTCGGATCGTAGCCGTACTGACCCGGCCCGATAGGACCGTCGAGTCGGCTAGCGAAGCCTTCGAGGAGCGTGCTGATGATTTGGTCCCGATTGATGGCATGGCAGACCGCCTGGCGCACTTCCTTCTTGTCGAAAGGCGGTTTCGGCTGCATGGCCAGGAACATGATTTCTACGGAATCCGTGCCGACAATTTTCAAGTTTGGCGACTTCTCCACCCGTTGGCGGAGGTGCGGCGGGATGAATTGGGCGATTTGGATTTCGCCGTTCAACAAGGCCGCGACCCGTTGTTCGGTTTCTCGCATGACGCGATAGACAACTTCGTCCGGCGCGTCTGGGTTCTTTTTTGCTTCCGGATGATCCGGCCGCTTGGCGATCACCATTCGTTGGCCGGGAATGAGATCCTTAAGCCGGTACGGCCCTCCGCCCATCATGTGTTCCTTGTCGGCCGCCTCTTTGCCGTATTTGTCGTACGCGGCTTTGCTGGTGACGATCAGCCGGTCGCAGACAAAACCCAGGAGCGGCGCGGCCGGTTGATCGGTGGTGAACTTGACGGTGTATTTGTCCACCGCCTCGGCTTTGACGATCGGACCGGCGACCGAGGCCTTTTGCTTGGATTGAGGATCGTTGATGACCCGCGTCATCATGGAGTGGACCACATCGTCCGAGGTGACCGGCGTGCCATCGTTGAATTTGTAGTTCTGGTTCAAATAAAAAAGCCACGTCGTCGGGTTTTGGACTTTCCAACGATCTGCCAACCTTCCCTCGAAGTCGCCTTTCTCGTAATTGTAAGTGCAAAAGGGGCCGGTGATCTCGCTCCAGATGCCGTACAGGAGCGAAACGCTGTCGCCGTAAGGGTTGTGGGTCTCGATGGTTTCCGTGACTCCGATGGAGACGCGGGTCTGAGCGGCGACATGGCTCGCGGCTGAGGCGAGAAGAAATAATCCGGCGAGCCCGGCGGCAATATGCCTTGACAAGTATCGGTTCATAACGTCCTCCCTTTGCCGAAGATGATCATCAAGCCGCGCGGAATGATTCTCTTCTATCTTCGCGCGTCCTGGACTGTCAAGGTCAATGAGTAGAATGATAGTCAGAGTGATGATAAAGATTTTCTCAGCGTCGCCTTGAATATCTTGAAATGGAGGCCTGCCGGGAAGATTCGGAGAGAAGAAATGGCTTCAGATCACATCCCTTGCGGCATCGAGATTCCTCAGGTGTTCTTCGACGGACGAGTGGACGTGGAACATATTCGTCAATTCGTTATCAAATCGGAGACGCTGGGATATGACAGTCTTTGGTTACAGGAGCGCATCATAGGTAGCTTCGCCATGTTAGAGCCCGTGAGCCTTCTGAATTACGTGGCCGCGGTTACGACCGAGTTGAGATTGGGCATCTCCGTTGTGCTATTGACTTTGCGCAATCCGATTCAGTTGGCCAAGAGTTTTTCGACCTTGGATTGCATGAGTGGTGGCCGGGCGGTTCTCGGCGTCGGCCTCGGGGGAGGCCATCTGGGATCGCACGAGGAGGTCTTCGGCTATTCGCGTGAGAAACGAGTGACGCGCTTCACTGAAGCGGTGCAAGTCATGAAGCTGCTTTGGACCGAACCGAAGGCGACCTTTCGGGGGAGCTTCTGGAATTTCAAAGATGTTTCGATGGAACCGAAGCCGATCCAAAAACCTCATTTGCCGCTTTGGTTTGGCGGACACCACGAAAATGCGCTGAGGCGCGCCGTCAAGTATGGCAATGGTTGGATGGGCGCCGGCTCGTCGTCTTCATCTGCGTTCATTCGTGAGTCGGCCATGATTAGACAGTTCTTGACAGAGGCGAAGCGCGATCCGTCCACCTTCGGGATCGCCAAACGCATCTATCTCGCCGTCGATGACGACAAGGACCGCGCCGAGCGTCGGCTGCGCGAGTGGTTCGGGTTACGCTATAAGAATGCCGATCTCGGCCCCCGTGTCTGTATTTGGGGAAGCCGTGATGAATGCATCGAAAAGATTCAACAGATCGTCCGCGCCGGCGTCCAGCACATCGTCTTCAATCCCATGTTCGATGAAATGGAGCACTTGGAGATTTGTGCCAAAGAGCTCATGCCGCATCTGTAATGTGATACGCGCAACATTTGATCACTCCTTTCAGCTCCCACGTCAAGGGGGCGAAGGGAGCCTATCTGAGTGAGTCACAAAGACAGTGGCTTCAGACAATGATAGTTCGATGACCATGAAAGTCCGCATCGGTATTAGCCTCGCTGACTCATCTTTCGACGACCACAATCCTGAAGCGCTGTTGAGTTTCATCGACGACTGCGAGCGCTGGACCATCGATTCTGTCTGGGTCAGCGATCGCATCGTCGCCCCGCGGCCTACGCTCGATCCCATCGTGTTCATGGCTTATCTGGCGTCGCGCATGCGCAACATGAAGTTCGGCACCAGCGCTCTCGTGCTGCCGACCCGACAGCCCGTGCTGCTAGCGAAGCAGCTCGCTACCTTAGATTATCTCTGTAAAGGAAGGCTGCTCCTGGTCGTCGGCCTGGGCGGCGACGATTCACGCGACTTCGAGGCTGCGGGGGTGCGTAAAGAGGAGCGCGGCAAGCGGGGAAACGAAGCGATTATTTTAATGAAGAAATTATGGTCCGAGGAAAATGTTAACTTCGACGGACAATTCTACTCGGTGCATGACCTCACGTTGTTGCCACGGCCGCATCAAAAAGGCGGGCCGCCCATCTGGGTCGGGGGCCGGAGCAAAGCGGCGCTTCGGCGCGTGGGGAAACTTGCCGACGGATGGCTGGTCTCTTCTTGTACTCCTCAAGAAGTTGCGTTTGGCATTGAAACAATTCGCAATCATGCGGTGGAGGCGGGCCGAGAAGTTCCCGAAGATCATTATGGAGTTTTGATCCCTTACTTCATTGCGGTGGATAGCGACGAGGCCGAGAGAACGGCGGGCCCGTCGATTCGCAGGCGACAGGATCTCGCGCCGCAAGAATATTGCGCCTTGGGAACGACAGAACAGATTCGGCGAAAGCTACAAGAGTATATCGATGCCGGAGCTACCAAGTTCGTCATGCGGCCATCCGGGCCGAAGGAATCGTTGGACGCACAGGTGAAGACTCTCGCCAAGGAAGTAATACCTGCGCTGCAGACGCCGTTCAGTCAAACCGAGCGTTTGGAGCGGCTAGGTTGAGGACCGGAAACGGCTGGGCGTTTTACTGCGACATCGCCGGCTAATAGCAATCTACTTTATAATTACGCTCTGCAGTGGAATAGGCATAGCAGTTGGCCGGCGCGGGTTGGAAGGTTCTATCTTCGGCTGAAACTATGAGCGCCAGCGTTGCTACTGTCGCCAGGCTTCCGGCGACAGTGGTCACCTTATCCCGCGTGGTTGCGTCGGCATTTTCTGCCGATCGTACGTTGTGCTTCAATAGGATTGGCTCATCCTGTATCTTGCCCCGCAACCAGTTCCAGCCGGCAGTAAAAGCATGCCTCAATTGCTCCGGGGTGATCTCGTCGTTATCGGCTTTCTCCGCTAGGTAACGCGTTAGCCCCAACATGTACTCCTCGTAGAGCCTCGGTATCACGCGCTTGCGCAGTTCTTCGTCATACACGGCGATGACGACTTGATAGGGGGGCAACCAACGCCAATGCCAATCATCAAGCGTTGGCGCATGGGTGTCCTTCGCCAAGCGCGCGTAACAATCATTTTTTTGGTCAAGTTCCAGAGATTGAGTAACGTCGTCCATCGTTTTCGGCGTATGGGGGCACATTGAATCCAAACGGATGCGAGCCGCCTGCCATGCCTGATTTGCCAGTTGGATTTCGGCGTTTCCAGCGTCAACCTTTTGGCGAAGTCGTGAAGCCGAGCAGGCGGGAAAGATAACTGAAGCAGCTATTAATGCGATCGCGAGAGCGCGATTAACTCTCATGGCAACCTCTCCGTTGCGAACGTCCTGCGCAAGCCCCATGCCATCAACTCAACTCAACAAAATCCAATCTTTTCCTCCAATGGCAGTAACCGGGTCGCGACAATATTTACACAGCTTGACAAAATTGTCAGTGATTTGTCTTGATCTTCAGCAGAACTTCTAGTTTCCTGTCTCCTAACTAAGTCCGTTGAATAAGTCGGCGCTTCCCCTTCGTCATTACCGGAAATCCGCCGAAAGGAGGGATCAGCCTCAGGCTGAAGTGTGGTAATCCAGTGTCTGTTCAGTTTCCTGGATTCCGGCTCTCGCGTGCACCCGCCCGCTCCGCCGCCATGACGCCGAAATCTTATTGCGAATTTCGGCGACACCATACTAGCTTGACGCGCAATGAGGGGCTGTGTTTAGTTGAGGTGGTTCGGCGGGAAAATAAGGATGGCGCCGTGTTCATAACGGAGGTGAAAGATGGCTAGCACTTGGGAGAGCGCAAAAGTCGATGGGAGTGACATGCCGCTTTATCTGAGCGTGCCGGCGAGCGGCGGGCCGGTGCCGGGGCTCGTCGTGGTTCACGGCCAGTCGGGCTTGGAAAATTTTATCCAAGACACCACCCACATGCTGGCGCTTCAGGGATACGCCGCGGTGGCGCCGAACCTTTACCACCGCGATGGTCCTGACTGTAAAGACGATGGTCCGACGCGGAAAGCGCGCTTGCGCGACACGACGATCATCAACGATATCAACGCTGCCATCGGATTCCTGAAAAATCACCGGCAGGTCGATGGCGGACGGTTGGGCATCGTAGGCTTTTGCATGGGCGGACGGCTGGTTTATTTGATGTCGGCCGCCAGTCGAGACCTCAAAGCCGGTGTGATGTTTTACGGGGGTAACACAATGACGGCGATGGGAGACGGACCTTCGCCATTCGATCGCACGCGCGAGATCAGTTGCCCGATCCAGGGGCACTTCGGGATGGAGGATCAAAATCCATCACCCGAAGACATGCGCAAACTCGATGCGGAACTTACGCGCTGGGGAAAAATTCATGAGTTCCATTCCTATGCGGGCGCGGCGCACGCGTTCGCGAATTCGGGTTCGAAGAATTACCGGCCCCATGCCGCGGCCTTGTCGTGGCCGAAAGCGACGGAATTTTTCAGCAGACATTTGGTGGGGTGAGACCTCGCGCATTGAGAATGGTTGCTCAAAAAAGCAGGGGAAATTTAAGAATCAGTAAACGGGCGATTCTTTTCTCCATGAGCGCCGCCCGTGCTCAAAGCGTTGGGTGAAGGAAGTGTTTATGCACGGCATCAGGCGCGCCCTTATTCGAAGCATTGCAACGCTATTCTGTCTGCAAGCCGCTTTGTCGCTTTTATCGTCCCAACCGGCGTTGGCGTTGGAAGAAATCATCGCTTCCTATGCCGGCCCCACTATCACTTTTCTCCCCGCCGAGGTTGCTCGCCAAAGGGGTTTTCTGCGCGAGCAGAATCTCGACATCAAGTACCTCCTGACGCGGTCGGAGGTCGACCGCGCCGCGCTGGCGAGCGGCAACATCGACTACACGCTCAGGGCCGGCTCGACGTTCGTATCGGCCGCTCGCGGTCTGCCGGTGCGTATCGTCTTTCTTGCTACGATGAGACCCTTCTGGGGCCTGGTGGTGCGCCCCGAAACCAAGTCCGTAAGCGAGCTCAAAGGAAAGTCGTTGGGTGTGCCTGGGCTGCTCGGTTCGCAGCAGATTTCGGCCAAGTTCATCCTCAAACAACATGGTCTGGACCCTGATCGAGACGTGATCTACCGCGTGGTCGATACCGGGACGCGAATCGCCGCGATGCTATCGGGCGCGATCGACAGCTCGATGATGGATTACGGTGAAGCATTCAGAGCGAAAAAGGCCGGTCTCAAGATGCTCGTCAACGCCGCCGATTATCATGCCCTTCTCGCCGGCGGGGTTGGAGTGAATATCAAAAAGCTGCGCGAGCAGCCGGATCAGGTGAGACGATTCTTGAAGGCGATGGCGCAGGCGCTCAGGTATATGCAAGAGAATCCCGAGGGCATGCAGCAGGTGATGATGAGTTGGTTAAAGATAGATCGCGAGATGGCGGCCGATATTTACCGGATGTCAATAAACAATTATACCAAGAATGGCACCCTTGACGAGTCTACTTTGAATGCGCTCGTCACAAGTATGTTAGCCGAGGCCGGCATCACGAACGTCAACGTATCTCAGCTAGTCGATTTTTCTCTCCTGCACCAAGCTCTCAAGTGAGAGCGACAGCAGAGCGAATTCGACGGTCGCGGCAGACTGACACATCTCTACAGATGATGGTGTGAATGTTGATCAAGCGACCTACGGACCCTCTGGAACATGATACTCGAACAACCAACGTCGAGAAGCCGGAAATCAAAAAATACGCGCGTATTGGGTCACCTCTGGGCGTTTTTCTTCCCGGTCTATTTCCTCGCCGCAGTGGCTTTAGATCCCAATGAAGTAACCAATCGCGAATACCTTCAGTTTGTGCTTGCAACCCGCAATCCTCCGCCGGAGTATTGGGTCCACGGCCGCTATCTCGCCGGGACGGACAACGATCCCGTCGTCCTAGTGAACTTCCACGAAGCGACCGCGTACTGCCGCTGGGTTGGCAGACGATTGCCGACGGTCGATGAGTGGAAGTCGACCTGCGATGGAGGGAAGCTAAAGAAGCGTGGGGATATTTGGGAGTGGACTTCCACCGACGTTAATCTAGGCGGGCAGATGTATAAAGCTCTCTGCGGACCGGGCAATTCCTGCGACTGCACCCACCGCTATTTGCCGGAGTGGAAGAACGAAGTGAAAGGTTTTCGGTGTGTCCAAGACTCGACACCGGTAACGTGGTTGCCGCTAGTCGACGCAAAGGCGACGATTTGACCCTGATTTCTGTCCCGCGTTGGCGTTATTAAGGAGACCGGAATGAAAGATACGGATAAGGTTGCCCACCGACTGGCGCTGCTAGAGGGACTGAGTCTTTCTCCGGACGATCTCGAAGCCATCGCCACCGAGATCGAGGATCTCGAGAGGGTGGTGGCTGAACTGGAAGAGTTCAGTCAAGGCACCCCGTGGATTGCGCTGCAACTCCAGCCTGCAGACAAAAAGATTTGATCATGGCTCCCGCTGATATTCTTGAATTGAATTTGGCCGACCTTTCCAGGCTCATTGCCGCTCGCGAGCTATCGTCGTCAGTGGCGGTGAGAGCCGCTCTGACGCGTCTGGAGCTGCTGAACGATAAGCTCAATGCCTTCATCACCGTTCTTCCCGAGCAAGCGCTCGCAGACGCGAAGAAAGCGGATGAAGAAATTGCTCGCGGACACTATCGTAGCCCTCTTCACGGCGTTCCCGTGAGTATCAAAGACATGTTTGAGATGGCCGGGGTGCGCACCACGGGGGGTTCAAAAATTTTGGCAGAGTGGGTCCCTGAGACGGACGCAGCCCTGGTGGAACGCCTCCGAGCAGCTGGAGCGATCATCTTAGGAAAAACGAACCTGGACGAATTTGGCCATGGCGGCACATCGACACTCTCCCATTTCGGCCCGGTCCACAACCCCTGGCACCTCGAGCGTATCGCGGGAGGGTCGAGTGGCGGCTCAGCGGCTGCCGTTGCATCATGCATAGGGCCGCTCTCCTATGGCACCGAGACGGGCTCATCGGTGCGCCGCCCGGCATCGTATTGTGGCATCGTCGGTTTTAAACCTACCTTCGGCATCATCAGCCGGCACGGCTCGTTCCGAGGCGCCTGGAGCCAGGACCATGTCGGGCTCTTCGCGCGTTCAGTGAAAGATATCGCTCTGGGGCTCGACGCCGTCGCCGGATTCGACCTACGGGACCCGGCCAGCGTATGTCAAGAAAGCCCGGCTTACGCGTCTCGGCTCGAAGCGAAGGTGAGAGGGCTGAGAGTGGGTGTGCTCCGACGTTTTCTGGAGGGCGTGGACCCTGCCGTACGCCACGCATTTGATGATGCGCTCAAAGTCCTTGCCGGCTTGGAAAGCGATGTCGTCGATTTAGACGTTCCCGAGATCAGCTACGCGGCGATGACCTCGATGATGACCAGCGCCGCCGAGAGCGCTGGGATTAACCGTCGCTGGTTTCGGGAGCACTATCATGATTTCGTTCCTCACGTGAGTCGGGGCTTGGCGGTGGGCATGACCATCACCGCCTCCGAGTACCTCACCGTCCAGCGCGCGCGACACCGTATTTGCCAGGCGCTACGAGCAGCGTTCAAAACGGTAGATATTATCGCC
>Ga0209056_10006738_pt1 | contig 11851 bp, 12 predicted proteins | sample GraSoiAngelo_114_FD_185876 | JGI IMG/M metagenome (GOLD analysis project Ga0209056, IMG submission 185876) | Grasslands soil microbial communities from the Angelo Coastal Reserve, California, USA - 14_0903_13_40cm (SPAdes) (version 2) | ecosystem: Environmental > Terrestrial > Soil > Grasslands... | reverse complement strand
GCCATGGATGTAGTAGTTGAGGCCCCCAACAATTGACGAGATGCCATCATTCCCCATTTGCCCGGGGTTTAAATGTTGCCACTGAACCACAGCTTGAAGCTTCTTCGGTATCAAGAAATAGCCGCCGGTCACATAGAATCCGTCCGTCGTGAATCGGGAGAAACCCGGAGGCACTCCGTTGACCGTACGCGGGTGAACCCGTTCCTGAAGAAATTCGCCAATTAGATCAAACGGACCCATTTTAAGCCATGCGTCCACGCTCCACGCGGTTCGCTCGTCCGCGCCTGGGAGAACGAACGGCGAAAGAGAACCGTCGGAATTCACCAGCAGATTCAACGTCTGCGAAATATTTGTTCCCTTATCGTCGCGGCTGTTGAGCACGTCGGCACCCAGCCTCAGATACGACTCTCCCCACATCTTGTTCTTGAACAGCGTCGATTCCAGCCGCCCGACATACATGAAATTGTTGTTGTCGTTATTGGTGATGTTCCGCCCGTTGCCGTTGAAGATGCCAGCATAGTATGTCAGCAGATCCGGGTGGTCAGGCCAGATGACCGCCAGCGGTTTTCCCCAAAGTTGAATGCCAATCTGCCGTTCCGGTGTAATCGCTCCGGTCGGCAGAGTTCGCTCGATCGTGTACAGAGTCGTGTCCGGAGTGGTTTGCTCCAGACCAAATGGCGCTTTCCATTGACCCATCTTGACCTGCGCCCAGGGGAATTGATGCCAGTTGATAAAAATGTCCGTGCCCTCGAACGCCGTTCGGCTCGAATTGAGTCCGTCGCTGTTCTCAAAGTCGCCTTCGATTTTGAAATCGAATTGCTCGGCAAAGTCGCCGGTGAGATTGATTCGTGCGCGGCGCAGACGAAACCGATCTTTCAGAGCGGTCTGGCCAAAACGGCCTTCGAACGCAGACACATCGCCATCCTCGAAATTCATCTGGATGAATCCGCCGAGCACCAATTTCAATTCTGGTCCACGCTGCTGCACATAAACCGGCGGTTTCTCTTCGACGACAGCTTTTTCGACATACGTTTTTCCGTCATAAGTCACCTTTGTTTTGAACTTGCCCTCGGGCACAGACGCGGTCTCTTTGGACTTAAGGCTCTTGACCTCCGCTTTCAGTTCCGCGTTTTGTTTTTGCAATAACTCTACTGCGCGCTCGAGTTTTTCGATGCGCGCGGTCTCAGAGGATGACTCCGCGCAAAGCGGCTGCGCGGCTAGTGAAACAACTACAGCAAGGCTCGCGCCCGCTGCCCTTAAGATGAATCTATTGGTGAACATAAGTTTCTCCTTGATGTGTTGATGGTTAAGTCGAGAGGCAGAACCGCTCGACGAAGAACTGCCTAATCGAACACGCGCGAAACTAGAAGCCGATTGTTACAGGCGTATGACGGAGATGTGACGATTCAGAAAACTTTGCAATCAAACAGCCGAAGGGGTTCGCTGAATTCGCACAGAAAGATTGGAATTTAAGGCGCGGCCGGGTTTGATTTGCCATTCCATGGAGACTGGCTCGGGCAGGAAAATCCTGATTATCGAAGATGAAAGCGACGTTGCCGACCTTCTGACGCTGAACTTGCGCAAGGCGGGCTTCAAAGCTTCGACCGCCGCCGATGGCGCGAGCGGTCTGCAAAAGGCGCGCGATGACCGGCCCGATTTCATTGTTCTTGATTTGATGCTGCCAAAAATGTCGGGCTTGGAAGTCTGCAGAATTTTGAAGAGCGACGCGGCGACGTCGCACGTCCCGATTTTGATGTTAACGGCGAAAGCGGAAGAGATTGATCGCATCGTCGGCCTGGAATTCGGCGCCGACGATTACGTGACAAAACCGTTTAGTCCGCGCGAAATCGCGCTGCGAATCCGCGCGATATTGCGCCGCGGCGAGAAACCGGAGGAGAGTCTCAAGGCCGGCCCGATATCGATCGATCCTGCGCGCCATGAAGTTCGGGTTAATGGCAAGCAGGTGCATCTCACCAGTCTGGAGTTCAAACTGCTGCGAACATTGATGCAACGCCGTGGTCGGGTGCAGGACCGCGATAAATTGCTCAATGAAGTCTGGGGCTACGAGAGCGTGATCGATACCCGCACGGTGGACACGCACGTGCGTCGCTTGCGCGAAAAACTCGGCAAAGCCGGCGACGCCATCGAAACTGTGCGTGGTTTCGGTTATCGGCTGCGGGAAAATTAACAGGGATGATCTGGCTGCTGCTCTGCTGCGCGATTGTTGCGGTGATGATCGCCGTTGCCGTGATGGCGTGGCGAAAATGGATCGCGCCCTGGCGACAACTGGAAGAGCTCGTCTCACAAATCTCCCGCGGCGAGCGGCCGCCGACCTTTTTGGTCGAGGGCGGCGCGCATGCGCAACGCGCCGGTTTGCAGTTCGAGAAAATTTTCCATGATCTGAGCGAACTCAAAAAGCAGATCGCAAAGCGAGAATCCGGTATGCAGACCATTTTTTCTGCGATGCAGGACGCATTGCTGGTGGTTGATTCCAACCGGCGCGTGGTTGTGACTAACGAGATGTTTCGAAAACTTTTCGTGCTACCGGAAATTTTTGTCGGGACGCCTCTACTGGAAATTGTTCGCAACGCCACGATCGACCAGGTGATTGCTAATGCGCTCGATGGCGGTGCGCCGGTTCGCGAGGAATTGGCACTGGAGGGTTCACTAATCGAGTTGCACGCCGTGGCGACACGAAACCAAGCGGGCGAGATCACCGGAGCACTCGTTTTGTTTCACGACATTACCGAGCTGAAGAAAATGGATCAGATCAGGCGGGATTTTGTTGCCAACGTTTCGCACGAGTTGCGCACGCCGCTGTCGATCTTGCGCGGCTATATCGAAACCTTGCTCGACAGGCCGGAGACGCCGCGCGACGAACTCTCGCGAATTCTCGGAGTGATGGAGCGCCACTCAAAGCGACTCGACTTGCTCGCGGAAGATTTGCTTACGCTTGCGCAACTGGAATCGGGTAATCCGAATCTCCAATTGGAAGATGTCGATTTCCCAAGCTTCTTCGAGGAAGTCGTCCGCGATTGGGAAAAGAAGCTCGCACACAAACAGCTCAACCTGGTTGTCGATGTTCCGCCGGGATTGCCCCCGATCCGCGCCGATCGGACGCGGCTACAGGAAGCGCTCTATAATTTGCTCGATAACGCCGTGAAATACTCGCGTGAGCGCGGCGACATCCGACTGATGGCTCGGCGTCGCGACGGTGAAATCGAGCTGAGCATCAGCGACAATGGAATCGGAATTGCCAAAGAAGATTTGTCGCGCGTATTCGAACGTTTCTACCGCGTAGACAAAGCGCGCAGTCACGACAACGCACGCGGCACCGGCCTGGGCCTTGCGATTGTGAAACACATCGCGCAACTCCACGGCGGCCGCGTCGAAGCCGAGAGCGAACTGGGCAAAGGCACGACTATTCGCGTGGTGTTGCCAATTGCTGTAGCCGCGTCTCTGTGAGACGCGCGACATGCGCGATGCAAACAGCTGAGCCGACAGCTTCGCACAGCGAACCGGCTACAGTTGTCACACAAACGTAACAGTAAAGGTTTTGACCGGCTGAATCGGAGTGCGGCAATTTCGTCGCATGACGAAACTCAAAAAAACAAAGATTCTTGGGCTTGTAATTGCGCTGGGATTGAGCGCGAACGCTTCGGCGCAAATGATGATCAACGGCGCGGGCGCGACGTTTCCCTACCCGATTTACTCGAAGTGGTTCGATGAATACGCGAAGGTCGATCCTTCGGTCCGATTCAATTATCAATCCATCGGTTCCGGGGGCGGACAAAAACAAATTTTGGCGCAAACGGTCGATTTCGGCGCTTCTGACGGGCCGATGAGCGACGACAATTTAGCCAAAGCGCCGGGGAAGATTCTGCATATTCCAACTGTCGCGGGCGCGGATGTGGTTGCCTACAATTTGCCGGGTAATCCGGCGTTGAAGCTCGATGCGGATGCCATCGCCGGGATTTTCTTGGGCAAAATCAAGAAATGGAATGATCCCAAAATCACCGCGCTCAATCCCGGCGTGAATTTGCCCGACCAGGAAATTATCGTCGTGCATCGCTCTGATGGGAGCGGGACGACTTATATCTGGACCGATTACCTGAGCAAGATCAGCCCTGAATGGAAAACGAAAGTCGGCACGAACACCTCGGTGAATTGGCCGACTGGCATCGGTGGCAAAGGCAACGAAGGCGTGGCCGGTCAAATCAAGCAAACTCCCGGCGCGTTCGGCTATGTGGAGTTGATCTACGCGATTCAAAATAAAATGCCGTATGCGGAGGTAAAAAATTCCGCCGGCCAATTTATAAAGCCGTCGCTGGAATCGATCACCGCGGCCATGGCCACCGCACAAATCCCGGATGATTTCCGATTTTCGATCACTAATGCGCCGGGCACAGATTCGTATCCCATTTGCGGCGCGACGTGGTTGCTTGTGTACGAGCAGCAAAAAGACCCGGCGAAAGGGAAGAAACTCATTGAATTTTTGAAATGGGCGCTGACCAAGGGCGAGAACATGGCCAAGGATTTGGATTACGCGCCGTTGCCCGATTCACTGCGCGACCGTGTGTTGCAACGGATTGAGGAAATCAAGTTTTAACCGCAAATGAACACAAATTTCTGGAACGGGACGAGCGCCGGCGGCCCAGGCGCCCTCCAACTGTCACGGTGTCATGTTGAGCGAAGCGAAACATCTCTCGTTGTTGTTTCACCGTCTTGGAAAGTGATCCGAGATTCTTCGCTTCGCCCAGAATGACAATGACGAAGGCGCAATTGTTGCTGCGGGAGCGCTCGGTGCGAGAGCGCATGACTCCGCCGTCGCGGTTTGGCGATGAAGCTTTCAAATGGCTTACGCTGACGATGGCGTTGGCGGTCGTTTTGCTGATCGTTCTCATCGGTTGGCAACTGGCGCGTGGCTCTTCGCTCGCAATCCAAAAGTTCGGGTTCAGTTTTCTCATTACATCGACGTGGGACCCGGTGGCGGAACAGTTCGGGGCGCTGCCGTTCATCTACGGCACAGCGGTCTCGTCATTAATCGCCTTGCTGATCGCAGTGCCGTTGAGCATTGCGACCGCTGTGTACTTGACGGAACTCGCGCCGCTCTGGATTCGGCAGCCGATTATATCGCTCGTCGAGATGTTGGCTGCCATACCGAGCGTGATCCTCGGTCTCTGGGGAATTTTCGTGATGATCCCGTGGCTGCGCGATTATCCGTTTCCGTTTCTGAAACGAATACTCGGTTGGACACCGATTTTCACCGGGCCAATTTACGGGCCGAGCATGCTCGCCGGTGGAATCATCATTGCGGTGATGATTGTGCCGATCATCACCTCGGTGTCGCGCGAAATTCTGCGGAGCGTCCCGGACTTGCAGCGCGAAGCGGCGTACGCGCTGGGCGCAACGCGATGGGAAGTGACGCGGATCGCCGTGTTGAGTTACGCCGGGAAAGGGTTGTTCGGCGCGGTGATACTCGGGCTGGGCCGCGCGCTGGGCGAAACGATGGCGGTGACCATGGTGATCGGCAACACGCCGCAAATTGCCGCCTCATTGTTCAAGCCGGGTTACACGCTGGCCAGCGTAATCGCGAATGAATTTACCGAAGCCACCACGGACATGTATCTACAGGCATTGTTCGAGATCGGGCTGGTCTTGTTCGGCGTAACAATTTTGGTGAACCTGATCGCGCAATTGCTTCTCAAAACGATCGCGAGAGGAGCGTCACCTCGCGCAGTTCAATGACCATGCGTACCCGCCGCAAAGACCGTCACAGCTGGCGAAAGCTCGAGAGCGCGGTCGTCTCCGGGCTGACTTTCTGTTCGGCGATTATCGTCATCGCGCCGCTAGCTCTTGTATTTTTTCACGTGGTCAAAAGCGGCATCGGTGCGGTCAACCTGGATTTCTTCACAAAATTGCCGAAGCCTGTGGGCACGCCCGGTGGTGGAATGGCCAACGCCATCGTCGGCACGCTCGAGTTGCTGGCGCTCGCGTCTGTCATTGGAATTCCGGTCGGCGTACTGGGCGGAGTTTATCTGGCCGAGTATGGTACGGCGCGTGTGAACTGGGTGCTGCGTTTCATCGCCGACGTGCTCAACGGTGTGCCATCCATCATCTGGGGCGTGGTTGTTTACGGACTGGTCGTTTTGCGTTTCAAAAGTTTCTCCGCATACGCCGGGGGACTCGCGCTGGGCTTGATCATGGTCCCGTTGATCCTGCGCACCACCGAGGAAGTGATTCTTCTTGTGCCTGCCAGTTACCGCGAAGCCGCTCTGGCCCTCGGCATCGCCCGTTGGAAAACCATCGCGCACATCGTTGTGAAGACCGCGTCGCGCGGAATCATCACCGGTATTCTGCTCGCTCTCGCCCGCGTGGGCGGCGAAACCGCGCCGCTTCTTTTCACTGCGTTCGGCAACCGCTTTTGGAACCACGACCTGCGCGAGCCGATTGCAGCGCTGCCTCTGCAAATTTTCACCTACGCGATCTCACCCTACGACGATTGGCATCGCCAAGCCTGGGCTGGTGCGCTCATTCTGGTCACCGGCGTTTTTTGCGTTAACGTGCTGGTGAGAATTTTCACCCGCGTCCGGGCCATGCCAGTTTAGATTCTCAAAATGCTCACTCAGGTTATGCCGCAACCTCAGGTTGTCGAAGATCGCGACCGCGCCGCAATTCCTCCGTCGGACGCAGAGGCGGAGTCGCTCCCGATGGCTGTTCAGGCCAAAAATGTTTCCATGTGGTATGGCGCCAAGCGAGCCGTTGACAATGTGACCATGGACATTCCCGCCAAAGCCGTGACTGCAATCATCGGGCCGAGCGGCTGCGGAAAATCGACTTTCATTCGCGCGCTGAATCGCATGCATGAGCTGGTGCCGCATACCCGCGTTGAAGGCACCGTGCTGCTGAATGGCGAAAACCTCTACTCGAGCGATGTCGATCCTGCGATTGTCCGGCGGCGCGTCGGCATGGTGTTCCAAAAATCGAATCCGTTCCCGACAATGTCGATCGGCGAAAACGTCATCGTCGGCCTGCGCTTGAACGGCGTGCGTGACCGGAAATTTCTGAACGAACACCTGGAAAAATCGTTGCGTATGGCCGCGTTATGGGATGAAGTGAAAGACGATCTGCACAAATCGGGCACGAGCCTGTCCGGCGGTCAGCAGCAGCGACTGTGTATCGCGCGCGCGCTCGCCGTCGAACCCGAAGTGATCCTGATGGATGAACCGTGCTCGGCGCTGGATCCGATCGCGACTGCAAAAATCGAGGAGCTGATCCAGGATTTGAAAAAGCACTACACCATCGTCATCGTCACGCACAACATGCAGCAGGCAGGGCGCGTCTCCGATTTTACGGCGTTCCTTTACATGGGCAGGCTGATCGAGTTTGGTGCGACAACAAAAATTTTCACCAACCCCGGCCAGAAACAGACGGAGGACTACATCACGGGGAGATTTGGATGATTGGTAGGGCGCGACCGCCGGGCGCGCTGGTCAGGAGGAGAAGCAAGAGCAGGAGCAAGAGCAAGAGTAAGAGTAAAGGCCGACAATGGTCATACCAAAACACATTCTAGGCACATTCGACGAAGCGCTTGGGGCGCTGCGCAACGATCTGTTAATGATGGCTGGTCTGGCCGAGCGCAGCCTCGATCGCGCCATCAATGGATTGCTTCAGCGTGACGACGATCTTTGCGCAAACGCGATTGCCGATGATGAAGAAATCGATCAGCTAGAAAAACAGATCGACAAGGACGGCTTCGAAATTCTGGTTCGTTATCAACCGGTGGCGTCCGATTTGCGGCGGGTGATTTCGGCAATGAAACTTTCGCCCAATATCGAGCGCGTGGCAGATCAAGCGACAAACATCGCGAAACGCGCGCGCAAATTAAACCGGCATCCGCCATTGCCCGAAGTGCAATTGATCGTGCCGATCCAGGCGCACGCGCTGTCGATGTTCAAAGACAGCATCGACGCGTTTGTGCGCGAAGATGTCGAGCTGGCCCGCGCAGTGGTCAGCCGCGACCAGCAACTCGATGACATGAACCGTTCTGCAAACCGGCAACTGACCGAACGAATGGTGCAGGACCGCGATCAATTGCGCGGCTATCTAAATTTGATTTTGATCTCGCGCTGTCTCGAACGCGTCGGCGATCATGCCACCAACATCGCCGAGGATGCTGTCTATGCCGCCGCAGCGGAAGACATCAGGCACCAGACGTTGACGGCCGTCGTCTGAAGCGAACCATGCCTGCTCGTAATCCTGAGCGAAGCGCAGCGGAGTCGAAAGATCCCGTGAATATATCTTCCGGTCTGCAGCCGGATTCCTCGACGAAGCCTGTCGTGCTTGCCACGCCGAAGTTGGACGAAGGCGGGGGCGAAGTCGAAGGGCTCGGAACGACAGAGACCGTGTTTGTTCCACAGGTCGTGCAAAGCGCGCACGAGCGCTTTGGTGGGCCAAAAAATTTCATCAACCGTGAGTTGAGCTGGCTCGAGTTCAACCGCCGCGGCGTCAGGTCCGGGCCAGCGAGTTCCGCGAGCCTTGCTTCGCGGCAAGGCAAACTGCCGCTCGTTATCTTGGCGAAGTCGCGGGCGGTGCGCTGGCAGCGGGCGAAACTCCCGCGCCAGAATTCGCTGCAGGGGAGACCGCCGGCGAGGAGGCTGGCAAGGGTTGCCTTGCCGCAGGCGAAGGAGAAGTTTGCGGCGCGGCCTGTTGTTTCATCAGCTCACGACGGAAGGCGCTGCTAGCCGTGCTCCGGTGCGCATACAGGATCGATAACGCAAAGGTGATTACGAAAAATATGCCGGCCAGCCATGTGGTGAACTTCACCAGCACGTTTGTCGTTTGCGCGCCAAAAATGTTTTCGGTGACCGCGCCGCCGAATGCCGCGCCCAAGCCTTCGCTTTTTGGCCGTTGCATCAGGATCACCAGCACCATGAGCGCTGCCACGAGCACAAAAAAGACCAGGAACAGGGTGATCAGAAAGTTCATTGGGAACGGAATATCTCTAAAGCCTGGTTAGAAGCAAACGCTGAACGCCCAACGTTCAACGTCCAACATCCAATTCAGAAGTTGAGCGTTGGGGGTTGGACGTTGGACGTTGGACGTTCTTCTTAATCTGGTTCCAGATCGCGTCCATCTCGGCAAGATCGGCATCGCCGAGTCTCTTGCCCCTCCCTTTGAGTTCGTCCTCAAGTTGATTGAAGCGCGCCACAAATTTGTCGGTGGCTTTTTGTAGCGCGCTTTCCGCGTCGATCCTGCATTTCCGCGCCAGATTGACTACGGCGAAAAGTAGATCGCCAGTCTCCTCCTCGATCATTTTTTTGTCTTCCGACCGGATCGCTTCGTTCATTTCGCGAAGTTCTTCTTCGATTTTCGCGATCACGTCGCGCACCTCGGCCCAGTCAAAATTCACCCGGGCCGCTTTGGATTGCGCCTTCTGCGCGCGCACCAAGGCCGGCAACGCTTTGGGCAAACTCGCCAGATAATGCGAGTCGGCCTTTCTCTCTTCGCGCTTGATTGCTTCCCATTGTTTGAGCACCGCGCCGGCGTCGCGCGCGTCGCTGGTGCCGAACACATGCGGATGTCGCCGCACCAGTTTGTCCGAGAGTTCGCGAACGATTTCGTCGATGTCGAAGCGACCGGATTCACGAGCGATCTCCGCGTGCATCACGATTAATAGCAGTAGATCGCCCAGTTCTTCGCGAAAATGCGCGTCGTCCTTTGCGCGGGCGGCCTCCGCCATCTCGTAAGCCTCTTCAATCAAAGCGGGCAGCAGTGATTCGTGGGTCTGCTCCCGGTCCCATGGGCAACCGCCGGGTGCGCGTAGTTTCGCGACGATTTCGCAGAGCTTCGTAAACGCATCGCTCATCAGTTTTAAGTTTTAAGTTTTAAGTTTGTAAGTTTTTAAGTAAAAGGCGCGAGCGCTAACGCTTTGAGACTTAACACTTAAAGCTTAAGACTTCTTCAAATCCGCCACAGCGAGCGGTGCGTGCCGAATTCAGAAATCTCGCCGGAAGTCCTCTTGCTGACGTACGCGGTGATTGAAATGACGATGGCAAAAGTGCCGGCGAAAACCAGCGCCACCAGCCAGGACGGGATATGTCCGATGCGCAGGGCGTGATAAAACGAGACGAAATTGTTAATCGGCGCGCTGGCGTGCAAGAATATTTTTGTCAGCCACCCCACTAAAATAAGAATGAAAATAAACATGTAATTGCGTTTCAACCGGCGCCCGATCGCTTCCAGCTTGGTGATCTTGAAGCAGGGCAAAATCAAATCTTCACAAACAAGCTTTTTCCATTCGCCCTGAAGCATCTCGCGATTTTCCATCACCATCGGGACAAGAAAATGCGCTTCCAGCATGCGGAGTCGCGCGCGGAACGCGTCGTAAAAACGGTACCGGCGCGCCTCGATCCAGAGCAGCACCCAGACGATAGCCAGATTAAAAAAGAAAATGATGTGCGGCACTTCGCGCGTGGAAAATGCGATGGTGATAATGGCGGTGCTGCTGGTGATCGCCCAGTTTGTGGTGACGTCCAGCCGTTGCCGCCAGACCATGATCCGGCTCAACTCGCCGCGATAAAAATGCGACATCGCGTTGACATAACCGGGATCGTAAATGCTGCGTTGGAAGGAGACTGTCCGCTCCTCTTTTGGCGCTACGGCTGTATTTTGAGTTGCCACGGGCTGCTACTTAACTGGATAACTGGCTTTGCGGGATAATCCAATAAATCTCTCTGTCACCAATGGCTATCGCGCTCTCCGACCTGCTGGATGAACGACAAGTGATCCTCCGGTTGCGCTCGCGAAAACCGGCCAATGCCATTCGCGAGATCGTTCAGTTGCTCGCGCAAAATGGAAAAATCGACGATCCACAAAGACTTCTCGAACAAGTCCTCGCACGCGAGCAGGCGCATCCGAGTGTAGTGGAGAACGGCGTCGCCTTTCCTCATGCGCGAACCGATTTGGTAAACGAAATCGTCATCGGCATCGGGCGCAGCCGTGCCGGGATTCCAGTCGGCACGGATCAGCAGCGTGCCCGATTGATTTTTGTAATCGGCGTGCCGGAACGCCTGGTGAATGATTATTTAATCTGCGTCGGCACCCTGGCACGCCTGGCGAAGGATGAGGCGACCCGATCGAGGTTGCTCCACGCCGAGGCGCCGCGCGAATTCATCGACGCGCTGATCGCGAACCTGTAGCCGCGTCTCTGTGAGACGCGCGAGCGGAGGCTGTCAGCACGTTTTTCGATAACGCCTCACACAGCGAGGCGGCTACAATCAGCGCACTCCCGCAGAGCGGCGTTTTGCCCGGGTGCGCACGGATTTTTGCGCGCCGCTTTTGACGCCCACTTTCACGCCGCCGACTTCGATCTCGTGTCCTCGTCGCGCTCGAGGCGCTTGCGGTCTGAGTGGTCGCCGCCGATATTTCGTTCTGCGCCCTGCCATACCTTAAATTCGAAACTATACCGCGACCCGCTCGCCTCCGATTTCACCTGCTGGCGAAACGGCCGATTTGCTGCTCCGATATCTCCAGATAGCAAATCCGACAAACAAGAGATCAAGTACAACAAACGTTGCGACGTACGTCTCGCCACCGATGCCGAATCCATAACTGTGCAGTCCTTTGCCCAGAACAAAGTTCACGCCGTACCACGCCATCAACACGGCGAGAAAACAAACCACGCTCGCTACTGCCAGGCCAAACTGTGTCCACCAACCGGCCAGCCGGCCGTGCAACGCCAGTATGTAACAGAGCAGCGCAATTAACGCCCAGGTCTCTTTCGGGTCCCAGCCCCAAAACCTGCCCCAGGAATAATTTGCCCAGACGCCGCCGAGAATAGTGCCGGCCG
>Ga0209056_10006737_pt1 | contig 11851 bp, 9 predicted proteins | sample GraSoiAngelo_114_FD_185876 | JGI IMG/M metagenome (GOLD analysis project Ga0209056, IMG submission 185876) | Grasslands soil microbial communities from the Angelo Coastal Reserve, California, USA - 14_0903_13_40cm (SPAdes) (version 2) | ecosystem: Environmental > Terrestrial > Soil > Grasslands ... | reverse complement strand
AGAACCATGATCAAGCGCACTATGCAGTTCGGAACCTCGAACACCGGGAAAACCTGCGCGATCCCCTGAGCCAGCGCCCATCCCATGAGAGCGTACGCAACCGCAACTCTGTAAACTTTACGCCGCTTCAATTCTGCAAACAAACTACCCGTTTTCATTTGGAAGAGATCGCTGATTTTGAATTGTGAAACCGGAACATCCCCGAGAGTGGCCCTATCAAAATTGAATTGAACATACTCATCCTCTCGAAATCATTGCCTGGGCCGCGGGGTGGGACGCGGCCGCGGAGGCGGATCTAGATGGAGCATATAAACTCCGCGCCCATAGGTGGAAGCGGCAAGCTGCCGACTACTGGCATTAAAGGAGAGCGCACTAAGTACCATTCCTGCCGGTATGCCGTCGCTCATATTTCCCCAGCTGGTGCCAGCATCGGTGCTGGCAAAAACTCCTGCATTAGAAGCTGCAAAGATATGTTGGGGATTCGCTGGATCGATGGCCACCTCGCGATAGATCAGGTTTTGGACTCCCTGTTGGGCCCAGGTTGTTCCCGTGTCTGTGGTCTTATACACGCCTTTATTGCGCGCCAGGTATGCCGTTTGCGGGTCGGTGGGATGGACGGTAACGGCCAAGACTCCCCCTTCTAAGTCTGGGGTGACCTCGCTCCAGATGGCCGCGGGCCCACTGTTCGCATTCGTTGTGACCCACACCTTCTTCCGGTCGACGACGGCGAAGATAACGTTGGAATTGCTCGGCGCCTCACAAGCCGCGTTGATAACCTGAGAAGTATCGGCAAGGGATCCCCCGATCGACATCCAGCTCTCACGCGTAACCGTTGGGGCGTCAAGGGTCCGAACCACGTGCTGGCAAGCGGCGATAACATGAGTTGCAGACGATGGGTTCATGCTAAACGTCGGAAAGAAGGCACAGGGTTCATATGTAAGCGGGTCGGTGGAAACGATAAATTGAGCCGGGGAGATGTTGATCTTTTCATTGGTCTCCCTGTTGAATCTGCGAAACGAGTTCGGAGTGTACCCGACGGAGTACGCCCAGGTGCTGCCAGTCGGCTCGATCAGGTCGTGATTGGAATCACCCCCGAAGATCATATCCCATGAAGCGCCCGCCTTGCTGAAGACGACGCCGTTGTCTTGGGTTCCCGCAATCATACTGCCGTCTCGACTTAAGGCCACGCTGTACATCAGTGCCCCGGGGAGGTTTTGATTGAGGTTCGCCCAATCCAGCCCGCCGTTCGTCGATCTTACAATCCCCCCATCATTGCCGTCATACAGGACGTCGGAAGTCGTCTCCGAGAATGCGATCACTCTTTGGTCGGTATGTACGCTGCGCCTCTTATCGGGATCGCCCCACCAATGCCCTATTTCAGTCCAAGTCATGCCTTCGTTGTCGGTACGATAAAGAGCCATGTTTCCGCCGACGATGATCTGTGGGTTGACAGGATCCACTGCGAACACCGAGAAACCGATGTTGCCGCAGCGGTTGGCGCAGCTGTCAGCACAGATCGGTGGGCCAGGCGGGCGGCCATTTTCACAAACATCCGGAGCGCAGGGACAATGCGTTGGTATTTGAATCCACGTCGCCCCGCGGTCCATGGACTTGTAGAGGTTATGGTCCGGGTCGCGGGGCCCCAGAAGATAAAGCGTGGAGTTGACCACGCTTAATCGATTGCGCGAATTTCCGAGGACCTCATGTATAAGCGTCCATGACTGCCCCGAATCAATGCTCTTAAACGTTCCGTCTTGCTCAGTGATGTAAAGGGTGGAGGGATGGGTCGAGGAATCGATGGCTACGTCATAAATCCCGTCGTCTATCGAAGGCGGTGGTCCCTGGCGCAACCGCGTCCAAGTCGTGCCGCTATCAGTTAAGCACCACAGTCCGGATGTGTCTGAACCACCGTTGGCGACGTACACGGTTGCGGTCAATCCCACGCCCGACGTGTTCGCATCGATAGCAATGGTCCTCACGTATGTACCTTCAAACTGATCGTTGCCCACGGGGCTACTCCAGGTTGACCCGCCATCGAACGAGTGGTAGAGGCCGACGCCGTAAGGTCCGTAGTCCTCTCTGCCCGTGCCTACGTAGACATCGTTAGAGGCGGTTGGATTAACAGCGATTGCGCTGACACTCTGTGAAGCCCACGCGTCAGACAAATACCGCCACGTGGCGCCGCCGTCAGTTGTCTTGGCAAGCCCACCGAAACTTCCAGTATAGACGACGTTCGCGTTGATCGGATCGATGGCTAACGCATGGACCCTCGCGCTTGCGTTTCCGCCGTAACTGTTCTGCATGGGAGGCGCTATTGGAGAAGTCCATGGCGACGTGACCCCCGGCGCTTCAGAAGACACGAACTTCCCGCCTTGCAAAAGCGGGCTTGGAGGCAGCGAGCGCGCCGCGGCGAGCGCGGCCATGTAAGCGCTAGGCGACACGCCTCCTGGCCCGGTGCCGAAGAACTGGTCCAGGAATTCATGACGCTTTTCCAGATACTCGGCATCCCCATCCTCCTCCGCAGGTACAACGTCAGCCACGTTCTCGATATCCTGTATACCGCCGTGACGCAAGTTCACCATGGCGCCGTAACAGGTTAGTAACACACCTACAAGCATCAAGGAGACTGCGGTCAGGCATCGTGTTTGACTCAGGCATATTGTTTTCATGCCTGTTCCTTCGGGAAGTTTTTGACGGCGTGGCAAAAAGAATGCGGGTAGGCCTTGTTTCTCGGAATCGCATAGCTACCACCGGCCGCGAGTAACCGGCCCGGCGAACATAACATACCAGCCGGACCCTTTAGAAAGGCCAGGAACAAAAAGGAGACTTCAGCTCTATATTATCTAACGACTGGATTTGTGCTTCCTGCTTACCTGTATGCTGTGGCGAGTGCTATATGAAACCCAATGGAGACAAAGAAGCCGTCACGACCTAACGTGACGGCTTGCTTACAGTTTTAGCTGGATTATTTGGTCAAAGCCAGAAGAGCCCTACAACCTCGTATGGGCTGCAATGTAGTTGCAACGCCTTGTCATAGCAGCTGAGCCGGGCGTGCTAGCAGCCTACCTAATAATGATATGGCGCAATGCATCGGCTGCGCGATCATTGATCGTGGTATTTATGCTGGTGGGTCTAGGCGACAGGATTGCAACGGCGCAAAACAGCGCTATGGCGATCGCGGCGGAGTTGATGCTGTGTGTGATTGTCGTTTTCATTCGGTTTTTGGCGATTTGCTAGTTTTACCTGTTCCTTCGGAAATTTTTGCCCAGCGTGGCAAAGAACTTTGAAATTGTTTGGGGCCCGATTACGCATAACACGGATCGCGCAGGGGGCGGAACGCGCCAAACGCTTGAGCGAAAAATTGGGGAGAATAAAGCTGCGTCTAGGCACTGGCTACGGTGCCTGACTCCGGCGATGAAGATAATTGTTTTCCTAAATCAATTTCTTCTGCAAAAAGATTTGCGTGGAAGATTCCAGTTGCCGCGCTTGCACAACATCGCGCAGTTTCCGCGCTCACTTGTTCGCCGACGGCAACGGGCATTTTTGAATCTAAATCATAAACGATAAAGATTTTCATTTGAAAATTCCTTTCTTGTTAAACTTTCATTGTGTTGGCCTTCTCTGATTTCTTTAGGAGAATCCAGTTCTGGCGGTTTACTCATTTCCTTCGGAAGCGTTTGCCTTGTGTGGCAAAAAAGTTTAAAAATCTGTACAGCCGACCGCGGATTACAGCGATAGGACGGATAGCCAAGATAGGTGCGGCAGAGAGAGCGGGAGGTTAAAGCGGACTAAGCAACCTCCGTGACCGATGGCTAAGTCGCTGTGACCAGTGTCGGCGCTATGGACGCATCTCAGCCAACAGCGATGCGGAAGGTACCCCGTGTGCTGAAAAGGACTTCAAGCTCCGCGGTTATGTTCTTGTTGCCGGCGTCGTTAGGCGACGTGTGTTGGGAACAAAGCAGACCCTCCTGGTGTCGTTCTCGCGTCTTACTAAACAACTACGTGCGCCAGGACCGCGAGTGCCAGGCAGGCAAGCAGAAGCACAATTATAGTGAGCATCGCGTCTGGATCTTTGATAGACATAGTTGTTACCTCGTTTGTTTCCTTCTTGGCTGGAGCCGTAAAAGAGTTCTCACGCTTCAGCTCCTGCATTTCAGCTCCTCTTTGGATCGGTTTGGCCATTTACCTATTCCTTCGGAAATGTTTATTCGGCGTGGCAAAAAATTTGAAATCGTTGAATCACAAAGATGAAAAGATCTGTGTTCGACAGCGCATCGCAGTGCCGCGGATCGTCACCCCTGCTGCCGAGAACCAAGGGCTATTATTACTATGCGGCACGGGCCAGCTCGACTGCCTTGCGCGCGTTCAGCCGACCGTAGCCATAGAGTTTGCTGTGGCCATTAGCGTCATACTTTCCGCCAACTGGGTCGATGCGATCGCAACAATTACGCAAAATATCGCGTACCTGGTCTCCGCGTAGGCTTGGATTTCGCGAGATAACTAGCGCGGCGACACCAGCCGCGCCGGGACAAGCACTGGACGTGCCACCGAAGCTGTTCGTGTAATTACCTTCAGCATCTCCCTGCTCCGCAAGGCCAGGATTGTATCCCGCGCCTGCGGAGCGGTCGGTGGTCCAGATGCCAAGCGTAACCGATGGATAGCAATGATTGCTCGGGAAGCAGCACCAAATGGCGTTACCGTGATCGCTGTAGGGCGCCCTCTTTCCGGTGTCATCGCATGCCCCAATGGCGATGACGTTGGAGTAACTTGCGTAGCCGTCATTATCCACACTCTCGTTTCCATTGCCGGCCGCAAAACACACGACACAGCCTAGCCCGTTCCGGCCGTTTTGCGTGGCCCAATCGATTGCAAGCCGCGTGCTGTCGGGCAACGGGACGACTTGGTGATGACGCGGGTCGCTTTTGTCCTGGAAGTCGCCATCTTCAGGACCCCAACTGCATGAGATCACATCCGCGCCGTTTTGCGCTGCCCAGAAGAACGCGTCGGCTTCGGCTTGGGACCCCAACGGTACCTTTGCTCGAATCGGAATCAGCCGTGCACGGGGGGCCACGCCAGAGGCGGCGAAATTTCCATCCGCGCATGCGACTCCCGCGCAGGCATTCCCGTGCCTGTCACGGGTCCGAGGTCGCGGGTTGTCATTCTTATGAAATACATCGCGGGGAGCAACGACCTTGCCTGAAGAGCGAAACTCTTCGTGTTCAAGATCGACGCCGTCATCAATCACCGCAATAATGGTGCCCCTGCCGTCGCTCAACTTCCAGGCGGCTTCGACGTTCGCGTGCTGATCAATCATATGGCCCGCGATGTGCGTCCGTTTCAAGTGCCATTGCTCAGGGAACGCTTGCCGGCTCCGCCTACTACGAACGAGCTCCGGATGGCACAACTCCACTTCGTTCTCGGCAAGGAGACGCTCGGCTATAGCGAAGGTCTTTTGACCGGTTCCTTTCGGCGCAGCGAGGTAGTAGGCGTTGCGCACGTACTCTAGAGGCTGTTTCACTTTAAGCCCGTAGCTCCTGATGATCTTCATACAAGCGCGTCGTGAAATGTCGTTATCGAATTTCACAAAGAAGTTTTCCGTGTAAAAAATGGGCGCGCCCGAGCGGCTGTCGATCAATACCCGACCGGCAAATTCTATCTCTCGCTCTTTCTTCAAGATCGCTTGCGTTCGATCCCGCAGGCTTTTCGCCGCGTGCCTCCGGGAGGCGCGCAAGACTTCCACCCCGGCTTCGTCGAAGCTAGCGAAGAGGTCGAATTCTCCTACCGCCGCCCGTGCCGACCGCGACAATGGTGCTTTCGCGAAAACATCATCGCTCGTCAGTGGCATTCGATTCGCGGTGCGAACCACCATAAGCTGCGTGCTTTCTTTGAGCGTGTAACTACGCCCAGTCTTCCCGCCAAAGCGAAACTTCAACATGGGAAACCTTTCGTTTGTCTGTGTCGCCAGACGTTGCTTTCCAGCTTGCCGATTCGGCTGCCCACAGTAAAGCTTATTTTTGTTTCCCTAACTTGAAGGTTTATGCCTTCCGACTATCCGGCGCAAATTGAGGTGCGATCGAACGAAGGGCAGATCGTGCGCTACCATTTGGCGCCCGAGTTTTATGCGAGATCTTCTAAGGTACCGCCCTCACCGGGCGAACGGGTCGTGCAAAGGCTGGATGAAGGTTTCGCGATATTTCAGGTTCCGGCGTCTTCAAGCACCGTAGCCGAGGGAAGCGTCTTGCCGGTCTATCGCGCTCAGCCATCAGGAATGCTTGCCGTTGCTACAGGGCGCTTGTGGGTGCGCTTCGCCGAAGGCATCGACGCCACTCAGAAGCGCGAAAAGGTGGAGAAAGTCGGATGCAGCTTGGAGGAATTGCCGCCTTGGACAGCACGCGGTGCTTGGGTGCGCGCTAGTTCGGGCAAGGCAGTGGACGCCTTGGCTGCGGCGGCCGTTCTAGCAGGACTGCCTGGCGTCGAGCATGTCGAGCCTCAGATGCTATTATCTTCTCTCCGAAAAGGCCTGCGGTAAGCTTTTGCCCTAGCGCCTTCCCAGGCTCCGGGGTGGATGGATTGTTGGGTCGTCTTTGCCGACTCCTTTCACTGATTTCACGCGAATCGTGACAGATACTTCGCCCAACTTAGCTCTTCCTCGACGTGCCGTTTGTAATAACCTTTTCGCTTTTCTAAATGCTTCTGCCAGATCACCGCGACGCGATGTGCCGGTAAAACCCGAGGTTAATTTGGCTGTTATGTCCTTGGGTGGATGGATTGTCGGGTCGTCTTTGCCGACTCGTTTCGCTGATTTCACGCGAATCGTGACAGATACTTCGCCCAACTTAGCTCTTCCTCGACGTGCCGTTTGTAATAACCTTTTCGCTTTTCTAAATGCTTCTGCCAGATCACCGCGACGCGATGTGCTGGTAAAAGCCGACCTTGATTTTGATTTTTTCATTGCAAGATAGGTAGTGTTTGAATTTTCGTTAGGTGAACCTCAGCAATATCAAGCGTTTGCGTTTTCGCCAAGCCTAAACACGAAGAAGGCGGCGGGGTCACCTCTGCTTGTCCTTGCACAGTTCTTGAAATCGCGGATCGCCGCGCAATGGGTCCCACATGGGATCGAGCCGGAGCAGCGCAGGAGTGAACGGAGGCTGCGTTCGGGAAGGGGTCGAGATTGCTTTCCGTAAAGCCCAGATGGCGCGGTCGGGTTCACCCGTGTGTGCCGCAACCTGAGCGAGGGTCTCGATCACAACAGGACCGTCCAACGCGTCCTTCTCGACGGGCATCGCGGCCATGGCCCGTTCCAACAAACCGAACGCCGCCGCTTTGTCACCGAGACCCATATTGGTTAGCGCGAGTTGATCAATCAGTTGCCAATTTTCCGGCTGTTTTTTAAGAAAAGAGTCCAGTTCACTGCGTGCCTGTCGCCAGCTTTCCTGGGCGCCGGCATGATCGCCGGCGAGCTCCTGCAACCAGCCCAAAGAGAAGCGCAGTAAGCCAGCGTGAAAATCTGCCGCTGGATCAAGCTTGGCTAGTTCTTCCTTTACCCGCGGGATGATTTGTGCGGGGTTGCGCTCCAGGATTGCTTGTTTAATTTGTGCTGGCAAAGCGCTCGAATCGCCAGCGTTTGAATACGCTGGCGTAAGGAGCGCGGCCGCTCGTGCCAGATCGCCCTCCGCCTGTGCGATAAACGCCTTCATCCCGAGAATACTGAAATCGTCTGGTGTAATATTTAGAACCTGATCAAGCTTGCGCAGCGCCTCTGGGAAACGACGAAGGTAAATATAGGAATTCGCGTGTTGTATGAGAAGGTTCGGATCGCGTGCATTGAGCCGCTCGGCTTCGTTGAAGTATGCCTCGCTCCGGTCCCACTGACCGCGCCTGCGTGTGACATAAGCCAACGACTCAGGAATCTGGCTGTTATTCGGCAGGAGCTGACGTGCCTGCTCCAAGTAACGCGTTGCAGTGTCGTAATCCTTTAAGCAGGCATAGTAATAATAGCCCTTGGCCATCAGCGCTTCGCCTAAATTGGGCTGAAGAGATAGCGCAGTCTCGGCCGCTTGTCGTGCCTCTTCACGGAGAGCATCGGCTGGTTGAAGAACTCTTGTGACGTATCCGAGTGCATCCGTGTATGACAGCAGCGCCCAGGCAAGGGCGAACTTGGGATCCAACCGAACCGCTTCTCTGAGATATCTCTGTGCGCCCATGTATTGCGCAGCGGTGTCTTCCGTCTTCAACGTGTAAGCCAGGCCACGCAGGTAGGCATCGTAAGCCTCAGGATTATTTGTCGGCTTAACAGCCAGCGCTTGTTCCTCGCGGCCGCTAAGCTTGGCCTGCAACGACTGAGCGATTCCTTTTGCGATCTCGCTTTCAACCCCAAAGAGATCAGTCAGTGTCCGATCATAGGTCTCGGCCCAGAGATGGGAATCGGTTCGCGCGTTAATCAATTGCACATTGACCCGAATCTGATCGGCCGCTTTTTGGACGCTACCCTCAAGGACGTTTGCCACACCAAGCTGCTTCGCGATCTCGCCGAGATTCCTAGGTTTGCTCTGATATTGCTGTGTGGACGTTCGCGAGATCACCTTTAGGTCGGCAATCTTGGACAAGCGGGTTAGAATCTCGTCCTGTATGCCCTCTGCAAGGTACGCATTCGTTTTGTCCTCGCTGCGGTTTTCAAATGGAAGCACCGCAATGCTTTTGCCCGGCGCCCCCAGATTCCCAAGTGAATTTTGGGTCCGTAACGAAAGAAAGATGAAGCTTGCAGAGATACCTAGAATTAGGAGGGCTGCGGCCGCGAGAGCGACGCGCCTGAGTCGCGCGCTGCGTGCCTCCGGGGAGCAATGTTGCAGGCGCGCTGCTAATTCGTGTGTGCCGGGCCGGGAGGCTGGCTCGAGTGCAAGCATCGATTTGAGCAACAACCTGAAGCGAGAGGGAACGTGCGCTGCTTTCAGTTGTTCGATAGGAAGAACATTTGATTGCTGGGCACGGTGAATCTCATCTACGCCATGACCGGCAAATGGCGTTTTTCCTGCGAGCGCAAACCAGAGCGTTTCGCCCAGCGAGTAGATATCGGAGCGCACGTCGAGCGCAGAATGCTCGAATTGTTCCGGGCTGGCGAATGCCGGCGTGCCGACAAATCTCTCATGAGTCAGCGACCGCGGATCGGTTTGCGTGTGCAGGGCTTTGGCCAGACCGAAGTCGATTATTTTTACACTAGGGCTGGCGCGCTGCGCCGTCCGTTTGCGGCGCGCCCGGCGGTCGCGCCCCACCACTTCGGGTTCGTCAGGCTCCACGAGCATCAGGTTTGCGGGTTTTAAATCGCGGTGGACTAATCCGTGCTTTTCCGCTGCGGCCAGTGCATAGGTGACTTGTTGCGCGATGGCGATAGTAGTGCGTGCATTGAGCGGTCCGGCGCGGCGAACGCGTTCTTCAAGGGTCTCGCCCTCGATCAGTTCCATCGCGTAAAAGTACTGGCCTGTCTCTTCACGGATTCCGAATTGGTAGACGGTGGCGATGTTCTCGTGCCGCAGCGCTGCGGCTGCGCGGGCTTCGCGCATAAAACGTTCGCGGGCGTCGGCGCTTCGCTCACCGATGTCGATCTTAATGATCTTTAAGGCAACTTTGCGCTGCAGCGACGTGTCGGTGGCGCGATAGGTAACGCCCATCGCTCCGCGACCAAGCTCGTAAAGGCTTCCGTCCTCACGCCGATCAATCTCATAAACTCCGAAATGCCCATCGCCCTCCGACGCTTCGTGCGTTGAATTCTGCTGCAATTCTTCTTCGCTACCGATTCCAGCGCGCAATAGACAAACCATGCAGCCCAGCTGGCCGCCGGATGTTTCTACGAGTGCCCCACCACAGTTCGGACAGGTCGAGACTACCGGGGAAGGGGGTTGCATCTACTAGGGTACTACGGTTAACACCCGGCATAGGTATCGCAATTCTTCGTCCACCTCTCCGGCTTCAAACACCGTGTCGCGCACTACTTCGCGTAGAATTGCGCGATAACGCTTGCGCAATCGGGCAACATCGCTGCGCAAGGTCGTGACTGGGCGATGCGCTCGCCGCGCCATCTCTTCGTATGGGATGGTCGATTCTTCGGTCGCCGAAAGATACGGCATCAAATGGTTGAGAAGCTCTGTTTTGCCAGCGAGCGCGCACTCTTGCGCGAGCCGATCCAGCGCTTGCCGCAAAAGCAACGCCGCCCACTCACGGTCATAGACTTCCTCGGCCTGCCATTTTGTTGCTCGCGCAATTTGCGCCTCGGCCTCTGCCGTGGCTTTATCGTCCAGGTTCTGGAGAATCATTCCGCCGCCGCGTTTCAAAGCTCGGCCACGATCGCGCACGTCCGCGATGAAATGTTTCAGTGTGCCAAGGAGAAACGAACGAAATCGTCCCTTCTCGCGGTCGGCGCGCGCATATGCACGCGTCTCGATCAGGTCAGCGAAAAAGCCCTGGGTCAAATCGCGCGCATCCTCAGGGCCATATCCTTGTCTGCGTAAGAAGGAATACAGCGGGCGCCAATAAATTTGGCACAGTTCCGACAGCGCGTTGAATGCGTGAGCGGAAACCGTCGCTGAATTGCCCGCTTCGAGGACAATCGTCCAACGGGTCGAGGCGAATTGTTCGTCGCGGCCTTCTGGTTCCCGACGCGGCGGAACCGGCGCTGTCTTCACAGGGATAAATGAAAATAAGACTGACGACCCCCTCGTGGCAAGACATAAGTGATGGTAATCCCCACGGGGAAAGCAGCTTTAATTCACGCGGTCCCGCTCGAGGCGTTGGACTGCAAGATCCTGTCGTCAATATCCACCTGTATCCGCAAACCGCGCGGCGGTCCGAGAATTTCGCGAAGAATCATGGCGTCGCGCAAACCAGACGCCGATGCAAGCAAAGTTGCGATATCTGTTCTTCGTTCCGCGGCCTTGGCAATTGTCGGCGCCACTTCCACGTCAGTTTCCGCAGGCGCTTTGAAGATCGGCGGCGGCGCAATCGGGAACGATCTCTCCTGAACTTCAAAGGCGGGTGGAACCATTTTCTCCGCACCCCCGAGCGGTCGTGACGGAGGAATTTCTTTCGTGATTATCTCGCGCTTACGCGACTTTTCTCGTCTTAGTTGCGAAAACGGTGAAATCGGCGGCTGCACCGGTGCAAGTGGGCGGAGCGGGATATCTGTCCGAGGCGCCACGGGCGGCGGCGGTTTTGAGGTTGGAGGTTGGCCAAGGGCTTCCAATAATTTGCGAATCCGGTCTTCGTCTGACTCGGCCGGCGTGCGCCGTATTGGCGTAGGCGTCCTGGGAGTCGGCGTCGATGTTCGCTTTGTCTGATCTTTGCCTGCTTTGCCTGCTGTCTTCGCCAGGAACTGGAACAAGACGGCGACCGCGATAAGCAAGAGGAAAAGGAGACTATCGAGATGCGCTGCAATCATTCGTTAAGTGCTCGTTAAAGCGTTGAAACGTTGAAACGTTAAAGCGGTGTCAGGAGATATTGTCATTCTGAGCGGAAGCGAAGAAGCTCTGATCAATTTCTTCCCACAAACCGTAGGGCCGCAATCTGAGATTTTCCGCTTCGCGCAACATGACATGACTACGTTGTGCGCTTCTACGCAGTAACCCTTCAACGAATCACGTTCCCTCAGTCCGCGGCTTTTCGCCGCCTGCAATTGATTCGCGCATCGATGTATCTGCCTGCACGTTTTTCATCCGGACGTAATCCATTACGCCAAGGTTACCCGAGCGAAACGCGTCTGCCATTGCCTGGGGTACGAGCGATTCGGCTTCCACCACTTTGGCTCGCATCTCCTGGGTCCTGGCTCGCATCTCTTGCTCGACAGCCACGGCGGCCGCGCGGC
>Ga0209056_10006734_pt1 | contig 11855 bp, 9 predicted proteins | sample GraSoiAngelo_114_FD_185876 | JGI IMG/M metagenome (GOLD analysis project Ga0209056, IMG submission 185876) | Grasslands soil microbial communities from the Angelo Coastal Reserve, California, USA - 14_0903_13_40cm (SPAdes) (version 2) | ecosystem: Environmental > Terrestrial > Soil > Grasslands ... | reverse complement strand
GGCGTTCATTCGTTGCTCCGGTCGGTTTTGCTGCTGTCTGTCGATGTTTGTTTGGCGTTGGGACTTGTCTCAACGTGAAACGGATTGTGAAAGGGCGAGCAAAGCCGAAACATCAGGTCAGTTCTGTGGCTTGAGTCCAGATTCTTCCATCCCCGCTGTCAGGCAAATTCCTACACGCTCGACGCCGAACGGACGGCAGTGTGCAAACAATTGCGCGGGAATTGGCTGATTGCTCGGCCTTTTGCATTCGGGCACGTCGCTCATCATCGGCGCATGCCCAATCCTCAATCCGCCGTGCCAGCGCCATCGCTCATCGTCATCAGCGGCGGGCAACGCAGCGCTGCACCATCGCCGCGTCCCGAGTCGCAGACCCGGCTGCGCAAGAGCCTGCCCGCTGCATCGCGCGTGCTGCAGATCGGCGCGCTCGACAGCGCGTTGGAGCGCGACCATCGACGCGCCCACCCGGCCTGCGAATGGTTCGCCTGCAGCGCGCTCAGCGACGCGGTGCAAGGACCTTTCGATCTCATCGTGCTGCCCGACGGGTTGCACGACATCGCCGATCCGCTCGCATTGCTGCGCGAGCTGGCCCGCGTATCGGGCGAGCAAACGACGCTGGTCATTGCGGTGACCAACCAGGCCCGCCTTGCGATGCTACGGCGCTGGGTCGAAGGCGACCTCACCGACGCTGACACTGGAGCGCTGGCGCAGCCGCATCTGCGTTACGCGTCGGCCGCGTCGGTCTACAAACTGCTGATGGACGCCGGCTGGATGCCGCATCTCGCCGATGCGTCTCCCGCTTCGGTATCGAATGATGCGTTCAGCGCCGCGACCTGGGCGATGACCGACGCGCTCGCGATTCCGCGTGCCACCGCACAGCGAACACTCACCACCGAGCAGCTCGTCATTCATGCGCAGCGCCGCTTCGACGCGAGCCCCGTCGACACCGGCCGCGCGCGATTCGCCGTCGTCGTACCGACCACGCGCGAGAGCCAGCTGCGGCTGAACGTCGAGCATTCGCCGGGGCTGCAGGAGGTCGATGCGCGCATCGTCTCGTGCCGGCATGCGACGAGCCCTGCAGATGCGCTTGCGCGCGCGCTCGAGCATTGCAGCGAAGACTGGGTGCTGCTGTGCCACCAGGACGTGTATTTCCCCGCCGGCTTCGGTGCGCAATTGCAAGCCGTGCTCGCCGCGGTGCCCGACGCCGAGCGCGACCGCACGCTGATCGGCTTTGCCGGCATCGGCGTCAACGCGCAGACCCATGGCTACGACAAGGCCGGCTTCGTCATTGACCGGCTGCACCGCTTCGACCACCCGGTGTCGGCGGCGGCGGTGTCGATCGACGAGTTCGCGGTCGTGCTGTCGCGCCGCTCGGTGCACCGCATCGACCCGCAGCTCGGCTGGCATCTGTGGGCCACCGACCTGTGCCTGAGCGCGATTTGCACCCACCAGGTGTTTGCGCGCATCGTGCGCTTGCCGGTGTTCCACAACTCGGTCAACGACTATCGATTGCCGCAAGCGTTCTACGACTCGGCGGCCACGCTCGCTGCGAAGCACGCGAGCTTCGGCCCGATCACGACGCTGTGCGGAACGATAGACGCCGATTTCCTGACGCCGGCGCGACGCGCGGCGCCATAACTCGCCCGCGTTTCGCGGCCTTTTCCCCCGATTGCCGAGACAACGCCCTGGCAAGCTGGGAACCCTTGCGAGCGCGAAAGCCACCATGCCCCAATGCTGCATCTGCCAACAGACCGTCGAGCGCTGGTCGCCGCACCCGCACATCGAGCAGCGCAGCGAGTTCATGACGATGATGGAGACGGTGGGCTCGGACCTGTCGATCTATCAGTGCCCGGCCTGCCGTTGCAACGACCGCGATCGCCATCTGTGGCTGTACATGAGCGCGGTCGGCGTGACGCAGCAGATCCGCGGCGCACGCGTGCTGCACCTCGCGCACTTGGAGCGCCTGATCGAAGCGCTGCAGCCACAGCAGTACGTGCGCGGCGACCTGCACCCGACGCGTGCGCACCACCTGAAAATCGACGCCGAGCAGTTGCAGTTCGCCGACGCCAGCTTCGACCTCATCATCTGCAACCACGTGCTCGAGCATGTGGCCAACCCCTTGCGCGCGCTGGCCGAGTTCCACCGCTGCCTGCAGCCCGGCAGCGTACTGATCGCGCAGACGCCGTATGCGCCCAAGCTGATGAAGACCTTCGAGGTCGACGAGCCGGTGACGCCGCAGTTCGCCAAGCTCTTCTACGGGCAGGAAGATCATGTGCGCCTGTTCGGCGCCGACATCGTCGACTACTTCCACGCGGCCGGCTTCGCCGGTGAGCCGCTGGCGCACGACACCGTGCTCGCCGGCATCGACCCGCAGGCCTACGGCTGCAACCGGCGCGAGCCGTTCTTCGCGTTCGCGCGAACCGGAGCAGCGCAATGACGCTGATCACCACGCTGATCCCGGCCTACAAGAAGGACTACCTCGCGGAGCTGTTTCTCGGCCTGCGCCACCAGACTTGCAAGGACTTCAAGGTCATCCTGTCGGACGACAGCCCCGACGACGAGATCACCCGCCTGATCCGCGACGGCCACTACGCGGCGCTGCTGTCCAAGCTCGACCTCACCGTGGTTCGCGGCCCGAAGAACGCACGCAAGAACCACCAGCAGCTCCTCGATTTGTGGGGCGGCAAGACGCCGCTCGTGCACTTCAACCTCGACGACGACCTCATCTACCCCGACTTCTATCGCGTGCACGCTGCCGCCCATGCACTCGGCGGCTATGCGGCGAGCGTGAGCCGACGCTGGCTCAGCGGCAGCGACGGCCGGCCGTCGATCGACTTGCCGATTCCCGACTTCATCGCCGAGCCGAACCAGCGCATCGTCGACATCGACACCGCGGGCTTGTTCGGCAGCACCGTCGCGGTTTGCGAGAACTGGCTCGGCGAACTCTCGAACATGGTGCTGTCGGTCGACGGCGCGCGCCACTATCCGCAGCCGCCCGCCGACGGCGTGTCGTACTACGGCCTGCTCGACATCGGCCTGCTGCTCGACGCGTCACGCCATCTGCCGATCGCGTTCATCCACGATCATCTGAGCGTGTTCCGGCAGAACCCGCAGCAGACCACGCACAACGTCAAGTCGCACGGCGGCCGCGTCGCCTTCCTGTGCTGGGTGACCTATGCGCTGGCGGCGTGGAAAGAGCAGCGCATCAGCGCCGCGCAAGCGGTGCAGGCGGTCGGGATCGCGACGCGCCGCATCATTGCGCACTACGCCGACGACGAGATCATGGCGGGTTACCTCGATCTGCTCGAAAAGAACTCGAGCGGGCTGGAGCAGCTGCACGCTGCGTTCGCGCCGTTCTGGACTCGCTTGCTCGCGAGCAACATCGGCACGCGGCCGAGCACAGCGCAGCCCGACGGCGCCGCAGCCGGCACCGCGCGCGAAGCCCTTGCGGTCTGAACGGAGTCTGCGATGAGCGCGCGCCAACCGATCTACGTGACGCAGCCGGAGCTGCCGCCGCTGGACGAATTCCTGCCCTATCTGCAGCAAATCTGGGACAGCCGGGTGCTGACCAATGGCGGCCCGTTCCACCGCCAGCTCGAAGCCGCGCTGTGCGAGTTCCTCGGCGTCAAGCACATCTCGCTGTTCGCCAACGCGACGATCGGCCTGGTGACGGCATTGCAGTCGCTGCGCATCACCGGCGAAGTCATTACGACGCCCTACTCGTTCGTCGCGACCGCGCATTCGCTGCTGTGGAACGGCATCAAGCCGGTGTTCGTCGACATCGATCCGGTGACGCTCAACCTCGACCCGGCGAAAATCGAAGCCGCCATCACGCCGCAGACCACCGCGATCATGCCGGTGCATTGCTACGGCAACCCGTGCGACGTCGAAGCCATCCAGCAGATCGCCGACATCTACAACCTGAAGGTGATCTACGACGCGGCGCATGCCTTCGGCGTGCGCCGCCACGGCCACAGCGTGCTCAATCACGGCGACCTGTCGGTGCTGAGCTTTCACGCCACCAAGGTGTTCAACACCTTCGAGGGCGGCGCCATCATCAGCCCCGACGCGCGCAGCAAGCAGCGCATCGACCACCTGAAGAACTTCGGCTTCGTCAATGAAACGACTGTCGTCGCGCCGGGAATCAACGGCAAGATGAGCGAGTTCAACGCGGCGCTCGGCATGCTGCAGCTGAAGCACATCGGTGCTGCAGTGGCGCGGCGCTGCGAGATCGACGCGCTGTATCGGCGCCTGCTGGCCGGCATCGCCGGGATTCGCTGCACGCCCAAGCCGGCGCACACGGTGTCGAACCATGCCTACTTTCCGATCCTCGTCGACGCGGAATTTCCGATCAGCCGCGACGCGCTGTACCAGGCGATGCGCGATGCCGATGTTTACGCGCGGCGCTATTTCTATCCGCTGATCTCCGACTTTCCGATGTACCGCGGCCTGCCGTCGGCGAACCCGACGAATCTGCCGGTCGCGCGCGATGCTGCCTCCAAAGTGATCTGCCTGCCGATGTACCCCGCGCTGCACGACGAGCAGATCGGCCGCGTCGCCGAGATCATCGCGACCGCGTCGCGCCAGCAGCGCGGCACGCCGCCGCTGCATCTCGCTGCAGCAGCTTGAACCGAGATCAGTCGAGCTGCAGCGAACGCAGCTTGAAAATCGGCCGGTTCATGAACTCGCCGATCGCATCGTTGCGTGCGATGTTGGCCGCGTTGACAGCCTCGTAGTCACGCGTCGCCGGATCCGGTACGACGATCTCGCCGACGCTCCAATGGCCTTCGACGCCGCGCTGCACGAACTCGATCAGCGCGGACTTCTGCCCGCCGGCGAACAGCGGGGTGCGAACGTCGCCCTTCCAGTTGAAGCCGACTTGCAGCATCAGCACACGCACCGTGGCCGCCATGCGGTTGACGCAGGCGAGCATGTGGCTGCGCGCCTCGTCGAGGCTGAGCGCGGCGTCGCCGAAATCGTCGCCGAGGTGATGCACGACGTTGAGGCAGAGGCACACGTCGAACACCTCGCTCTCATCGCCGGTGAAGTCGAAATACGCGTGGCGCACGTCGATGCGCTCGCCGAGGCCGAGCCGATCGGCGCTCGTGCGGATGAACTGCGCATGCTGCGCGTTGCCTTCGTAGCAGCGCACCCGATGCGCGCCCCGCTCGATCGCGCCAAAGCTGAAGTAGCCGGTGTTGGCGCCGATATCGAGCACGCTCGCGCCCTGTAAGCTCAATGCGCGAGCGAAGTAGCGCTGGCGCTCGACCTCGAGCTTGCCCGCCGGCATGTCGGTGGCATCGCCGAGCAGCGGCGCGAGCATCGGGTGGACGAGCTGGTAAGACGAATGCTTGCTGCGCTCGCGGTACAGCGAAGCGAGCGAAGGAGAGGTCGGGGTGTTCATCGCAATGGATTCCAGCGGTCAATGGCAATCGTGCAGCCGCGCCGTGTCGGCACCGGCGTAAATGTCGTGCTCGCGCAGCAGCCGTTCGACCTGCGTGAGGCCCTCGGCACTCGGATAGCGCTTGAGGCCGGACTGGCGCGCGCCGAAGGCCCAGGCATAGTGGCCCGCGCGGCGCGCATCCACTTGCAGCGCGGCCCGCGGCGCGCAGCCGTGGTCTTCGGCAAACAGCGCGAGCAATTGCGGGCAGTGGTCGAGTGCGAGCTGCAGCGGCCCCCAGAACCTGGGGTTGATTTCGATGTAGTGAAAGCCGCAATCGTTGTGGATCAATTCGATCATCAGCGGGCCGTGATGGCCGAGCCCGGCGATGTGCGACAGCAGCGCGTCGGCGTCGAAGCCCGGGTTGTCGCAGGCGCGAGCCAGAACGATCGACTTGCCGCCGGATTGCTGCAGCAGGTTCTCCTGCCAGTACGACGCGCGCCGCCCGCTCTTCGCGAGGTAGGCGCACAGGTAGTAACTTTGCCCGACGACGTAGTCCTGCGCGAAGTAGGCGTCGGCGTCGATGCCGGCGAGTGCAGCGTCGAGCTCCTCGCGCGTTCGGCACAGCATCGGGTACAGCACCTTATTGCGATCTACATTGGCCTTCGGCTTCAGCACGCAAGGCGGCTGCAGCGCGTTCATCGGCATCGCCTGCGGCATCCGCAAGCCGGCGACATCGACCAACGCCACCTGGCTCGCGAGCTTGCTCGTCAGCCGGTGGTAGACCGCCTTGTCGGGCAGTCCGATTCGAAGCCGCGTGCCGGCCAACTCATTGCGATGCCGCAACACGAAGTCGTTGATGAACTCGGTCGTCGGGCAATAGATGAGCGGCATCGGCGCACTGTCGGCGATCTGGCGCAGCAGCGCGACGCTGACGATCGCATCGAGCCGGTCGAAGATCACGCGGTCGCGGTAGGCGGTGCGATGAATCGCGTCGTTGCGGCCGGCCGCGACGATGACGAACGCCAGCCCGGCGCGCTCGAAGAAGCGGCACAGCGTGACCACGGCCCGGTCGTTGTGGCCGGAGAACAGAAGAAAGGCCCGGGCCATCGACAGCACTGAACTCAGTCGATCGCGACGTTGCCCGCGTCGCTGATGGCCACTGCGTCGGAGGCCGGCAAGTCGTCGTCGACACCGCCGAAGTCGGGTCGCATCGCGCGCGCGACCGTGCGCTCGCGCGCCGTCGTCTCGATCTTGCGCAAGGTCACGCGCATGAACGCGGCGGCGTCCTTGTTGCACTGGCGAAGCTGCGCGTCGAGCCAGCTCGAGCTCGCGATCTCGAAGCGGTGGGTGAACCAGCCGAGGTACCAGAACCAGTCGGTGTAGTAGACCCACGAGTTCTCGTTCAGCGCGCGCAGATGCGTCGGGTCCTGCCATGCGGTGAGCGCTTTCTCGTACGGCACCTCGATCTCGAACTCGCCGCCGTCCTTCAACAGCGCGAGCACGTTGCTCATCAGCATCGGCAGGTCGGGCACATGCTCGAGCACGTTGTTGGCGTAGACGCGATCGATGCCGCCCGCCTCGAGCTGCGCCGTGCCGCCGAAGCGGGTCGGCAGCAGCATCGGCAGCGTGATCGGCTGTGCGAGGTCGAGCACCGCGTCGGGCTCGGCGCGCTCGAGCACGTCGACGTTGAGCCAGCCGGCCTTGTAGTCCTTGCCCGACCCGAGGTTCACCTGGCGCGGCTGCCACGGCGCGCTGCCGCGCGTGCGGCCATGCGCCTGGAAGAACCCGACGGCAAACGCGAGCAGGTCCGCATACGGCTCGAGCGGATCGTGCGCGCGCCACGCCGCGAGCTTGGCGCGCGCGGCGTCGTAGTACGCGGGCGTCTTGAACATGTCGCGGCAGAAGGCCCCGACCCCGCTGTCGGTCAACCAGAACACCGCGTCGTCGAAGGCCGGGGGCGGCAGCGTGGCCGCGCTGCGCTCGGAGATTACCGGCGTGCCGAGCGACAGGCAATGGAACGCACGCACCTGCTCGAAGCGGCTGCTCTCGTAGAAATGACAGTTGATCACCGCCTTCGCCTGGCGGATGAAATGGTCGCGCTCGGCATCGTAGATCGCATGGTCGAACATCGACACCTGCAGGCCGTGCGATTCGACACGGTCGATGAAAGCACGCCGCCGCGGGTTCATGCTGCCGAAGAACAGCAGATCGATCGGACGGTCTTCGAGCGCGAGCGCGAGGCCGTCGTCGAGATACGGCGCGTGCAGGAACGGCACCACCGGAACGTCGGCGGGGTCGCTGCAGTAGGTGCCGATGTTGGCCGCGTCGTAGTCGATCACCGCCGAGCTGCGCAGCAGCTGCAGATAGTCGGCGCTGACGTTGGCGCCGCCGGCACCGAGTTGCTCGAGGTTGAAGAACAGGCAGGCATGACGGCGCCGCCAGGCGGCGGGAAATCCGAGATGCGCACCGAAAACGATGTTCACCGCGTCTTCGCGCAAGCGGTTCTTGCCGAGCGTGACCTCGGCCCCCATGCGTCGAAACTGCCAGCGCACATAGCGCGCGGTATCGACGAAGGCCAGCGAGTGGACATAGCCCGCGGGTTGCATGATGGCGATGTGCACGGGGGGCAGCGAACTCATGGAGGCCTTTCGACAATGGGTCGGCTGATGCTATCGGCGCACCCCGGAAATGAACGCGGCGAAAAGCGCAGGGTTCGCCCGTCAGATCGCGCTCTGGCTCGCTTCGAGATGCGCCGGCGGCAAGCCTTGCGCCGCGCGATCGGCCATGCGCAGCAGCAGCGCCTCGTAGTCGCGCGCATAGCGATCGGTGTCGAACAAGGGCAGCGCGAGGCGCTTGTCGTCGAGGTGGCGCTGCAGCGCGCGCAGGCGCCCCCGGTCACTGGCCAAGGCCACCGCCGTGGCGACATAGGCATCGGCGCTGTCGCACACCAGCTCGTCGAGCTCGCAGGCACGCAGCAGGCTCGCGGCGACGCGCGACGCGAAGGTCGCGCCCGGCAGCGTGAGCACCGGCACGCCCATCCATAACGCTTCGCTGGCAGTCGTGTGCGCGTTGCACGGCCAGGTGTCGAGGAACAGATCGGCGCAGCGCAGGCGCGCAAGGTGAGCGTCGAGCAGCAGCTTGGGCGCGAACACCACACGCGACGCCGCCACGCCGCGCTGCGCCAGCTCACGCAGCAAGTTGGCCTCGGCCTGCGGGTTCCACGCCAGCATCCACAGAATCCCGCCGGGAGCGCTGCGCATGACGCGCGCCCACGCGTCGAGCACCTCGGGCGACAGCTTGTACGACTGGTTGAAGCAGCACAGCACCAGTGCGTCTTCGGGCAAGCCGCAGGCCGCGCGCCCCGGCGACGCGGGCCGCGCGCGCTGCCGGTCGTTGGGCTGGTACGAGCACGGCATCTGCGCGATCTTTTCGCTGAAGTGCGCGGCGTGCGCGAGCGGCGTGACCACCGCGTCGCCGATCACGTAGTCGACGTAGTCGGCACCGGTCGTGCCGGGAAACCCGAGCCAGCTCACCTGCACCGGCGCCGGCCGCGCGGCCAGCAGCTCGAAGCGGCTGTCGCGCGTATGGCCCTTCAGGTCGACGAGGATGTCGATGCCGTCGGCGCGAATGCGCTCGCTGGTGGCAGCGTTGCCGAGGTTCGTCACGTCGACGAAGTGGTCGCAGGCGGCCATCACGCGAGCGCGCAAGGCCGAACCGTCGTCGCGGCTGTGCGAATACAGAAAGACCTCGAAGCGGCTCGCGTCGCGCCGCTCGAGCAACTCGGCCATCAGCATCGCCGTGGCGTGGTTGTAGAAGTCGCTGGACAGATAGCCGAGGCGAATGCGGCCCGGCGCACGCTGCTTGGGCAAGGCCGGCAGGCGCGGCACGGCGTCGCCGAGCACCGTCGCGCGCCAGCGGCCGACACTCAACTGCTCGGCGGGCGTGCAGTCGACCGCCAGGAACGCGAACGGGCTCAGCAGCCCGCCGCCGGCCGCGTCGTGCAAGGTGCTCGCGGCCTGGCGCAATGCGCGCGTGTCGTCGGCCAGTTGCTCCCACTGGCAGGCTTGGCGGCTCTCTTGCACCAGCAACGCGAGCGCGAGGATGCGCACGCCGCCATCGTCGAGCGTCACCGCGGTGCGAAAGCACTCCGCCGCCTCCACCTTCATGTTCAGGTCCTTGAAGGCGAGGCCCATGTGGTAGTGCACCAGCGGGTTGTCGATCTTCAGCGCGAGCGCCCGGAAGAAGACGGCGATCGCGTCGCGCAGGCGGTCGCTGTGCAGCAGCGCCACGCCGTGCGCAGCCAGCAGGTCGTGGTCGCGCGGTGCGGCCGGGTCGAGTTGTTCGAAGCAGGTCACCGCCTCGGCGTAGCGGTACTGCTTGACCATGCACTCGGCGAGCAGGCGGGCAGCGAGCACGCAGCTGCGGTCGAGGTCGAACGATTTGCGTGCCGCGTCGGCAGCGGCCGCGTACTGCTCGAGGCGGGCGTGCGCGCGCGCGAGGTTCAACCAATAGATCGATTCGAGCGGCGCCAGCGTCGTGGCGCGGGCGAATTCGCACACCGCCGCCGGCCAGCGCTGCGCCTTGCCGTGCGCGACACCGGTCTTCCAGTGCTGCTGTGCGCGCTGGGCATGGCGTGCGGCGGGTTGCGGTTTGTGCATGGCTGGCGCGACGGCTGAAGGGCGGGGTCGGCACAGTCTAGGCAGCGCACGCGCGCGCCATGCGGCAAGAAGACAGGCGAAATCTGTCCACTTTTCAACATCTCGTGAACAGATGCGCGATTGGCGGCATGCAATCCGTCGATAAGCGGTGTGCAACACGCTCAAGTTCGACGATCACGGGTCGAAAAGACTTCCACGTCCCTCATCTCCGGCATTTCTGGGGCAACGGCTCGGTGTCATTGGCATCGAAGTTTTCAAGATCGTTTAGGAGCTTCACATGTCTCAGACCATCAACACCAACATCGTTTCGCTGAACGCGCAACGCAACCTCAACATGTCGCAGCAATCGTTGGCGACGTCGATGCAGCGCCTGTCCTCGGGCCTGCGCATCAACTCGGCGAAGGACGATGCGGCCGGCCTGGCGATTGCCGAGCGCATGAACGCCCAGGTGCGTGGCATGAACGTCGCGGTGCGCAACGCCAACGACGGCATCTCGCTGGCGCAAACCGGTGAAGGCGCGCTGGCCAAGGTCGGCGACTCGCTGCAGCGCATGCGTGAACTCGCGGTGCAGGCTCGCAACGCCACCAACAGCGACTCCGACAAGGACTCGCTGAACAAGGAATTCTCCCAGCTGCAGTCGGAAGTGACTCGCGTGCTCGGCGGCACCTCCTTCAACGGCAAGCACATCCTCGGCAGCGATGCCGCGACGCTGGACTTCCAGGTCGGCGCCAACACCACGGCCGATGACACGATCTCGGTGGCGACTTCCGACATGACGCAAGACACCGACATCACCGCCGTCACCGCCAGCACCGCGGTGATCGACAGCTCGGCCACCTCCGGCGACATCAAGACGGTGATCGACAACCTGGACGCCGCGCTGAACAAGGTCAACGACACGCGTGCCACCTTCGGCGCGACGCAATCGCGCTTCGACGCGGTGATCGCCAACCTGCAGCAAGGTGCCGAGGCGCAATCGGCCGCTCGCAGCCGCATCATGGACGCGGACTTCGCCGCGGAAACGTCGAACCTGTCGCGCGCTCAGATCCTGCAGCAGGCCGGCAATGCGATGGTGGCGCAAGCCAACCAGCTGCCGCAGCAGGTGCTCGCGCTGCTTCGTTGAGCGAGGCTTCGCGCAACCCCAACGCCCGCCACTCGGCGGGCGTTTTTCTTGAGCGGTTTGTCGAGCCTCATGCATCGAATGCTCGCGCAGCGTGACAAGTTGCGCAGGCCAGCTCGACACGCGCAGTCCGGTTCGACTTTTGTCGCTTGACAAGCTCACAAAAGCAGCGACGTGTACTTAAGTTTTACAAACAGCTCGTCGATATCCAATCAACGCGAACGAGGAATCGGAAGCGTGGTCCGGTTGGCCGGCCGATGGAGCGAAACCCTCTGGGACTTCGATTCAAAGGTTGACTGACGTCGGGCGATGTCGGTGGCCGCAAGGCCGCTGACGGAAGGCGCGGCGGAGTGAACAACGAACGCCCCGCTGCGACTTTTACGTTCGGCGCTGTTGCCGGGATTATCGGAAACCATAGGAGCTTTGAAATGTCTCAGACCATCAACACCAACATCGTTTCGCTGAACGCGCAACGCAACCTCAACATGTCGCAAGCATCGCTGGCGACGTCGATGCAGCGCCTGTCTTCGGGTCTGCGCATCAACTCGGCGAAGGACGACGCGGCCGGCTTGGCGATTGCCGAGCGCATGAACGCCCAGGTGCGTGGCATGAACGTCGCGGTGCGCAACGCCAACGACGGCATCTCGCTGGCGCAAACCGGTGAAGGCGCGCTGGCCAAGGTCGGCGACTCGCTGCA
>Ga0209056_10006733_pt1 | contig 11856 bp, 12 predicted proteins | sample GraSoiAngelo_114_FD_185876 | JGI IMG/M metagenome (GOLD analysis project Ga0209056, IMG submission 185876) | Grasslands soil microbial communities from the Angelo Coastal Reserve, California, USA - 14_0903_13_40cm (SPAdes) (version 2) | ecosystem: Environmental > Terrestrial > Soil > Grasslands... | reverse complement strand
ATCCTCCAAAAATTCTCATCAATCTTCAGAACTACACTGTCATGTTGAGCGAAGCGGAAAATCTCTGATCATTTTTACAGCGTTCACCACTGAAACAATCTGAGATCTTTCGCTGCGCTCAGGATGACACAAACGGCTGGTTACTTCGGAACGACACCTACAAAATCGCGCACCGGTTTTTGGCCTGCAATTGAAAACGCGTTGCCATCCTCGCGTGCGAACCAGAACGCGCTGGAGGAACCGCCGTCGAGGTTCATCGCTCGGCGAATTTTGGATTTCTCAGCAACAGGCACCATTGCCAGGATGTTTGCAAGCTCTGCAAGCGAGACGTCAGAACAAATCCCAAGCAACGCGCGATCAGTATCTGCTATTCCGGCAAAAGTTCGGCGCGCTCGCTGTGAACTATTCAACCCACGAACAGGCGTGCTCGATTCTACAAGAAACGGACCAGATTGAATTGCAGACGTGATTCTTCTTGCGCGAGAAAATTCGCCGACACGAATAACGTCAATGCCCCGGTCTGATTGCAGCAGGACTCCCGTGATCATACGTGCCCGCCGTAATGGCGAGAAAGTCTCGCCATTGCTAATCCGCAAGCCGATCGGCTTGAACTCCGGATCGAAATAACCGCCGTTCACACTGCAAACGCATTTTTCTCGTTTCATGATTGTGCTGAGGCTTTCGCCTTCAGGATTATCGATGACCCGCAACGCACACGATTTCGCAGAGAAAACTACAACATCGACATCGGCTCGCTGACTAAGACCCGTGTCTTCCACAACCACATGCCGATGTTCGATTCCGGTCTGCCCGGCATCCTGTTCGACCGAGAGAGCATTCCAGTCCGCATGCGCCGACGCAACAATCGCAAGCAGCAAGAGAGTGCACAGATTGCGCGCAACACTTGTTTGGAGTGTGCTGCGTCTGAGCATCTATGTTTGTATGGGGCTTACAGCCTGACGGAATCGCCCGGGTCTGTGCGGCGGATCAAGCTTTTCCAGTGTATTTGGCGAAGAGTGCCTGAAACCCCGGATCATTCCGGATCGGGTCCCATGCCGGATTTACACGTAGATTTTGCAACGTGACTCCTGTGGGGCGACTCAACAATCCGTCGAGCAACTCGATCGCGCGACCGTTATCACCCAGGATAGCGTAAACCTGCGCAACGTTCTCCGTTGTTCTCGGGCCGTCGAATGCATCTTTACTTTCCGGCCGCAAATCTGTCGCTTGTTGAGCTTGTGCAATTGCAGCATCCTTTTGCCCGAGCCACGCGAGCACTTTTGCCAACTGAACGTGCAGGTCCGGATCCTCTGGTTTTTGTTTTAGCTGCTCTTCAAAAATGTCCTTGGCTTTGACGAACGCCGAGTGCGCCGCTGCGTCGTCCGCTAAGCCCTTTTTAGCAACGCCGATAGCATAATACTTCCCGGCCGACGAACCTGGGACCGCAGCCAATGACTCATCTGGTACATTCTCGGCGAGTTGCAATACCTGCTGGTATTTGCGTTGAAATAGGAGCAGCTCTGCTTGCCCGCCGACAATCTTCAGCCGCTCTTCACTGCTCATCGGCAGTGATTTCAATTTGTCCAGGGCTTGCTCGTACGCGACGAAATCACCTTTCTCGGCGATGGCAAGTTTGACCTTGACCTCCCACAGTCCGATCCCGTTTGGATTTAGTTCGAGGGCGCGATCAATTGTCTTATTCGCGGTGTCGAAATTTCGCTGCATCGCATAGTTAAAAGTGAGTTGTTGCAGCGGCCAAGTGTCCTTGGGATTCAAAGTGGCCGACTTCTCGAGATTTGCGGTGGACTCGGCCCATTTTCCCTGGCGGCGCTGGATGGCACCTATCGCCAGATACACTTCGGATTCGTTAGGCAATCCGCGTTGCGCGATCTCGAATTCTCTTAACGCCGCTTCATAATCATTGTCGCCATAATAGTACGAGAACCCCAGCGCAAGATGCGCCTCCGGTAGATCAGGTTGCAGCTGCAACGCTCGTTCGGCTAAACTGCGCGCTTTGTTCCGACGTTCCGGTGAGCGATCACCGTCATGTACCAGCCAGCTCTCCAACTGCGAATAGCGCGCCTGGGCCAGGGCGAAGTTTGGGTCCAGCTCGACCGCACGCTGATAGAGCCGCTCGCTCTGTTTTAGCTTTGCCGGGTCCTCAAACTCGCAGGAGAGGTCGTGTGCCTGAACGAATGCAAGATAAGCTTCGCCGTTTTCAGTTGGCTTTCGCGTCATCTGCGATTTTTCGCCGGCGGATAACTTCGCTTGCAGCGCTTGGGCGATGCTTTGGGCGAGATCGCTTTGGATCGCAAAAACATCCGTGACATCGCGGTCGTAATCGTTTGCCCAGAGGTGCTCGTCAGTGTTGGCGTCGATCAACTGCACGTTGACACGCACCCGGTTGCCCGAGCGACGCACACTCCCCTCGAGGATATTGGAAACACCCAGCGCCTTGCCAATCTCACGAACGTTCGTCGGGCGGCCACGGTATTGCATCACCGAGGTGCGGGAAATCACCTTCAGGTCGCCGATCTTGGACAAGTTCGTAAGCACGTCGTCCTGAACTCCGTCTGCGAAATACGCGTTGGCCTGATCGTCACTAAGATTTTCAAACGGCAGCACGGCAATCGATTTGTCCACTTTGTGGGCCACTGCGCGTGGCAAAAGAAACAATCCTGCCGCTATAGAAATAGTTGCGCCGCCCACACCGAGAAGGATTACGTTGCGGCGCCGTCGTGATTTCGATTGCGGGTGTGGTTCCACTGCCGACGTGCGTTGGATTCCGGTCCGAGTGATGTCGAACATCCACGCCAGTACGAGCGCCACAGGAAAGCCGACCAGTAGCAACGCGATCACTCCGCGAATTGCAGAGTTCGGAATATCGAAAACCGGCAGAACCTGAGCAAGTCCTTGCGCGAGTGCCCAACCCCCAACCACGTACGCGATGGCTACCCGATATACTTTCCGCCGCTTCAACTCCTCGAAGAAACCGGTCATAAAGGTGATTTGGTTCGCAACGGGACGATACAAGCGCCTATTAGACAGAACAACCGCCCGCCGCGTTCACTTAACTCCGCTCGCAAAGACAGTCTGAAAATGCGGATTCTGCTTTTCCCGGGAAACCACGCGGACGTCGATGTCCCGAAAACTGTTTTTCTCGAGAAATTCGTGCAGGTGCGCTTCACTGAACCCGAGCCAATGGTCGGCATAGAGCTCACGCGCTTTTTCGAAGCGATGACTCAACAGATCGAGAATCACAAGACGTCCGCCCGGTTTCAGAATCCGATGGGCTGCACGGACTGCGCGCTCCGGATGAATGGCGTGGTGCAACGCCTGACTGAGAATCGCGAATATCGCCCAGCCGGTATTCCAGGTTCTTGAACCCGTGTTTTTTTGCCAGTGTGGAGCCGAACTCGACCATCTTCGGTGAATTATCGATGGCGATGACTTTGCGCGCTCGTTTCGCCAGCAATTGTGAGAGCGTCCCCTCGCCTGCTCCGAGATCCGCGACGGTTAGCGGCGGAAGCAAAGTGATTAGGGTGTGCGCGAGCGCCTGCCATGATCGTCCCGGCACATAGCCTCGCCCGAATTTCCCGGCAAGCTCATCGAAGTATTTGCGCGCTTTGTCCTGACGCTTTTGAAGAACAAGCTTCAGACTTGTGCGATCGCGTGAGCTCTCGGGCAGTTCGCGCGCCAGCAATCGCGTGATCTCCGCCACGCGCTCCCGCTGCGCGTTCCGTCCATCCTGGTTTGTGCCGTAATAAACATTCTTTCCCACCCGACGATCAGCCACTACACCGGCCCGCTTCAACTGCGCGAGATGACTTGAAATCCGGGACTGGCCCATCTCCAGAATTTGTTGCAATTCAGCCACCGAAAGTTCTTCCTGTTGGAGAAGCCGTAGCAGCCGCAGCCGGGTTGGATCGGCCAGTAACCGCAGCAAATTTATGGTTGACGCCATGATGTGAGCCAACGATATATCGACGCATCATGATTGGTCAATATGTCTGGCGACGACGTTACATCGGTGAAACATAAATCGTTACAACGGTTGAACTCCCGTCCCTCGGCCAATCCGATTTAACGTTGTAACAGTTTAACGAATCTCGTTCTCTCGGCCATGTCTCGACGCTACATCTTTTCCTCAGAATCGGTTGGTGAAGGTCACCCCGACAAAGTTTGTGACGCGATTTCGGATGCCGTTCTCGACGCCTGCATTCGGCAAGATCGACATAGTCGGGTTGCCTGCGAAACGTACGCCAAATGCGACATTGTTATCGTCGGCGGCGAGATCACGATTCCCGGGCTGCCGGAAGAAAAGCCACTTGAAAGCGTCATTCCCATTTCGGAGATCGTCCGCAAAACGGTGCGTGAGATTGGTTATGTGAACGACGACGATGTGTTTCACGCAGACAGGATTGCAATCCAGAACATCATCACCAAACAGTCCCCCGACATTGCCCAGGGTGTGGACGCCCGCTCAGCCGAGGGCAAGGACACCGCCGAACAAGGGGCAGGCGATCAGGGGCTAATGTTCGGCTACGCCTGTGACGAAACACCGGAGCTAATGCCGTCTGCGATTATGTACGCGCATCGACTTGGTCGCGAGCTCACGCGCATCCGCAAAAGCGGCAAAGTCGGCTGGCTGCGGCCGGACGCGAAATCGCAAGTCTCAGTCGTTTACGAAAACGGAAAGCCCGTCGGCATTTCCTGCGTGGTCGTTTCAACGCAGCACACGCGTGATGTAAAGCATTCCGAGATTCGCAGCTTCGTAATCGAAGAAGTAATCAAAAAAGTTTTGCCCAAGCAAATGTTGAGCAACGACACACAGTTTCTCGTAAATCCAACCGGCAATTTCGTCATCGGTGGACCACAAGGCGACACCGGTCTGACCGGGAGAAAAATCATCGTTGATTCATATGGCGGAACTGGTCGCCACGGCGGCGGGGCGTTTTCCGGAAAGGATCCGAGCAAAGTGGACCGGAGCGCAGCATACATGGGCCGCTGGGTGGCAAAAAATGTGGTCGCGGCTGGGCTGGCAAAGAAATGTGAGCTGCAGTTCGCGTACGCGATCGGCCACCCGTCGCCGCTGAGCGTGCACGTGGACACATTCGGCACACACACAGTGAATGAAGAAGCAATCGAGCGGGCCGTACTTGCCACGTTCAGCTTCAAACCAGCCGATATCATCAAACAGCTCAATCTTCTTCGCCCGATTTATTCCAAGACCACAAACTACGGCCACTTCGGCAAAATCGATGATCCCGATATCACGTGGGAGTCCACCGATAAAGCCGCGGAACTGAAGAAGGCAGCAAAGTAATCCGCAGATTTCGCAGATTGAAATGCACAAGGATCAACAGAGCCATGCAATCATAAGTGCCGCAATGGTCGCAACTAGCTTACACTCTAAGCGCCTTGTCAGAACCGCCTCTGAGAATCTGCGTAAATCTGCGAAATCTGCGGACAACGTTGAGGAAATCGTTTTATGAAAACATCGACAAAGGAACGAACGGAAACTGATTACAAAGTCGCCGATATTTCATTGGCCGATTTTGGCAGAAGAGAAATTTCCATTGCGGAAAAGGAAATGCCTGGGCTGATGGCGATCCGCGAAAAATACGCGCCGCACAAACCGCTGGCAGGCGTGCGCATCACCGGATCGTTGCACATGACGATTCAGACAGCGGTCTTGATCGAGACACTGTCCGATCTTGGCGCGAGTGTGCGCTGGGCAAGCTGCAATATTTTCTCCACGCAAGATCATGCCGCCGCGGCGATCGCCAGGCGCGGTATCGCCGTGTTCGCATGGAAGGGCGAATCGCTCGAGGAATACTGGTGGTGCACGTATCGCGCGATTTCGCACCCCGAAGGCAGAGGTCCGCAACTGGTGGTCGACGATGGCGGCGACGCCACGCTGCTCATCCACAAAGGCTACGAACTGGAAGAAGGCAGCGATTGGGCTAAGACGAACTCGGCAAACAAGGAAGAACAAGTCATAAAAGATCTGCTGCTCGATGTTCAGCGCGAGAATCCGTATCGCTGGCACGAGATCGTGAAGGATTGGCGTGGCGTATCGGAAGAGACCACCACCGGCGTCCGGCGCCTTTACAAGATGCATGAGGAAGGCCGTCTGCTGGTTCCAGCGATCAACGTCAACGATTCCGTCACCAAATCGAAATTCGACAATCTCTATGGTTGCCGGCATTCGTTAGTCGACGGATTGAATCGGGCGCTGGACGTAATGCTTTCCGGCAAGGTGGCGGTGATTTGCGGCTATGGCGATGTCGGCAAAGGCTGTGCGCAATCCTTACGCGGTCAGGGCGCGCGGGTCGTTATTACCGAGGTCGATCCAATCAACGCGCTTCAAGCTGCAATGGAAGGTTACGAAGTCACTACCATCGAAGAGACGCTCGGTCGCGGAGACATCTACATTACCGCCAGCGGCAACATCGATGTCATCACGCTGGAACACATGCAACGGATGAAAGATCAGGCCATCGTCGCCAACATCGGCCATTTCGATAATGAGATTCAGGTCGATGCGCTCAACACAGCCAAAGGCGTGACGAGAACCAACATCAAACCACAGGTGGACAAGTACACGTTCCCGGATGCCCACGAAATTTTCCTGTTGGCCGAGGGCCGTCTCGTGAATCTCGGTTGCGCAACCGGTCACCCGAGCTTCGTGATGTCCAATTCATTTTCCAATCAGGTCCTTGCACAACTGGATCTCTGGAAAAACCGAGAAAACTACAAGATCGGTGTTTACGTTTTGCCGAAGAAGCTCGACGAAGAAGTCGCACGCCTGCATCTGGAAAAAATCGGCGTGAAGCTGACGAAATTGTCGCAAGGACAAGCGGACTATCTCGGCATCCCGGTAGAGGGACCGTTCAAGTCAGAGCATTACCGTTATTAATGGTAGGGACGGTGCTCTGCGCCGTCTGGAGATTGCAGCGCGCGCTCCATACCCCCTGATGGGCACCAACCGGACTACGGCAGCGGCCCAGGATACTGCGGCAGATCATCGGCGATCTCGTCCCAAGCCGCGCGATCATCCACGAACGTGTGAAATTGCGGGCGAATGCCGGGATCGTCGTCGAATGTTCCCATGCGAATGGAAACCTCATCGCCTTCAGGCCAGTCTCCGCCGAACAAGCTGGAACCGCAATTGACGCAAAAGGCTTTCACTGCGCCTTCTCCTTTTCCGTAAACACGAATAGAGTCTTCGCCTTGCAACAGCCGGAACTGCTCCTTCCGCACGCGCGCTTGGGTGCATACCGCCGTGCCGGAATGTTTTCGGCAGCGTTCGCAATGACAATGACCAGCGCGGACGAACGGCGCCTCAACCTCAAAACGCACTGCACCGCAGAGGCAGCTCCCACGGATTTTCTTGCTCATGATTTCGCTACACTGCAGCGCGATATTTGTACTGCTAAGACGCTCCTGGCGGCGTGATCATCGAATCGGTCACGTGCAAACGCGTTACCCGTAGCTCGCCTATTTCCAGTCGCTTGATTTTGGCGCGCCCAATTACTAGTCGCCCAATCGCTATGAATCCAAGCGCGACTGCACTAAGCGCAACGGCCCCCACCGCAATCGCGCCGATCGACTGCGCGCCGACAGCTAGCGCGCGAACTGCCAATGGTCCGATTGCTCCATGTGCTTGCTCAATTTGCTTCGATCTCATCTCGTTAACTCCACGTTCGTGACTTCAACGTAACTACAGTTCGGTTGTGCGCCACGCCGCCATTTTCCTAAAATATGAACGCGCCGGTTTTCCTTCGCCGCATCGGTGAGAATTTTTGTTTCGTGCATCGGCGCGGCGAGCCAGACCGTTGATCCTGCACCGTGAAAATCGAACATAATTTGCGACGCGCATGGCTCGCCGGTATAAAAGCTAACCCGCCCGACTTGCTCGAAACGCAAACCGGTTGGCATCGCTCTGGCCTGCGCGGCCGGTTTCTTTATCTGGGCGCAACCTGCTATTCCGGCCAGAGTCGCGACTGCAATGAAGAAACTTAGTAAACGCTTTTTCATACGTAACGGACAGAACTGTTCGCGCGAAGCAATTAACGCTTCATGTCCGACAGAGCGATTTTCCGTGCAAGATATGCGGAAAAATAGCCCGCGTAACGCTTCTGCAAATCCGGGCGCTGCCAATCTTTACCGGTCAGAGTTTTTCGGCAATCAGACGCGCCGCAGTTGCATTCGACCGAATAATCGTCGTCGTCAGTCATGGCCCAATCATGCGTGAGTTCTGCGCCAGCGCGAATATCGCGCATGGCCACAAACGTGATCTCGCCTCGCATGCCGAGGTTTGGATTGCACGAGTGATTTAAATATAGCATCGAGAGCTCGCGTTCTTCTTCGGTCACCGGGGCGATGAATAGATCGTCATGGATCTGAATCTCCACCGGACCGAGCCACAGCGCGATTTTTTCCCGCAAGATTTTTCTATCAACAATGTGACCCCCTTTCACCGCGACGATTTCGTCCCCGGCGATATCGGCAATCGCAAACAGACCGTGCCCATGAATTTTGCTCTCGTGTACTTCCGTTTTTGGCGAGAGGTAGGAAAGCGGCATCATCTCGATAGATTAGCAGAGGCGTGCGCCTTTTCTCGGTGGTTGACACAACCGCCGCTACAACGTTGCGTTGATGGTCCAGTCTCATGAAATCACGCCCTGCCGCGATCATTTTTATTCTCGTCACAGTGACGCTCGATATTCTGGCAATGGGTTTGATTATTCCCGTCCTGCCCAAGCTAATTCTCGATTTTCTTGGGGGCCAGATGACCGACGCAGCGAAATGGAGCGCTCGGTTCGCGGTAGTCTTCGCGCTTATGCAGTTTTTGTTTTCGCCCTGGCTCGGCGTTTTGTCGGATCGATTTGGAAGACGCCCGATCATCCTGCTCTCAAACCTCGGTCTCGGATTGGATTACATCGTGATGGCCATGGCACCCACGTTAAACTGGCTTTTCCTTGGTCGAATTATTTCCGGTATTACCACTTCAAGCATTCCGACCGCAATGGCCTATATCGCGGACGTCACGCCGAGGGAAAAGCGAGCTGGAGCATTCGGGCTGATCGGCGTGGCGTTCGGAATCGGATTCACATTTGGACCTGCAATTGGCGGATTGGCGGGCGACGTCAGTCCGCGTCTCGCTTTTTGGATTGCAGCCGTTCTTAGCCTGGCGAACTGGCTCTGGGGTTACTTCTTCGTTCCGGAATCGCTTTCGCGCGAACAGCGAAAAACCTTTCAACTGCGCCGTGCAAATCCGGTTGGTTCGCTGACACTACTACGTTCGCATCACGAACTTTGGCGACTGACCACGATCCAGTTTCTTGCGTATTTTTCCCACAACGTTTTTAGCGTTTGGGCCCTGTATGCGATTTATCGATACAATTGGAGCCAGGGGATGATCGGAATCTCGCTAATGATCGTTGGCATCGCCACTGCAGTTATCTCAGGAGGTTTGACAGGGCGAATGGTAGCGCGCTTTGGGGAGAAACGGACGCTTTACATTGGCCAGTTCTTTGGAGCCAGTGGAATGGTGATTGCCGGATTGGCCAAAACCGGCGCTTGGTTACTGGCTTCCATTCCAATTATTTCGCTCTGGAATATCTCCATGCCAGCCGCCCAAAGCATGATGACTCATCGTGTCAGCGAGCGCGAACAAGGCGAGTTGCAGGGCGCTTTGCAAAGCATGCGCTCAATCACTTTCATCATCGGACCGTGGTTGTTCCTCAGAATTTTTGGGTGGTTTATCGATGCAAAAAGTCCGATTCACCTGCCGGGAGCGCCTTATCTTCTTGCGGGCGCACTGCTCTTCACCGCCATGCTCATGGCAACACGCGTCGAACAACCCGAAATCCGACCAGTCACGACCGGCCCGATTCCCGATGTGGTTCCACCAGAAAGCATACCCTCGGCAGCCATTGCGCCGATCGTTGATTCACAAGAAAATGCTTGAGTATCCTATTCGCGGAAGCTATCTGGAGTCAGCGTTCTTAAAAGCGCCAATATGAAACTGAGCATGCGGTGGGCAGTTGTTGCAGTTGCGATTTGCTCGTGGATCGCGATCTCGAACCATTGCGCGTTCGCTGCAATCGCAGCACGTGGCGCGGGCTTCCAGCCCGCATCCGATCATCGGCAGGAGGCCGATGCCACGGAGTGCCCATTCCACTCCAAATCGCCGAAGCAAAAGGAACAATCCTCGCACGTGGAGTGCTGCAAGATCCTGCGCGCGGTTGTCTCTGCACAATCAAACGCTTGGGCGCACGATGATACGAAATTCAGCGGCACAAATTTTTCTGCCGAGACGGGAGCGTTCCTCGCATGTTCGCTGCGAGCTGTCGCGCCATTGTCACTCGACACTGGGCCACCACTCCATCCGTTTTCATTTGCTGAATTAGTTCTGCAGCAGAGTCTGCCCGCGCACGCTCCGCCTTTTCTCGGGTAAGGGACATCTTACCGCGATGTCCGGGTCGACGCAGCGCGCCGGCTCTATCCCACTGTAGCGGCAGGCGTGCCGCCTGCATTTGCACAGACGGCCGCAGCCGACACGGCTGCCACTACAGACGTTTGATGAATCGACACACTTTAGTTTTCACTTGCGCATTGACGCTTGCAGCGGTCGTGCAGGTAGCGGCGATTGACGTCAATCGCCCGCGACGTCAAAACGAGCAGAAGCAAGAGCATGAGCATGATCAACAGAAGAAACAGAAATACACCTGCCTGATGCATCCCGAAATCATAACCGACCAACCGGGGAATTGTCCGAAGTGCGGCATGAAACTCGTGCCGCTGGAAGAGAAGAAACTACAAAAGTCCAACGTCCAACGCTCAACGTCCAATCATCAGTCGCATATGTCGCATGAGTCCCATGAAACGCATGGGATGCAGATGGAAATGCACTCGTCCATCGATCTCGCTGAGCCGATGAGCCGCGAAGGCTCCGGTACTAGCTGGTTGCCGGATTCGTCGCCGATGTACGCTCGCATGTTCATGTTCGGCGAGAACATGCTCATGCTGCACGGCGCGATTTTCCCGCGTTACACGAACGTAAGCACGCGGCGCGGCGACGATCGGATCGATGCGCCGAATTGGTTCATGGCAATGTATTCCCATCCGCTCACCGACTCTGCCCAGTTCGGTGCGCGTTTGATGATGAGTCTGGATCCGCTCACCGAACAGGGACGCGGGTATCCGCTTCTCTTTCAAAGCGGCGAAACGTGGAACGGCGAGCCATTGCATGACCGTCAACATCCGCACGATCTTTTTGACGAACTCTCCTTCAGTCTCTCTCAAAAATTCGATCACGATCTCAGTGCGTATTTCTATTTCGGTTATCCCGGTGAACCGGCGCTCGGTCCGCCGACGTTCATGCATCGTCCCTCCGCCATGGATGATCCGGACGCGCCAATCGGACACCACTGGCAGGACTCAACCCACGTCACGTTCGGCGTCGCCACGGCAGGTCTGGTTTGGAGCGATGTAAAGATCGAAGGCAGCTTTTTCACCGGCCGCGAACCGGACGAAGACCGTTACGATTTCGATCAGCCGGATTTCGATTCGTATAGCGGCCGACTTTCCTGGAATCCCACACGAAATCTGGCGCTGCAAGTTTCCTACGGTTACATCAAAAGTCCTGAAGCTATCGAGCCTGACCTCAATCGGCATCGCACGACGGCATCGCTTATTTACAACCTCCCTCTCGGACACGATAGCAACTGGTCGAACAGTTTTGTCTGGGGCCAAAACAACGACACCGCGGGCCAAGGCAAAACGCAATCCTTCCTTGTTGAATCCGATTATCAGCGTGGTCGCGACACCGTTTACTTTCGCTGG
>Ga0209056_10006732_pt1 | contig 11858 bp, 17 predicted proteins | sample GraSoiAngelo_114_FD_185876 | JGI IMG/M metagenome (GOLD analysis project Ga0209056, IMG submission 185876) | Grasslands soil microbial communities from the Angelo Coastal Reserve, California, USA - 14_0903_13_40cm (SPAdes) (version 2) | ecosystem: Environmental > Terrestrial > Soil > Grasslands... | reverse complement strand
CCTACGGCTACAGCGATCTCAATCCGCTGACCACGGGGAGCGGGGACTTCCTGGCGGCGGACGGGGTGACAGCGACGTATAGCCGTGCGGCGGGGGAGACGGTGCTGGGTGGGCCGTATCACATCACGGCGACGCTCGCACCGGCGGCGGTGCTGACGAACTACGCGATCACGAACACCGGCGCGAGCTTCACGATCAATCCGGCGCCGCTGACAATCAAAGCGGACGGCAAAACGAAGTTCCTGAATGCTGCCAATCCGCCGCTCACGGCAACGTATTCCGGATTCGTGTTGGGACAGGGTCCCAGTTCGCTCTCCGGAACTCTGAGCTGCACGACCACGGCGACGACGAATAGCCCGGTCGGCAGTTACACGATTAACTGCTCGGGACAAACCTCAACCAACTACACTATCACCTACGTGTCGAGCACGTTAACCATCACTTACGTGACCAGCGGCATGTGCGCGGGTGACGTCGGCCACCAGATTCGGCAGCCGATCAATGCAGACGGGTCGAGTGTCTGGAAACAGGGTTCGACTGCACCTGCGAAATTCGCGGTTTGCGATGCGAATGGCGTCTCAATCGGAACGGCTGCGGTCGTCACTAGTTTTAGTCTGGTCGCGATCATTCACGGGACCATGACCACTGTCGATGAAGCGCCTGCCTCCACCACCCCGGATACGGCGTTCCGTTGGGATCCGACTGGGCAGCAGTGGATATTCAACATCAGCACGAAGTCCGCTCCGGTAAACGTGGCGAACCAGACCTACATGTTCCAGATTTTGCTGAATGAGGGCAGCACAATCAACTTCCAGTTCGGGCTGAAATAGCGAACCTGCTGTCTCCGGCTTGTCAGGGCGAGGAGTAATCCTCGCCCTTTTTTATGTGTGCCAAGCATGTTCAACAGCTAGGAGGTGAGAGCCCTCTACCCAGTCTGATGGAGACGAAGGGTTAGTGAAGCGCAAGGGTGAAATAACACCCGCCGCGAGGCGGGGCCTGAAAGAAGCGTGGAGCAAAGGCGCGAGCCGATGAACAAGAACCGGATATGAGGCCTACGGTGGCGGGCGAGCGGGCATATGACTGCAAAGCCCATATCCATCAAGCCCACTGGTGGTAAATCCGGCGGTTGTGCGTCGAAAGCGGTTGAACTTACCTTGGGAGATCTGCGGCATGTCACGGAATCGTGACTGAGGGTGAAGCGATTCATCCTGACCGTGGCGCAGAAGTCAGCAGAGGGCAAAGTAGGTCAGGCAGTCGGCGAAGCTAGTGAGGCACTCCAATGCCGAAAGGCGGAGAAACAGATAGGCCAAGCCGGGAACGATGATCCGAAGGCCCGAACGGTACCCCGCAAGGGGAATAAAGGAAAGGGCAAGTAAGCGGCGCGACTCATGAGCGGACAGCGGCAGAAAAACCGGCCCGAACAAGAGGTGCTGGCCTTTCCGGCGGAAAGTAGGAGTGATGCTCCGAGGGCCGCCGAGCAAGGGACCGAAACGCTTATGGCGAAGCGCAAGTCTGAAAGCCTGGCCGGAACCGAACGACTGATGGAAGAAGTCTGCGAGCTGGAAAACTGCAAGCAGGCATTACAACGCGTCAAGGCGAATAAAGGGAGTCCGGGAGTAGACGGGATGACCGTCGACGAGCTCTCGGAGTACCTGAAGCAACATGGGTTGAAGATCGGGGAACAGTTACGAAGCGGAACTTATCAACCGCAGCCGGTAAGACGGGTGGAAATCCCGAAGCCGGATGGCAGTGGAATGCGCAAGCTAGGCATTCCTTGCGTGCTGGACCGCTTTGTCCAGCAGGCGGTGCTGCAGGTTCTGCAGAAGCGCTGGGACCCGACGTTCTCCGAACATAGCCACGGTTTCCGACCGGGGCGCAGTGCGAAGCAAGCGGTGCACAAGGCGCAGCAGTATATCGCCGAAGGATACCGCTGGGTGGTGGACCTCGACTTGGAGAAATTTTTCGATCGAGTCAATCACGACCGTCTGTTAGCGGCGGTGGCCGAGCGCGTGGCCGACAAACGAATGCTCAAGCTGATTCGAGCATTCCTGGAGGCCGGTGTGATGGAGGATGGATTGGTGAGCGCGGTGGATGAGGGAACGCCTCAGGGCGGTCCGCTTTCACCGTTGCTCAGTAATCTGGTGCTGGACGAACTGGACCGAGAGTTAGAGCGGCGCGGTCACTACTTCGTCCGCTATGCCGACGATTGCAACATCTACGTCAGCAGCGAGCGAGCAGGACAGCGAGTGATGGAGAGCGTTACGCGCTTTATCACGCACCAACTCCAACTGAAGGTAAATCAGACGAAGAGCGCCGTGGCCCGACCTGGACGAAGGAAGTTTCTCGGATTCAGCTTCACCGGTGAACGAGAACCGCGGCGGCGCATCGCCCCCAAGGCCATCGCTCGCTTTAAGGAGAGGATTCGGGAACAGACACGTCGAACCCGTGGCATCAGTCTGACGCAGATGGTCACACAGATTGCGACCTACCTGCGGGGATGGCTCGGATACTTCGCCGATTGTCAAACGCCCTCGGTGTTGCAAACCCTTGAATCGTGGCTACGCCGTCGACTTCGGTCGGTGGTGTGGAAGCAATGGAAACGGGGACGAACGCGATTTCGCGAACTTCGCAAACGGGGTGTGGGCAAAGACCTGGCGGCGCAAACCGCCGGGAGTCCCCACGGCCCGTGGCGCATCGCAAACTCGCCCGCCCTGGCCATCGCTTTGCCGAATGCTTACTTTGCCCAGCTCGGACTCCCGCCTCTGGTCGTGCGGTCGGCTTAATCCGCCGAACCGCCGGATGCGGACCCGCATGTCCGGTGGTGTGGCAGGGGAGGCGGGGCGACCCGTCCCCCTATGCCGATTTATGTTGACTCCCCTCCGCTCTCGGCGCAGACTTTGCTCGAACCACCTTCCTGAAGAGGGCGCGCTCGTTTCCGGGGGTGTCCCATGTATCGCCCACCACTTCGTGGCCGCCCGGCTCTTGCCGATAAGAAAGTTCTCCTGATCGACCGCTGGCACGCAACCCGCGAAGCGCGCGGTGCGGTCCTGCGGAGTAGCGGAGTCGAGGTGCATGAGGCTGAAGAGATCCCCGCCGCACGATTTCTGTGGCAACCCGATGTCTACGATCTCGTGATGCTCGACGTTCGCAGATACTCCCCGGCGGAAGCGCTCGAATTCTACGAGCAGATCAAGCAAGCCAGCCCCCGCGAGCAAGTTGTCTTTCTCGTCGGCCCCCCAACCTATCTTTCGCTTGCTTGGCCCGGTGAAGTCTTCGCCGAAGATGCCTCATCCGGACAGTGGGGAGCGACCGTCAGACGCTTCCTCGCTGCTTGACAGTCTTTCTGCGGCCGCACCGGAGCATCAGGTTGGTTGAGGCACTCTTGCCGTGAAAGCAGACTCTGGTCGACTCGGAGCAGGTTGAATGGCGTTAAAGGTACAGACACAGATAGCTGGTGATGTGTGCATCCTCCACTGTTCCGGTCGCATTGTGTTTGGCGACGAAGGCGCTGCCTTGCGCGAAAGAGGCAGAAACATACTGGCAGGCACACCGAAAGTTGTCGTTGACCTAAATGAGGTGGATTACATCGACAGCGGGGGACTGGTATCCTAGTGGGACTCTGGGTCTCGGCGAGAAACAAAGGTGGCGAACTCAAGCTGGTCTCTCCCACCCAGCGCATTAAGGAATTGCTTCGACGCACAAGTCTAGCCAAGATATTCAGGGTGTACGGGAACAACGACGAGGCGGTCGCAGCTTTCCGTAAAACAGGTAACCTGAGCGAATCTTCTCGACGGGGTAGACCATGACGCAACGAATCTTTTCTCTAGTCACGGCAGTGCTCTTCTTTCTGATAGCTCTCCTTCATGCCGTTCGCCTCCTGCGTGGATGGCAGGCCACTATTGCCGGGGCCGTCGTGCCAATTTGGATCAGCTGGATAGGGCTTGCCATCGCGGCGTACTTGGCCTATCAAGGATTCCGGTTGGCGAGGAAATGACCGAGTACAGCGAGAGCTTCCGCAACCCACGGCACTGATCCGTCACGTTGAAAAACGGAGTACGATAACGCCGTTCGCCAATATGGCTTCATCCTATTGGACCTTTCGAATGCATGGGTCCAACAGTGAGGTGCTGGAAGTTAACCATGAAGGATCCGTACCAGGTTCTGAGTCAAAAAGAGATGGATATCGAGCGCGTGCGGAGAGAGATCGAAGCGCTTCGATTTGTGATTCCCTTGCTCGCCGAGAACGCAGATTGGGTCGAAGATGGGCTGGCTTCGCCTGGCTCGCACTCTCGGGAGACTGGGATTGCGACTGCGAAAGGGTGGCAACAAAGGGAACACCAGCCGCCGCGTTGAACCGCCGCGTTGAACCTCTTGACTTCCACCCATCCCGGGCGCACAATCCGCCCGTCCATTCATTCCGCAGTCTTCTTTGACGCTCTGCCAGCGTTCGGGCCAAGTTGCTAGGCCGAACGAACTATGGGTTGAACCCGCGTTGGGACGGGCCTATAATCTCGACGTTTCCAAGGAGGCACAATGGCCGAACACCGCAGAGTGATCGATTGCCGCCGTTTCCCGTCGGAGAAGTCCTGCTCAATCGTCATTTCAGGCACAGAAGACGACGTTCTGGACCTCGCTGTCCTGCATGCGAAGACAGTGCATGGCCACCAAGAGACGTCTGAACTGCGCGAGCAGATCCGCTCCATGCTCCAGGATGAGGATGAGGACGCCACAGCAGCATAGCCATAGCAAACAAGCAAAAGGCGCGCTCCCCCGCGCCTTTTTTCCCCTCCAGACACCGCAAAATCCGAGACCCAGGCCTCATGAGAAATCCGGGACCTAACCGGCAGAATTCGTGACCGGTCGCCATGTTGAATCCCCTGTCTCCCGGGTCTAGAATGCTTCCACTACCCTTCTAAAACTTTTGGAGGTCCCCAATGCCCCACTACGAGTTCTTCTGTCACGCCTGCAAGAAAAAATTTTCGAAGAGTTTGACCATCGCCGAACATGAGGAGGGAAAGATCGTCTGCCCGCACTGCCGTAGCAAGAATGTCGAGCAGGGCTGGTCTGACTTCTCCGCCATCACGTCGAAGAAGAGCGCCTGAGCCGCTGGCTGCACCAAATCTGGGCAATTGACTCGGAGGATTGGCAGGGGTAAGGTGGTGCCTTCCAAGGCAAATAGCCTCTCCGCTGCCGCGCCGGCGGCGGGTTCCTTTCACCTTCCAACCTTAGAAAGGAGCAAGGACATGTTCACGCGCGTAGTGGAAATGACCAGCAAATCAGGGAAATCGCAAGAGCTTGCCAACACCATCAATGAGAAAGCGGTGCCGATCCTGAAAAAGCAACGCGGCTTCGTGGACGAGGTTGTGCTCGTTTCGTCCGGCGAGCTCGATCGCGTTTTGGCTCTCAGCTTTTGGAACAAGAAGGAGGATGCCGAAGAATATCAGCGCAAACAGTATCCGAAGATCCACGATACGCTACTGCACCTCCTCCAGACCGAACCCACCGTTCGAACATTTGACGTTCATACGTCCATCGCCCACAAAGTCACCGCAAAACAAGCCGCCTGAAAAGAACCATCCGGAAACAATGGGCGGGCGAGAATGTAGCCCGCCCAAACTTTTCCCCCTCCAGACCCCGCAAAATCCGAGACCCAGGCCTCATGAGAAATCCGGGACCGAACCCCGCAGAATTCGGGACCCCTCGACACCACGAATAAGAATCCCCATCAAACTGCTTTCTCTCCTCGCCTTCTTCTCAGGGTAGCCAGCACCCCACCCAGTCAAGGTCTGCAATTTTCAAAAGCCCGCCATCTCCGGCGGGCTAGTTTCTGTTGTTTCTGCCTGCGGCGCTCCACCTTGACCCGATGGGGAACCCCAACTCGCTTCCCATGAGACGTGGCGAGTCGCCAGCCCGACCAACCACACATAAAATATAGTGGCTGGAAAAAGACTATTAACTATGTCGTACGGTCTTCCGAAGCACTACTTCCGGGACATCCCGGCCTACCTGATGGACGAAATCATTGCCGGAATGATCGATGGCAAGCCCGAGCCGACACCCGAAGAGATGGAGGATTGGCTCACCACCGAGCTTGAGCGCGAAGCCGAAGCGCTCCTCGCATAGAACTGTTAGCGCACCAGAGAGCGGGAGTAACCTCCCGCTCTCTTTCTCTTTGCTCGGACAAGGAGTCTAAGATTTTTGTCTCCTCGCCTTCTTCTCAGGGTAGCGAGCACCCCACCCATTCAAGGTTTGCAATTTTCAAAAGCCCGCCATCTCCGGCGGCTCGTTCTGTTTGTTTCTGCCTACGGTGTCCACCTTGACCGGGCGGGGACCCCCACTCGCTTCCCTTGAGGCGTGGCGAGTCGCCAGCGGACAAGCCACGAACAACAAACAACAGCTGGAAAAAGAAATAATTAGTATGACCGAGAACAACGGGATCTCTCGAAGTTCGGCCTTCGGGAAATCGGGATCGCCGCCGAGTTACTCACCAAGTATTCGGATGGGCATCGCTCCTGGGCGAGCAACCAGGACGAGCTGGCTCACGAAATCGCAGTGGAGTTCAATCCGAACTCCGGGAACGTCTTCCTGGTGGACGGGGACTGCCGCGTGGCGATGGTGAATGACAATGGGAACCTGGAGAATTGGGTCGATTGCTCCAACTGCGGCGCAGAAGGGTTCAGAAGCGAATTGCCGCTCGATGTAGACGGCAACTGCGCTGAGTGCGCAGGCAAATAGCAAAAGAGAGCGGGAGGAAGAACCTCCCGCTCTCTTTCTTCTTGCTCGGACGCTGCCTTCGCAGAAGAGATATCCCGTTGCCGATGGCTTTTTTTTGATCATCCGGAACCCATCAGCCACGGATCTGGATGACGTAGACTGGGCCAATGTCTGTGACAGCTCAATATCTACTGGAGGGCTGTGCATACGCCCTTGAACAATGCGGTGTGTTGCTCAACGACGCGGGGCACTCCTATTGCTTTCTTTCATCCTCAGCTTGCTTCTTGAGTCTCCCAAGATTGCTTCGTGGCCAGCGTTCTGAATGGCAGTTTGCCCTGGACGCGTTCTCGCCTCAGTTGCAGATGGCTTCCGGTTAGTTCGTCGGGCGGAACCGGGCGTCGTCATGGGCACGGTGGGTTATATGTCCCCCGAGCAAGTCCGGGGCAAGGATGCAGATGCTCGCTCTGACATCTTTTCCTTCGGCGCCATTCTTTACGAGATGATCTCTGGGAAACGTGCATTTCATGCTGAAACCGCAGCCGACACCATGAGCGCCATCCTCAAAGAGGAGCCACCAGAACTCGCCGAAACTGCTCTCAATGTTCCGCCAGCGCTGGAACGTATTGTCCGGCACTGCCTGGAAAAGAATCCCGCACAGCGCTTTCACTCCATCAGCGATGTCGCCTTCGGTCTGGAAGTCCTCCCCGGTATCTCGTCCACCACCACGTCACGCGGGCAGCGATTAGCACCCGTACCTCAGCGACGAGGATTGCTGCTGCCGGTAGGCGCTGTAATTGCGCTTTGCGTGATATTGGCGGTCGTCTACCTCGCCGGTCAACGTTCGGCCAACACGTCCATCCCCCACTTTCATCGTCTAACTTTCCGGCGTGGCACAATTCTCTCGGCGCGGTTTTCTCCAGATGGTCAGACTATCATCTATGGCGCCGCGCTCGAAGGCCGACCGACGGAATTGTTCACGACTCGCTTCGACAGCACCGATTCCCGCTCTCTAGGCTTGGACAAAACGCAACTGCTGAGCGTGTCAGCCAATGGCGAACTCGCCGTGAGCATGGAGCAGCGTCAATTGTCCCCATTTACGGCTGCGGGGACCATGGGTCGAGTCCCGCTCGCGGGCGGCGCGCCGCGGGAAATTGCGGAGGGAGTTACTTGGGCGGATTGGACGCCCGACGGTTCCGACCTCGCGGTGGCCAAAGTCGCCGGTCGTGGCATCAACCTCGAGTTCCCCGTGGGAAAGATCATTTACCAGCCTCGGGGCTGGCTAAGCCATGTGCGTTTCTCCCCTCGGGGCGACTTAATTGCCATGGAAGACCATGTGCCGAACGGCGATGATGGTCGAGTCGTAATTCTCGACCGCAACGGCAACATCAAGGTCACGTCTAGCTTCTTTATTACCGTTCAAGGCCTGGCCTGGTCCCCGGACGGGAAGGAAGTCTGGTTCACAGCTTCCAAGGAAGGCGCCTCGCGTGCCCTGTATGCAATGAATCTCTCCGGGAAGGAGCGTCTGGTGCTGCGCGTCCCGGGGGTGCTGACGTTGCAGGATCTTACACGCAGCGGTCGGGCCCTCTTAACCGTCGAGAGCGATCATTTCGGCATTCTTGGCTTCCATGATGGCGACAAAAATGAACGAGACCTCTCCTGGTTCGACTGGAGCTTGATCGCCAATGTCTCGCCAGATGGCAAGAACCTGGTATTTTTTGAAAGTGGAGAAGGCGTAGGGAGCAACTATTCCGTGTTCATGCGCGGGATGGACGGAAGTTCGGCAGTACGTTTGGGCAGCGGAGCGTTTCCCGCTCTCTCGCCCGACGGAAAGTGGGTGGCTGCGATTAATCTTGCTTCTCCGGCACAGATTGAACTTCTGCCCACCGGCGCTGGGCAACCCAGGGTCGTCACCAACGATTCTCTGGAGCACACTCGGGTCAACTGGCTTCCATCCGGACACGGCATTGTATTCTTCGCTTCCGAGGCAAATCACCGTGCGCGCACGTACTTGATGGATTTGGACAGCGGCAAAACGCGGGCCGTAACCCCTGAAGGCATCCTTGGACTCTTAGTATCACCCGATGGCAAGTTCGTTCTGGTCACAGACCAGGAGAGAAAGCGCTGGTTGTACCCGCTCGACGGCGGCGATCGGCAGCCCTTTACCATCACGCTCGCGCCAGGTGACGACGTAATCGACTGGGAGAAAGATGGGAAGACTATTCTCGTGCTGAGACCGGGAGTTCCGGCGAAGGTTTTGCAAGCATATGTCGACTCGTCAAAACTTGAGGAGGTGAAAACTTTCTCGCCGTCCGATCCAGCGGGCGTCGTGACCGTGGGAGGCGCTCGCTTCAGCTCCGATCGCAAATCCTACGCGTATGACTATTTTCGAATCCTCTCTGACTTGTACGTCGTAGATGGGCTGAAATAGAAAGAATGTTACGCGCCTAAGATCCAACTAGTACATCGTCCAGTTAATTCTTTATACTATGCGCCTTGCGACGCCGCTTCCTGAGTTTGCGCGGGTGAGCCGCCTGATATTCCTGGGTCCACGCGAACGGCTTGGGGTTCTTGTTGTTCTGGACGATGTAATTCAACAGGAACTCCTTGAGTTGGCGTTTCGAAGTGTGCACGCTTTGCGACAGACCCTGTTTGCCAAGGATGCTGAAGAAGCATTCGATCATGTTAACCCAGGAGGCAGGTGTGGGTGTGTGGTGGAAGTGCACGTGGGGATGTCGTCTCAGCCAGCGCTTGACGCTTCGTTTTTGTGAATGTTGAGGTTGTCGAGGACGACGTGCAACTCCCGTTTTGGAAAGGCGCCGACCGCGTCATTCATGAATCGCAGAAAGTTCACCGACGTGCGGCGTTGTTTGATGTGTGCCACGACCTCTCCGCTAGCGATCTCCAGAGCAGCCAGCAGGGTCTGGGTGCCGTGACGGACGTACTCGTTGGTCCAACTCCGGGGCTTCTTGGCACTCAATGGCAACAGAGGCTGGGTACGGTCTAGCGCCTGAATGCCGGTCTTTTCATCGACGCAGAGCACCAGCGCGTGCTCGGGCAGGTTCAAGTAGAGGCCGACGATGTCCAGCAGTTTGGCCTCGAAATCGGGATCGGGACTGAAGGGGAAGGTGCGAATCCGATGGGGCTGCAGACCCGAGACAACCAACATCTGATGCACCGTGCTGGAAGGCAACCCCAGGTCTGTGGCCAGCGTGCGCACGCTCCAGCGGCTGTAATGTTCCGGCTGCTGACGCACCCGGCTCTGCACTTTCTGCAGGATTTCCTGACTATGCTTCGGTGGCCGTCCGGAACGAGCTGCATCCTGCAAACCATCCAGACCCTGGCTTGCAAAACAGCGGCGCCATTTGCCTACCGTGACTTCGGGAACCTGCAGGGCGGTGGCGATCTGCTGATTGGCCTGTCCCGCAGCCGCGGCCAAGACAATGCGACTGCGCAACGCCAACTGCCTGTCTGAGCCTCTACCACGCAGGCCAGAGATAAAACTGAAAGAGCAAGCATGAATCTCATCTTCATCTCCTTTGCAGCTGAGCAAAATACGTCATAAGTTCACCTCGAAAACCGGCGCAGGCTTGAGTAGATTCCGTGACTGGTGCCTCGAAGCGGGGTGCTCACGAACTGCAACAATAACACGCCGTCAACTGGCCGTCAGCCCGGGATTTTTTGACATCCGCGTTGACATTCTCAAACGCGCGAGTAGGATAATCGCCGGCAGAGGCACAGACAAAATGAACAAATCAGAAACAAAAACTGATCGCAGGACTTTCCTGACTGGATCAGCGGCGCTGATTGGCGCTGCCGTGGTCTCTAACGCGGTTTCGTACGCTAGGATTCCAGGTGCGAACGATCGAATTTCGCTCGCCCACATTGGCCCGGGAGACCGAGGCCAGGAACTGGACTGGATAATTGCCCAGCATAAGACCACTCACAATGTAGAGATGACGGCCGTCTGTGATTTGTGGAACCTCCACCGCGAACGGGCCGTCAAACAAAATTCTCAATACTATGGCCGGGCGCCGCGTGCATTCCAGTATCTGGAGGATGTGCTCGCACTTCCCGACGTTGATGCGGTCGTCATATCCACCCCTGAGCACTCGCACTCGCCCATTCTGAAAATGGCTGCCGAAGCCGGCAAAGATGCTTATGTTGAAAAGCCGATGGGAAACGTTGTCGCTGAGGCCAAGGCGGCACGTGACGCGGTAAAGCAACACAATCGGATTGTCCAGGTGGGCACACAACATCGCAGCGAGCCTTACCCCCGCGCGGCTCATGACTTGGTGCAGACTGGGGCTCTGGGAGACGTAACCAAAGTAGAAATTGTTTGGAATTATCACGGACCCAGGTGGCGCGGGCGACCGGAATCAAAAAAAGTGCGCGAGCAGGATACCGATTGGCGCAAATGGCTGATGACCAAACCATACCGTCCCTTTGACCCGCAGATCTACTGCGAGTTCCGACTATATAGGGAGTTTTCCAGCGGAATTCCTGACCAGTGGATGAGCCATGCCACAGATCTGGTGCATTGGTTCACGAATGCGAATTTTCCTCGCTCTGTCGTAGCCCATGGCGGCATCTTGGCGTGGCCCGATGGCCGAGAGAATGCGGATACCTTCCAGGCACTGATGGAATACCCAAAGGGCTTTCTGGTAAGTTACTCGACGAGCTTTGGAAACGATGCCCCTTCGTTCACGCGCTATATGGGCAAAAAAGCGACGCTCGTTAACCACGGCGGCGAGGGCAGCCCGCGATATAGCGTGGTGGAGGAGAAGGGGAACCACGAAGACAATCCGGATATCGACAAGCTAAGGCCATCGACGGATATTCTTCTGGCGGGTGGAACCACGCTTCCGCCCATGGGCATGGGTGATTTGACGCTGGAACATACCGCCAACTGGTTCGAGTGCATGCGAGCGCGCCAGCAGCCTCATTGCACCGTCGATAATGGTTTTTCGCATTCCGTAGCGTGCATCATGTCGACAGAGGCTTACTGGTCGGGCAAGAAGCAATATTGGAATGCTGCTGCAGAAATGATTCAGGACCACCCGCCAGAGAGCTGACTTCTCTCCACAAGGTGGTCCCGTCTACGAAGCAGTCTCAGCGGCTGCGCGTATAGCTACCAAATTAACTTC
>Ga0209056_10006729_pt1 | contig 11863 bp, 11 predicted proteins | sample GraSoiAngelo_114_FD_185876 | JGI IMG/M metagenome (GOLD analysis project Ga0209056, IMG submission 185876) | Grasslands soil microbial communities from the Angelo Coastal Reserve, California, USA - 14_0903_13_40cm (SPAdes) (version 2) | ecosystem: Environmental > Terrestrial > Soil > Grasslands... | reverse complement strand
GAGAATCGCTTGGTTTCGCCTCATTGGCCGACTGGATTGGCGCTCTCTCTTGTTCGGCCCTCTTCAGAGCTTCGTGAATGCGGCTCATTCTTTCCCTTCCCTGGGTTCCGCAGTGATTGAGGCGTGCTGACGGAACTGCTCCAGAAGCACGGCGAAGTCTTCGAGCGGCGACTCAGCCGCAAGAGTATTTTCCGGGCACGCGGTACTGGTTGGTTGCGTGGTCGGTTCGAGGCTGCCCAATTCAAATTCCCGCGCCACTTCATCGACAAGGTGGGTTGGGACGGGCCTCTGTTGGTCGGCGAAGGAGTTGATCAGCGCATGCTCGCAGAGTACGTTGATTACGCGAGGGATTCCGCGGGCGTAGTTATACACGCTCTCGACAGCTCCCGGAGCAAAGATTGGTTCGCCGTTTGCTCCCGCGATGCGCAGCCGCTCCGCGATATAGCCATGAGTTTCCTGCAACGATAGCGGCCCCGTCCTGGCGCGCACCGTAATCCTCTGCCGAAATTGCCGTAATTGAGCGTGTTTGAGCTTTTCTTCGAGTTCCGGCTGGCCGGATAACACTATCTGGAGTAATTTCTCGGTCGATGTCTCCAGGTTGCTGAGGAGACGGATTTCTTCGAGCAATTGCTGGGACAGATTCTGCGCCTCATCTACGATTAGCACCGCCGTCTCTCCTGCGCGGTAACGATCCAGCAGCCACCGGTTGAGCCCCAGCAGGACGTGGCTTTTTGAGGGCGATTGGCAGGAAATTCCGAAATCGGCCGTCAAACAATCAAAGAACTCGGTGACGCTTAGCCGCGTGTTGAAGATGAAGGCCGTGACCGCTTGCTCGTGACGCAGCCAATCCAGCAGCCTGTTGAGCAGCGTGGTCTTCCCCGTTCCAACCTCGCCCGTCAGCAGAATGATGCCTTTCCGGCCCCGAATCCCGTAGGCCAGGCTGGCCAGCGCTTCCTGAGTGCTTGGCGTCAAGAACAAATACCGGGGATCCGGATTGACGTTGAACGGGCTTTCTCGCAAACCGAAGAACTTTTCGTACATTTTCGTCGCCTTCACGATGACGCGGCGTGCAAGCTGAATTCGTTTCGCTTCGCTGGAGCGCCCCTGCCGGTTCTATTTTTGATCCTTGTGGCGGCCGGTGCCATCGAGGAGATTACGGCTAGGGTCGGCACCCCGAGATAAGTTTCAACATCCCGTCTAGTCCGCAGGGACTTATCGTGTAACTCTAAAAAGTGCGCCATCGCCACTCCAAATGCCAGCCCGACACCAAGCCCACCCAAACCGAAAAGCGGCGGATTCGGGAAGGATGGCCGTTCCGGCAAACTGGGCGGATCTAGCACCCGGAATTGTTCGCCTTGCTGGTGGCGTTCCAGGTCGGTGGCCATTTGGGACTCGTTCCGCTTCTTGAGAAGTTCGTTGTAGAAATCGAGCGCGGTTTGATAGTCCCGCGTCAAGGATTTGAATTCCTGCTGGATCGCTGGGCTAAGCTGGAGCCGGTCTTGATAGACCTTGATCTGCCTCTGAAGCTGCTCCTGCTCGTGTCTTTTCTGCCTAATGGTCACTTCGGTCTGGTGAAGCTGCGCTCGAAGCTGTTGGATTTGTGGCGACTCCATCACGGGGGCTTTTTCGTTTCGTTTATTCAGCTGCTCCTGATCCTGCGTGGATGCATCTTGGGCTATCTTCAGCTTTAATTCTGCGATGTCTTTCTTGAGCGACACGATGTCTGGATGCTTTTCCGTGTAATGCCCCTCAAGCGAAGATAGCTGCTTCTGTAAGTTGCCGAGCTGTTGCTCGAGTGTTTGCGGATTCTCGCCGTCCGGCGACGATTTCCAGGCCGCGAGCTGCTGGCTCAGCAACGATTCCGCAAAGGCTTTTTCTTGTTGGGCTTGGTTGAGACTCTGGGTGGCTGCTTCCAGTTGCGGGGTCATGCCTGTCAGCAGGGTGAGATTGGTCTTCTCGTCCTCGGGAAGCTCCCCCATGTAACGACTTTGGAAGGCGGCCAGTTTAGCGTCCTGGTCGTTGAGTTTGGCTTTGGCATCCTCCAGTTGCTTGGCCAAGAATTGCGTCGTTTCCTCTGCGTGTTGCTGGTGCAGGCGCAAATTTTGCGCCATGAACATCGAGGTAATTTCAGTGCAGATTTGCTGGGCAAGCCAAGCCTCTCTCATGGTGACGTCCACGTTGAATCCGGGCAGCTCTGCCGACCGTGTACCCGCCATCGGGCTCAGCGGGGTCACCTTGATGGACTTCCGCAGCTGCTCAACCAAGTCCTCCATCGGCACTGGCTCGATGTCTGTCTTGTGCATGAGCCGCTTGACTAGTGCCTTCATCGTCCCCTGCTCCGCATATGTCTTGTACAGGCCGAACTGTTCGATGAGATGTTGCAGGCGGGTGCGACTCAGAATCTGCTCCTGCATGCTGGCGAGGCGCTGGCTTAGGTCTTCGCTGACCACTGGCTTCACGTAGTTGTCCGGTACTGTGGGCTGTTCAATCAGGATTGATGTATGTGAAGTGTATTTCTTGGGCAGATACAAGGACAGCGCATATCCCGCCACTGCGCCCAGGATCGCAGGAATGATGACGAACCAACGTCGCCGACGCAGAGCCGCCAGCCAATCCTCGAGAGTCAACTCTCGTTGCAACGTCATTCCTTCCTCGCTTTCGCCAAACCTTCTGCTCTGCGTACCGTCACTCAATAAGGAGTGCCATCGAACTCCGATTGATAGCCAGCGAAACCGGTCTGCACAGAAAAGCTCTCCCCCAGTTTGTCCTCGCACAGGAGCCGATATCGAAACCCTGAGACTGCCGCTGATGGCTCCTTAGCTGATTGGCAGGGCGGCTCAACCACCGCCGAAGTTCACCCCGCCAATCTAGTACTTATAGAACTGCCTCGGAGAAGCCGCCACGTCCAGTCTCAACTTGGGTGCAGAGCCCAAAACAAATCCAAGCCCGGCCGCGCCGGTTTGTTGGCTCCCTGTGGAATCCCACAATCATTCGCTCTTCGCAAAGGCTCTCCTCAAGGTTCTGCCGTCTGATGTGCAGCCTAGTGAACTGAGTCTGTGCTGGCAATCCGGTACGTCTCGCAAATCAAGAGGCGAAAACTCCCTAGTGAAATATGGGGGGAATCCCTGCAATTCTGACTCAGGGACATAATGACCGCTTGCGCCGAGCCAAACGTCATCCATCTTCTTCACGGCAAAGGACATATTTGGCTTAGAAGCACGGGTTATGTTTTGGCCTGTTTATTTCGTCTGAGAAATGAATCTGGCGACCCAGTTTGTACTGTCCTACAAGATCCACGCGCGGAAACCAGTGCAACGAAGGATCAACGGCTTCGCACCAAGATCTACCAGCACAGGCACCAGCTCAATGAAACGGCGGTTTGGCTCCTGTGCATCATCTACGTCCCAAGGGGTGTGGTCGAGGTTGGTAAAAGAAGCCGACGGCAACCCGATTGCGGTCCACGTCGAATGCCAAAGGTAGGTTACCGCTGGTTCTCTGCCGGAGATATGTGTATCCGGCATGAAACAGGAAGCCGTACCCGAGTGGGCACTCGAGTGCGATCCCCCCGTTTTGACTCCGAATGTTGCCGCGACCGAAGACGTCGGAAAAGGATGTCGATTGGCCATTCCCGCCACTCAAAACCGCGTCCAGTCCATGCCAGAGCCGGCGGCGGATCTCCAAACCCTCAGAGGTATTGCTCACCAACGCGACTAGACCGGCTCCGTCGGTTAGTTGACGTAACAGAAATATCCGCACCACCATTTTCCTCGAGCGAACGGTGAAATTTGCTCCCCCGCCTACGTCTCGGCGGAAAGTAGAAACCGGTGTGGGTGGGGTCGTCGGTGTTGGGGGAGGGTTTGCCGTCGAAGTGCTCAGAGACGTGTCGCGCGAAGACGCAAACTGTGGACCTATGAACAACTCGAATGAAACGTTCGGCTCACCGAGGTTGGAGCTGAGTGTCAGATAGCCGCTATGAACGACCGCACGGGATGTCTGGCCGAAGCGCAGATCCTGATAGACATAGCGCAGCCCTAGGGTGGTCGTCTGGCTCGTCCGATAGCGATAGCCAGCTCCACCGCCGTATCCTTGAGTGTTCACCAAATTTCCAAGCGTGGTCTGATGATCCTCGAATTCGCGCAGAGAATGGGTGCCAAAGACCTCAAAGGATGAGCGGCGGCTCAAAAGTAGGTTTGCGCCCAGCTGCGCCTCATTCGTCAGCTCCCGGATCAGCGGCACAAGGACGTTTGCATTCAAACCGCCGGGCACAACGGGGGCGTATGCCGTGTTTCCGTTCGAGCTTTGCTGTAGGGTCCACCTCTGATAAGAAAAGGAATCTTTGGCATTCAAAATCAAATGAGGAGTGAGCTTATATGTTCCCGTGAACTCCGTGGCTTGATTGAATAGATCATAGCCTTGGAACTGCCGGTAGAGCTCAAATGTCGGCCGGTAGTCCAGGAACATATTTCCTCTGGGGCGCGAAACGCGAAAACGGAGAAGCCCCCCACCCTCAAGAAGCGATGCCCCCGCCCGATTCTGATTGCTATTCAAGATGTTATCGTCGTATGTGGCGAACGAATAGAGTCCGAGAAGAATGGCATTGGGAGGCAGCCGTTCGTTGGAATACTGCAGGCCCGTCTGTTCTCCAAGATCCTGCCTGTTCGAGTCCTGGGCAAGCATCGCGCAAGCATCGAAGAGGAAAAAACACAAGAAACCCGCAGCTGTGGCTGTACAAATCCGACAGAACTTCGAGGACGTGACCCGCTTCACGGCACAACCACCGTATCGCCGGCTTGCAGCTCGATGTTCTGCGCGAACTTATGGCCCTGAACGACTTCCCGATAGTTGAACGGAATCGTTTGCGTTCCGCCCTCGGCGGTGCGGCGCATGATGTGGATCTTCTTCACTTTCGCAAAGTCCCGGAACCCCCCCGCAATGGCCAGGGCGTCCATCACGCGAGTTGTGTGCGTCAACGGAAAAGAACCCGGGTGTTGGACTTCGCCCATGACCGTGAACTGCCTGCTGTTCATCTGCTCGACGGCCACAACAACCTGCGGATTATTGATGAAGTCCGATAGCCTTTGTGTGATAACGACTTGCAACCGGGCAGGAGTAAGTCCGCTCGCCTGAATGTCACCCAAAAGAGGCAACGTAATCTTTCCGTCAGACCGAACTGGCATCTTCCCCCCTATGTCGGGCTCCTTCCAGACGTGGACCGACAGGACATCGTCTGGGCCAATGACGTAATCGGGATCGAGCCCTGCAGGCACTGCGGCGCCTCTAGAGACACTGTGATCCGCACCGTAGGCGTTCGCAGTGGAAACTTGATCGCCGCTGGTGGCCGGTTGCTTTTTCCCATCTTGCGCCCAAGCTAGGGTGCAACCGACGAACGACAAGAGAATCACCTGAGACGCCAAATTGAAACGCCTGAGCAACTTTGAGGTCATGCTTCTTCCTCCTATGACGACTGGCAGTCGGCTGGGGAAAGCGTGGCTCCTCTGCGGGGCACGACGACCCTTTTCGCGGGGATTCCGGCGCCTTTAATCTTGTAGAGAAGTGCGCGGTAGCTGAGGTTTAGCGCTCGGGCTGCCTTCTTTCGATTCCCCTCATTGGCTTCGAGAACCTGCAAAATTATTTTTCGTTCCGCTTCCCGCGCGGCATGCTGAGCGATTTTCCGCAGTGGGACGAAACCATCTGCGCTATTGGCCACCAGCGGCTCGCCGGGGGGACGGTCCATCCATTCGCTCAGCGTTGCCGTCTCGCAGCCAAGAACAAGGAAGCCGTTGATCAGGTTTTCCAACTCCCGGATATTTCCGGGCCAGTCATACTCCTGTAGACGATGCAGGCATTGAGCCGGCAGTGGCCGAGCAGGGCGGTCGTATTTCGCGGCGTAGTGCTGGAGGAAATATTCCGCAAGCACAGGAATATCTTCCCTGCGTTCCCGCAAGGGCGGCAAGTGAATGCTCATGGCGTTGAGGCGGTAAAATAGATCGGGCCGGAATTGGCCCCTCTCCATCTCTCGCTTGACTGAGCGATGGGTTGCGCACAGGACGCGCATTCCCCCGCTCATCTCCTGCGTTACCCCGGGTGCCCCGATCCGTAAGACCCGCCCGTCATGGAGCAGGTGGAGAAGTTTGGCTTGCAGCTCTGGGTGCAGATCCGCGATTTCGTCCAGGAAGAGTGTCCCGCCCTCGGCTGCATCCGTGCGTCCCGGATTTGGATTCGTGGTCCCCTCGAAAAGCTCCATTTCGCAGCCAAGCAGCGCACTTTCGAACACCGAAGCGGGAACAGCAGGACAGAGCACCTTGACGAAACGACCCTCGCGCCGAGGGGACAAAACGTGGATCAGTTTTGCAACGATTTCTTTCCCCGTCCCGCTTTCTCCTTGGATAAGAACTGGAATATTGGCTTGGGAGACTCTTTCGATCCTGTCGCGTACGGACCGCATTGCCGCGGACCGGCCAAAAATGACGTCGTCGGGCGGGAGCAGGGCAAGAGCCTCGCCTGCGATTTGTGTGCCAGTGTGACTCACTTGCACAGCTACCTCCTCCAGCCTTGCTGCTCTATATCCCTTTTGGCCTACTAAACTCCCGTCGTGCCAGCTGGAGAGAGCATCGAAGGTTCTGGAGTTTCCTATCGCTGAACTTCTCAGACGAATCGTCTCCTCGTGACTCTCCTGAACTCATAGGTGTGGCATGATTCAAGCTAGAGAAGTCGTGTGCACCCCGCAATCAGGTAAGTCATTGAATCCTGTGCCAGAGAATTGCGCATACTGGTGTGCGGTCAAGACTTGAAATAGGCGCATGGTGAGACCTTGCGGAGCCCTCAAAAGCCCTTTTCCGCGGGCCGAGCAACGGTTGCAGATTCCCACTGTTCCGAAATGAAGGTGATTACCGGATTGTGCCAGGAACTGGATTTGGATTTAGGTGGAATGTCTCCCGGGCCTGCCGAGACCTCTGCTGGTTTCGTTGGCTTTGGGCTTTTGGCTCCGGCCTCGAATCTGTTGAGAAAAAAAGGCAACGCCATATGGCGCGTCAACTCACTGTGAATTCACCATGAGCAAGAAGAAACGGAACCGGCATGGAAGCGAGCGCAAATTCCTCAGTCACCAACTCTGAGGATTCCATCGGAGATGAGTCTTGCGAACAAGCCGGCACCGTTACTGGAGGTTCCGGGAGAGTTGAGGTGAAGAGGCTCTTCCATCAGGAGTTCATCACTAACACAAATATCGGCCCCGCAGCGCGGATCTCTCTGGAACGACACACTGAGAAAGGTGCTCGCCCGTGATAAGCGTTCTCATCGCTCTTGAACACGCCATCTTCCGTCGGGGAGTCAAGAACATCCTGGCGGAGACTCTGGAGGGCGCAACGTTTGCGGAGGCACGCACGGCACAAGAGGCGCTGGACTTCGCCAGAAAACATGGCTGGGAGCTCATCCTCTTGGACATCAACATGCCCGGAGGTAGCGGCTTGGACCCCGTGAGCGAATTGAAGCGGTTGTGTCCGCAGGCTGCCATTTTGGTGCTGGGCACGCATCCCGAAGAGCAATTCGCGCGACGAAGCTTGAAATCCGGCGCCGCGGGATTCCTGACGAAGGAGAGTGTTCCTGAAGAACTAACGAAAGCTGCGCGCAGAGTGCTCGCCGGAGGCCTGTACCTGAGTGCGGCCTTGGCGGAGGCGCTCGCCGGGGATTTGTCGAGTGGAACGGAGCGGCCACCGCATGAAATTCTCTCCGACCGCGAATTTCAAGTAATGCGCATGCTGGCTTCTGGGAAGACGCTGACAGAGATCGCCAAGGATCTCTCGCTCAGCGTAAAAACCGTGAGCACCTACCGCTCCCGGCTCCTGTCGAAGACAGGTTTGAAAAACAATTCGGAACTCATCCGATACGCATTCCAGCATCAGCTCGTGAAATGAAATCGCCCGCGTGGGACGCGAACCAGCGAGCGGTCGCCGCTGGTCCCCGCTAGAAGCAGCGAGCTTTGCCGACTGCAATCCAGCAGGGCGTGCATGTCGGCGTTTGGAGGCTGCCCCCTCGACCCCGAGGCCCCCTCTGAGTCTAGATATGCGCTTCTCTCCTGAGCACGCGGGCCAAGGCCGTTCCGCTGGCGCAACCGCATCGGGTACTCTGAGTGCGGGGTTTCCCCGCCTAAGGAAATAAGGACTTTCCCCTATTGCCTGCCATGCCACGTTATCGTAGATATTGTCAGTGATTTGAATTCATGGGCAGGCCGGTTCGGAGAAGCCCTAATCCCCAGTCCCAGTAGGTTCAGATGGGCGTTGATGGGCATCAGCGTAAGGTATTGATAATCGGGGAGGAATCCTACGCCCGCGATACCATGCGAGTATTGCTGGGAAGCATGGGCTGCCAATGCGTGCTGGCTTCGAGCGTTCAAGTTGGGCTAGCTGCTCTCGAGGAAGAGAATCCGGACGCCGCGATAGTGGACGTGCACCAGACGCGCTCCTCGACCGCTCAGGTGGTTTCCGGGCTTGACAAAATCGGTTCGAGTCTGCGCGGGCGCCTGCTGCTCATCACTGGGGAGCGCATCGACCCGCAAGTCAGTGATCTGATTAACCGCTATTCGCTTCCCCGTGTTCCTCGGGACCGTCTGCTCCAGGAACTCTGGGGCTGCCTGGAATCTTTGCTCCGTCCGAGTTCGCTGCTTCGGCGAATTACGCAGGCGGCTCATCTCGTCTTTGACAGCTTCCTCCAGCCGTTGCCCGACGGTATTCGAATTTCACAGCTTCCGGCCCGACGATTAGTTTATGAAGCTGGGAGTCTGATGGCCGATCTCTGGATCGAGCCGAAGACCGATTCCCGTCGCACTGCCCTTGTGGGCCAGATTGTGGACTCTGCTAAGCCGGAGCGACGTTTTGATCGCATTCCCATCGTGCTCCATGGGCAGAAGGGGCCGATAGCCCTTGCTACGACCAACGAATTTGGCGAGTTCCACCTCGACTTCGACTTTGAACCGAGCCTTACCCTCGAAATGGAAACCAGCGGATACCAGTGGGTATCCGTCGCCCTGCCCCCTTTGGTACAGGCCGCTAGTGGAGCGTCGGCCGGTTCGTAATTCCCGCCACTAGGAGCCCATTCGATGATCGCGCTTGCTTCGGAGGCATGAAGGGGGGCAGCCGATGAAACATAAAATGTTAGGCATCTTCTTGCTGTTCTTCGCTGCCTGGACGGTCCCCGCCGCAGCCGACACCCGATTCATCGTCCGCGATCCCGCGGGCCTCACGGCTCTTCAGCAGATCTGTCTGACCCTCGGCTGCAACGTGTCGGGCGGCCTGGATGGCGGCCTGGGCAAGCTTTTCCTGGTCACCCCGCCTGCCCTGATCGATCCCAACACCTTTCTGCAAACCCTTCGCGCCCAGCCGGGGATCACCAATGCCGAGCTCGACGCTCTGCTCAAGGTGATGCAGACCGCCGCTTCGACCCCGCCCAGCGGTCTGTCCGACGCCACCCCGGTGAATTACTTCGGCGTTTCCGTCTGGCATGGCTACCTCGCCCAGCCCGCCAGCACGATTATCCGTTTGCCCGACACGCAATCCGCTTTCGGCGCTTCCGGCGCGGGCATCGTCGCCGTCATTGACACCGGCGTCGATCCCACCCATCCCGTGCTGCAAGCTGTCCTCATCCCTGGCCAGGATTTCACCCGCAACCAGCCGAATGGTTCAGAGATGACCGACTACACGGGGTGGCCCCCACTGGCCAACTCGACCAACACAGCGCAGGTGAACCAGTCCACCGTTGCCGTGTTGGACCAATCCACGGTCGCGGTGCTTGATGGAAACCCGCAATACGCCGCCTTCGGCCACGGCACGATGGTTGCCGGCATCGTTCATCTCGTCGCGCCCACGGCCCAAATCATGCCCCTCAAGGCATTCCACGCCGACGGCAGCGGCTACCTGTCCGATGTTATCCGCGCCATCTACTACGCCGTCCAAAATGGCGCCAGCGTCATCAACATGAGCTTCAGCGTGCCCACCTACTCGCAGGAAATGGCCAGCGCCGTCAAATTTGCCGCCAGGCGTCAAGTGATTTGCGTTGCTTCCGCGGGCAATGACGGCAAGGAAGCATTTGTCTATCCTGCTGCCCTGGCGACTGTCATGGGCGTCGCCTCCACAACCAACAGCGATACGCTTTCCTCCTTCTCCAACTACGGTTCCGTACTAGTTTGGGTCGCTGCTCCCGGCGAAGGCATCATCACCACCTATCCCTTCGGCACCTACGCCGCCGGTTGGGGAACCTCCTTCAGCGCGCCCATGGTTTCCGGTGCGGCCGCGCTGCTTCTCGGCGTCAACTCCCATTGCAACGAAGCCTGCGCCGAGCAATCCGTCGCCCACGCCGTCCCCATCTCCGCCGACGTCGGCAACGGCCGCGTGGACCTCTACCAGGCCGTCGCCGCCTGGCGTCATTCCCTCGGCCTTCCTTGATGGGTGCTTACCGCAGGGCTGTCCAACCTCGCTGTGTGAATCGCTAGAAAAACACCGCAGATTTCGCCTCGCCTCCGGGGCGACGAGGACCGCTGCGCTTGCCATGCTTATGCATCGTCAAATTTGTTTGGGCGGCGGCTTCCATATCTCCATCACAAATTGCCGTGGATCCGGGTTTTGCCGACCTGCGAGGCTTTGTTCGACGGGGAGACGGTGCGGCTCTTGGTCGCGGGCGCATTCTCTTTCAGCAAAGTGTCGATCAGGTTGCGCAAATAGTTCTCGTCCTCCAAGTTCAATTCACGTACCGGACGACTTTGCGCGCGGATGACGCCCTTACGGTCGATTACGACAATCTGGGGAACCTGTAAGCGCTCTTTCGCATCGCGACCTAAGTAGCCATCCACTGCCACGGAAGAGCTGTAGCCGATCGGATAGGTGATTCCCAACCGTTGAGCATAGGCTGTCACTTTGTTCCCGCTAATGTCGTTGTCGAAGGCTATGCCAACGGGCTGAAGGCCGCGTGGGCCTAATTCTTTGTGGAGTTTGGCGATCATCTGGGCCACACGCATGCAGTGCGGGCAGTTAATGAGCAAGAATTCCATCACCACCACTTTGCCCTGGAAGTTTGAGAGTGATGCCTGCTTGCCCGAGGGCTCGACGATGGTGAATTCAGGCGATTTGCGCGGCACCGGAGCCGTCGCTACCAGCGGCGAAATAGCGAGAGCCAGGAAAACGGCCAAAGGAATGAGCTTGCGCATGCGTGTAATTCACTCCACGTCGCTTCCTCGGCGTCAGGTCTGCTTCCACTTGTCGGCGATCCGCTGGGCTTCTGCCGCCGCCGCGTCCATGGCGTCGGCCGGACTGCGCTCGCCTTTGACCACGCTCAAGAACATCCGGGGAATGACAAAGGTGTTGAAAACCTCCATGAAAGCCGGCGTCGGATACCCGGGAACGCCGAGGTAATGGGTCCAATGCAGCGCGTCCTTCAGCATCTCGTACTTCCAGGGAGGATCAGCATGCGGGTCGTTGGAGAGCCGGACGATAAGGTCAGGAAGCGTTTTCTGGTAAAAGGGTAAATTGCAGCCCTGGGATTGCTCGTAGATGTTTTTGGAATTGTCTATCAGATCGGCCAGGAATTGCTTGGCTCCTTCCTGGTTTTGGGCGAAGTTCCAGACCACGGAGCAGTTGGTGACGTGGGGTACCGCCACTATGGTGTTGGACCCTTTGAGCGGAGGCTGGAGGATGATTTTCTTGGCCACTTCAGGGTCTTGTTTTTCCGCGGCGCGCAAAAGACTGATGGCATTGATAGTACACGAGGTCTTGCGCGCCAGCATGGCCTTAACATTGCCCGAAGGACCCCAGGTGAGTTGCTCCGGAGCTCCTGCGCCCTGATACAGGTCCTTGACGTACTGCAGGGCCACAAAGGT
>Ga0209056_10006728_pt1 | contig 11863 bp, 12 predicted proteins | sample GraSoiAngelo_114_FD_185876 | JGI IMG/M metagenome (GOLD analysis project Ga0209056, IMG submission 185876) | Grasslands soil microbial communities from the Angelo Coastal Reserve, California, USA - 14_0903_13_40cm (SPAdes) (version 2) | ecosystem: Environmental > Terrestrial > Soil > Grasslands... | reverse complement strand
CGTGCCTTATTACGCGTTGACGCGTTTCGGAAAATGGGACGAGATGCTGCGCGAACCTGAGCCGCCGCCGACCAGCGCGTATCTGACCGGCATGTGGCACTACGCGCGCGGCACGGCCTTCCTCGGCAAGGGCCAGACGAACGAAGCCGAGCAGGAGTTCATGAAATTGAACCAGTTAATGGCGGACAAGTCGCTTGATCAGCCGCTGTTTTCCCCGAACACGGGCCGCGCGGTGCTAACGATTGGGCAGGAAGTTTCGGCCGGCAATATTGCCGCGGCGAAAAAGAATTACGATGGAGCCGTGGCGCACCTCGAACGCGCCGTGCGGCTGGAAGACGCCCTCGTTTACACAGAGCCGGCGGAATTCCATTACCCGCCGCGGCACGCGCTGGGCGCGGTGCTGCTGGAAGCGAAGCGGCCCGGTGAAGCTGAAACTGTTTATTGGGAAGATCTGAAGCGCAATCGCGAGAACGGCTGGGCGTTGTTTGGCTTGATCCAAGCCCTCAAAGCACAAGGTAAGAATGATGACGCCGCACTTGTCGAGGCACGCTTCAAGAAGGCTTGGGCGCGTGCGGATGTGACTCTAACCGCGTCACGTTTCGGACCATAGCTGTCTGTCGACCTGCAGCCCTATTCTTTGTATCTCGGATAGCGCCAGCCATATCCCCAACGTGTTTCGAAGAATGAAAGGTGCCATGACCCGTTAATTAGTCTCAGGCTGGGAAAGGGCAGCCACCAGGGACCGCCGATACGCACGGCGACGAACATGATGATCGCCCAATAGGGATGACCGCCGGCGGCAACACAACGCATCACCTTTGTATCGGCCTTCAATCGCAAACCCTTTGGCCCACCGCGCCAGTAGGCTCGATCGTGTTCGATGCAACATCCTTCCCACGGTGGCGGTTTGCGAAGGACTGTCCGCCAGAAAAAAGACATGAACCCACTACAGCCATCGGTTGTGAAAGGCTTATCCATTAGTCTGAAAAGGCACCTTCCCAAGCCTCCTGCGGTATTCATGTTTCTTTCGCGAGTGGTAAGTCACGAAGAATCGGTGAACTGGAGCAATTCCCTTGCTCACTCTACGCGCGAGATCCGCACTAGGGCCGGTCGTTTTCCTTCTTCAAGCCCGGCAGCTTGCGCGGTTCGTAATAGGGTTTGCCGTTGAGCTTCTGAACTTCTTTGCGAAAGTTCGTGCCGTAATCACGGTCCGCGTCCGAAAGCGCCCAAGCCTGACGCTTGTAATTCCAATTATCGGGATCCAATCTCTGCGCTTCTTTGAAGTGGGGAATTGCATCAACCCCTTTGCCCTGTTTATAGAGATACTCAGCCAGTGCGAATTCCGCATCGGCACGAACGCGGTCGTTGCTCTGAGGTTTCAGACGCGCTCTTAGTTCTGACTCGCTTAGCACATAGATGCTCTTCGCGCCGTTCGCGGCCCAATCGCGAATAGCATCGATATAAGGAGCCGTCTCCATGTTGGTAAACGATTTGAAGCGGTCGTCGATGAACGCAACTTCGTTTGGCCGCACGATACGGCCCCGCTCATCTATCCAGACCGCGGTAGGCACATTGACCATGCCGTACTTCTGCGTAACGATCTGCTGCTCGTCGACCAGCGCGGTGTATTCAGGCTTTGCTGCAGTGATCCACGGTCCCGCATCTTTAGCGCCGCCGGTGTCCTGCGCCACGGAAATGATTGCGAAGTTTTTGTCCTTCAGTTCCTTGTAGAGCGCCTGCCAGCCTGGCAAGTCGAAACGGCAGCCTCACCACGAGGCCCAGGTGACGAGCAAAACTTTCTTGCCACGAAAATCAGCGAGTGAATGCAGTTTGCCGTTGAGATCGGGGAGCGTAAAGTTCGGCGCTTCTAATGAGTTGATGTAGCTGTTCTGTTCAGCCTCGCGGGCGCCAAAATACCAGACGCTGTTCTTCTGATCGACGACGAAAGATTGCTTGATAAGTCGGGCGAATTCAGTGAGATTAAACCACGTCGTGGCATCTTTTTTTGAGACGAATTCCGCTAAGCGCTTTTTCGGCAGGGGAAAGCAAAGTTCGTCGCGGCAGACCCCCTGCGGCTTGATCACAAACCTCGTTGCGCGCGCGAGATCGTTAGTCGTGATCCAAAGATCGTTCGATGAATTCGGCGACTCGGATACCTGGGTCGCAACGCCGTCATAGATGACAAAGCGGCTATTTTGATCGGCGGCCCTCACAATTCCAACGCCGGTCGTGAAAATCGCTAGAAGAACAAGATATCGGATCATAAGTTCCTCGTTTTCCCTGAACGGACCTGCCCGTCGTAACTATCTCTTCCACACTGGCAGCACAATTCTCGAAGCGTAGGCAGCGCTGTGATAGATGCGCTCAGTAGCTTTTTGAAAATCGGCATCGGTGCCGAGTTTGTAATTCGGCAGAAACTTCTGAGGATTGCGGGCGACCAGTGGGAACCAGGTGCTCTGGATTTGCACCATGATGCGATGGCCTTTCTTGAATGTGTGCACGATGCCGGGCATGACGTAGAAAATCTTTGTCGCCACGTTTGGAGTTAGCGGCGCTGGCTTTTCAAAGCTATTACGGAAGCGCGCGGGAAAAGGCTCGCCACGCAGGAGCATCTCGTAGCCGCCGGGCGTCCAGACGCAACTCGTCGAGGCGTCGGGAGGATTGACTCCCGTCGGTAACTTGTAATCGTCCGGAAACACATCGATGAGCTTTACGATGAAATCGGAATCGGTGCCGCTGGAAGAAATGAAAAGCTCCGGCTTAATACTGCCGGCTACGGTCACCTCTTCGGTTAATGGATCAGTTTGATAAACCAGCACATCAGGTCGGGTTGCCGCAAACCGCTGATCCTCAGTCATGAAATCGCGCGGATAGCGGATCGTGTCGCCGTTTCTTTTTTGAGTGTAAGGAACCGGATTCCATGGATCGCTTACGTACTCATCAAAAAGCTTGCCGCCGCTCGGCAGACGTTTGCCCGCGGCCCCATCTCTAAAGACAAGCTTGCCGGAAGCGGTCAAATACAGCGGCGTATCAACCGAAGTTGTCGGGGACCAATTGGGAACATCGCGCCACTGGTTTGCGCCGGTGTCGAAAACATTGACTTCCTTAATCTGCGAGATATCGCCTTTGTCCTTCAAGAAATAATTGAAGAACGGCAGCTCGAAGTGCTCGCGGTAGGAGACCCCAGTCTTCGATCCGAAGTACGCGGTGCCAAGCCAGTCGCCATCCGTGCGCGCCCAGCAGCCGTGACACCAGGGCCCCATAACCAGCACGTTGTAGACTCCCGGATTCTGTTTCTCAACCGCCTGATAAGTTCCGAGCGCCCCGAACAAGTCTTCGTTGTCGTACCAGCCGCCGACGGTCATCACCGCGGCGTGAATGTTCTTGAGGTTTGGAAAAATATTTCGCTCCTTCCAGAACTGATCGTAGTTCGGGTGCTCCATCATCTCGTCCCAGAACTTAATGCGCACGCCAAGTTTCTTCTCGTAAATATCGCCGGCGTTCTTCAACCCGCCCATATCTAAATAGAACTGGTAGCCATCCAGGGTTCCGTAATCGAATCGCTTCACGTAATCGTTATTGGGAACAGGAACCGGGCGGGGTTGGCCAAAGCCCGTGAAGAACGAAAAATTCTGCGCCAGAAACAGGGCGCCGTTGTGATGATTGTCGTCGCCGTGAAACCAATCAGACACGGGCGCTTGCGGCGAGATCGCTTTGATCGCCGGATGCCCGTCGATGCCGGCCATCGATGTGTAGAAGCCCGGATACGAAATGCCGTAAACGCCGACGCGACCATTGTTGTTCGGCACGTTCTTAATCAACCAATCGACCGTGTCGTAAGTGTCGGTCGTCTCATCAATCTGGTTTCCTTTCTTGTTGGGAATGTAGGGCCGCACATCTTCATAAACGCCCTCGCTCATGTACCGGCCGCGCACGTCCTGGTAAACGAAGATGTAGCCTTCGCGCGGAAACAGTTCGTCCGGCCCAAGGAAATTTTTGTATGCGTCCGTTCCATAAGGCCCGACGCTATAGGGCGTACGATCGAACATGATCGGATACTTCTGTTTCTTGTCCTTCGGTTCGTAGATGCACGCGAAGAGCTTCACGCCATCACGCATCGGAATCATTACTTCGCTCTTGGTGTAATGGCTCTTGATGTAGTCGGCTAGTTCGCGCTGCTGCTGCGTCATTTGACCCGGTTGCGCGAGCGCAACGAACGCGGACAAGGCAAATAACAGAGCGACGATTGAAAGATTGAAGAAGCGATTTGGTTTCATGGTGACTCCAATTTGAATATTGCGATTTATTGATCGCGTAAAGGCTTGCCGCAAAAGCTACAAGTGCTACGCGATCTCTTCTGGGACAGCCCACACTTGCACTTGATCCACACATCACGGGAGGTCGTATCCCCGGTATTCCATTGACGCTCTTTCGCAGGACGTGGTTGTACACTGAACCTGATCGTAGAAGCGGGAATAACTACGCGCTTAGGCTTTTCATACTTACCTCGTACCGCCTCACAATCAAAGGCATTACTGTTCCAAGTTAAGAGGTGACCAGTGCCCTTGGGCGCATTGCAGCTTATCACCGTGGAGCGAGAGCAAGTGATAGTGCCCAATTCCCCATTCGCCTCCCACCTTGTTCCTCGAGGATGATTGTGGCCATCGAGAACCAAAGGTTGGCGCTTGTTGATAAACTTAGCCAGCAGTTGTGACGCTCCGTTAACTTCATTGTCTAGCGGCCATTGATGTGTTAATAGAACAAACCCTGAGACACCCGTAATGTCCTCGTCCCAGAAGGGTTCAAGTTGTTCCTCTAGTCTTCCAAACGGGCTGCTCAGATCTGACGTATCGATCCCCAGGAAGGCCAGATCATTGTGACGACTAAACCATGGCGCGTTATGAATCCAACTTGTAAGGTGAAGGAAAGTCTCAGGTGAATCGTGATTACCAGGAACCGACAGCCTGAGGGATTGAGGCCAATCATTCCAATGGTCCGGCAACACTCCTGCGCAATCACCCGTCAGGGCAACGACTTCCCACTCAGGATGACGGTTAGCGAGATCCGACAACCGAGCCATCGTTTCGGCCTGGAAATGCGGATCGGATATATGAAGGATTGAAGTCACCCAAATTGATAGGCTGAGAACGTTTTGCGCGCGATCGAAAAGGAACTACGGATGCGCCTTGTCTGACTGGTGCTGAATAATTCCCGCGAGCGCGCGCAAGGCCTGATTAACCGACTCGGAATCGGTAAAGACCTCAGCAACGTCAGGATCGAGCACGACGACATTTGCGCCTTGGGCAAATCGGCCAACGTACTTGCCACGCACGCCGCGCCTAAAGTCATATTCTTCCAACATCTCTGGATCGTGATCGTTATTCGATTGCCGACTCATATCTCTTCCTTTCACTGGGTGAAGCCAAGCGCGCGCTAATGATTCGTATTCTAACACCCCGATCAGAATGCACAACCACGAGGTGACGTTGGCGATTGGAAAGACCAGTGATTACGAAACGATCTTCCTCAGCAGAATGCAGCGGATCGGGTATGGTTACCGAGAGCGTATCGAAGAATACAGAGGCAGCTTCAACAAACGAAACGCCGTGCTTCCGAAGATTGCTCTCTGCTTTTTCTGGATCCCATTCGAACTCCGTCATGTTGGCCCATGATGCTGGGTCCAAGCGCTAATGTAAACCAGCCTGTGCCAGCATCTCCAGAAACTGTCCTCGCGTGCGCATGTCGATAGCCTCGGAGACCAGTTTGCCATCGCGATCGTAGACAAAAGTCTTTGGAATACCTTCAATGCGAAACAAATCGGTCACTTTGCGTCCGGGATCGAGGAGAACTGGATACGAGAACTTTTTCTCAGCGATTAACTGTTTCACCTTCCCGACATCGTCGTCGGAAATTGCGAGAACCACGAGTCCCTGATTCTTGAATCGCCGGTAGAGCGTTTCGAGGTCAGGCATCTCCCTGCGACAGGGGTCGCACCAGGTGGCCCAGAAGTTAACCAGCACAACTTTGCCGCGCAACGCTTGCAGCGTCCAGGTCTTTCCCTGCAAATCCGACAACGTGAAATCAGCTTTTTGCCGGCTTTGGTCCTCTGCCTCGAGCTTCGCAAGTGCGGCGGTGAACTGCGGATTGTCGGCGTTCGCCTTCACGTGCTCGTAACGCACAAGCTCCGCGAGTTCCACGTACGGAGGCGCCGGTTCCGTCCCCATCATCGGAGGCGGGTCTTCACGCAGGGCATCGGCCAAAGTGGCCGCCACTTCCTGCAAAGTCTCGTGGCCAAAATCTCCTTCAGTGGATAGGTTGGCAATCGCGAAAGCGAGATCAAGCTTATGTGGTTTCGCCGGCAGCCGTCGAATATCAAGCGCAAGCTGTTTAGTCGTTCGTGCTCTTACATCATCAGGCAGGCTGCGAAGGCGACGAATCTGATCGCGGACGGCTGCCTCTTGTTTCGTCCAGGCAGGTTCTTGAGACTTGGCGCGCACACTACCCGGCATCACCAGCAAGATGATGGAAAGGGAAAGGGTCAACCGAAGGATCGCTGCGTCAATAAGATTTATAGGTTGAATCATGAAACATTCGCCGACTGACTCATATTTCCGCTTTTCGCTCGGCGTAGCTAAGCGCCCTGTCCTTGATTCGTATTCTATCATTCCGATCCGAATGTACAACCACGGTATGCCGAAGCAGCTAGAGATCTTGAAAGCGAATGTAAGGCTGAACAGCGTTAGAAATTGAACTGGCATCCGACGTAGGCAACCAACGTGGGCTGCCCAATTGCCGCCCCACGCAAACTTCTGCCTGCCGAGAACAGTAGAGTGTAATGCTTGCTCATCTTGAAGCGCCCGCCGACATTAAAGATCGGTTCGTTGTCTGCAAAGTTGCGTTTGGCTGTGCCGTGAATCTCTCCCAGCAACTCGAGACGTTTATTGATCTCGCGCCCGACGGCCAATCCATACAGCAATTCATCCTTCTCGCGTTGGACCAACTGATAGCCTACTTCTCCGTTAATGGTGACCGGGCCCAGTTCGCGAGTCATCTCAATAGGCAACCGCAACTCAGCGCCTGGTTCGATCAGTCCTCGTCTGGCCGAAGAAGCCGAGGTCCTGATTTCCAGTTGCGGGTATGTTGACAGCGCGAAGCCATGTCGATGCTTATCCAGAAAGCGCCACTTGACGCCGAGATTCGCGCTGCCGAAGCCTGATTGTGTTCCACCTCGCCGGTCTTGCAGCACTAACCAGGGAATCTCAGCCTTAAGCTGGAGGCGTTCTCCCAATCCATAATTGAGGTCCATCAGTGGAATTGCAAAAAGACGCTCTTTTTGTTTCTGTGAAAGCGTCCAAGCGACATTAATCTCCCAATGACCGTTTCCGGGCGTGAGTGGGTCGTCAGTGAGCAGCGGTGGACCTCCTTGAGCTACCGCCTGACCTGGCAGAGCGGCCACGCATACGGTAAAGACAAACAACAAGAGAATCTGTGAGCGCATCAGCCATCGTCGGTTCATGATCACATCCTTCACCCTCTGTCCCAAAATGCCAAGGCGGAGTTATAATTAGCTTCCTTAAATCAAAGGGTCCTGAAAATCTCAAAGACGGAGAGGTTTGCTATGGCCAGAATAACCACGCTCAATGTAAACGGCAAGAAGATGACGGTCGATATCGATTCGACTGTCAGTCTGCTCAGCGTGCTGCGCAACGATCTAAGCCTGACGGGCAGTAAGTACGGTTGCGGCGAAGGTCAGTGCGGTGCATGCACGGTGTTGCTCGATGGGCAGCCGATCCGTTCTTGCACTACGCAGGTTGGTCGCGCCGCGGGTAAACAGATCGTTACCATCGAAGGACTCGAAAAGGATGGCAAGCTGCATCCACTGCAAGAGGCTTTCATTAAGGCTGACGCCATGCAGTGCGCGTATTGCACTTCGGGAATGCTCATGTCGGCCAGCGCGCTGCTGAACAAGAATCCGAAGCCGAGCAGAGACGATGTCATCAGTGGGATGAACGGCAACATCTGTCGCTGCGGCACCTATCAGCGAATCATCGAAGCGATTCAGATAGCGACTGGTCAGATTAACGCGAAGGAGGTGGGGAAATGATCGATGAGCGAGACTTAATCACTGAAATCGAACCTGAGCGCTACGAACTCTTCGAAGGTCCGACATACAATTTTCAATTCGATCGTCGTGATTTCATCAAGGCGTTCGGGCTCGGAATTGTCTTTATCGTTCCCATGACGCGCGTCTTGGCTCAACAACGCGGACAGGGCGAATCGGGGCGCGGCGGATTCAACGAGCGAACGCCGCAGGAAATTGGCGCGTGGATTCATATCGACGAAGATGGCGGTGTCTCGGTGTTCACTGGAAAAGTCGAAGTGGGCCAGAACACGCGCACCTCGCTGACGCAGGCAGTCGCGGACGAATTGCATGTTCCGATTACATCAGTTCGCATGGTCATGGGCGACACTGAGCGCACGCCGTTCGACGCCGGCACGTTTGGTAGCCGCTCGACGCCGGCGATGGCGCCGCAACTTCGTAAAGCCGCTGCCGCCGCGCGCGAAATGCTGATTGCGATGGCGGCGGAGCAATTGAAAGTTGAACCGAACGATCTCCGAATCATCGATGCCCGGTTCGTGAATCACGATCAATCCAAAACGCTCACGCTCGCTGAAGTTGCCAAAGGTCGAAAGCTGGTCAAAGTCATTCCCGACAACATCGCCATAACTCAACCAAAAGATTGGACCGTTGCCGGCACTTCAGCGCTAAAAGTGAATGCCCGAGACTTTGTTACCGGAAAGCATCAATACACTTCGGATATGAAGCGCGAAGGGATGCTTTACGGAAAGGTCGTGCGGCCTTCGGCTTTCAATGCCACTTTGGTTTCGGCCGAAACCAAGGCTGCCGAAGCCATCGCCGGCGTTAAGGTTGTGACTGACGGAAATTTTATCGGCGTGGTCGCCTCCGACCAGCAAACCGCGACGAAAGCCGCCGGCGCCATCGCGACTGATTGGAAGGCGCCGGGCCAGCCTTCGAATGCCCAACTCTTCGATGTGTTGCGCAAGCCGGCGGCCGAACGACGCGGTGGTGGCGAAGGCGGTGGTGGCGGCGCCCGTCCGCAAGGATCGATTGCCGATGGTTTGGCAGCCGCCGACAAAAAGCTCGAGCAAACGTACACCGTCGCATACATCGCGCACGCGCCACTTGAACCGCGCGCGGCCGTCGCTGAGTGGAACGGCGACAAGCTCACGGTTTGGACGGGAACGCAAAGGCCCTTTGGAGTGCGCTCTGAATTGGCGGAAGCATTTCACGTTTCCGAGGACAAAGTTCGTGTCATCGTTCCTGACACTGGCTCGGGTTATGGCGGCAAACATACCGGCGAATGCGCGGTCGAGGCCGCGCGCTTGGCGAAAGCTGCCGGCAAGCCGGTCAAACTCGTCTGGACCCGCGAAGAAGAATTCACCTGGGCCTATTTTCGCCCCGCTGGTGTGATCGATATCAAGAGCGGCGTCAAAAACGATGGCATGATCACGGCGTGGGAGTTTCACAACTACAACTCCGGGCCCGCGGCTATTCAGGGAAAATACGACATTCCGAATCAGCTTAATCAGTATCACCAATCGAATTCGCCTCTCCGCCAGGGGTCATATCGCTCGCTAGCGGCAGCGGCGAATCACTTCGCGCGCGAATCGCACATTGATGAGCTGGCCCACGCGGTCAACATGGAGCCGCTGCAGTTTCGTTTGAAGAATACGAAAGACGAAAGACTGCGCGAGGTGCTGCAAGCCGCCGCGAAAGCGTTCGACTGGGGCAAAACAAAACCGATGACAGGCCACGGCTTCGGTATCTCGTGCGGGTTTGATAAAGGCGGTTACCTCGCGACGTGCGCGGAGATTGCGATCGAAAAGCCGACGGGCAAAGACGCGGAGAAGAAGAATGCCAAGGTTAAGATCGTGCGCGTCGTCGAAGCGTTCGATTGCGGCGCCGTCGTAAATCCATTGCACCTGAAGAATCAAATCGAAGGCGCGATCACGATGGCCATAGGCGGAGCTTTGTTCGAATCGATCCAGTTTGAAAATGGCCGTGTTCTCAACTCCCGATTCTCTGATTATCAAGTGCCGCGTTTCAAGGATGTTCCTGCAATCGAAGTCGTGCTGGTGGGAAGTAAAGGTGTTCCTTCGGCTGGCGCAGGCGAAACTCCGATCGTTGGTCTGGCGCCCGCGGTAGGCAACGCGATTTTCAACGCCACTGGCATTCGTCTTCGATCACTGCCGATGGCGCCGAAAGGTTTGGCCCTCTAGGAAGTTGTAAAACTTGAAGCCCTCACAGGTCAGGAAGGGTGGCTTGCCCTCGCTGACTCTTTCCATTTTTCAAGATAAGATCAACAAAGCGGCGGGGGCAAGCCACCCTTCCTAACCTGTGAGGTTGCTAGACGTTGTGGTGATTCTTAGATTAAGAGACAATGAAGTTTAGCGCCGTTGCGACAGTTCTCTTCGTCTTGCTTGGCGCGGTTGTCTGGGCGCAAGGCAGGAAGGAATCGTTTCAACCGGCGGCTTACTACAAAGCCAACTGCCAAGAATGCCATGGCACGGCGGCTGAGAAGAGATTCAATCCCGACTCGCCAGAGGGCCAAATGATTGACTCTATTTTGAACGGCGCAAAAGCTGAAGGCTCAAAAGACATGCCGGCCTTCACCGAAAGAGGCATCGACGAAACAAAAGCGAAGGCTCTGATTAGCTACATGAAATCATTCAGGGAGTGAGAAGATGCTAAAAGTTGCAGACATGTCACCGGCAGAAATGCACGCTCTATTACAGCGAGAAGGTTTCGGCCATCTTGGTTGCGCGCGCGATAACCGGCCCTACGTTGTGCCGATGCATTACGCCTACGATGGAAAAGAACTTTACTTCTTCACCACTCAAGGAATGAAGACCCAGTACATCGACGCAAATCCGCAGGTCTGTTTGCAGGTCGAGGAAGTCAGCGATGGCACCCGCTGGAAGAGCGTGATGGTAATTGGGCGGGCCGTCCAGATCACCAAACCCGAAGATACGCAAAACGCGATGAAATTGATCACCGAACGGAATCCGACTTTGACCCCAGCTATTAGCGCGACCCAGACGGACGCCTGGGGCCGCGCCGTCGATATCGCGCTGTACCGCATTACACCCGAACTCATCGATGGACGAAAGACTGTCTAACGCCACTTACCGATGCAGTCACCCACCCTGATTCGGCGGCGAAAATTTCATCGGGTGGTCTTTAGCGTCGCCGGCGTTTACAACATCGGGTGGGGCCTTTACGCCGTTTACGATCCGCAGTGGTTGTTTCGCTTCGCGGGATTGCCGCTGATGAATCATCCCCAGATTTTCGCCTGTCTCGGCATGGTCGTGGGGTTGTATGGAATCGTTTATTTTGAAGTCGCGCGCGTTCCCGAGCGTGGATGGTTGTTAGCTGCGGCCGGTCTCTTGGGTAAGATTCTCGGGCCGGTTGGTTTGGCGCGATTGATCTGGAATGGCGCATGGCCCAGGTCAACGATCGTTTTGTGCCTGACGAACGATCTGATCTGGTGGATTCCTTTCGCGCTTTACTTGCGCGACTCCTGGCCCGCATTCCGCGACTGGCTTAGTGATGCAGTTTGAATAAGTGGCACGGGCGTCTCGCCCGTGAAATCACGCGCAAGATGCGCGTGCCACATTCAAACCCTATCACCACCCGCGACTGGCGAAGATTCTGATGTCAGTTTAACTGAATGGGGGAGACTGAGGTTCCAAAAGTCGGGAGGGAGTATGCGGAATCGGTCCGACACGAAACTTGTTGTCACTGACCTGGTCAAGGCCTTGACGCGCCATCGCGGCCAAC
>Ga0209056_10006727_pt1 | contig 11863 bp, 10 predicted proteins | sample GraSoiAngelo_114_FD_185876 | JGI IMG/M metagenome (GOLD analysis project Ga0209056, IMG submission 185876) | Grasslands soil microbial communities from the Angelo Coastal Reserve, California, USA - 14_0903_13_40cm (SPAdes) (version 2) | ecosystem: Environmental > Terrestrial > Soil > Grasslands... | reverse complement strand
AGGGCTCTTTATCATCCTCACGGCGTTCGCACTCGTTCTCGGCGCCACCAGTGGGACTCGTTCGATCGCGATCACGATGGCAATAATGTCTTGGTCAACGTTCATAGCCGGCGGGTTCCAGATGGTTGCTTTGAAGGCCGCCTCATACTCATTCCCGCGCGAACAGGCGGCGATGATGACAGGCATAGCGTCCGGATCCTTTGCTCTCGTCAATTACATCCTCTTACAAACGCCAGTGATGGGCCTTGGTACGCTGTTCAACCAGCATCGATATGCGGAGGCTTGGTGGATTGTGGCTCTGTGTCCGGTTTTGGGAACCATCGTTTGGCTGCTGTTGACTAAGAAAGCGAAATAGACAGTGTTAAAGGCGACAAAAGGAAAAATATTACCAACCACCATCATCGGTTCGCTGCCGCGGCCAAGTTGGTACACCGAGAACTTGGGCACGCGGTCCTTTGTCGATGCCATGTCGAACAACAAATTCCGCGAGCAATACACGGATGCACTTGGCGTCTATTTGCGGGATCAGGAAGTCGCAGGGCTCGACATTGTGACCGACGGTGATTGCCGCTTCGATCAGGATGTCGGCGGCCAAACCTGGACCAGTTATCCACCGCGACATATGTCGGGCTTCGAAGCCAGTCACCCTCAACTGGCGCGCGGCGGCGCCGGCGGGATCGGGTTTCCGCGCGGTCATATCCTCCACGATTATCTGGAAGCCCGAGTGATGCCGAAGATCGTGGGACCTGTGGGACCAGGCGAAATGCAGTATGCCGAAATATGGAAGGCGGCACAGCGCCTCACCACGCGGCCCGTCAAATTCGGCACTGTTGCGCCGGAACTGGTCGCATACGCTGTTCAGGACGAACACTACAAGGATCTGCCTGCGCGGATCATGGCCGTTAGTGACGCCTTTAACAAGGAACTGCATGACCTTGCCGATGCCGGTTGTCCCGTGATCCAGATCGAGGATCCGCAACTTCACCTGCTCGCTGCGCGGCCTGTTCCCAACAAAGACATCACGCTCGATTTCATGCTGAGAGTCTTCAACAATACCGTCAAGGGACTGCGCGAGAAGACCGAAGTGTGGTGCCACACCTGTTGGGGAAACCCGTCGCAGCAGCGGATGTTCGCCGAGGTGCAAACCTACAAGCCGGCGCTGGAAGTCCTGAATCAGGTCGATGCCGATCTGATCACATTCGAAATGAAAAGTTCGAACGGGATGGACCTCGAAGCAGTTTGCAAGCAAATTACCGGAAAGAAGATTGCCATCGGAGTGATCGATCACCACACCCTGCAAGTCGAAACTCCTGAAGAAGTCGCCGAACTTCTACGCCGGACGCTCAAATACGTTTCGCCCGAACGCCTGGCGGTATGCACCGACTGCGGTATGGGACGCGAAGGAATGAGCCGCCGTCACGCGTTTTACAAGACTGTGGCCCTGGTCCGCGGAACGAACATCGTACGGAGGGAGTTGGGCATTCCGGAAGTGGAATGCCTGGCGGCCGACCCGCGGTACTCCTTCATTCGGATATCTTAAATGACAATTGAACATTGAACAGTGAACAATGAACATTTCCGAAAAAATGTTCATTGTTCACTGTTCAATTGTCATTTTAACTGGCCCTGCACCCATTCAAGTTCTTTGCAGACGTAGTCCACGATATCGCCGGTTTTGAGGCTGTCCGGTAGTACGTCCCACGTATAGGTCTCGATCTCGAGCTGTCGAGACACCGGATTGGCTTTGTGGAACCGGAGAGCATCCTCAATAGCAAAGCGCGTAGTCCGGAAAAGTCCGAGGTCATCCAAAAACACGGGCACGTGAATATGTGTTCGCCATTCGCGCGGACCCGGGTTCGACTTCCAGGCGGCGAAAGCGTCTTCAAGATTGAGGAACATCGTGAACTTACCGTCTTTTTTCTCGAGCGTCTGGGTCAGATAAATGGTTTGAGCGTAGCGATGCAACACGTCGATGGCTTTCTCAGTCACCTGGGGCACGTAAATGGCGGCCGCCTCCTGCAGCTTGAAAACGGGAATGCCCGCATCGACGAGTTTCTGCAGCGAGACCGAAATGTTCTCGTATTCGACGGCTTGATGGCAAATGTCGAACACCGTGCCCAGATGACGCCGCAGTGCTGAGTGCGCCTCGGAAATCGGAATTCCGGCAAGCTTCGCAACCCTGGCCGCAGCCGTTCCCGAATACAGATGATGGGTGAAATAGTCCACTACTTCGTCCGTCGTTTCGAGGAAGCAATACGGTTCGGGTTCGAGCGCCAGGCCAACAGTACGGCCACTTCGGTCCTGGAGTTCCACGAGGTGCGCCACAACGCGCAGCACATGTTCCGTGAATTCGGCAACGACCTCGGGTCCGGTGACGCGCGGCTTGAAGCCGAGAGGTGGACTCTGGATCGAGGGCGTCGTTCCTTCGGGCGCGACATCCGCCAGGACCTCAGCAACATTGATCGTGTATTGCGTCCGTTCTTCGGTGCGCCAGTCGGGCTCGTAGACTTGCTCTTTGACGGTGCGTCCCTTGAAGGGACCGTAAGGAAACGCATTCACCGTGTAGAGATACATGTCGTTGTCGTCGAGAAACTTCTTCAGCTTGTCGCGCTCGGCCCGATTGCTGACGAGCGTTTGTGCCGACTCCGCCGCCAGGCGTAAGGACACACCGAATCGTTCCTTTGGCGCGATGCGCTCTTTCACTCTGGGAACGTATGTTGTCAGGCTGTTCCAGATCTCACTCCAATTGTCGCCGGGATGAACCAGTGTCGAATATGTAAGATGGCCGAGGCCTTTGCCCAGATCCATATGATTGCTCCTGATTGCTTAGGGGCGCACACCTGAACTCCCGAATTGAATTCGGGAGTTCAGGTGTGCGCCCCTATTCTTATTCCAGCCCGCATGCTCGCGCCTGTTCTCGCGCGAGAACCGCCTGGTCCTTGTCGCCATCGCCGTGTGCAATCGCACCCAAAAGACGATCACGGTAAATATCCAGGGTCGGCAGTGGGACGCGAGCCAGATCCGCCGCTGCCAATATCAAATTGGCGTCTTTGATTCCGACCTGAACCGGAGATCCGACCTTGTCGTACGTTTCATCGACCATCGTCCTGCCGTAACCCTTATACGCGGGTGCTCCGGCGAACAATCCATCGGTCATCACATCGTACATGACCTGAGGCGCGACTCCGTATTTGCGTACAAGCGAGAACGCCTCCGATTGCGCCACGATAGCAGCGCCAAGCACAAGATTGTTGGCCAACTTGATCGCCGTCGCAAATTCCGGCTTCTCGCCGGCCTCGAAAGTCCGGCGGCCAATGACTTGAAACAGCGGATCGCATCGCCGCACGGCGCCGGGGGAACCGGCAGCTACGATTCCAAGCTGGCCTGAAGCCGCAAGGTCCGGCCGGCCCAAAACGGGCGCGGCAACCAGGACTTGATTCGCTTTCGCATGAGCCTCCGCCAAAGTTCGGATCGCAGCCACTCCGTATGTCCCCATCGCGAGATGGATTGATCCCGGCGGAAGCGAGTCCCGCAGCCCGCCTGGACCAAGAGCCACGTCGATCACGCTTTCATCTTCAACCAGCATCGTGATCACCACGTCGCGTCCTTTTGACACATCTGAAACCGATGACGCGATTCTCGCGCCTGCCGCGCCGAACTCCGTGGTCGATTCGCGCACAACGTCGTAAACGGCCAGATCGTGGCCGCCGCCGAGAATGCGACGCGCCATTCCTTTGCCCATGCGGCCGAGACCGATGAAACCAACTCTCATTTCAGGAGATGCTCCCCTAAATGAAAAATGACAATTGAACGTTGCTCAATGAACATTTCCCCAAAAAAATTGTTCAATGTTCACTGTTCAATGCTCAATTGTCATTTAAAAATCTGTGGGCGCGGGCGCGTTATTGCCGTCCCAGTCGACGACTTTACCGTCCTTGTGTTTCAGGAATCCCAAAAGACAGCCGTTAGATCCATCCTTGAGGCGATGGCATCGCGCCTTGACGGTGTCGCCGGGCTTGACGGTGTCGGCTGTCACCCCCGCTCTTTGAAGGCCGGCGCGGCCCGTTGCTTCCAAAGCCCAGATTTGCGGTTCGCCGCCGGCATCCTTGACTTCTACGTAGACCCACGAATGGGGGACGATCAGGTGTACTTCCTTGACGATACCCTCAATGTCCATGAAGGCGTCGACATAATTGCCATGGGAATGGTGTGACCACGCCGGCAAATTGAACACAACGGCACAAGTCACCGCAAGACCAAAAGCCAATTTGAATCGCATGTTCGCCCTCCTTCAGCGTTGCTGGCCTGGTGTCGCGCCCGGGCCATCGAGTCAGGCGCTCCTATCACGGCCTACTGGCATCGGGTTGCTCCGCTCCCTTCCGCGCCCCCCTTGTCCCGATAAACCTTGTGGCAGTTTGCACACGCGTCGTTCAATTTCTCGCTGATGTCCAGGAACGCGTCGTAGTCTCTCTTTTGTGACAACTGATGAGCGAGCTTCCCCACCTCTACCAATGCCGCAACATACTGTTTCCAGTCGGCGCGATCGAAGGGTACGGGCCGGCCATTTTGACATTTGCGTCCCGGAGTCAAGAGAAGAGGCGCACTCTCGCTAAGCGCAACGGCGGCCTGATCAATGGCCAACCATCCGGGGTAAACCGTGGCTCCCCACTCAACGTAGTCGAAAGGTGATTTCGCCAGTTCCTTTTTCGCTTGGGCTCCCGGATCTTTGAGCTGGGTATTAAAAATGATGTTTGCATTGGGAAACGCAATGGCCCGCATCAACTCCGCCAGATTTCCTTCAGGCGGCGGAAGAGAACCGCCCGTCACAGGAGGCGCGGCAGACTGGCGCGCGGCCGGAAACGCAATCTGAGCCAGTGCGGCCTCATTGAGTTCTGTTTGTCCGGCAGGAAATTTTCCGCTCCGGAGAATATACGCAGCGAGATCGATGGATTGAGGCCGCGAAAGACTCCCGGGCGACGTGAACGGCATCGTCTTCTGAATCTTGTCCACAAGATTCGTCAAGGGCCGCGCGCTCCAGTTCGCGAGAAACTCGTCGCCCACAAGCGGTGGCCCGCTTCCCCCTTCCATCGCATTGCCATGACATTCGGCGCATTGCGATTTGTAAATGTCCTGCCCACGCGATGCCTGCGCATCGGAATACACACGGTCCGAGATCGAGCGGACCTGCCCGGCCTCCACCCCCAGCGAGACAACTGCCACAAGCACAAAAGAAATGAATGGAATCAGACGCATCATTATTTATACCTCAGCTTCCTGTTCAGGAATCGTAGCCGAGAGGATAGATGAAAATGAGAAGTAGGCGCAATGTTTAAGGCCAATCACCCTAGCTGGATTCCGTCTGACCGGTGGCGAAGCGAATACCCCTGAGGTAAGCCTCGATCTCAGTTTTCTCGACGTTTTTACGCATGACTGTGGAGAGCGCGGACGCCGGATCGTCGATCAGCTTGAGGACTTCAGCGAGCCTGGCTTCGGAGCGAGCCACCTCCTCAAGTATCTTCGAGGAATCAGTCGTCAAACCGGAACCGTCACCAGGTGCTGTAAGTTCTCGCCTTGGAGCAGCTGCGGCCGCGGCTTTGGCCGCTCGCAATTCTGCTTCAAGCTTTTGGACCTCTTGTTCGAAAAACAAACAGCGATCGCGGTCGACCCTTAACTGCGCCTCGAGTTGCGACCGCGCCGCCTCAGTCTGATTTGACCGTTCTTCAAGTTCCGCGTGGCTCGTTGTAAGTTCTTTTAGCTTGCCTTCGAGTTCTGTGCGTCCTGCGTTTGCCCGGTTTGCTTCCTCTCGCAAAGACGAGATCGATTCTTCGGCCTGGGCAAAGCGTTCGGCTGCCTCCTGCAGGCGGATTTCGGCATCACTTCGATGGGCCGTGGCATCGCCCACCTTGCTTTCCAGGCGCTGGTTTTCACCTTGAAGCTGATTGAAATCCATACGGAGCTTGCCCAAAGTGAGCTCGGTTTCGAAAAGATTGGCGGCCGTTTCCTTCAGCCGGGTTTCAAATTCACCCTTTCCCGCTGAAGCTTCAGCCTCTGTAAGCTTCAACTCCGCCTGCAATTTGATAAGAGCTTCCTCTACTTCCGAGCGGCGTCTTTGCGCTTCTTTTAGCTGAGTTTCCAGCTCTTTTATTTCCGTTTCCGCTTGACCCGTGTCTGCCAGCAGCCGTTTAACCGATTGCTGCGCTTCGATACGCTTGTCCTCCGACTGTTGGAGTCTTGTTTCAATCTCGATCTTTTCCACGCTGAGCTGACGAAACTGAGCCTGAGCTTCGGCAAGACTCTGCCCGGTAGCGGACAGCTTCTCGGCGGCCTGTTGCAGCTTATCCTGGAGTTCCTGTCGTTCATCGGCCATTTGGCGGTAATCTGCTTGAGATTTGCTGAGAGCCTGTTCGGTTTCGTCAAGCTTCACCGCCATGTTGCGCTTTTGCTCTTCAAACTGTTTGTTCGCTATCTGAAGCCGGCGCTCCATCACCGCCGTTTCAGCTATAGCCATCTCGTACTCTTGGCCGTACTTCGTACGGAGTTCCAGCTGCGTTTGCGTTCGCGCTACCTGTTCCGCCGCACATACAGCCTGCTTGATCTGGTCCTCAACAGCGAGAGCAACGGTCGATATCGACCGTTCAAAGTTCTCTTTGAGGCCTGCTCCGAGCGTCTCGAGCTCCGTCAACAGTCGCTCGATTTCAGCACGCAGAGCCGTGAATGTTTCCTGCGGTATCAGCGGTTGTTCTTTCTCGTCTTCGGGGGAACGGATAGGTATCGACATCGGTTTTCGATTAACGATGGTATCTCAGGGGCCTGCTTGATCCGCAACGGACTTTTCGACTAGTCTGGTCCAATTCGGAGGGAGAGGCAAAACCATTATGGCTATTGCGAGCATTAATCCGGCGACGGGACAGGTTCTGAAAACGTTCGAACCGCTTTCGGATGCGCAAATCGAGAAAAAGCTGCAGCTTGCCGCGGACACATTTTTAAAATTCCGAAAACTTTCATTCAGTGAACGTGGCCGAACGATGGCTCGAGCCGGCGAGATTCTGGAAGCCGAAAAAGAGGCGCTCGGCCGCCTGATGACGACCGAAATGGGCAAAACATTGAAGTCGGCGGTCGCTGAAGCAGCCAAATGCGCATGGGTCTGCCGGTACTACGCGGAGAACGCTGAACGGTTTCTGGCCGATGAAGTTGTCGAGACGCCTGCAAAGAAAAGCTTTATTCGGTATCAACCGCTTGGAGTTGTCTTGGCTGTGATGCCGTGGAATTTCCCGTTGTGGCAAGTCTTCCGCTTCGTTGCTCCGGGATTGATGGCAGGAAACGTCGGACTGCTGAAACATGCGTCCAATGTGCCGCAATGCGCGCTCAAGATCGAAGAAATTTTGTCACAAGCCGGTTTTCCCCAAGGGGCTTTCCAAACCCTGCTGATCGGCGCACAGCAGGTCGATGCGGTTTTGTCGGATGATCGCGTCTCAGCCGCCACATTGACCGGTAGTGAAGGTGCCGGCATTCAGGTGGGTGTCTCTGCGGCGAAACGCATAAAGAAGGTCGTACTGGAGCTGGGCGGCAGCGATCCATTCATCGTTACTCGTAATGCAAGTCTGGATCAAGCCATCGCGACTGCCGTGGAAGCCCGGATAATCAACAACGGGCAGTCGTGCATTGCTGCGAAGCGGTTTATCGTCCTGGACGAAATCGCCGAAAAATTCGAAAGCGGCTTCGTGTCCAGAATGAAGTCCCTCAAAGTCGGCGATCCGATGGATCCGCAAACCGAGCTCGGCCCGCTTTCCACGGCCGATGCGGTGAAATCGCTTCACGCCGACGTTCAGAAAACAATCCAGGCCGGCGCGCGTGTCTTAACCGGCGGCAAGCCGATCGAGCGTCCCGGAAATTATTACGAGCCCACCGTCCTGACGAACATCCCGAAGGATTCGCCCGCTTATCGTGAGGAATTATTCGGTCCCGTGGCTTCCGTGTTTCGCGTGAAGAATATTGATGACGCCATCCGGCTCGCCAACGATTCCAGATTTGGACTGGGCGCCAGCGCCTGGACCAACGATCCCAAGGAGCGCGAACAGTTCGAAAATGAGATCGAGGCCGGAATGGTTTTTATCAATAAGATGGTGGTTTCCGATCCTCGAATGCCTTTTGGCGGTGTAAAATCCTCCGGCCACGGCCGCGAGCTTGGAGTCCACGGTATACGGGAGTTTACGAATATCAAGACGGTTTGGGTGGAGTAAATGGCAAATATCGGATATGTCGGTTTGGGGACGATGGGCGGCCAGATGGTGAACCGTTTCCTCGAAAAAGGCCACTCCGTCACAGGCTACAACCGCACCCGTTCCAAAGCTCAGTGGCTCATTGATAAAGGGCTGAAGTTCGCCGATTCTCCGCGCGCCGTCGCCGCTTCCACGGATTTCGTTCTTTCAATGGTGACGAACTCCGAAGCGCTCTCCCGAATTGCTGAAGGTCCGAACGGCATCATCGAGGGACTCGGTCCGGGTAAAGTATGGATCGACATGAGCACCGCCAGTCCCGCCGTCTCCCGCGCTCTTGCGGCTAGAGTTCGCGAAACGGGCGCTGACATGGTTGACGCGCCTGTCTCGGGAAGCGTCCTCACGATCCAGCAGGGAAAGCTCTCCGTCATGGTCGGTGGCCGGCCGGAGACGTTTGAGCGAGTCAAGCCGCTGCTGCTCGACCTTGGACCGAAGGTCACGTACGTAGGCGAAAATGGACTGGCCCTTGTAATGAAGATCGCGACCAACCTCGCTCTGCCTGTACAGCTATTGGCCTTCACTGAAGGCGTTTTGCTTGCCGAAAAGAGCGGAATCCCGCGGGAAGTTGCACTGGAGGTGCTCTTGAACAGCGTAGCCGCGTCGCCGATGCTTCAATATCGCGGACCGTTCGTGTTGAAGATGCCCGAGGAGGCATGGTTCAACGTGAACATGATGCAGAAGGACATGCAGCTCGCTCTGGAGCTGGGCCGGCAAGTCCAAGTACCGCTACCGACAACTTCCATCGCGAATGAATTCCTCACGGCTGCGCGTGCCATGGGCCTTGCCGAGCAAGACTTCGCGATCATCTTCAAGGTATTGGAAAACATGAGCGGAGCGGGCGAAGCGCAAGGCCGACAGGCCGCAGCCTTAAACAATGTGAGCCCGACAGGGCGAAATAAGTAACTAAATGTCTGGAGTTTCAAAATGACAACCGCTGTCGATCGGCTAAAAACTCAGTCCGAAATTGAGGCCCAACAGTCGCTTCACATGTACCGGCGGATGGTCATGATCCGGCTCTTCGAAGAGCAGGTCAATGACCTTTATACTCGCGCCCTGATGCCCGGCCTCGCCCACCTTTATATAGGCGAAGAAGCGGTTGCCGTTGGCGTCTGTGCCGCGCTCGAGCCGGCCGATTACATCACGAGCACACATCGGGGCCACGGACACTGTCTCGCCAAAGGTGCTGCACTCGACAGGATGTTTGCCGAATTGCTCGGCAAAGAAGCCGGCTACTGTAAAGGAAAGGGCGGCTCCATGCACATCGCCGACCCGGATACGGGAAACCTCGGAGCCAATGCCATCGTCGGCGGCAGCGCAGGAATCGCCACGGGCGCGGCCCTTTCCGCGAAACGTTTGAAGACCGGGCAAGTCGCAGTGTGCTTCTTCGGCGACGGCGCGCTCGGACAAGGCTTGTTATATGAAGTGATGAACATGGCGTCACTTTGGAAACTTCCCGTCATCTACGTCTGTGAAAACAACCTCTATAACGAATACACCCATAATTCAGAAACGGCCGCAGGCGATATGTTGACGCGTGCCATAGCTTTCGGTCTGCCCGCCCTAACCGTAGATGGACAGGACGTGCGCGCCGTTTACCAAATGGCCAAGGGGATCGTGGACCGAACTCGCTCGGGCGCCGGCCCAACGTTTTTACTGTGCAACACCTATCGGTTCATGGGACACCACGTGGGCGACATCAATCGTGAATACTATCGATCGAAGCAGGAAGAGCAGATGTGGAAAACCGAGCGGGACCCGATCCATTTACTCACCGATTGGATGATCTCTCAGAATCTTGCCGATCGCGCTCGCTTTGATCAGATTCAATCGGAAGTGAAGTCGGAAGTGGAAAAGGCGGTCCAATTTGCGATCGCTGCTCCCTATCCCGATCGGGACAAGGCGGACCAGGACGTTTATGCCTGAAACTCGAGAACTCACAATGGCCGAAGCTGTCCGCGAAGCCATGGCGGAAGAGATGCGCCGCGATCCGCGCGTTTTCATTTGCGGTGAAGACATTGCGGAAGCGGGCACCGTGTTCAAGGTCCTTACAGGATTGGTCGAGGAGTTCGGCACGGAACGCGTTTTGGATACGCCGATATCCGAAGCCGGATTTACAGGTATTGCTGTCGGCGCCGCAATGACGGGTATGCGTCCCATCGTCGATATCATGTTCGGCGACTTCTCCACTCTCGTCATGGACCAGATGGTGAACCAGGCCGCGAAAGTCCATTACATGTCCGGAGGCAAGTGGAAGGTTCCAATGGTGATGCGCGCCACGCTCGGCGCAACCCGCCGGTCGGCCGCGCAACACTCGCAGTCGCTGCACGCATGGTTTTGCCACATTCCCGGATTGAAGGTCGCATTGCCATCGACACCATACGACGCGAAGGGTCTTCTGAAGAGCGCGATTCGCGACGACAATCCGGTGGTCTTCTTTGAAGACAAGATGATGTACAAGCTGAAGGGCTCCGTGCCTGCAGAGGACTACACGATTCCGTTTGGCGTCGCTGACGTGAAGCGCGCCGGCACGGACATTACTATCGTCGCGACGAGCAGCATGGTGCAGGTCGCGTTAGGCGCGGCCCAAATGTTGGAGGAGCACGACGTCAGCGCGGAAGTCATCGACCCTCGCACCGTCTGGCCGCTGGACGAAAAAGCACTGATCGCATCCGCAAAGAAAACCTCGCGCGTGATCGTCGTCGATGAAGGATATGGACGATATGGAGTGACGGCGGAAATCGCATCCGTGATTGCCGAAGGAGCATTCTTTGATCTGGAAGCACCGGTAAAGCGTATCGGAGCGATGCACGTTCCCATTCCATTTTCGCCGCCGCTCGAAGACGCGACTGTTCCCAACGAACAGACGGTGTTCGAAGCGGCAAAAGCACTTTGCGGCCGATAATGGCTACCAGCATCGTGATGCCTGCGCTCGAAATGGCGCAAGAAACCGGAAAGATTGTCTCCTGGCTGAAAAAAGAAGGCGATACCGTCAGCAAAGGCGAGGTCCTTCTTGAAGTGGAGACGGATAAGGCGGTCGTGGAAGTCGAGGCCAGCGCCGACGGCGTCCTTGCCGGCGTGAAATCGCATGAAGGCGATGTGGTTCCCGTCGGCCAAACCATCGCCTGGCTCGTCTCCCCAGGCGAACAACCTCCAGCAGATTTGCCCGCCGCAACGCCTACGGCCCGGGCGGCTGTAGGGGCGGTCCGCGAAGCGCAAGCGCGAGAGCGCGCAGCCTCAATAGATGACCGCCCAGGGCGATCCGCGGAGCGCAAGCGCGATAGCGCGCAGCCCCAAGAAAAGACCGCCCCTACAGTACAGGGGCCTAAGTCTCCACAAATTTCTCCCAAGGCGCGCCGCCTTGCTAACGAAAAAGGCGTCGATATCACGAAAATCGTCGGCACAGGGCCCGATGGCGTCATCACCAGCGAAGATGTTCTCAAAGCCGCCGAAGCCCCACCCGCTGCAACGCCTGTCGCAGCGCCCTCCACGCTCAGCGCCGTTGCCCGGTTAATGGCCGAGCGCACGACCCGAAGCTGGACGCAGGTTCCGCATTTTTTCCTCGTGCGTGATGTGGATGCCGGCGGTTT
>Ga0209056_10006726_pt1 | contig 11865 bp, 7 predicted proteins | sample GraSoiAngelo_114_FD_185876 | JGI IMG/M metagenome (GOLD analysis project Ga0209056, IMG submission 185876) | Grasslands soil microbial communities from the Angelo Coastal Reserve, California, USA - 14_0903_13_40cm (SPAdes) (version 2) | ecosystem: Environmental > Terrestrial > Soil > Grasslands ... | reverse complement strand
AAACAAACCGGGTGGAAGTTAGACCTTGATGGGAAGCACATCACTTTCACCGATGGCTGTGGCATTGGCCGCTTGCGCTTGGTGGGCAACAAGAAGCAAGAGATAGCGACGTTTCCCATCAAGCAGATTAAACGAGTGCGTATGCTCAAACGTGCAGATGGCTACTATGTCCAGTTTGCAGTGCAGGCAGATCGCAAGGTAGAGCATGGTATCACAGGTGCTCAGGTCGGTATTGACATGGGGATTCAGTACTTTTATACCGATAGCAATGGAAACACGCTAGACAATCCACGGTCTTTTCGCAAAGCTGAAAAGAAGTTGAAGCGATTGCACCGTCGTTTGTCTCGTACTCAGAAGAAATCAACCAATCGGAAGCAAGCACGTCAGAAACTAGCGAAAGCCTATCTGAAGGTTCAGAGGCAGCGTGAAGATTTTGCCAGAAAGACGGCAAGTGCGCTCATCTCATCTCACGATCTGATTGCCTACGAAGACCTCCAGATTGCCAATATGGTCAAGAACCATACGCTTGCGAAGAGTATCAACGATGCCTCATGGGGTCGGTTCTTGCACTGGGTCAAGTACTATGGAGCAATGCAGGAAGTCCCTGTCATCGCAGTGGCACCGCATTTCACCAGTCAGATCTGTAGTGGGTGTGGAAAGCACGTCAAGAAAAGCCTGAGTGAGCGTACACATTTCTGTGCGCCCTGTGGTCTGGTTCTGGACAGAGATCACAATGCCGCTCGGAACATCCTGAATAAAGCATTAGGCCGTACCGTAGGGCATACGGGAACGGATACGCCTCTGAGCGTATAAAACGCTTCTGGACATTTGACCACTACGTGTTGCCAGCAATGGAAGCACGCAAGTCGGATGGAGGAAAGAAGAACCCCTGCGCATGTATGCCGGGGAGTGTCAGAATAGCTGCATTGACACACATTGACTCCTTTATCACTACGAGGTAGCAGCAGAATGAAATGTCCGTTTTGTGGAGGTACAGAATCACGAGTGAAAGATTCGCGAGATGTTGGTGACGCCATTCACCGGCGACGCGAATGTGAGCAGTGCAAAGGACGATTCAGCACTTATGAGCGAGTCGAGAAATCCGTCTTGATGGTCATCAAGCGAGACCAACGACGGGAAGCTTTTGATAGGCAGAAACTTTTTGTGGGTATCAGCAAGGCTTGTGAAAAACGCCCATTGTCAGTAGATGAGATTGAGAATGCAGTTGAGGAGATTGAGCAGGAATTGTACCGACAAGGCAAACAAGAAGTCCAGAGCAGTGTCATTGGAGAACTTGTCATGGAACGATTGAGGCAAATGGATAAAATAGCCTACATTCGCTTTGCCAGTGTTTACCGCTCTTTTAACGACGTTGAGACTATGCTTGAGGAATTACAGGATCTCTTGTATCGAAAGAAGGCCGAGCCATCAGGACACATGCAAGGACCAACTTACGATACAGGCAACGAAGCATAGGAAAGTAGAGGTGTGCTTCCAAATACTTCGTTGCTTGTTTGCTTCATGTGTTCTAATTTGAGAACCAACTAATCGCGACTGTTACTTTCAGCTTTGCGCAAACGGCGACTAAGCGTAGATAAAAGTCTTAGAGCAATATCGGGATGATTACGTAAAGTTGTTCGAAATTCCCAGACGGGCAGAAGAAGGGCTGTAACATCGCTAACAGCAGTGACGCTAGCCGAACGGGGCAAATCATCCAATAGCGACATTTCACCCAGTACATTTCCTGGACCAACAGTGCCGAGATCCAATTCTGCTTTGTCAGGATCAGTCTCCTTAGTGATATGAACTGTGCCATCGGTTATTACATACAGTCCAACACCTGTATCACCCTGTTTGATTAATTTTGACCCCGCGCTATATGTGCGTTCCCGACAAGCGCCTGCGAGTAGTTGTAAATCTTTCTTTTCTAAACCTGCAAAAAGCTCTACATGTGCCAGGGTATCTTCGTGCATGAGGCTATCTCCTTTGTACTAAGTTGTGTACTGGACCCGACCGCCACACTATTCCATACATAAAGCTTATCTTATCACAACTGCCATCTCATGCCTAGTATGATTTTGACTTTGCTACTCCGAAGGGCTACAATAAAACACGAAAGTTCTTTACAGGCCCTTAGATGCTTCGCTGCTCTCAGCATGACAATAGTGGAGTCTGTCACCCTGAGCGCAAGCGAAGGGTCTCGCGCGAGGATCACAGATGCTTCGCTGCTCTCAGCATGACAAGGGCTGTACATTCATACATAAAAATTTAGGGGTCATATATCTATGTCGGCACAGGACGAGAAAGCCGCAGAAAAACGCTTACAAGCAGGCATTGACGCATTTTATGATGGCAAGTTGGATGCAGCAGCAGAAGCCTTTTCAGATGCTGAAATACGCTTCAGGCTACTTGGTGATTTTAAGCGATCGGGAGACAGCCGCACAATGCTTGCCGATGTCCAACGGCAGCAGAATCAGCTTGAACAGGCGGCTAACAGCTATCAGAAAGCAATGCGACTCTACAAAGACGCAAATCGCCCATTAAATGAAGCTGGAAGTTCGCTCTCACTTGGACATGTCGAACGGCAGTTGGCACATCTGGATCGAGCGCAAGAGGCTTATCAGACCTCATGGAATCTCTATGTAGACCAGGGCAATGTACAGGGACAGGGAAATGTGGCCCTGGCATTGGGGCATATAGAGATGCAACGTGGCAAAACTGAACTTGCTATAGAGCACTATCAACGAGCTATTTCGTTTTTTGTAAACGCCAACGATACTATCAACGAAGCCGATGCGCGTCGTAGCCTTGCTGATCTACAGCGACTTGCAAGACGTTTTAATCAAGCAACTACTGAATACCAGCGTGTTTTAGAAGTCTATCAAGCGAATAGAGACAATTTTGGAGTCGTTGATGCCCTCATAGGTCTGGGCCGTATCTATCTGGATCAACGGCAATCGGATAAAGCAGCAGATGCTTTCGCAGAAGGAGGGAAACTGGCGCGCTCAATTGAATACGAACTAGGTGAGGCTGATAGTAATCTGGGTTTGGCGGAAATCTCATTACTTGATAATCAAGTTGAACAGGCTTTAACAAGCGCGCAGTTTGCATTGCAAACGTATACAGATATGCACAATCCACTTGGTACAGCCAATGCAAGTCGCTTACTCGGTGAGATTCACATGCGTCGTGGGCAACTTTCATACGCCAATAGTATGATAGAGCGTGCGTTACGTACCTACAAGGCTATTGCTTATCGCATTGGACAGGCTGAGGTGACAATAGGCTTAGGAGAACTTCAACTTTTACGAGGTTTTCTCGAACGAGCAATGCAGACTTTTGAAGAAGCGAGTAAGCTTGCGCATTCACAGAACAATGAGTTACTTGAAAGTAAGGCTTCACTTGGTCTGGGTATTATCCATAGTAAAAAAGGCCAGATTCTCCAGGCAAGAAACTACTTCTATGAAGCACAAACACGGTTGGAGGCGCAACTTTCAGATCCTGTCTATAGCGTCATCGCAGCAGAGATACTGGTTCGCAGAGCAAGATTAGCAGTCCTTACAGGCCAACTGGACGAAGCGACATCTTGCCTGGCCGCTGCGCATGCAATCATAACAGAGAATACATTCGCGCCACAAGTGGAACCTGCGATATTACTTGCAGAAGGCCAACTCCTCTTAACACGTGGAGATTTTGCTCAAGCTGAGAATCGTTTTACTCAAGCATATAGTCGGGCTGAAGTTTTGCAAGAACCACTGCTTGCCGCTGCGGCGCTGCTTGGCCTCGCTCAAACACGTTTGTCTCGTAAGGAACTGGACGCCGCGTCGGCGAGTTTTCTTGAGGCAGGACGGCAGTTCCAATTATTGGAGAGCACAGATGGAGATGGCGAGGCTATGCTTGGCATAGCTCAAACGCTCATAGGGAGAGGTCAGTGGAATGAAGCAATAGAACATTGTGAAGGAGCAACCACTCGATTTCATCAGAGCGGTAACCTGATCGGAGAAGCAGACACTACTTTTACTTTAGGATTGGCATATCGAGGTAATAATGACCTGCAAGAGGCGGCCAGAAATTTCGAGCAAGCAGTGATTATGTACCAACAATATCACCTCCCCTTAGGAGAAGCTGACGCGCGTTACGAACAAGCAGGTATTATGCTCGCAGATGAACAGTTTGATCTTGCGATGAATGACTTAACCAGGGCCATAGCGTTAGTTGAGCAAGTTATGAATACGTTAAGTTCAGCGGAGCAATGGAGCACATTCCTGCATCAATATACGGAACTCTATGCAGAAACTGCCATCACTCAATTGAGACGAAATCAAGATAGTCAGGCTCTCTCAACCCTCTCTTCGTTTGTGCGTATTACAGGTAGAGATACAATCATGCACTATCTCATGGCTTATGAAAACTCCATTCTTGCTACAATTGACGAAATGAGCGAGAATGAGGCACAAATCAGCAGTGCGCTGGTAAAACGTTTGAGAACATTACGCAAGAACTTATAAAAGGGGTGCAGGGGACGAAGTCCCTTGCCGGGGCGCGGGGTGTCCCCGCTCATTCCCTCTCTTCCCGCAGCAGGCGGGAAAAAGCAATTAGGAGTAGAACTCAGGGTCTAATGCTTGCTAAGTAAAGCCAAAGAGCATATTATAAGGTAAGAGAAAAAATGTTATCAATAAAAACTAATAGCAGAGAGGATTCTTCGCTATGACCATACGTTTCATACGTGGTGATTCACAGGCGCCAAAGGGGCATGCCATCTTTTATGCGCGTAGCGCCACTGATAGCCGCACAGTTTTAGCTACCTACTGTGTTGTTCCTCCCATGCCTCTTTCCCTGGCGAAGTATCTACCTTCATTTCTAGCTTCTCAGCTATCCCCAGAAGACCTGCAAGAAGCTACAAATGTTCCCGTCATGCCAATCCCTCCAATGTTGGAAGAAGGCAATTCACTTGAGCGTCTCCAAATGCTAGCAGAGCGACGCGACGATGATTTGTGCGACATTGGGACTGTCAATCCAAAAGACGAAGGCGCGCGCATGCAATTAGTCGCTCAGGGATGCCAGGAATACGGTCAATTCTACGTGAACTTTGCATCAAGCTTCGCACAAATTGGGACTCTAACCGCAATTGAGGATGAAGCCCCTATTGCTCTCGATGATCTTGATGCCGATGAACTGTTGATACAAACAATGACAGATCGGCAAAGACTGGCAGAGTTGGGTAAACTTGTGGGCGTAGCGCGCTATGCTCTAGAAGGACGTGACGAACACCAGTTGCAAGAAACTAGACAGCGTATGCGACGAGTTGCCCAGTCTCTAGCGGACAAATACCGCAGTACCGAACTCACTGATGCGGCCTTCGATCCTGGCGAGCGCGGAGCGAGGCTCGCTGAATTGTACTTAGAACGAGCTTACAAATTGCTTGATGAGGAATACTCCGATATACCGGGTATCGAGCGAGCTATTCGAGAATTACAATAGTTGAGGTTGTAATACATATGCCATCAGTTGGAATGAATACCGACATTTCTTCTCTTATTGACGCCACGATTGCGGGTAACAGCGACCAAATCACTGGTGTTGCACGTGAACTGACGCAGCGCGGCGCGGATGCTTCTGAGTTGATTGGACGTGTGGGCATGATCGCTGCTCACGGAGATAGTGATGGACATTCGATCCTCACTCTCGATGCTGCAAGCATGATGTGCCGCTGGCTTCTGGCACTCCAGTACACTCTTGGGGAAAATGCGCCAGACAACACAAGAGGTTTACCATTCCTTGTACAGGCATTGGTAGCAGCAACACCAGCCCTACGCGCAGGTAAGGTAGCACAAAAGGAATACCCTGCGCCACTCTTTCCGAGTGGTTTAGCGGAGGGACAAACGGTTAACTCAGCAATGCATGATGCTGTTTTCGGTAATGATAGGACTATGGTTGAACGTTTGCTACTGGGTCTCTATGGTACAGGCGCTGATTATCGCACAATGCAAATTCGAGTGTATGACAGTATTTCAACTACATTTCAATATGCGGGACATCCACTCATGTTTGCAGTGCGAGGTATGCAATTACTAGATGCCGTAGAGTGGGGTGATCGAGCGCCCAATATTATTCATTGGCTTGCGCCACACCTACCCCTGCATATAGAAGAACCTGCCTGGGTCAATCCAATACGCTCATTTCTTTCTGAACCGAGCCATAGTCTTGCCAGTTACCGTACCCGTCTGGCTGCTCCAAAAGAAGAAAATGCGCGCCCTTTACGCCGTCTCATACTCAGTAATGCTGACACACTACAAATTTGTCAGGGAGTATACGATGCGCTCATCAAGAATGGGGCATCTTCTCACGGTGTCGGCTCAATTATTGCACTCACAGCAACCGATCTCATGCAGAGGATTGGCGATAGTGATCGCAGAGAATTTGTAAATGCTGCACATGGCCTGCTATTCGCCGCAGCCGTGCGATTGGTATTCGCGCAGACACAGGAAGTGGAAGCCTTACCCCTCCTATTCATGGCAGCATCGTATCTGAACATTCTCCATAAAGAAATTGGAGAACAGACCGTTACTGCACAGCCAGCTAGCACACGTTCACCAATATTAGGCGGTGGCCTGATCGCGCCTGCATTGTTAGATACACTAAGTGAACAACTGGAGGCGCAGGATCTGACCGGAGCATCTTCAACGGCACGCCGTTATATTCAATTAGGGCATGATGCTCGTTCGTTATTCGCCGTTATAGGCCTGGCCTCCGCCAGGGCAGATGCCGCTGCCGATCAAGGACATACAATGCAAATCGTACAAGCAGCAGGTGAAGAATATATAGGCTGGCCAACTGCCCTCGCAGATATCAACCTCGAGGGCTTTGTACATGTAGCCTTGCGTGCTACCGCCTTTGCCCAACGCAATTCGTTGGTTGATAATTTATAGCGAAGCATCTCGGCCCATCCCTGGTTGTCATGCAAAGCGAAGCATCTCGGTCCAGCATTATTGTCATGCTGAGCGCAGCGAAGCATCTCTTCCATTGAGCCAGATGCTTCGCTGCGCTCAGCATGATAATTGGGGATGCAGCATGACACGGATAGACAACTGATGCTTTATAAGAGGAGGAACATACAAATGTACTCCAGTAATAAAAAATATACTACTCGTTTTGCGCCACTTTTATTAGCTCTGGTTGTCCTACTACTATCCTCTTGCGATCTCTTTGGAGGCAATACTACAAACATTCCAGCCAAACCTGTGAAGGCCCCAGCTAAGGATCAGATTTTTGTTGCTCCAATCCTGGGGGCTTCGGATATTGCTACATTTGACCCGGCGCTTGCATATGACACCTCATCCATTTCAGCCATTCAAATGATCTTTACAGGACTGGTCCAACTTGATGACAAATTCCAGATACACCCACAGCTTGCTCAATCCTGGCAACAAACCTCCGATGGGCTGACATGGACATTTCATTTAAAACCTCACCTGAAATTCAGTGATGGTACTCCGCTTACTTCTGCCGACGTGATCTACAGCATTGATCGAGCATTGCAGCCAACAACAAAATCCACAGTTGCGCCAATCTATCTGGATCTGATAAGAGATTCTGATAAGTTGCTGGGTGGTAGAATACAGAGCTTAATTAACGATAGCTTGATAGCACCTGATCCAAATACGGTTGTGATTCAAACAAAGAAGAGTGCAGCATACTTCCTAACTATGCTGGCACATACTTGCTCTTATGTCGTCGAGAAGCGCCTGATTGATACATATGGGTCGAATTTCACTGATCATCTGAACCTGGGTGGAGGGGCCGGTCCTTTCAAAGTATTGCAGTATGTGCATGGTAAAGAGATTGACTTTGTTCCCAATCCTAACTACTATAATACCTTACCACAATTACAACGAGTGGTCTTTCCTTTCTACCCTCAAGCGGAGGCTGCTTACCAGGCATATCAAAACGGTCAGGTTGATATGACAGGCGTACCGATTGCTAACTTTGACAACGATAAAAAGCGTTCGGATTTCCATCAGATTCCCCAATTGTGGATTAATTATTACACTATGAATTACCTGGTAAAGCCATTTGACAGTATCAATATGCGCGAAGCATTCGCCCTTGCTATCGACAAAACAGCAATCGCGAGCAATGTTTGGCAAGGGACAGTCATACCTACAAATCATATCGTACCCCAGAGTATGCCAGGTTATAATCCAACCTTAACAGGTCCGGATGGAACCCAATCGTTGAAAGGGAATCCCGATAAGGCCAGAGCGCTGCTTCAGCAGGGATTACATGACGAGGGCTGGTCAAATATTGCGCAGATACCCCCTATCAAATTGACCTACGCGACAGGTGTCAGCAGCTTTGATCAGGAGGTCAAAGTACTCATTGCGATGTGGCAAAGCGTCCTCGGAATAACAGTAAAAGCCAATCCTGTAGATTACAATTCACTCCTCGATGAAGTAACTGCAGCAACAAACAATCCGCAAGGCATAGCGTTCTGGGGCCTGGCCTGGGTCGCCGAATATCCAGATCCTCAAGATTGGCTAACTCGGCAGTTTGACAAAGGCGTGCCAAATAACAGCATGAATTACGGTCAAAACTCCAGTAACAACGCGTCTCAACAGCAATCTATACAAACTCAATTAGAAAAAGCAGACTCCATTTTTCAACAGGATTCGCGCATACAGACCTATCAGCGAGCCGAGCAACAACTGGTCAAAGATGTAGCATGGATGCCAATGGAACAGGTAACGAATGTTTATTTACTCAAACCCTACGTGATTGGTATGGCTGAAAATCAGCAAGGGCTCATTCCTCCTGATAATTGGGCAAATATCTATATCGTGCAGCATTGATCGCGTATCGCAACTGGATATGCAATATCGATCACGCTCTAATCGGGCAATCGTGAGATTGCCCGATGATGCAGATGAACACATTGATCCAGGCAACCGTATGGGTGACAGCCCTGTCATGCTTCGCTGCGCTCAGCATCTTGCTGCCCATCGCGATAGACCCTTCGCTGCGCTCAGGGTGACAGTGGAAGGGTCGATTTCATCATCCGTCGTATTTTTTGAAACTGCATCATTATTTTGGAATGATTACACCTCATCGCAATTTCCTCTGGATAGTGTATGAGAGAATCTGTCATGTATAGACGTATAATTATAAGCACTATCGCTTGCAAGCCTTTAACATGCAAACGGTTTTCCAGTGAATCGACACTCCTGCCTGTACGTTCCTATGTGTCCTTAGACAGGTAGATTCTAGTCATTCTCAAGGGACAAAGCTTGAAGCTCTTAAGTGATGTGCTGGGTAAAGAAAGACGATATTTCAGTATACTGCTTCAACCCTTTAGGAATTGCATGTTCTGCAGAGGTAGTTACTCTTAAATTTGTTCGTTTTGCAGTATTTACCGTTACTTATGTAACAAGGAGAATTGACACATGAGAAATGGCAAGAAATTCACATGGGGGTTTCTGCCAACCCTGCTCGTCCTGATGTCCATGCTGCTGGTGGCCTGTGGTGGGTCAACGACAACCACAACAACAGTACCCTCCCAAAAAGCTCCGGCAGCCCAGCAAGTACTGAATATGGGCTTTGAAAACCAAGTTTCGGACAACAAGACGTTCGATCCAGCCCTGTCGACGGATGCAAATTCCATCGCTGCTATCGACCTGGTCTTTACCGGCCTGGTACAGTTTGACAACCTTCTGAAAATCCACCCGCAGCTTGCATCGTCCTACCAGTTGGCCTCTGACGGCCTGACATGGACGTTCCATCTGAGGCCCAACCTGAAGTTCAGCGATGGCACACCTTTGACCTCAGCGGACGTTGTCTACAGTATTAACCGCGCCCTGCTGCCAGCTACCAAATCTGTGGTCGGTCCGGTCTACCTGGGCCTGATCAAAGACTCTGATAAGCTGAACGCGGGCAAGATTCCCACCATCATCGGGGACAGTCTGTTGACACCCGATCCCAACACCGTCGTCATTATTGCCAACCTGAAAGCTGCTTACTTCCTGGATGCATTGGCCTACTCGACTTCCTACGTGGTTGAGAAGAGCCTGATCGACAAGTACGGTGATAATTGGACCGATCACCTGAACCAGGGTGGCGGCGATGGCCCGTTTGAGGTCCAGGCCTGGAACCACGGCACGAATATCGTCCTGGTGCCGAACCCCACCTACTATGGACCTCACCCCCAGTTGTCGAAGCTGATTTACCCGTTCTACAAAGAGACGGACACAAATTTCAAAGCGTACCAGGCGGGCCAGACCGACTTTGCTATTAATATTCCCTCCGCCGACCTCAACACGGCGAAGGCGCTGCCGAACAACCAGTATCAACTGGTGCCGCAGTTGTATATCAACTACTACACCATGAATTACCTGGTGAAGCCTTTCGACAATATCCACATTCGCGAGGCTTTCGACTTAGCTATTAACAAGGATCTGATTGCCCATAGTGTGTGGAAGGATACCGTTGTCGCCACGAATCATATCGTGCCGAAGGGCATGCCGGGCTACAACCCGAATCTGACCGCCCCTGACGGGGTGACGGGCACCAGTGGCGACACAACCAAGGCAAAGGCCCTCCTCCAGCAGGGATTGCAGGAAGAAGGCTGGTCAAGTGTTTCACAGATGCCCCCTGTCACACTCACCTATTCAAGCGGTAATCCGGACGCGGCTAACGAGGTTTCAGCCGTGCAACAGATGTGGCAGACGACGCTGGGCATCAATGTCAAAGCCAATCCAGAGGATTTCAACAAACTGCTCACAGATTCAGAGGCAGCATTGAACAATCCTAAGGGACTGCAGTTCTGGGGTATCGCCTGGATTGCCGACTATCCCGACCCGCAGGACTGGACCACGCTGCAGTTCGGAAAAGGATCGCAGTACAACCAGATTAACTACGGTCAGAACAATACATCTAACGCGGCCCAACAACAGCAAACCCAGCAGGCGCTGGCAGCGGCTGACGTGAATCCCGACCAGACTTCCCGCTTGCAGGCCTATATGCAGGCCGAGCAGCAGTTGGTCAACGACGTCGCCTGGTTGTCAATGGAACAGGTGGGTGTTAGCCAGGTACTCAAACCGTATGTCAGGGGCATGGTATTCAATCCACAGTTGTTGATTCCACCCGATGACTGGGGCAGCATCTTCATCGCAACTCACTAACGTAGTGAAGCTGCTACAGGTTTAGCAACGGTAACGGAAGGAGGGACGGTGATCTTAGTGATCACTGCTCCTCCTTCTTTTGACTTTTGCTTGACAATGGCAGGAATGTCACTTAAAATTAATAAAAGTTCGCTTATTAACGCTTGTTATTTTCACCTACCCGTTTTTGTATATGAAAAGGTGCCGTTTCATACACACTTCTTGGATAACAGTGATGATACATAAGCAATAGAACATGGGATCAAGATGGTTGAATTGCCTATCTTGAAGACATCATAACCTCTTACAAGGGAGCAAGGGGCATACAATGGTTCAATTCTTGATCAAAAGATTTATCGGCCTCATCTTCGTTGTTATCGGCGTAACGTTCATCACCTTCGTAATGGGGTATTTTGCCCCTGGAGATCCAATTCGCACGATGATGGGGAGCCATTTTGTTCCAGTGCTCTATGTACAACTAAAGCACACGTACGGGTTGGACCAACCCTTCTGGGTGCAATACTGGCATTTTTTAACGGGCCTGTTCAGATTCGACTTTGGACTCTCTTTTGAATACCCGAACCGGGCAGTCTGGGACATTCTGAAAGACGGGGTACCGATCTCGGCAGAACTTGGATTCTGGGCGCTGGTCCTTGAAGTTTTGATAGGCATCCCCCTAGGTATCCTCAGTGCATTGAAAGCGAATAGCTGG
>Ga0209056_10006725_pt1 | contig 11869 bp, 10 predicted proteins | sample GraSoiAngelo_114_FD_185876 | JGI IMG/M metagenome (GOLD analysis project Ga0209056, IMG submission 185876) | Grasslands soil microbial communities from the Angelo Coastal Reserve, California, USA - 14_0903_13_40cm (SPAdes) (version 2) | ecosystem: Environmental > Terrestrial > Soil > Grasslands... | reverse complement strand
TTCCTTGGCGAAACTGATCGTTTTGTGCATGTTTGAGCCCGGTTTTTGATCAGAGCGGGGTCTAGAGTCTTTGGCCCAGGCCCTGAGATCTCCCGGACGCTTATTGGGCTAGAACCGGAAATAGGGAAAGGCAGTTCTGCGTCACGAGACTCGCACGCATACCCAAAAAATTCTAGAGGGTCTTCTGCCGACAAGATTCTAGCACAGACCCATCAACTCGTCCTTATCACCGACCACAAATCTCCCGCTGACCTTAACACTGTCATAGACCCTCAGCCGTTCCCAAGGCGTTTCCCAGGGAATATCAGGTCGATGACGAAAATCATCTGCAATCAAGGGACACGGATCAAAACGTCGTAGCTGCTCCCAATGAGATCCTCCCAAACACGAGGTTTACGTCATGAGACACAACTGCAATTGACAATTCTTGGATGGTAACGGGTTTGGTAACCGTGAATAGTAATAGAATCCTCCTTGGTTGGAGGCCTCGGGTCTCTTTTGCAATGCTCTCCACCCTCTCTCACGTTTCTAGTTCGAAAACCTCCGCCTGGGACCATGCAGAGCCTAGACTACCATGTTTTTTGTCAAACCTGCCGTTAACCCATGTATCAAGAGGCCCAATACCGATCCGAGAGCAGACCAATCAATGAACCTCGACAAGTGATCGTCCAGAAAGCGAACGGGACCCGAAACCGAATGGATTACGAAAGCTATTTTTGGTCGAAGGGGGAGTTGCCGATCTGGCCAAATCTGAGGACATGCTTGACCCCAAGCATTAAATTTCAATTTAGCAACCTTGCCACCCTTGGTAACGACTGATAGATCAAAAAGGATGAAGATCAAGTCAATTCGAAAAGTTTCGGTTCCGCGTATTGCTCCTGTTCCATTTGGCGGTGCTCCAATCCGGCCAACATCTCATGAGAAGACCATACGACACCTTGTCACAGGCCTTCCCCCCAGTGGTCCCCCGATTCGCCCAACCACTCAGCCAATAAGAGTCCCTATTCGAGAAGGCTGGTTTGACAAACGAAAAGGCTACACTGTCGAGGGAGCTCCGATCCGCCCATCATCAATCCATGGACCACGACCTACGAAAAAGCGCTCATCTGTGAAGTAATCGCGGTAAAGAAAGCTCTCGACAACGCGAGATTTCAAAGGTGGCAGCCGCGGCAGCAAATATTCCTAGCTTTTTCAACAGAATAGACTTCATATCGATTCTTTTGCCCGGATATGTCGCGATAATTTCCTACCTGCTTGTTTTCAATCCAGTCACGCTTCTCTCTTCAAATACTATCTCGTTCGATGTACTGTCAGCACTCGTCTTCATTGTCGCTGGACCCGCTCTCGGCCTCGCTCTCCGCGAGTTCCAACGGGCCCTATCCGCAATTTACACGGGAATCGGAAACCGCTTCAAAACAGAACGGGATCGAGAGGAGGACGGAAAATTCCTTCGAAGTTACGCATCAGTCCAACTCAAGATGACGACTGATGAGAGAAATGTCCTCAGCGAGGCAGAGGCACTTTACGACTTCAGTATTACAACTGCCGTCTCGTTTGTCGGGCTAGCTCTCCTCAGCGGCGTCAACCTAGGATGGATGCGACCTCAGTGGATCTTTTTCTTGGTGATCGCATTCGTCCTGTTCTTCGGGGGATATTATCAGCGGTCCCAGTCATATTCGCCCCTGATAGATCATCTGATGGAAAAGTATTCGAAGCTTTCGTAGGGTGAGGCGTTGACCTGATCGATGCTTGCATAGTTGGGGAAAATCCTTACCGGAGTAAGGGAGGATTTTTATGCGCAGGACGAGATTGAGAGAGTGGTTGAAAGGGAATGCAATCCGAAAGTTTACCCGTTCTTGACTCTCCATTCCTTGAACAGGTAGACGAGGTCCTTAGAGAAGAGAGGGCATTCCTTTTAGAAATAGGCAGCTTGTAGCTTTCTCGAACCGACAGTTCACGCGACAAGGGCTGCCGCTAGACTAGGAAGTCTCGAGGCAGTCAGGTGGTTAACCCGAGGACCAATAGGTCATACCGAGACAGTTTCGAATCCAAAACGAAAGTCTGTTATCCTCAAACTAGAAAGTTGCTATTCCCGAGTCCCAAGGCTCCGCCTTCTGCCAGCCATGCCAGAAACCCACCCAAACACCAGATCCGATACCGATCAGACCCCGACTTCGTCGGCAGAGTCCTAACCTGCGAGAGCTGCGGACAAAGAAAACTCGAAACAGTGAGTCCAGGAGCGTGTTGCCAAGACTGTTGACTGTGGAAACGGGAACACAGTGATCAGACGAACCTTTAGAGGAGTCATACTTTGCCGGGAGCATCTTGCTCCCCTGAATTCTTAGTCAGTATTCGAGTGCGCTGTTCGTTACGGTACTGGTATTGTTCCTGCCACGAGAGTCCCTTGGGCACAGAATAGAACGTCCGTCCCTCCCAATGAATCTCTTTTCCATTCCGAACTTCCCATGTCCCGTAGCCTACGGCCCATCCGAAGACGAGGGCTGGTATGACTACAAAGACCGAGTTGAACTGGATTGGCGTACTCAATGACAGAGCTTCAGAAAAAAGAAGATAGAATAGGAACGCTCCAAAAGCAAAAGCGAGACCCAATCCAAGAAAGGTCCGTTTCCGATTGGGACGATATTCACCACCATTTTTCTCTATTCGCTTCACATTTCCGCGAGCAGAGATTACGCCCACAACAAACGCCCCAACGCCAAAAACCGACGCGACGCCGACGTTAAACTGGTGTAAGCCAGCTTGGATTGCCGCAGTGAATGACCAAACTGTGGCCAAGATAAGATGCCACTGATAGGCTCGCAATACCTGATAACCGGACGACGCCTGTTCAAAAAATAGTTTTCGGGATAAAGAATGCCGAAAGGCAAAGCGGCTGACAGTATCTTAAGGACCCACACACCCATTCCATCGTATCAGGACAATCGAGGTTAGGGTCTTCGCTGGAAGGCTATGTTCTATCGTCTAACTAGAAGTGTTAATGCTTAGCACTTAGCCCAAGGTAAATTTCGACTCAATAGCTAGCCAATCAAATTGCCAAGGCTCAACTGGATCTCTTCGTATAGCTGATCTCGCTTTCTGTCCGAATAGCTGTCGTAGCATAGCTCTAGGATCTTGTATCCTCTCTTCCTTAGCACGGATCGCACCTCTTCGTCCTTCGTCGTCTGCGCAGTTGCGAGATGGACCCGGCCATCAACGAAAACGAGCAACGATCTAGACTCCAACGGGAAGTAGAAGTCGGCCGTGGTGATCGGTATCTCGACCTGTGTCTGATAGTGTATTCCATCTTCTTGTAGTTTGATTGCAAGTTCTTGTTCCATTCGAGAAGGGTTGGCCCCTAGTCGCTCGCGCCAGTCGCTCCGCTGACTCGACATCTTTGGCATTGAGCCATCTTTGAGCTATTGCTCAGACACGAGAACGAAACTGCTGCAAGTGTGAGACCGCCGGCTCATCATTTGACGACCTTGGAGGATCAACATGATCAGCACAAAAACGTCTCTCGCGCCACGAAACGCCCGATTGTTGTTCTAGCTTCTGCCCTTGAGTATCTATAGGCTTACATGGGCTCTTACTCTTATTTTCAAGGGATGTTCCCTATTGGAAGCCTTGAATCTTAAATGCCCATTGTGTGGCCAACCCGTTTCTACTACTGTTTATCAGCAAATAACTGGAATCTGGAAAGAGAGGAACAAGGTTCTTTCAAGGATCAAAGCCCAACAAGAGACCCTTCAGAAACAGATGGTGAAATTTAGGGAAAAGAAGACTCAACTTATTCAAAAGGCTGTTGACAGAGAAACTAAACGCCTCAAGCGATCGTTCGATACAATCCAAAAGCAGAAGCAAAGAATCGAAGAGAAAGCCTCCGCGAAGATCGAACGTGTGGTTGCATTAAGCAATTCGAAAGCTGAGAAGCAAGCTCAGAGGCTCGCAGCGAAGTTGACGCAGGAACGTACAAGACACATGAAAAAAGACCTTCAGCAGACCATGCGAGATAGGATCAAGGATGAAAGACAGCGAGTCACGGAAAGAGTCACAACACGCTATACAACTTGGAATAATACTCTACGATCAACGCTGCAACAGTTGAAGACTCAGAGCAAAGAGCAAAACAAGGAATTGAAACAGCGCGGAGAAAGAATAGGTGAACTTGAAAGACAACTGATCAAGAAAACGACACCACAAATCGAAGGACTGCTCTACGAAGATAATCTGTTGGCTGAACTTGAAAAGAACTTCCCAGAGGACAAGTTCGATCATACGGGCAAGGGCGGCGACGTGATTGAGCACGTGTTCTGCAAGAATCAGCCTGTTGGTGTGATAGTATTTGAGTGTAAGCGCGTAAAGCAATTCTCGTCAGCACATGTGAAGCAAGCATTAGTTGCAAAGGAAAAGCGGAAGGGCGATTTCGCCATTCTTGTTACAAATGCGATGAAGAAAGGGACTCAAGGATTCTTTGCCGAAGGCGGAGTATTGGTCGTTCATGCGACTGGAGTTATGTCCCTTGCAAGACTCCTTAGAAGTCAAATCACAAAGATTGCTGAAATGAAACTCAGTCAGCTTGAAAGAGAGTCAGCTGTGAAGTTGACTCTGGATTACCTACAAGGTCCAGAATTCGCAAATTCAATGGAATCCATAGTCGGAGAAGCGATCAATCTATATCAGGAGCTTAGGGACGAGATGAAGAAACACATTTCCAGTTGGAAAAAACGGTACAACTCGTACGCGAAGATACACTCCGAGGCTATTGTGGTGAGACAAACAACAAAGGCTATGATGACGGGTGAACATGATTACAAGAAGCTGATTTCGAAGAGTCCGTTTCCGGAGCTCGTAGAGTTGCCACTGATGGAAAGCGCCGACAATAGTTCGAAGTCCTAATTTCCCCTATTCGCTGGAACTCCGCCCTAAAGCCGGGCACTTCGCATATTAGAATCAGCGAGAGGGTTTTCCGCATCCGTTCTGGCGATCTTCTCGACTCCTTGCGTACCAACAGAAGTTTGGCGGGTCTTAAGCCGTTGGCGTCGGAATCTTCTGCTCCAATGCGTAAAGAAGATCGAAGATACCTTGTGCGTCCATGTCGTCAATCTCTTTCTTCGTCTTCACGATGTGATACCAAGAGTGCGCCTTCTGATCTGCGTCGTCCTTGAACGGCATTACTTTGGTCAGTATTCTTTCCACCAGCTTTTTCTCCATTTCGAATGCGGCTTTCTTCGAATTGAGGTGATTCAGTAATTCCTGGAAGTCTCTATTTCGCCCTCGAGATGTATCGAAGTAAAGTTCTTTGTTTTCTCTTGTGGTGGGCGGAAACTTCGCTCTGAGAATGTCAGCCACAATATTTTCCATGATTTTCCGGCAAAGAATGAAGACTGCTGTGTAGCACTTGAACGAATAGGCTCGATTGACCTCTTCTATGTGGGCAAGTCGAAAAGGGTCCTTCGTGATGTAACTTATGAAGTGTAAAATGCGTTCTCTCGCTATCTTCTGTTTTGTCTTCGGGACAAATATCTTGGCTGGTGTAAACGACATCTTGGATGGTAACGTCGTCCTATCTTCCTTGCTCAGAAGTTGCCAGACGCTCGTACCATTCATCTGCGCATAGATCTGCGCCCTAGCGTTCGGTGTACATCCAGGATACTCGTGTCTTAAGAGTGAGATGTCCTTCTTGATTGTTCCAACAGTTCTCTTGCCCTTGAGCACCTTTGAGAGCTTTTCGACAATCTTGCTGTCGAGCAACTCTCATCGGCCTCGACTAGGTCTTCATCGAGTTCTTCACTTGCTTCCAAAAGGCCTCATTCGTGAGACCAAGTAGATCGAGCTTCCGGACCTCCCTCGCTGAGAACATCCTACTGACCTCGCTCTGTTGGCTTTGCAGAGCCTTCGCAACTTCCCCCTGAGATGTGCCAAGCTTGAGAAGCAGAAGAATGAGCAAGCGCTTGATTGCGTCGAGCTCCTTCTCTACAGAATCTCTTGGTTTCTTCTGCTTTCTTGCAGGCAACTCATACCCCAGCCCTGGCAGAACTGAACGAACCCTTACTCTTCTTCACCTGGCGTTGAGGGAATAGGTCAGATAAGGTCCCTTTTCGAATTCCTATAAGCTTCTCAAGTTTTTCGACTGCTGGGCGATCTGCTCCTCTGAGAAGCAAGCCCGATAGGAGAATCTCAACGGTTCGAAGATGCTTCTCAACAACGCTGTTCTGAGTCAACCTACTTTCTCACCATTCTCTTCTCTGTTAGTTTCAGCTTGAGTTTCTTGTTCCCCGCATTGCGTATGTAAGACGGGACCTGATTCGACTTCACTCCTAGGACCCTGCCCGCTTCGGTTTGAGACAAACCTGCACCCTTCAAGACAAGGAGCTGGTCGCCCAGCTTAACTCCCTCACTCTTGCGTTGGGAGTCAAGCATTATCCTGAGAATAGCATCAAGTCTTGATGTTATTGCGGATAATTGTGCCTCTTCCATGACCTACTCTTCTCCCCTTATGATCTTCCCTATGGGAAATCGGTTCCGTAGGGTCTTCGCGCTCAAACCGGTCACATCAGCGATTGATTCGTAGCTCACACCTGACTTCAGGAGAAGCAGAACTAGGAGGTCGCGAAGAGTTTCCATTAGTTCAGGCTTTTCCACGCAAAGGACGATCTGTAGACTATGATTTAAGCCTTAAATTCCGTTCGGCCCACGGGATTTTATCATAATCATTGATTTATTGTGATTTGTCGGAGGACTATATTGTGAAGCGACCCATCTCGACGTTCTCAATTGTATTTTCAGAGTGTCACGGAATATAGCCGAGAGAACACGACCCTAGCTTGAAACCCAATCCTGGAATCTCTGACGTAGGATTCCACGTTCCTCGCTGGAAATGCCCAGTGCACCCGTTAGATGAAGGGTCGTAAGAACCGGAATGATTCCCCAATTTGACCCCCATTTAGATTCTTCGAGAAGCCTGTCTCCACCGTTCCGAAACAGCGTCTTTCTTTCCCTAAAAACATCGTTATTCATACTTGGAAGTATGCTGTCAGCAAGATAGTCGTAAGTCTTGAAACCGATTACGAGAATTCTCTTCGGCTGCATTATGTGAATGATTTCCTTTGCAATCGGAAAGCAAAATCGTTTCATTTTCCGTCTCGTTGGCCTCGGCATTTCGCCCCAGGTCCGACTTCTAAAGAAGCAGACAGGAAAAGCTACGGTTTGCTCCCTTAGTAAATCGATGCGTTCGCCGAAGAGGTCCTTTACTCTTTTCGACATTCCATAATTTCTCGCCCAGTAAGAAAGTTCTTTTGGGTCAGAAAAATCCCCTCTCTCGAACCTGTCCTTCTCTGCGTGGAAGCTCCGCATGCTTGCATTTGATCCTCCTGGACTCAAACTGATGATCATGATGGAAGGGTCTCCATAGGAGGGCCAAATAGGGTGCGAAAGCCATACTCCCATTTTGGATGGTTGGTTTTCCATTCGGTGTATACTCTTTGATTGAGTTCGGCAGACCATTTGTTAAGATCGTCAGATTGCGATTTGGTTCACGACCCCTGATTTTGGGATTCTGCTCACCCTAGCAGTTGAGCTTGGTCGATTTATTCGTAGCCATACCTGCTGTCAGACGTTCAGGGATTCTGCCGAATCTAAACGTCGCGCTGATGGATCAGCAGCGCACTCTGCCAAGAAGGACACGCCTTCCGAATGGCCCCAAAAAAGAGAGAATATCTGGAAGAGAATTCTGTCCCAATTGTATGATGAGCGGGGCGGTCATCATCGAACCGACACCTCTCTGAGGGACGACTTTCTGTTGTTCTTCGATCACGTTGCGTTTGCGGATAATCCTGATTGGTCTGACTGTTACTGTTCGGCGTATAATAATCCGTTCCGGAGCTAACTAGGGGCCGTTGTAGCAAGAGCGTCCAAGGCGTCCAAGAAAGCTTCCTCATGGCCTATGGGAAAGACCCCTGAGGCGGCGACGGTGTGGCCGTCACCGAATCCACCCAGCGCTGCACACGAGTCAGGCAGTATCCTGGATAGTGGTGGCCGCTTGCCGGTCTCTATCATCCTCGACAGTGGTTGGGGGGCTCGTCCCGAGACCTTCACCAACGGCGAGGGGAGTTTTCCCCATCCTGGTACCTCGGATGGTACGTTCATCATTCCTATCAAATACTTGACAGGATTGACGAATCTCTGATAACTGAGATAGGAACAGAAGCTTCCCACAACCTTACCGCTCATTCCCTTGTAATTCTCATCGGCATGGAACCATTGGATATTCTTCATCTGGGAGAGACCCTCCCTACGGATCTTTTCCATCATCCGCTGATTCGCATTTTTCCTCTCTTCCTCGAGACCTTTTGCTGTTTCCAAGATCTGTTTCTCGAATCCTTTGATGCATGCAGACAGACCGAGTCGTGGGCCGCCGCGATAGTAGCCCACGGACCCGAGAACGTTCAATATGGGAGAGGCTCGTGACGGAGAGAGCCAAGGCACAGCTCCGTCGAACTTGATGCCTCCCTTCGGGGTCCGTTTGACTGCTCCCGTCTTCTCAGCGTCTTGTATGGGAATCTTGTTGAGGCCCTGAGCTTCGCCGGGTATCTCTGTAGAACCTATGATGGCAAGAGGTGCAAAGGTGACGAGTGTAGGGTCTACGGTCTTGGCGAACAAGTATGCGACTGTTGAAGAAGACGCGTCTTTTTCTCCGGAGAATCCGTTGAGTTCTGGGTTGAGGTTGTGGACCAAGGGATCTCTGCTTTCGGATGTGTCATGATGGTCCAAGATGACAAGGATGCTCCTTGAACGGTTCTGACTTTCTAGCAGTTGAACATGCCCGGAGCCTAAGTCCGAGAAGACGACTAGGCGGCGTGAACCTCCTTCGACATCTTTCACAACTTCAGGGTAGAGTTTGTCTAGACAGATGAGTCGTGTCTCCATGCCTAGCTTTTCGATGGCGATCTTTGCGAGGGCTGCGGAGCAGAGGCCGTCGGCTTCATCATGATGAAGGACGACAGCTTCCTTCAGGCCCGACTGTAATATCGTTTCTTTGGCTTGGGCTAGCTTGTTGAAGAAAGACTCGAGTTGTGCCGAGTTATTGTAACCTGGGCTGGGGCTTTTTCGCTCTCCTATTTTTTTGTTGACGGAAAAACAACGTAGACTCAATGGAAAAGTCACAATGGCTCGGACCTGCTTTGTTCTCCATAGTCGCGGGACTCCTGGGGGTTACGCTAATCCCTTTTCAGCAGTCTTGTCCTCCAGAGCCTCTTGCTGTTCAGTGCTCTGGATATGTAACTCCCGCCCTCGACCTCGCACTCCTCTACGCCTCTGGCAGCAATCATAGGAGGGATTGCGACGCTCGGTCTGCTCACGTTTCAATGGGCAAGAGCGAAAAAATTGGGAAAGTGATCCTTCGAACCCTCAGTAGGTCGCTAAGGGTTTCTCTATGTCTTCTCAAAAGCATTCTCTCGGCCGCAGCACCACAAATCGCGCATCTCATTCCGGATGCTTTCTCTCGGGCAGACGGTAGAGACTCAGATAGGCGATTCCAATAAACACGAAAGGGAGCGCAATCGTAACCGCCCACCAGTAGTCACGCGGCTGGGCGAGACCCAACCAGATTACGATGGACCCCGCTATCAAAGGCCCCAACATAGCCACATTGAGCATTAACATGACACGCCAACTCCCAGTTCGACGCTTCAAGTCATTGTCGCCCTCATGGGAATAGAAGGACTTGGAAAAAAATATTGCTGAAAAAAAAACCCTGGAAGGAGGGTCGACGACCACTAATAGGTGATCGTAAAACTGTACAGATCGTTTCTCGAAGTTGCTACTGTCACGGTATAGGAAAATCCTTTCTGGAATGTGAACGTTGTTCCATCAATGAGAATGTTGACCGGGACAACTGCGGCTGGAGGAATGGTTGGTCCTCGCCAGTTGCTGTTTGCGTATTGGTTCCCATTAGAATCCTTGACGTAGTACGCAATGAGAGCGACTGGGCTGGCACCATTGCCTCTAATATTCAGCGTGACATTGGTTGGTGAGTTGAACTGGTCAGAATCCAAGTTGAGTGTCGCCTTAGGGCAAGGATTCTGCACGCACGGATACCAAGGACTCGAAGGGCTCGAAGAACCATTGCAACCACAAGAGATCGGCTGGGTAAAGAATGCTAGGAGAGTCCCGAAAGCGGCCACACCTACAACAACGACTACAAGTGGAGCAATAGTATTCTTGTTCATCGAACTCTGATGACGCCAGATGCTAAACCGGAATAATAGAGAGGTCGAACTTTGCCGGCAAAAGTTCAGTCACAAGGCTACTGTCGCAGGTCATGTTTACGTTTGTCTGGGACTTTGGGAGATTCTGGATTAGTAGCTTACGTGAATGCCGAGCTGACAGGCCCCTCACGTCTTTTACCGTAAAGTAGTACTGTCTTCCATGAGTAAAATAGAAACCTGAGCCGAGAGAGTCTACGACCACCCTTGCGGTCTCTCTACCGTTTTACGAATTTCGCGATAAAATAGCCGGCCCCGTCTAGCTCAGGATCGAATCTCTGAGTCAGTTTCTCCGAATCGAGACCTGCGCGTCCCACAATGGGGTTTGCAGCAACCTTGACGAGTCCAAGCGTTTCTTCCGCGAACCTGGCGACCTCTTCGCACTCCTCTCCCGTAACCGTGCAGACGCTGTAGACTACTGTTCCACCCTCTTTGACTAGGGCTGCGGCTGTGGTCATGAACTGTTTCTGGTAGGATGAGAGATTCTCGATATCCCTCCTGGTCGTTTCGATGGACAGCTTCGGCATCACTCCCAACCCAGTGCAAGGAGGATCAACCAGCACTCTGTCAGCGTTGAGTTTGTAGTCCAGATGCGCATATCTAGAATCGTGGGCGAAAAGCTGGTAGTTCTCACATCGAAGCCTTTCCAAGTGCTCACGTGCCTTACCTATCTTCTCCTCGTTTCTGTCGAAACCAATAATCCTGGCCTTATTCTTCGTCAACTGGCAGAGGTACGACATCTTGCCCGCGGGCGCGCAGTTAAGATCGACAATAACCTCGTCCGGCTTCGGATCTAGGACCTGGCAGGCGACCATAGCGGGAAGCGATTGAAGATGGATCAGGCCAGCCTCGTACCAAGACGTTTCTCGCATGTGAGGGAGAAGGAATCGGCTGTGCAGAATTTCGACGGCGATTCCCTGATGGTACCTGAGGATACTGGTCTCGCTCTGACGTGCTACGCCTGACCCGACTGGGGTCCCGCTTGGGTCGACAACTGTTACTGACACTCCGGCCTTCAGTTTCTTGCAGTTCCTAACCCCCCTAGCGTAGAGATGTGCGCCCTGCATCACCGCTTCTGCTGCGAATCGGTCTGCCTGGACCCGCTTCTCATTCAGGGGGATTGTTGATTCTGTGACTGGAAGATATCCCGCGTCAATCACTCTCTCATGAGATCCGGCCTCGAGTCCACCGTTACGCATACTTTCCAGAGTATCGAGCTGGCTGCCAGCGAGATCGTTCAAGCGGAAATAGTATCTTGGACCCATCCCGCCAAGAGATGCGACTACGCTGTTGAGTCGGCCGTCGTAGACTGTTGCAAGAGATTGGCGTAGAGAGTCATCGAGCCTCGGAAGGGACTGAGCTTTGAGCGCCGTGTTTGAAGTGTTCGTGGTCTCGCCCAGCTGGGAAATGAATCCTTATTTGGCTCAAGCCCCGATGATAAGAGTGTCTCGGACTTGGTTGTGACTCTAGGCGAGGATCAGGTGAAGCATGTGGTGGAGAAGCTGGAAGGTCTCAGACTGGAGCTTCTCAAGCTGCGGTCGATGCTATTGTCGGAGGAGAATTCGCCGCCTGAAGAACTTGAGGAGATCAGCAGGGCTAGAGAGGAG
>Ga0209056_10006719_pt1 | contig 11877 bp, 12 predicted proteins | sample GraSoiAngelo_114_FD_185876 | JGI IMG/M metagenome (GOLD analysis project Ga0209056, IMG submission 185876) | Grasslands soil microbial communities from the Angelo Coastal Reserve, California, USA - 14_0903_13_40cm (SPAdes) (version 2) | ecosystem: Environmental > Terrestrial > Soil > Grasslands... | reverse complement strand
ATCAAGAAGCGCCTACTCTACACTAGGCTCTTTATTAGAAAAGTTGGACATGCAAATTAGAACTGCTGATATCATAAACGCGGTGGATCCAAGCGAAGTAGTATCTATGGTAATGACAACGCATCTTCTTCCTGATATCATGGGAAATCTACGGGCCTACTCTGGTCAATCGTTTCGTTGCACAGCTTGCGGTGCGAGCTTTAGAAGGATTCCTCTTGTTGGCAAATGTCTGGAATGTGATAACAAACTAATTCAAACTATGACAAGACCATCTGTACAAAAATATCTCAAGCTCGCCAGACGAATGCTTGGCAAATACAGAATTGAACCATATTTGCAAGGAAGAGTTCTATCTCTACTAGATGAACTGGAGCTAGTCTTTGGTAAAGAAGATGGTAATCAAGCTCTACTCACAGATTATGCCTAGCGAAGCTTGACATAATCATAACCACCCATCTTGCTTTCAAAGCAAAAACAAACCTTCTGGTAATCATTTCTAAATCTCTTGACCTCGGCGGCCACCTTCTTCTTGTCCTTCTTGTCTACAACCACCTTCTTGATAAATTCCGCAACTTGTCCCATCTGAGGCTCTTTCATGCCAAGACGCGTAAGTTCGGCAACTCCAAGCCTCATGCCGCCTGGATGGAAATAGTTACGGCCTGCCTTGATATCTCCTGGGATAAGCTGTCTGTTTACGATTATGTTTGCTTTTTCTAAATCGGCCTCGATTGTACCACCATCGCCAAATGAAAGAACATTGACTACTATCTGATGTGATTTTGTAAATCCTCGCTTTTCACCAAGTACTTTGAAACCAAATGAGTTTAGAGCTTCTGCAAGGACCTTTGCATTTCTGATAACTTGAACTGCATACTTTTTTCCATACTCTAACATCTCTGCAAATGCAATCGCTTTTCCTGCCATGTGGTGCAAGTGATGGTTACTTGTCATTCCAGGAAAGGTTGCCTTTTTGATATCTTCTCCATATTTTTGAAATGAGCAAATCATGCCACCCTGGGGTCCAAACAAAGTCTTGTGAGTGCTCATAGTCATTGCGTCAGCCCCCTCTCTTAGTGGATCTTGGAACTGTCCGCCAGCAATAAGACCAGCTACGTGTGCACCGTCATAATTGACAAACATCTTGTAGCTCCTTAGAAAAGCTGCTAGCTCTTTTACTGGATGTGGAAACAAAAAGACTGAACCGCCAAACATTGCCATCTTTGGCAATCTACCCGCTTTGTCAAGTTCTCTTACTTTCTGCTTTGTCTTGTCTACATCAATTGACATCTCTTCTACATCAAAGGGATAGAACTCTATATCTAATCCGTGAACAAGGCCTGCGGTACCGGCGTGTTCTTTCTTACCATGCGATATGTGTCCACCCGATGGGATAGATGGAGCCAACATAACATCTCCTGGATTTGTAAACGCAGAATAAATTGCCAAGTTAGCCACAACACCTGAGATTGGCCTCACATCAACAAATTCTGCCCTGAATAGCTTCTTTGCAAGCTCCATGCATTTGAACTCGACCTTGTCAATGTAGACGCACCCCGCGTAGACACGTTCACCCGGCCAGCCCTCTGCGTATCTATTTGCAAAGTCCGAAATTATTGCTTCTCGAACGGCAGGGCTAGGAATATTCTCACTTGCAATAAGCGGAATTGAATTTGCGAACCATTCGTTATGGGTCTTAAGCATCGATAGTACTTCACTGTAAGCAGCGCGTGGTGAAGAACGTGACATGCCTTGTTCGGCCAGTTTTCCTAATTTAAAAACATCGCTGGGAACAATTGGAAATTATCTGTTCTACTTGTTAACGGTTTTGTCTAGATAAAGACATAATAAGGGAAAATTGTTCTCAACTCAAATATGTCATTTCAGGCTTCAGCTGGAGGAATTCCAGTTGTTATACTAAAAGACGGTGCCCAGCAGACCAAAGGTCGCGACGCACAGAAAAATAATATCACTGCGGCAAAACTGATCGCAGAAATAGTTCATTCAAGCCTAGGTCCACGTGGCATGGACAAGATGCTTGTGGATTCTTTGGGCGATGTTACAATTACCAATGATGGCGCTACTATTCTAAAGGAGATCGATGTTCAGCATCCTGCTGCAAAAATGTTAGTTGAGATCTCAAAGGCAACTGACAACGAGGTAGGTGACGGAACAACCTCTGCAGTAGTTCTTGCAGGTGCACTGTTGGAGAACGCAGAATCACTGATAATGCAAGATGTCCATCCGACAATTATAGTTGATGGTTACAGAAAGGCTGCAAACAAGGCAAGGGAACTCTTGGCCAAGATTGCGGACAAGGTCTCACCAACTGATAAAGATGTTCTTGAGAGAATAGCAAGAACCTCAATGCAGACCAAGCTTGTCAGAAGAGATTCGTCCAACCTGTCTGATATGATAGTAAAGGCAGTAATTGCAGTGGCAGAGAAAAAAGAAGATGGTTACACAGTCGATATTGATGATGTCAAGGTAGAAAAGAAAGCAGGCGGCTCTATCAAGGATTCTGCCCTTACCAAGGGAATAATACTTGACAAAGAAGTAGTTCATAGTGGAATGCCAAAGAAGATAGAGAAAGCCAAGATTGCTCTAATCAATTCAGCACTTGAGATAGACAAGACCGAGTTTGATGCCAAGATATCCATCCAGAATCCCCAACAGATGAAGTCATTTCTTGATGAAGAAAATAGAATGATCAAAAATATGGTAGACAAAGTAATTGCATCGGGTGCAAATGTTTTGTTCTGCCAAAAAGGAGTTGACGATGTGGCTCAACACTATCTTGCAAAGGCAGGAATTCTGACAGTAAGAAGAATAAAGGAGAGTGACCTGGCAAAGCTTGCAAAAGCAACTGGCGCACGAATGGTAACTAATCTTGATGATTTGTTTGAAAAAGATCTGGGCTCAGCCGAACTAGTAGAGGAACGAAAAATAGAGACCGATAGATGGGTCTTTGTAGAAGGATGCAAGCATCCCAAGGCAGTTACGATCCTCATAAGAGGGGGCTCGCAAAGGGTAGTTGATGAGGTCGAGAGATCAGTTCACGACGCGTTAATGGTTGTAAAAGATGTCATGGAAAACCCATTAATTGTGGCAGGCGGCGGCGCTCCTGAGACTTATGCAGCAACAAAACTACGTGAGTGGTCTAAATCACTTGAAGGACGAGAGCAACTTGCAGTTGAGAAATTTGCAGACGCACTAGAGGTAATTCCAATTACACTTGCCGAAAATGCCGGCATGGACCCAATTGATACCTTGACATCTCTTCGCTCAAAGCAACTCAAAGGAAACAAATGGACTGGTATCGATGCCATGAAAGGTCAAGTTACCAGCATGCACTCCTCAGATATCTTCGAGCCGCTATCTGTGAAGAACCAGATAATCTCATCAGCAACAGAGGCAGCATGTATGATTCTAAGAATTGATGATGTGATTGCAATTGCTAAAAGCTCAGGACCTCCTGGCGGCGGTGGTGAAGGCGGAATGGGTGGAATGGGCGGTATGGGAGGCATGGGTGGAATGGGCGGTATGCCACCCATGGATATGGAATAATACTTCTATCAAAGGTTTATTTTACTATTCTAGATAGGCAATCTATATGCAGCTAGACAGCAGCAAAATTTTATCAGGTGGAAAATACATCTACTTGATAGTTTTCTTTGCGTTGTTGTCTGGCTTGTTCTACCCGGTTATCACTCATAGTAGCTGGGATAATGTGATAATGGGAATCTTGATTCTCTTAGTAGGCCTGGCTGGTACTGTTTCTTTGTACAAGGCTGGAACTGCTCAGAGGCACAGAAAGGCCTACCTTATCATAGGTTTAGCTATTACTGCCGCTGCGTTATTCCTAATATACGTCGCAATAGGAAGAATCTAGATATCAAAATAAAGATAGAACTCATGAGGATGGGGTCTTATTGAGATCTCGTGATCATCAGCTCTTTCTATCTCGATTATGGTATCTATTGTCTCGTTTGAAAATATTGGTGCAAGGAACTTTCTATCACTTTCGAGTTCATCTAAGGCCTCTCCCAAAGTAGCAGGGAGATCCTTGATTCCTTTAGCATCACGCTGAGCCTTGGTCATCTTGTAAATATCTTCATGTACCGGATCTCCTGGGTCCATCTTCTTTTTGACTCCGTCCAACCCAGCTGCAAGTACAGCAGCAAATACAAGATATGGATTAGATGAAGGATCTGGTGCTCTGAATTCCAGTCGCTTTATTTTTGCATATTTTTCTCCCTTGAAATGAGCAGGAACTCTAATTATTGCAGATCTGTTACTTGCACTCCATGCTATGTACACCGGTGCTTCATATCCGGGAACAAGTCTGTGGTAAGAGTTTGTTGTAGGTGCAACAATTGCAGATAATGCTCTTGCATGATTCATGATGCCACCACAATAGTATCTTGCAGTCTGACTTATCTCCTCTTTATCATCTTTATCAAAAAAGATGTTCTTGTCATTCTTCCACAAGCTTACGTTTGTATGCATTCCAGAACCCGCATCCATCGAAATTGGTTTTGGCATCATTGTAGCAACCTTGTCATATTTTTTGGCAATGTTTCTTACAACATACTTGTAGGTCTGAGCACCATCTGCAGAGTTTGTTAATGTATCATATCTGATATCAATCTCACACTGACCTGCAGTAGCCACTTCATGATGGTGATTGTCACACAAGATCCCAAAGTGCTCGTTCAAACACTCAACACATTCGTTTCTATATTCCGTTAATGTGTCAGCAGGAGTACTTGGATAGTATCCTTTTTTCAAGGCCATTGGGTAGCCTTTTCCCTCCTGATCCCAAGGGGCTTCCTTTGACTCGATTGAGTATGATTGGCCTTTGTATGGGGTAAGAACATCCCACACGATCTTGTCAAATACGAAGAATTCTACCTCAGGGCCCCAAAAACTCGTGTCAAACCCCTGTGTCTTGAGATATTTTTCTGCCTTTTGCGCTATCCCTCTTGGATCTTTTTCTAGCCTGCCCTTATCCCAGCCCCAGTATACATCACAGATCAACCTTGCGGTCTTTGAACTTGTCATCCAGGGAATTGTTGCAAACGTATTCGGATCTGGTTTTAGAACCATATCAGAGTCATCTATACTGGCAAATCCAACAATTGAAGAGCCATCAAGTTTTGGAAGCCCGTCTTGCATCTGCTGGGGGGTAAATAGACTTGAAGAAATTGTTGTATGATGAAATCTTCCCCTTAAACCTGTAAACTGTAAATCGATGAACTTGATCTGATCGTGTTTTATCTTTGCAAAAACCTCATCAGCCGAATAAGAAACTGGTACTGGTTCTCCACCAATCACTTTATATGGCAATTTTGCACCTTGATCATAACACAAAGGGGTCTATGATTTAAGTATTGTTGGGTGTAGAAATGTCAGAAACAAAAAAGATTGATGTAAATTCATTGTATGCTCTTCTTCTTCGAGAAGTAGAAAATGACACAGTTCAGGAAATAGATCCTAACCTCTATAGTAACATAGCAGAGTTTCTTGGAAATTTGAAGAACCTAGACTATGACGGTATAGAATCAAAGGTCAAAGATTCACTTGTTAAGATGATAACGGAAATAACAACACTTCTTTTGAAAACTAGAATTGAAAAAGCTAAAAACTCGGACGAACTTGATTATTCAAATCTACTTGACGAAGAGAGATTCATTCTAGATTCTGAAGATGAGCTCCGACTCCGCAAAGAAACTATTCTTTCCGCAACACTAAATGGCAGATTAAAACTACTTGAGACAGTAGCCAGAAATCATAGAACTAGATCTGTGGTGGTACGATTCCTCAAACCTATAGACAAGATAATGGGTACAGACCTTCATACATATGGGCCATTTGAGGCAGAAGATGTGGCAACCTTGCCGTTTGAGAATGCTAGCGCTCTCATAGGTAAGAAGATAGCCATGAAGATAAGCTGGGAAGACTAAAAATTAGAGACAAGATTCTGTGAAGTATTATGGATTACAGCATAGACTTTGACAGTTACTTTCTCATCATTTTCTATCCTGTAGTAGGTCTGCTTATTATCGAGATGGCCTGCAGAGCTGCCAAGATCTCAAATTGGATCAAACTTTTGAGCCAAGCTGTCATGTGCGTAGGATTTGGAATAGCATATCTTACAATGCATGTTGCTCACTGGCTAACTGCAGGAGTTTTGCTGGCATTAGCAATAGCATTGTTTTACCAGTCAAAAGTTTCAAAACTAAACCCCGAAAAAGCTCTGTACTAGCCGAATTTACCAAAGATTCGTCTAATGAAGCTCTGCCTTCCTATGCCTTTTTTTCTTTGAACCTTGTTTTCACCAAATTTTTTTGACCTTATCTGATATAATTTTACACATCTGTGATCCTCTGGCAATCTGTGTTCGGCACAAAATTTGTCATTGCAATAGTTGCATTGAAAAGGCAGATCTTGTTTTTCGCCGCAATATGCGCAGTTAAACTGCTCCATAATTATAGCCTGATCATGATCCTAAATTAGTGTTAAGGAACAATGATACTTACAGTAACCAGAGTCTTAATTGACAAAACTTATTTACGCAAAGTCTTGTGATGAAAATGAATCCCATATGATAAAGGGTCAGGTAGCTGTAGTAACGGGCGCAAGTAGTGGAATAGGATATGCAACTTCTTTGGCAATAGCAAAGGCTGGCGCAATGGTAGCTGCAGGGGCACGAAGGGTGGAAAGATTAGAACAGCTTAAAAAAGAGATAGAAAAGCTTGGTGGTGAATGTATCATTGTTTCTTGTGACGTAACAAAACGCAGCGATTGTGAGAACCTGATAAATTCTGCAATAAAAAAGTGGAACAGGCTAGATATTCTAGTCAATAACGCAGGCCTCATGCCTTTGAGTTTTGTAAAGAATCTCAAGGTAGACGAGTGGGAGCAGATGGTTGATGTCAACATCAAAGGTGTCTTGTACTGTACCGCTGCTGCAATCCCACATTTGATCAAGCAGAATTCTGGTCACATTGTAAATATATCATCGATAGCAGGTAGACTGGTCTTTGCATCTGGTAGTGTCTATTGTGCAACAAAATTTGCAGTTCGGGCATTTAGCGAAGGACTCAGACAAGAACTCTCTACAAGAAACAACATTCGTGTTACAACAATCGAACCTGGAATAGTAGATACTGAGCTCACAAACACCATTACTGACAAGTCACTAGAATCTTTTGTAAAACATTCAAAATCAATTCAAGCTCTAAAATCAGAAGATATTGCAAACTCGATACTTTTTGCGTTAGAATCTCCATCACACATGAATGTAAATGAGATAACAATAAGACCTACTGCTCAAGAAAGATAAGCTGGTGTTCTGGCGTAAGACCAACGAACATCGTAATTTTAGGTGGAGGATTTGGAGGACTTGCGGCTGCAAATGAACTTAGAGAAAACCTTCCAGATGATATACGAATCACAGTAATAGACAAAAAAGATTGGTTCATGATGGACCTAGTGAAACTTTGGATTCTCAATGGAACAAGAGAATTTGAATTTTCTAAACGACCTCTGGGAAACATCACAAAGAAAGGCATTGAATTTACCAACGAAGAAGTGGTAAAGATAGACCCAGACAACAAGACTGTGCGAACGAAATATCGGCGGTTTCACTATGACTATCTAATAATAGCGCTAGGTGTTGAGCTTGCCCCTGAACAGATTCCAGGCCTTCAAGAAAACGGACTTGTACTGTATGAGCTAAAGGATGTGCCAAAAATTCGTGATTTAATACGACAAATGAAATCAGGTAAAATAGCAATAGCAATTATGGGCATTCCCTACAAATGTCCTCCTGCTCCATACGAAGCGGCTCTTCTCATAAGATCAATTCTCGAAGAATCTGGAGCAAGCGATTATGTTCAAATAGATTTCTACAGCCCAACTCCTATCACGCTTCCTGCAGGCGGGCCTCAGGTAAGCCAGGAGATCCTGCAAATTCTACAATCAAAAAAGATAGAGTTTCACGGTAATCACAAAGCAGTCGCAGTGGAGCCAAACAAACTGAAATTTGAAAATGGTGAGACAACTTTTGACGTTCTGGTAGCAGTCCCTCCGCACAAGGTCCCAGACGTGGTAGTAGAGTCAGGGTTTGCACAAGCGGGCAAGTTTATCGAAGTGGATAGAACCTGCAAAACAAGGTATGACCGTGTGTATGCGATAGGGGATGTAAATCAGATAATGGTAACTGACAAGATAGCAGTACCAAAGGCCGGAATCTTTGCGGAAACCGAAGGAGTAACTATTGCAAGAAACATCATAGCACAGATAAAAAAAGAACAGGAAAGCGCAACCTTTGATGGAAAAGGCGGATGCTTTTTAGAAACAGGCAAGCAAACTGCGGGATATCTTCAAGTTGACATGTTTGCGACGCCAGCTCCATTGACTCAGCTAGAACCTCCATCAGTAGATTATTTTTCTGAAAAGGAAAAGTTTGAGCGAGAAAGATTGGAAAAGTGGCTCTAGTTTTCAGGCCACAAATTCTTGGCAAGAACCCAATCCCACAATTTAATAATTTCAACTATAGCCAGCAACTTGAGGGGCCGTTGTCTAGCTTGGTTATGATGCTAGCCTGGGGTGCTAGAGGTCGTGGGTTCAACTCCCACCGGCCCCACTATGTCTCTGACTAGTTTTGTCATAATTTACAATCTTATTGCTAATGTTGAGTTGTCAAGCCGTCTTTTGTAGCGATATTCCCTATTCTTACAACATGGGAAAGCGAAAATTTACCATAGATCTTGGAAATGAGAGGATTGAGGTAGAAGGGCATCAGCACAAGAACGTAGCTATCAAGTATCTTATGAAAAGACGAAGATCCCTTATTATGACCAAAGACAAAGACAAGGTCGAAAGGCTCTTTGAGGCAGTACCAAAAACAATTTCAATAGTGGGCGGTCATCTGACCAAATCGTACAAGGTAAACTGGGAGAGGGAAGGTACTACCGAATTTGAAGGTTCTAGGTTTGTTTTTACACTAACCGACCTTTCTGAGACCACTGTGCCGGAAATTACCCACTAATTCTTAATTTTTACACTTTAGTTCTGTTCAGAAAACGATTGATGTGTTTAGGATTCATTACAACTTTGTAAGAGAACATAGTATCAAAGACCTCCTGAACAAGCAGGGATTGTACTTGATTTAGGGCAGAGTAAGATGAGAATCTAATAAAATTGGCATCTAAAACGCCTAGTGAAATTAATAGGGATTGTTTGGTAAAAATATTCCATTGGGCGTAAATATTTTAATGTGACATAAGAACCCTGTGAGGGTTGAGAAAGATACTTTGCGTGCATGTGGTTATTGTGGGTGTGTTTATTCCATACATGCAACAAAATACGAGAGCAAATGCCCCAATTGTAGTAGTAAAGTTCAAAATATGATTGATGACCTTTGATTCTTAGCCTACCGGCAACCCCCGAAACTGAACAGAAAGAGGATTAGTACGGACCTTACCAAATTAGATTTATGCATGCCATTCTAAGTACTATTTAGAAATGAAGATCGAGCAAGTAATGACAATTGACGAAAAGCTTGTCAAAACACCGAACGAATCAGAAGCAAAGACAACTTTCAACAACAATCGCAGATTCATAAAGTCAGTAGTTTTATCTCCCGGTTCTGCAAAACCAAAGGTTGGTACAGGATGGAGCATGGGCGAAATCCGATCAGCAGGTCTGACCAGAAAACGTATGAGAAAATTACATCTTAGGATAGATAAGTTCAGGAGAACTGTTCACGAGAACAATGTAGAGATCCTCAAGAAGATCAAATCCATCAAATAGCCCACTACTTCCTAATTGACACTATTAGAGTTCCATTAGCCTTGTCTCTGATGTTAATCTGTTGTGGGTGTTCCTGAAAATATACATGCTCCAACGTTTTTACAACTTCAATGTCCACTTTGTCATCATTATTGCCAAGTCCCATTGCAATCAAGCTACGCATAGCTCGCTCAGATTTTGGTACACCGTGCTTTTTTAGAAAATTATCTACCTTCTCGCCAGTATAGAATTCTTTTCTACGTCCGATTGACTCCTGTGCATCAGGATTTATGACTGACGTCGTGGCAAAAATTATGTGATTCTACCTAATAAGTAGGATCATCCAATCTTGTCAAATTTTTGCAAACTCTTCCAAAGATACCAAGTAGCTATACTTCGATACGGTTTCCATCTTTCTCCTAGCTTTTCAACTTCTTTTGGTTTTGGAAGTTGAGGCAACGAAAAAGCAAACTGCACAGCTTTTTGTAATCCTAGATCATGAACTGGTAATACATCTTGTCTTCCAAGAGAGAAAATCAGAAACATTTCTGCAGTCCATCTTCCTATCCCCTTAATCTGAGTAAGTTGCTCAATTACTTGCTCATCACTCATCTTGGGTAGCGATTTTATCTTCAGCCTCCCTTCTTCGATATTTCTTGCCAGATCCTTTAGGTAGTCAATCTTCATGCCTGACATTCCTGTTTTTCGGAGCTTTGATCTTCTGGTAGCAAGAATTTGGGTCGCAGTTGGAAACTTTGGGTAGAGCTTTGTGAATCTCCGGAATATTGCTTCGGCTGCCTTGGTAGCAAGCTGCTGCGATATTATAGATTCTACAAGAACCGCAAAATGATGGTTTCTTCTCTTCAGTGAATAATCGCCCACTTTATCAATAATTTTACCCAGTATTGGATCCTTTAGTAGGAATCCCGCACCCTCCTGTTGGTTCATCTCAGCTTGGCTCAGGATGTATAGTTACTATGGCGTTTTTAATTTGATTTTTGATCTTATTTTCTATCTCAGATACTATATCATGAACTTCTTCTACAGTAAGATTTTTCTGAAATGAGCAGTCTATGTCAACCTTGAAAATATCTTGAAGCTGGAATGTTATGACCCTGCCAATTTTCTTTACCTTTGGATATTCTTTGATAATATTTGCTACCTGTTCTTCTATCGTAAGATCCTCAACAGGAATGATCTTTGGTATTGAGACATATGGTTCTAGATGAATCGTAATGTGATTTACATTTGAGACTGATTTTCTGATTTGATTCTCAATCTCGTCTGATACCTTGTGTGCAGCCTCAAGTGACATATTTCTGTCAACCATCACATGCAAGCTTATGAAGAGTCCCTCTTTTGTTGTTGAAGAGCTGATATTGTGTATTCCTTCTACCCCCTTTACAGCAGAAGACACATTGTTTATGACATAGTCGACAGGAATGTCTTTCCAGGTTGGTTCAAAGTGAATGGTTACCCTAGAATTTGCAATTGTATCTTTGATGTTTTTTTCTACATTGGCACTAATCTTGTGTGCTTCTTCAAAACTTGAAGCCCCGCTTAATGATATTTTAACGTCGGCAAAAATATCGCTGCCAGACCTTCGCATCTGCACCGACTCTGTCTTCATTACTCCTTCTGTACCAGTTACAACATCGTGCACTTTTCTGACCATACTTTCAGGAACAGCATCTGTAAGCTCAAGCCCCATTCTGTAAATTAGTTTTAAGCTAAGCGCGGCAAGAAGACCTCCCAAGATTAGTGCAGCAATAAAGTCTCCCTGATAGAATCCCATGATTACAAGTACTATACCTACAAGTGCAACAGAGGTGGAACCAATATCCATAAAGGCATGGTAAAAGTCAACTCGGAGAGTAGTACCTTCAGTCTTTTTCATCGCCTTTCTTAAGATCCCCATTCGAGCTGTGTCTGTACACAAAGTGTAAACTGCAGCTCCTATTGCAAGCATACCTGGCAATACTGTAGGACGAGGTTCGTAAAATCTTGAAATTGCCTCGTAGATGAAAAAGCAAGCTATAAGGAGAATTATAATTCCGCCCATGAAGCTGCCCATAGTTT
>Ga0209056_10006715_pt1 | contig 11879 bp, 7 predicted proteins | sample GraSoiAngelo_114_FD_185876 | JGI IMG/M metagenome (GOLD analysis project Ga0209056, IMG submission 185876) | Grasslands soil microbial communities from the Angelo Coastal Reserve, California, USA - 14_0903_13_40cm (SPAdes) (version 2) | ecosystem: Environmental > Terrestrial > Soil > Grasslands ... | reverse complement strand
AGATACTGACTGTTGATCACGCTTTCAAGATCTGCAAGGAAGAAAACATCAAACTGCTTGTTGTCGATTCTATCCTCTCACACTTCCGCGGCGAATATATTGGTCGAGAGTCCCTCAGCGAACGACAACAGCGTTTGAACAGCCATCTCCACAAGCTCCTCCGCATCGCTCAAGCCCTCAACCTCGCAGTCGTCGTCACCAATCAGGTCCAAGCCAATCCGCAGGCGTTCTTCGGCGATCCTATGCGTCCCGCAGGCGGAAACATCATGGCGCATGCATCCACGCATCGTATCATGCTCAAAAAATCCAGTCAGGGACTACGAGTCGCCAAAGTCATAGATTCACCCTATCTGCCGGAATCCGAGACCTACTTCCGAATCACAGAAAAAGGCGTTGAAGACGCTGTCCCCCGCAACAAACGCGACGAATAGGACCACTGCAATGAGCCGAAAATATGGGGACGCGACACACCGCTGAACCTCTACAGTCCAAGATCTGGCAGCTAGACCAGGACCAGTCAAGCCCTCAAGGCTTTCTGTACAACTGCAACCTATGCGATGAAATACTAGTTCTCTCGAAACCGTTCATCAACCCCCGCAAGATCCAGCTTGCTTACTCGAACATCTGTCCCGGGTGCGGTTTCGAGCTTGACAAAACCCTCAAAGTCCAAGCATCAACTCTTCCACTAGGAAGACGGTTTCTTACGAACCCGGTCTGCAAAGACCCCGAGCAGCTGATCGAACCTGACGAGTCGTTTGAGGCTAGGCTGAGTAGAGGAAGCACACTTCTCCGAGATGTCCGGTCGGATCTGCCTTCCGGGATTGAACTTTTTGATGAAACCCTTGTTCTCCGCTTCGGCCAGCTTGCCACTCTACAGGGCGAAGCGTCCAACGGTCTCAGTCATCTCCTCTCCGTCCGAGCAGTCTATCCTCTTCCACCAGGACTGGATAGCGATGTCGTGTTTGTTGACGGGGGAAACGTTTTCGACGCGTATACTGTGTCTCGGCACGCTTTCAGCCTCGGCCTTGATCAGGAGAAGACGAAGCTGCGGATTCATCTCAGCAGAGCCTTCACCCATCACCAGTTGAGCGGTTTCATCACTGAACGGCTCGCGGGGGCAATTGACGAGTGTGCTGCTAGGCTGGCGATAGTGTCGGATATTACCTCTCTCTACTGTGATCCGGATGTCAAGGAGAAAAGGGAAGCGCGCGATCTCTTCTCCAAGAATGTTCGTTTCTTGGCCACTCTTGCCGAGCAGAGAAACATGATCATTGTGGTCACGAACTTGCAGTCAAGAAGCAAGGCGATGGATGATGTTCTAGCTAGAACAGCTCACGTCTCAGCGGTACTACAGGACAACGGAGCGCATACACAGGTGACTGTTACGAGGCATCCATTCATCCCGACAGGCAAGACCGAGATCGCGACCCTGGATAATCAAACGCTGACAAGATACCTCTAGAACCGTCTATTCGAGAGAAATCACTTTCACCGCCAGTCTGAACTCTCCTCTTTTGTGTCGCGAGGTGCGCTGTGCAAGACCCCCCCTTTCTCCAGAGAAAATCTTCTGTCTGGCAATGATTATGGGCGAGACAGGCGATTCAGGGCACAATCCACGCTTGGATCGCATGCTGTTTTAACGAGTCGTCAAGAAGGGTTTGCTATGCAATTAACGGCCATCGCGCCCAGATTCGAGATCAGGGCTTATTCCGGGCGATTTCCTAGGGGGAGCGGCGCTATGAAACGCCCTTGAGGGGGTGTTGGCCTTTTCATCTCGGTTCTCTTGAACCTGGTTCGAAGGTATTTCGTGTCATAGCCGAGGGGTAAGAGGAGGTTTGCTGCTGACGAACAGAGAAGGTCCACGTACCGCTCCGAATCATAGACAGTGTCTTCATCAACAATCTCAGGCGGGACAGCTGTGCGGGTCTGGTCACGGGTTAGAATGTAGCTGACCTGTTGCCCCGCATGCACAGAACCTCCCTGCGCAACAAGATGTCTCGCAGCAATCGCCTGGGGAACCTGGTGAGTGTACTCGTCCGGATTCTTGCTCAAATTCCTGACTATCACCAGATTCTCCAGGGGAACACTGCCGTCTCGCAGCAAGCACACGAACTTTTCCAGGACCTTGAGAGCGCTGGGAATGAGTAATCTGAACTCGTTTGAATCACGAGCTTTGATAAAGATCTCGAGCATATCGGACTGGCATTGTCGAACAATATCGGGAGTATCATGTCTTCGAAGGTCTATTCCGCGAACCTTGAGCTTTCCATCTTCGAAAATACCATAGTACCGGTTCAGCACTCCGACCTTCGAGTCTGTCTTTGAACTGAGAAAAACAATCCACCTGTAGACTCCCTCAAAAGAGACCGGCAGCCTAAGCTTGTCACGTATCTCTCTGCAGAGAGCCTCGTACTCGCCTCTTGTCGCTTCCTTCTTGCGGAGCCAGAACGAATCGACTATTCCGTGGACAAGCGTGAAACCACGAGCCTCAGCCAGAGCCGCAGCCTCTCTCAGAACCTTTCTGCTGAAAGCACAGGTCGCAATGTGAGCATCTATCTTTCCAAAACGAGCATTCTTGAAACCAAGATAACCAAAGGAGTTGTGGACAAGAACCCCACCAGATCCTGTAAAGAAAGCAGGAAAGTTCTCATCACCCGAGATCTCAAAACAATACACAAAGCGAGAAGAAGATTCAATCTGTTCGACTTCTTTTACAGCGACAAAACCAAGATCAGAATCTAGCAGATTCATGATTCGAGAATGGGCTTCTCGTAGTCGAGAAAAGTGCGAGTGCGAGTTTTCCGCTATTCTTTGAAGAGATCTTCTCGCACGTTCAGGACAAACTCTGACTCTGCCCTCAAGTCTGGGAGTTCTAACCGTACGGGTTAGCGTAGCGATTTCTTTGAGGCCGGATTGTTCTACCGGAAACATTTCAAAGACAGCATGGCGGCAATCTTTGCGGCAACTACTTCGAATGGTTTCAAAACGAGCTCTGTGTCTTCTCTTGAGAAACGATTTCTTGAAGGGGTGAAGCCCATTAGGGCCAACAAAATAAATTGTGTGAAGCCTCTTCCCTTTGATTATGTTGAAAGGTATTCCGAGGATGAGGGCTAAGTATCCAATTTGCACCGCAAAATCATAGGAGTAGGTTGCTATTGAGACGTTGTCGCGGTCCTTGTTTACGCTACCATCTCCAGCTACAAGTCCGGACAGAAAACCAAGGATCGCTTCTTTTGAAGCATTAAAGAAAAGAGGGGGGACTTTCAATTTGCCAGCTGCAGACGAAGAGGGGAGTTCGAAAATCCGATTCAGAATCTGAACTAGGCTTACGCTGTTAACCTGAACCACGAACATGTTAGCTTTGGATTCTTTGTATAGTCGAGACGTAAGTCCAAACTTTGTTTTGATGATGGAAGAAAGATGATCAACGATCTCAATTTCGTTTCCTCCGACGTCGAGTCGTACAAAATTCTCTCCCGCACTTCCATCTGCTACGTAAAATCCCAGAAAGAAACCGAGGTCTTCATCCAAGTCGAGGAAAGCGGGTAGCCAAGCCACATGTCCTCCCGCTCTTCTACCGCGACCAATTATGATATCCGAGGATTGTTCGGGAAGGGATAACAAGTGCAGATATCGAAAAGGGATCATTCCATTTTCACGCCACGCCTCCAAGTTCTGAATGTGTCTTCGTTCTTTTTTCAGAACAACTTGAAGAGTGTTCGAAGAAGAGCTCACGACTGATCGGAGGCTATCACTTTTGGCGCGCCAAAGGTCGTTCTCAGTCTGGCCTATCTCTTGTCTAACTCGTTCTAGAAGGTCTAATCTCGAAACTGTTGCATTGTGAACGATTCCTTTGGCTACTGGTACAAAGTCTCCTTTTGACAACTTCTCCGCGTTTATTTCAACCAGGTGTCCATCTCTCAGAACATAAAATGAATGGTTAGCAGTGCATTCTACATGTCTACCATCATCCATTCTTACCCTTAGGAGTTTTTCTGGAGAATGGGTCTTGATTAGTTTCGAGACTCTGCAAAATTTTGATTTTAGATTCTTATCGATTCCTGCAACAAACAATTCCTGAGGACAATCAAAGACTCCAATGTCCTCACCTAATTGCTGGTCGATTATTTTGCCAATTTGTTGGTAACTGATCTTTCCATTCTGAGAGATCAGCACAGGTGATTCGGGCGGTAAGCAACAGACTAGGATCCACTTGAGCGCAGACTGGCGTTGGTCGTAACGTGTCTTCAACTCCTCGTCGACCGCGGCTTTCTTGGCAGCCTTGTACCGTCCTCGTTTGTCGAGGAGGATTTTCAGGGAGAGAGGAACGATGCCTGCCGATCGCTCGCAGATGTTGAACTCGAGCTCTGGAACACGGTTCGCGGAATCAGGACAACAGGTGCAGTTGACTGTTTCACCGCTCAGATTCATCTTGGTCATGAGTGTCGGATAGAGACTGTTATGGGTCAAGATGCCGTTGGCAAAGTAGTATGGGAATTCTTCCCATTCCAGTGTTATGTCATATACGTAATCATCGTAGTCTAGTATCTCTTTGTTAATAACTCGTGCCTCTCGCAAAAACGAGAGTGCGTTGTTTTTTCGCGCTTTGATATATACTCCGAAGCGAGGATTATTGGAGTGTTGGGCTTTCCTAATACGAGTAAGCATTATCTGGCGAAGTTTTTCTTCTTTATTTTTCGAAATGAAACCAACTTGTGTGTAATACCTTACATGCGCCTCTAAGCCTGAAAGTTCGAGAAAGAGTGTCGGGTTAGTTGAATACGCGTACTTGTACGTTCCGACGCGATTTTTGATGTTTAACTCGCGCAGATATTTGCACACAATTTCTAGTTTTTCAGTGTTAACGAATGATTGGTTGCATTGTATTGTATTTCGTCTGGTGTTTACACTGCCGTCACCTTCAAAGAAGCCTCGTAGGAATGATGCTTTTTCGTCTAGAGTCAGGTAATGATTTGCGATGAAAGAATTGTATTTGGATAAGAAATCATTCACGATGGCTTTCTGTGAAATTGATATGCTGAGGCATCTCTCTCCTTTCTTCCTTCTTTCATAGAAGTGTATCCCTGAGTAGATTTTTGACAGAGTATTAACTATGAAATCACGAAAATCGGTCTCTTGCTCTCCAATATCGAACTCTATCTTGTACTGGTGAGAAATGCGTTTCTTGTTCCTTGCTTTATCAAAATACTGATAATCACTCCTTATACTGTTTCCTTCCGCGGTAAATGCGCCGAATATGCAAGCAAGTTCGTTTTCTTGAAAGACTTGCAAAATATCGGCAACAATGAGCCTGCTGCCCCGACGAATGTCGTTTGATCCTCTTTCTTTAAGACTATCGTTTATCAAGACAGGAAATTTATGACGTGCAGTGCACGTCAGGGTCTTTCCATCCTCAAGAGTTAATCTGAATACTTTATCTTTTATTCGGTATTTGTGAACTGTTGATACTCTTTGCCATCCGAATGGAGTGAAGATCTCGTCGTATTCAGAAACGTCAACAATGTACTTCCTTCCCTTTCTGGTTTCTACAACTGAATCCTTAGCAAGACATGCAAAGTCTAGCTCTCCAATGTGATCGTGAATTCCGATCTGAGGTTCGTAGATGAATCCCCCGCGATCGGCGGTTACCAGTTCGCCGCTGTTCTTCAGTTCTTCAGGCTGATTCTTGTTCCATGGAATGAGGACGTCTCGTTTGACCGCGTGGTATAGCTGGAGGCTTGTCATGTTGGTGCCGATGGTCGCACGGCTAGCCTTCTGGATCGGCATGATACATGTCCTTGAGACCTCGAACAGGCCTTCAAGGCCGCAGTCGGCGCTCACGTAGGCGTTTCTCTGGTCTACGTGCAAACGACCCAGAAGGCGAGCAGCGGTCTCACGATACAGTATTTTTCCGTAGGAGAAGTAGCTGTGGCCTTGAACCTCATAGACTCGAAGAGGCGAGATGTCGCGGCCAAGGATCAGCTGATCTAGAATTCCAAGCTCTTGAGCTCTCCGAGCAAGATAGGGAAAGATGAAAGAATCACCACCGTGAGTTACGATCACGTCAGGGTCCTCGGCCCTGAAGGCTTGTACTAACCCTAGGATCTTGTCTACTTCATCGCCCGAGTCTATGGCGAGTGTTTCGTTTTTGTCACGGGTAAGGTGGACTGATGATAGTTTATCCTCGAAGCTCCGGACTTTCCTGATCTTCTCAGTCTTGATCTGAAGTTCGATTTCTCTTAGGGGTGGTAGTTGATAATCAATCGATTCTCGTGAGTCTTTGAGAGCCCAGTTAACTCCTCTACTGGTTTCTTCTGCTTCAACAAACGCGAGGGGGAAGAGGCCTTTGTGATACAGATACATCTGTGGAGAGGGAATGTCGATGTCGTAGAAGCGGAACTTGGAATAGCGGCCGACCTGTTCGAGTTTCCTAGCCAATCCAACTGCTTCTCGGTCTCCCTCAACTTCGACCTCTAAAACTCTCGATCGTTCACGATCGCCAGCTTTTTCGTACATCTCTACGAAAATGGCGTTTTCAAGGCCGGGGCGACAGGCGAGATCTACGAGATCCCGGTAACTTCCACCTACACGGATTTTTGGCTTCCAGGGATCAGTGAGTCTTACACAGCTACCATCTTTTTTCTTTAACCATACGATCATCTGGCCTGTTTTGTGGTAGAGGTCGAGAATCCAGCCTGCGTGCTTCAAGCCCTTGCAGCCAACGCCAGGTTAGCTTTGGCCCATGTCTAATCGAAGAGAGAGAAGCGAACGGAGGAAAGAAACTATTCGTTTGGCGCGAGAGTGCATCTTGGCAAAAGCCCAATAACTCTCTGCGTTGGAGACAGACCTAATCGGAGGAGCAGTCTGAACGTGACGCTCTTGGCATAACACTGCCATGATTCTACTGATACTAGCGTCTCTCGCCATGTTCGGAACTATCGCCTATACCATCGCTCTTCAAGAGATCACGAATTCCGCGATCTCCTACATTACGGGTCTCCTCATCAGCGTCACGGGCATTCTACTCGGGCTGTCAGGACTCACACCACAATCAAAGTCTCTGGAGAGAATGAAGCTGCAAGTCACGCTTACAATCGCCACGCTCTTGTGGCTGGTCGCTGTCGTCATGATCGCCCAAACTGCCGGGCCGTTCACATTCGCAGCCTCTACAGCCGTTCTGCGATATCTTTTCCTGGTAGGAATTGCACTCTTCACCATTCTCGTTGTAATGTACTCCACAGCTACGATAGAAGCGACAAGGCAACGGCTCATGGCCGAGCAGGCGGCGAAGTCAAGCCAGCCTGGAAGAACGACTGGCTAAACGAGAGACGGAAAGCTGGGGGGATACTTTTCGGAGGCCGGCCGGGAACTACCGCCAGAAAGCCCACCACGGCTTCATCTCGGCAGCAACTAGCCCCAAGACTCCGGCGACTATTACCAGTAGCACCGAAGTGCCTGCGCCTCCTGTCAACACGAACAGAATTATTCCAGCGAGCAGTGTTATGATGCCGCCGAGTTTCCTGATGCCCGTGTAGATTAGCCAGCCTCCTAGTATTGCGCCGAGGCCGAATAGGAAGACGAGACCGTTGACCGCCAACGAGCCGATGCTTAGACGTTCAAGTCCGCCGAGTGCCGACACGACGACTAGTAAGCCGCCTATCATGGCGAGAACGAACGCGAGTAGAGATAGTAGCCTGTGCATTTTCAAAGGCATCTTCAACCTCATGGCTTCGAAAGAGCAAGTTTGATCTGGATAATAATTCAACAGATTTGAACAGAGAAACGACGATGATTCTTTATCAGAGATAATGGCAAGGCAGTGATGTGTTTCAGACGCCTATCCTCTATTGATCCTCTCGGTCCAGCTGACAAGTGCCTGCAGTATATTCTTCAATGTCTCTCGCGCCTACAGGTCTCTTAGTTTCAAGTCGCTGTCAAACGAGTCTTGAGCCCGTGCAAGTAGAAGCTGCGGCTGGTTGATCGGATAGACATTGAGATCGACCAGTATCCGGCGAAGGCGTAGCTGTGCCCGGGCACCTCCACGCGGACCCAATGAGGCACTGATTATAGCTGCGAGGTTTCCCGTTCCAAGAGTTGTCTCCTCCACGCCGGTTAGCCCATTCGATCGCGTTCTTCAACACTGCGGTGATCGTATAGTTGTGCTCAGGTGTTGCAAATAGTATCGCGTCGGATTGTCTGATCTTCTGTTTGAACAATCGCACTTCCACGGGCGGGTCTCGCTCATGATCCTGTGTAAAGAGCGGGAAGCGTGACACGTCAAAAACTTCCAAGGTCGTATTGTCCGGAAGCGTCTCCTTCGCCACTTCGAGGAGGCCCAGTTCTAGGACCCCTTGCGGTTGCTGCTTGAGATTCCGAGTATTTTCATCAAGTGCGATTCAATGTTACGATGTTTCTCCGGAGGCGAGCCTGTTCAGTCCGCTTAGTTTGCGATTTGCCGCCATAGGAGATGGCTGTCGCCGAACTCATGCCAGAGATACCGGTTCCGAATTGCTTCAGTGTACGCTCTCTTGACGCGGGCGAGGCCTGCGATAGCGCTGAGCATCGCTAGATGGCTCGTGATAGGATCGTGTAACCCGGTTAGAAGTCCGTCGATGACGTGTACGCTGGTTCCGGGGTGTATGTAGAGGCCAGTGGCGCCGGAGCAGGCGCGAACTCCCTTGGGTGTCCAAGCTGTCTCAAGAGCACGCACAACGGTTGTTCCCACAGCGATGACGCGGCCGCGGCGAGAATGTGTTGCATTGACAGCGTTCGCGGTTGCCTCGGGGACCTTGAAAACCTCGGGGTAAAGAGCCTGGTGTTCTACAGTATTATCCTCAATCTCCAAGCTGGAGACGCCTGTGTGAAGGATTACTCCAACGATTCCGATCCCTCGTTCGCGAAGCGTATCCCGAACGTGTGGTGTGATCGGCCGTGCGGCGCTTGGCATCTCGACACTCCCTGGAAATCGTGAGAAAAGTGTCTGATAGTCTGACATCGGGTACGCTGGCGCGTAGCTGTAGTGGATTGGCTCACCGTGCTTCGCCGTCAAAAGGCCGGCTGGAGTATCGAAACGAACGAACCAGAGTCTCGGGATTCCGGGATACTGTTGGAGTAGTACGGCTTTTGCCTCGCCGATCTGCAGTGTCTCGTTTATGTTGAGCGGGAGTGGGCCGGGTCTTGACGGGCTCCATCGCGGCTCCGCGAGCCAGAGGTCATCAGTGAACCGAGTTGAGAGGTAAAGCCGGATCTCGCCCAGGCGGCCTGTGGCTGGAAGGCTTGCGGGAAGAGTTGCGCTCTCGTTGACAACAAGCAAGTCTCCCGGATCCAGGAGCCATGGCAGTTCGGTGAATGCGTGGTGAGTGTCGCCCTCAGGCGTCGATACTATCAGACGAACATCGTCCCGGTCGTGTCCCCGCATCTCGGGTGGAGCGGAGGCGAAGAGTTCGGTCGGACGATCGAACAATAGTTCGGACCGGTTCAAGCCGGGATCTCCCAGAGGGTTCCCTGTGCCTGGTAGCGCATCCCTGTGATCCGCTCGGGGTCTTGGCTGACGAGCCAGGCCCAAAATGGGAGCGTTACCTCTGGCAGAGGACGGTCGGAGATATCTTCGTCGGGAAAGGCGTCCTGATGCATGCGTGTCCGCATGTCGCCTGGGTCAACGCTGACGACGGATATGTGGCGGGGTTTGAGTTCTGCTGCAAGTGCTTTCGAGGCGAGGTCGAGGGCAGCCTTGCTTGATCCATAGATTCCCCAGCGCTCGTAGCCTCCCTGGCTCGCGTCGCTCGAAATATTGACAACTAGTCCTCTCGTCTGTTCGAGCTGGGGGAGAGACTCTTGGATCAGCGCTAGTGGTGCGACGAGATTTGTCTCCAGGGTCACGCGAAAACGCTGTAGGGAGGCAGAGGCGAGTTCGGGACGCGGGATCTCGCCGAGATCGGAAGCGTTGTTCACAAGCAGACTGAGACTTCCGATCGCTTTCGTCTGTTGCAGTAGGCGGGTCCTGTGTGGGGCATCGGTTATGTCACCGGGAATAGCGACAACTTTCACGCCGGTACTTTCTAGAGATCGAGCGACGTCTTGAAGCTCCGTGAGGGTTCGAGAGGTTATGACGAGATCGTGTCCTTGGCCTGCAAGGAAGGTGGCTAAGATGCGGCCGAGGCCGCGTCCCGCGCCGGTTACAAGGGCGACGCTCTTCATTCAGGGGTTCTCCGTTTTGGTGTGACCAAGAAGCGACAGACGTTTCCTCCTGCGACGACTCGGTGTGTAGTCTCAACGTTGGCGTTCAGAACCTTTCGGAATAACTCGTTCTCAACGGTGCATGCTTCCCAATAGTTCTCAGCGACCGCAAGTATTGGACAGTTGTGTTCTAGGATCTCGAACTTTGCCGGTCCTGCTTGATGGTCTTCGGCCATGTAGCCTTCGCGATCGCGGAGTCCTGCTAGCTGGTGGACTCTGTCGGCTAGGTTCTCAGTTTTCACCTCACCACGATAAGTGGTGAGTGTTTCGGCTTGTCTGCGGCGTAGCGCTTCTTCGACTGCTTTCCGCCCGAGTTTTTCTTCAATGTATGCTAGGGCGGCGCAGGTTACGCCTGCGTATGCTCGCGGGAAGAGTGAGGTTGCAGTCGGGGCAAGTCGCAGGGCCAGGCGTGGCCGGCCGGTTGTGCCTCGGACTGGCACGCGTTCGATCAGTCCTCGTTCTTCCAGTTCTTGGGCGTGTTTGTGCACCGCCATCTTTGAGATGCGCAGGCGTTCGGCGAGTGTTTGGAGGTCCGACTGGCCTTCACGCTTGAGGATGAGGAGGATCTCGCGCTTGGTGGACCCGAAGACCGGGTTGTCTGCAGGAGGATCGGGTAATGGAATGCTCATTATGATATTTGTTGTCTGGAAAGTATTTCAACTTACGGATTTACAAAGTTTCGAAAATCCCGGACTCTTCCCCTCAACCACTCTTGCGTCGCGAGGTGCGCTGTGCAAGACCCCCCCTCCCCTTTAGATGATTTCTTGTCTGGCAGCTATTTTGGGCGAGACAGGCTGATCAGGGCACAGTCCAGGCTTGGATAGCTAGGCGATTCTAGGGGTCTTGCTGAACGATTAGAGGGAGAATAAGCGACCTCCTCCCATTTCCGAGATCAGGGCTGATAATAGGCGATTTCACAATGTTTTTGCTTCCTCAGTCGCCGCTCTCGGACACAAGGACACTGCAAAAGTTATAGGAATTTCTAGTCGAGATGCTCTTCCTGTCCAAGTAGGATTCCGGGCTAGTTTCATTGAGACGGGTGCATTATCAGCTTGTCTTGCGTTTTGCGATGTCCGTGTCTTCCCCTTGGGATCAACGTGGAAATCCCGGTTCTAGAAATCGCGAGCTTAGATTTTGGATCTGGGCTGAAAATGGGCTTGTCTGGGATACTAGGCTTTGCGTGGAACGAATCTCGTCATGTCAATAGCCGAGGTGCCTTTCCCGCTGCAAACGTCCTTGTGAATCTTCTCATAGAAGAACCGGTCAAAGGTTTCTCCACACTTGTCACAGGTCACCTTTCGAGACTGGTGGGTGGACTTGAAGGGGGACTTCTTCATAGGAGCGTTGCCCATTGTCAATCAACTTACTCATAGACCAAGTCTCCTCTAAAATCTTCTTCTAGCCCACCATCGTCAACGAAAGAGCTGCTGGAACAAAGCCCGGGTTGTTAAGATTGAACGGTAATGACTACATTTCCAGTTTTTTGGCCCGACTCGACATACCGGTTGGCTTCAACAATTTGTTCTAACGGATATCGTCTATCTATTACCGACCTTATCTTTCCCGTCTCCGCAAGTTCTTTCAGAAAAACCAGATCTTCCGCATGATACGATATCATTCCGCCGATTATTCTCTTGCTACTT
>Ga0209056_10006712_pt1 | contig 11885 bp, 11 predicted proteins | sample GraSoiAngelo_114_FD_185876 | JGI IMG/M metagenome (GOLD analysis project Ga0209056, IMG submission 185876) | Grasslands soil microbial communities from the Angelo Coastal Reserve, California, USA - 14_0903_13_40cm (SPAdes) (version 2) | ecosystem: Environmental > Terrestrial > Soil > Grasslands... | reverse complement strand
CGGCCACGGCACCCGGCTCCGGGAGGATCCCATGACGCTCGACTACGTGAACGACCACCGGATCCCCCTCGAGATGTGTCTCACCTCGAACGTCCAGACCCAGGCCACCCCGTCCTTGGAGGAACATCCCTTTCGCGAATATCTGAAAACAGGGCTGCGGGTCACCCTCAACACCGACAACCGGCTCGTCTCCTCGACCACGATGACGAACGAGCTGGATCGCGCCGTGGAGACCTTCGGTCTCAGCCCGATGGACGTGCGCCAGGTGCTCCTCAACGGCTTCAAATCCGCCTTCGTGCCCTATCGGGAGAAGGGAGCGCTTTTGCGCCGTGCGGTGTTAGAGATCGATCAGGAGCTCGAACGCGTGGAAATCGCGACCGGAGAATCGGAGCGTGACCTTCTGTGACCTTCGGGCATCTAAGCCCCAGGGTCCGCTTGAACGGGCCGATCTCGTCCCCTAATATGTTGACGGTGAGGAATCTGCCATGAACCAAATGGGTCGCGCGGCAGGGCCGCTGCCTTCGGTTTCCGGCCGGAGGAGTCCCGTACCTATCCTGCAGGTGGCCACGGGCTTCTGGGCCAGTCAGGCGCTCCTCACCGCGGTGGATTTGAAAGTCTTTACCATCCTCTTCGGCGGTCCCAAGACCGTCGCCGAGGTGGCCAAGGAATCGGGCGGCGACCCCGTGGCGCTCGAAGCCCTCCTGGATGCCAACTGCGCCCTGGGATTCCTCCACCGAAACGGCGACCGCTACCGAAACGACGAAGCCTCCAACGGTTACCTCGTCGAGGGCTCCCCCGGCTCCTACGTAGATCTGGTCCGCTTCATGAGGGACCCTCTTTTCGGGATCTGGCAAGGGCTCGCCGACACCGTCCGCCGCGGAACGGCCGCGGAGCCCTCGATGGGCATGGACCAGGTCGAGATCGTGCTGGCGCGCGGCTTCCACAACGGCGCCTACGCGCTCATGAGCCGTCTCGCCGAGATCCTCGACATCGAGTTCAGCACCTATTCCCGCATGCTCGACGTGGGCAGCCACACCGGAGCGGGAGCGCTCTGCCTCGCGCGCCGCTATCCCCAGCTTCAGGCAACGCTCCTCGACCGGCCGATCTTCCGCGAGCTGGCGGAGGAGTTCATCCGCTCCACCAAGCTCGAAGAGCGCGTGCACTTCGAGGAGGGCCACCCCGACGAAGGGAAGCCGGGGGCCGAATACGATCTCGTCCTTCTCTCCCACTATCTCTCGCGGCGTCGTGCCGACATGGGCAAGGTGCTGGAGGGAGTCATCCAGTCCATGCGCCGCGACGGCAAGCTCCTCGTGACCGAGTTCCTGCTCGAGGATTCCAAGTCGGAGCCGCGCGAGGCGGCGCTCTTCCGCCTCAACGTGCTCGCGACCTACGGCTCTGGTAACGCGGGCGCGCTCACGCGCTCGGAGCTCTGCCAGAGTCTCGAGCGCGCGGGCTTCAAGGACGTCGACATGGTCGGGCTCCCGATGTTCGGCATCACGGCGATCACCGCGTGTAAGGCCTGATCGTGCGGGTGGAGCGGTTCCCCGTGGGCCCGCTCGACAACAATCTCTATCTCCTCACGCACCCCGGGTCCCCGGACGCCATCGTCGTCGATCCTTCGATCGCAAGCGAGGAGGTCCTCGAGGAGATCTCCCGCCGGGGGCTTCGCGTGAAGCGCATCCTTCTCACGCACGCACACATCGATCACATCCTCATGGTGAAGCCGTTCGTCGACGCCACGGGCGCCCCCGTGTGGCTCCACGCTCTGGACCGGCCTCTCTACGACCGCGGTCCGGACCAGGCGGCGGCGTTCGGGATGCCGTGGCTTGGATCCGTGCCGATCGCGCACGCGATCGAGGACGGGGAGGAGGTCGGGACTCCGGAGATCCCGGTCCGCGCCGTCCACACGCCCGGACATTCTCCCGGCAGTGTGACCTTCGTGACGCCGGAGGGACTGATCTCCGGCGACGTGCTCTTCCGCGGATCGGTGGGCCGGACCGATCTTCCCGGCGGGGATTGGCAGGTGCTCGTGCGATCGATCCGCGAGCGGCTCTTCAGCCATCCCCGGGACACCCGGGTCCTTCCAGGACACGGCCCCGAGACCAGCGTCGGCCTCGAGCTCCGGACGAACCCCTTCGTGGGACAGCCGGCGCTCGAGGGAGCGTAGCGCCGGTGGCCGAGCGCGCCGACGCGCTCATCATCGGCGGCGGAGTGATCGGGGCGAGCATCGCCTGGCACCTCACGCGGCAGGGGCGGAAGCCGGTGGTGTTCGACCGCGGACTTCTCGGAAGCGGCAACACCGGACGCTCCGCGGGCGGCATCCGCGCGCAGTTCACCACCGAAACCAACATCAAGCTCTCCCTCTACTCGATCGCGTTCTACGAGCGCTTCAAGGAAATCCTGGGAGCGGACGCCGAGTTCCACCAGGTGGGTTACCTCTTCCTCGCCGTGACCCCCGAGCAGCGGAAGCAGTTCGAGGCGAGAGTGGCGTTTCAACGAAAGCTCGGCGTCGAGGTTTCCTTCCTCGGACGCGAGGAGGTTGCGAAGCGCTGGCCCTTCCTGGTCATCGACGACGTAACGGGCGCCACCTGGTCGGCGAAGGACGGTTTCGCGGGACCCTACGAGGTGACGATCGCCTTCGCGAACGCGGCCAAGCGGGGCGGCGCCCTCTTCCACGAGCAGGCGGAAGTGACCGAGATCGTGGCCGAGCGCGGCCGCATTCGAGGCCTCAAGACCTCCCTCGGCGAGTTTTCCTCCGACGTGGTCGTGGCGGCCGCGGGACCTGCCGTCCCCGCGCTCGTGAAACCGCTGGGGATCGAGGTGCCGGTCGTGCCGTACCGGAGGCACCTCTTCATGACGGAGACCTTTCCCGGGATTCCCGACGGGATTCCCTTCATCATCGACTCGGGCACGGGGCTCTACTTTCGGAAGGAGACGGGCGGGATCATGATGGGGATGGTGGACAAGAGCGATCCTCCCACCTTCAACACGAACGTGGACGACGGCTATCTGGAGAAGCTGGTGGAAGCGGCCCTGACGCGCGTGCCGCTCCTCGAGAAGGCGAACATCCTGAACGGCTGGGCGGGGCTCTACGACACGACGCCCGATCACCATGCGATCGTGGGCGCGGTGGACGAGGTGAAGGGACTCTATCTCGCGGTCGGGTTCAGCGGACACGGGTTCATGCACAGCCCCGCGATCGGCGCGGCGCTCACGGAGATGATCCTGGACGGCGCCGCGCGCAGCGTGAGCCTGGACGCGTTGAGCTTGAACCGATTCGCCGCCGGTGCGGTGGTGGAGGAGACCAACGTCATCTGACCTGGATCGGCTGCTCTATCCTTCGGCGCTCTACCGGGATTATCTGAACGCACCCGACCGGGTGCGTCGCTTTTACCCGGTGGATTTTCGCGATCCGAAGGGCTGCGTGCGCGCCGGCGAGGAGCGCCGCTATCCGCCCGAGCGGAGGAAGGCGATGGCCGCCATCCTCCGCGGCCAGGCGGAGCGCTGGGGACTTCTCGATGCGTCCCGCGACGCTCTGGAAAAGTTCGCGCGCCCGGAGACGCTGGCCGTGGTCTCGGGACAGCAGCCCGGCCTGTTCGGCGGCCCCTTGTACACGATCTACAAGGCGGCCACCGCGGTGGCGTTCGCGGCGGAGCTGGAGCGCGTCACGAAGCGCCCGGTCGTCCCCGTGTTCTGGATCGCCTCCGACGACCACGATTTCGAGGAGGTGCGCCACGTCTTCCTCGGGGACGGAACCGTCGAGGCGAAGGAACTGGCATATCCCCTCGAAGCCGCGCCGCGCGGCGTCGCGGTCTCCCGTGTGTCGCTCGCCGATCCGGTGCTCACCCTCATCGCCGAGACGGACGAGGCGCTCGCCAAATCGGATTTCAGGACCGACGTCGTGGAGGCGCTTCGCCGCTCGTACGCCCCCAGGTCGGGCTGGACCGAGGCGTTCGCCAGGCTGGCGGGAGGCTGGGTCGCCCCCTGGGGAGCGCTCATCTTCGATCCCGCCGAGCGGGAAGCCAAGCGGCTCGCGCTGCCGGTCTTCGAGCGGGAGATCGAATTGCGCGGGCGCTCCGCGGAAGCCGCGCGCAAGACCGGCGAGGAGCTGGTGGCCGCGGGCTACCACGCGCAGATCGCGCGCACCGGCAAGGAGCTCAATCTCTTCTGGCACCGGGAAGTCCGCGAAGCGCTCCGTCTCTCGGCGGATGGGACCTTTCGCCTGGCGGAGAGCGGACGTCAGATCCAGGCGCAGGAGCTGCTCCAGAAGCTGAGGGAGCGGCCCGAGGACGCAAGTCCCGGGGTGCTCCTGCGTCCCCTGATGCAGGACTATCTCTTTCCCACCGCGGCCTACGTGGGCGGACCCTCCGAGGTCGCCTACTGGGCGCAGGTTCTGGCGCAGTATCCTCTGTTCGACGCGACGCCGCCCGCCGTGGTGCCCCGGGGAGGTGCTACGATCCTCGAGCCCAAAGTCAGCAAAGTACTCGAGCGCTACGGGATCTCGTGGGAAGCGCTGGCGGGGGACGTCGAGGTGGTGATCCGCGACGTGCTCGCGCGATTTCTCCCCGTGGATTTTCCGGCGCTCTTCGAGAAGGAGCGCTCCGGGTGGGTCGAGAGCATGAAGCGGATCGAGGACGCGGTCGGTGCGTTCGATCCCTCGCTCCAGGCGGCCGCGAAGACCGCGGCGGGGAGAGTCGACCACGAGGGGCAGGTGCTCGAGAAAAAGCTGATGCAGGTCTGGAAGCGGCGGCACGAAGAAACGGCCAACAAGATCCGCCGCGCGCGCGAGAGTCTCTTTCCTCGCGGCAACCTGCAAGAACGAACCATGTCGGTGCTGGGCTACGCGGCGGAGCACGGGCCCTCGCTCTTCGAGGCGATCAAGAGCCACGTGGGAGCGCCGGGGCGCCACGTCCTGGTTCGTCCGGGAGGATGACGTCGTGAAGATCGGAATCACCTGTTATCCGACGCATGGCGGCTCGGGCGTCGTCGCGACCGAGCTGGGCATGGAGCTCGCGAAGCGGGGGCACGAGGTTCATTTCATCTCCTACGCGCTCCCCTTCCGGCTCAAGGAGTTCCAGGAAAACGTGGTGTTCCACGAAGTGCAGATGCTGTCCTATCCCCTGTTCCAGTATCCGCCCTACACCCTCGCGCTCGCCGCGAAGCTGGCGGAGGTCGCCGACGAGAACCACCTCGACGTCATGCACGCGCACTACGCGATCCCGCACGCGGTCTGCGCCTATCTGGCGCGCCAGGTCGCGCGCTCGAGCCGCTTCAAGATCGTGACCACGCTGCACGGCACCGACATCACGCTGGTGGGCGGGGACCCCTTGTTTCGCCCGCTCACGCGGTTCGGAATCGAGCAGAGCGACGGCGTGACCGCGGTCTCGAAATACTTACGTCAGCAGACGCAGGAGGTTTTCGAGCTGGACCGTCCCATCGAGGTCATCCCCAATTTCGTGGACTCGGCGAAGTTCACGCCGTTGGGGGACGGATCGTGTCCCAAGGAACGGTTCGCGAGGAAGGGGGAGCGTGTGCTCCTCCACATCTCGAACTTCCGGGTGAGCAAGCGCGTGCCCGACGTGGTCCGGATCTTCGCCGCGGTGCGGCGCGAGGTCCCGAGCCGGCTCCTCCTCGTGGGGGACGGACCGGATCGCGTGCCCGCCCGGGAGCTGGCGGATGAGCTGGGGGTGTCGAAATGGATCCGCTGGCTGGGTCAGCTCGACGCGGTCGAGGACGTGTTCTCGGTCGCGGACCTCTTCATCCTGCCCAGCAAGAACGAGAGCTTCGGTCTCGCGGCCCTCGAGGCGATGTCGGCAGGCGTGCCGGTGATCGCCTCCTCGGCGGAAGGGCTCCCCGAGCTGATTCGAAACGGCGAGACCGGCTACCTGCTCTCGGTGGGGGACGTGGAGGGAATGGCGCGGCGCGCGACGGAGCTTCTGTCGGATGCGAAGAAGCACGCCGCGATGTCGGAGACCTCACGGCGCGTGGCGATCGAGAACTACGAGGTGGGGAAGATCATTCCGATGTACGAGGAATTCTACGGCCGCGTCTTGGGCCATCCGGTGCGTGTGCCCCAGCCGTATTCTCCTCCCGACGCCCTGGCGTAATGGGGGTTGCCCTCACCGCCTCGCCGTTGGAGCTCCCGAGAGATCGAAGTCGAGCGTGCGGTCGGAGTCGATGAGGACGTTTGGATACTGGCGGATCCCGATCGAATCGCGCCCCGGTCCCGGATCCACCCTGAAGAAGTATTCCATCCCCGGCAGGTAGACTCGATAGGTGCCGTCCGCCGCTGTCCGCGAGTAGGCCGAAGCCGTGGCGGCGGTTGCGGACACCAAGCCGCCGTCCAGAGGGACCCCGCCAGGTCCGGTCACGGTGCCGGTCACCACGAACCCATCCACCGATAGATCGAGCGTGCTATCCGAGGACAGGATGACCGCCTCGCGTTTCACGCGTGGGATTCCCCGGTCCGAGTCGACCGTTTCCGGGTTCGCCCAGATCGCGAGCGTGTCTGCGGGGAGCAGCAAGGAATAGCTTCCCGCGACGACCGAGGCGCGGGCCGTGTTCGTCCGGCTCAAGACGAAGACACTTCCGTTCGTGAGCGCTGCGCCCCCGGGGCCGATCAGCCGCCCCGACAGGCGGTATCCCGCGTATCGAAGGTCGAGGGTGACGGGCGAGGAGATCAACGTCAGGTCGGGGACGCTCTGGCTCATGATGCCGCTATCGGAGGCGGCTCCGATCCAGACTTCGTACCGTCCCTGCCGCAGCGCAACCCGGAAGTGTCCCTGCATGTCGGTCGTCGCATAGATAGGATTCTCGAAGATCTGACCTTGACCCGCGCGCCATCCCTCGGGCGCAAGGGGCGAGTGTGGCGGAGGGGCCAGGGGAACGATCCTGGAGCCGGGGGCGAAGAATCCGACACGAATGCCGCCCAGAGGCCCGCCGTCCCGCAGCCGTACGACGCCGTCGACCGGAACGAGAATGAATTCGTCGTTCGTCTTGGTGCAGGAAACCGCGATCGGGGCGAGAAGCGCGAGGACCATTGCCCGCATCCAAGGACTGGATGGGAGGGGTCGCGCAAGGTGCGGCTTCCGAAGGAGTTGCATCGCGCTCCCGAATCGGTCCGGTGCTTCCGGCGGGCTTGTGGGGGGTTCGAATTCCGTGTACCATGAAAATCTTGTGCCCGCCTGTAAGAACTTGCAAGTACATAAACTTGGCTCGGTGAAGCCGGGGAATTCATGACGCGACGCGAGCGGATCAGGAAGACGCTTCAGGGGGAGCGCACGGACCGGCCCCCCATGTCCTTCTGGCGGCATTTCTATGACCGGGAGGGCTCGGCCGCGGAGCTGGCGGAGGCGATGCTCGAGTTCCAGGAGAAGTACGACTGGGACTTCATGAAGGTGAACCCGCGCGCTTCCTATCACGTGGAGGACTGGGGCGTGAAGACGGAGCGTCCCGGCAAGGGCCCGCTCGACAAGCCCAAGGTGGTCCGGTCGCCGGTGCGGGAGCCGCAAGATTGGGACCGCATCGCTCCGGTCGATCCCACGAAAGGCACCCTGGGCGAGATGCTCGACGCCGAGGAGCGGATCGCGTCCAAGATCCAGGGGGAGACCGACTGGGTGATGACCGTCTTCAATCCCATCTCGATCGCCGCCGACCTCGTGAACGACGACGCGCGCTTCGTGGAGCACCTGCGCCGCCACGGCGAGCGCGTCCACGGCGCGCTCCGGGCGATCACGCAGACCTTCACCGCGTTCGTCCGCGAGACGATGCACCGCGGCGCCTCCGGCGTTTTGTTCGCGACCACCGACTACGGGAACACGAGCCGGATCGACAAGGCGCTGCTCGAGGAATTCGGCCGCCCCTACGATCTCCGCGTGCTCGAGGAAGCGAAGCGTGGATCGCTGAACGTGATTCACGTCTGCGGCCCGCACGCCTTCGTGCGCGAGCACCTGGATTATCCGGTTGCCGTCGTTTCGTGGGCGAACCACGAGCCTGGAAATCCCTCGATCCAGGAGCTCCGCAAGCTGACGCAGAAGACGCTCCTGACCGGGATCGATCACGAGCGGACGATGGTGCAGGGCCCGCCTGAAGGGGTGCAGGCCGAGGCGCGGGCCGCCATCGAGGAGTCCGGGGGCACGCGGTTCATCCTCGGCCCCGGATGCGCCGTCCCTTCCGCAGCGCCGGAGCGCCACTACGCCGCGGCGCGGGAGGCCGTGCTCGCATGCGCCTGACCGTGTTCAAATCCAAGATCCATCGCGCCACCGTCACCGAAGCCGACCTGAACTACGAAGGCTCGATCACGATCGACGCGGACCTGATGGACGCCGCCGACATCCTTCCCCACGAGCAGGTGCAGATCCTGAACGTGAACAACGGGGAGCGTTTCGACACCTACGCCATCCGCGGACCTCGCGGCTCGGGCGTCGTCTGCCTCAACGGTCCCGCGGCGCGCCTCGCCCACGTGGGGGACACCGTCATCATCCTCACGTATGCCGTGATGGAGCGGGAGGAGCTGCTGAGGCACGTTCCTACGGTCGTGTTCGTGGACGAGAAGAATCGCATTCGACGCACCGAGGAGACCCCGGGGATCAAGGGCCGGTCTCACCCGAGCGAGCGATGAAGCCTTCCCGGTACACCGTGGGGTTGTTTGTCGCTGGCGTCGCGCTTCTCACGCTGACCGCGGCCAAGCCCCTTCTTCCCGCCCTCACACCGAAGGCGACCATCTCCGCGAAGGACAAACCTGTCGTCGACGTGATCACCGTGGACGGCGCGATCCAGCCCATCTCGGCACAGGTGATCTCCCAGGCCATCGACCGCGCCGAGCGCGAGAAGCGCGAGGCCGTGGTGATCGTGCTCGACACGCCGGGCGGGCTGGACACCGCCATGCGCGAGATCGTCAAGCGCATCCTCGTCTCGGAGGTCCCGGTCGTCGTGTACGTCGCGCCGCCGGGCAGCCGCGCCGCCTCCGCGGGCACGTTCATCGCCTACGCCGCCCATGTCTCCGCGATGGCGCCGGGCACCGCGATCGGCGCCGCGACGCCCGTGAGCCTGGGCGGGGGCGGCATGGATTCGACGATGGCCCACAAGGTGCAGAACGACGCCGTGAGTTACATCCGCTCCCTCGCCGCGCAGCGCGGCCGGAACATGGACTGGGCGGAGAAGGCGGTGCGGCAGGGAGGATCGCTTCCCGAGGACGAGGCCGTGAAGATGCACGTCGTCGACCTTCTCGCGCGCGACATGACGGATCTCCTGAACAAGATCGACGGCCGGAAGGTGACGGTCGGGGGGCTGACGCGCACGCTCCACACGAAGGACGCCGAGCGCCACGCCGTCGGGGCGAGCTGGCGGCAGAGATTCCTCGGCCGGATCATCGATCCGAACGTCGCGTACATTCTCTTCATCCTCGGCTTCTACGGTCTCCTGTTCGAGCTTTCGAATCCCGGCGCGATCCTCCCCGGGATCGTGGGCGGCATCTGCATTCTTCTCGCCTTCCTGGCGTTCCAGGCACTGCCGGTCAACCTCACCGGCGTCTTCCTGATCCTCTTCTCGATGCTCCTCTTCCTGGTGGACGTGAAGGTGCAAAGTCATGGGCTGCTCACGGTGGGAGGGATCGTGGCTCTGGTGCTGGGCTCGCTGGTTCTCACGAGTGGGGACGGAGGCGTGATGCGCATCTCGCTCTCGGTGATCCTGACCGTCACCGTGGTGACGGTGCTATTCTTCGCGTTCGTGGTCGGCGCGGGATATCGCGCCCTTCGGCGAAAACCTGTCACGGGGCGCGAGGGTCTTCTCGGGGAACGAGGCGTGGCGGTGACGGATCTCGGAACCCGGGAGGGGAAGGTGTTCGTGCACGGGGCATACTGGGCGGCGGAAGCGGACGAGCGAATCGAAAAGGGCGCGCCCGTGGCGGTCGATCGCGTCGACGGCCTGCGGCTGCACGTCCGGAAAGCATAGGGGGGAAGGGGCGATGATTTCGATTTCCGCTGCGGTCGTAATCTTCCTGATCTTTCTGATTCTCACCAGCGCCATCAAGGTATTGCGCGAGTACGAACGCGGTGTGGTGTTCCGGCTCGGCCGCGCCATCGGCGCGAAGGGACCCGGGATCATCTTCCTCATCCCCATCGTGGACAAGATGGTGCGGATCCAGCTCCGAACCGTGGCGATGGACGTGCCGCCCCAGGACGTGATCACGAAGGACAACGTTTCCGTGAAGGTGAACGCCGTGATCTATTTCCGCGTTCTCGACGCGAACCGCGCGGTCCTCGAGGTGGAGAACTACCTCTACGCCACGTCCCAGATCGCCCAGACGACCCTGCGCAGCACGCTGGGAGAATCGGACCTGGATGAGCTTCTCTCGAAGCGTGAGAAGATCAATCAGGAGCTTCAGGCAGTGATCGACCGGCACACGGAGCCCTGGGGGATCAAGGTGAGCACGGTGGAAGTGAAGAACGTGGACCTGCCGCAAGAAATGCAGCGCGCCATCGCCCGCCAGGCAGAAGCGGAGCGGGAGCGCCGCGCGAAGGTGATCAACGCGGAAGGAGAGCTCCAGGCGTCGCAGAAGCTCTCCGAGGCGGCCGCGGTGATCGCCACGCAGCCCCTCGCGATGCAGCTCCGCTACCTCCAGACGCTCGCCGAGATCGCGACCGAGAACAATTCGACGACGATCTTCCCGGTTCCCATCGACCTGTTCGAGCCGCTCATCCGGGCGCGGCTCGAGGCGGGGAAGAGAAATTAGCTCGGGAGGCTCGATGACCGGCGAGCGATACGACGTCGCGATCCTGGGCGGAGGACCCGGCGGATACGTGGCGGCCATCCGCGCGGGACAGCTGGGACTCAAGACGGCGCTCATCGAGAAGGACCGCGTGGGAGGGACCTGCCTTCACCGAGGCTGCATCCCCACGAAGGCGCTGCTCGAGACGGCGGAGGTGCTCCTCCTCGCGCGCCGCGCCGGCGAGTTCGGCGTGCGCCTCTCGGAAGCGTCGCTCGATCTCAAGTCCGCCATGGACCGGAAGGACCGCGTCGTGAAGAAGAACCTCATGGGCACGGAGTCCCTCCTCAAGAAGAACAAGGTGGTCACCATCAAGGGAGAGGGCCGGCTCGAGGCCAAGGACCGGATCGAGGTGACCGACGCGGGAGGTGCCAAGAGCGAGGTCGCGGCGAACGCCGTCGTGCTCGCGACCGGCTCCCGGGTGGGCGCGCTCCCCATGGCGCCCGTGGACGGAACGATCGTCCTCTCCAGCGACGACATCCTGAATCTCGACCGCATTCCGGAATCGCTCCTCGTCATCGGCGCCGGGGCCGTGGGGGTGGAGTTCGCGTCGATCTACCACTCCTTCGGCTCCAAGGTGATCCTGGTCGAGAAGGAGCCGCGTCTGGTTCCGATCGAGGACCAGGAGATCTCGGACGCGCTCGCGCGCTCCTTCACGCGCCAGGGCATGGAACTTCTGGTGGGCGCCTCCATCAAGAACGTGCGCGCCGAAGGGGACCAGGCCTGGAGCGAGGTGGAGGTGCAGGGGAAGGTGCAGCGCTACCACACCGAGCGCGTGCTCATGGCCGCGGGGAGGAAGCCCAACACCGAGAACATCGGCCTGGAGTCGCTGGGAGTCCAGGTGGAGCGCGGGTTCGTCCGCGTGAACGAGATGATGGAGACGAACGTCCCCGGCATCTACGCCATCGGCGACATCGTGCCCGGCCCCGCCCTCGCGCACGTGGCCTCGCACGAAGGGAGGGTCGCGGTGGAGAAGATCGCGGGAAAGGATCCCCATCCCGTCAACTATCAGGCGATCCCGAGCTGCACGTACTGCCATCCACAGATCGCGAGCGTCGGCATGACCGAAGCGCAGGCACGCGCTTCGGGGCGCGCGGTAAAGACGGGCAAGTTCCCCTTC